>Ga0209278_1000123_pt1 | contig 109541 bp, 96 predicted proteins | sample JI81BgreenDNA_FD_187504 | JGI IMG/M metagenome (GOLD analysis project Ga0209278, IMG submission 187504) | Wastewater effluent complex algal communities from Wisconsin, to seasonally profile nutrient transformation and Carbon sequestration -... | ecosystem: Engineered > WWTP > Effluent > Algae... | reverse complement strand
GTGTGGGGTGTGGGATGATGGATGCTGGATGAACAACAGTAACTGCGTTATCACTTCAACTCGTCCCCCCTCTATGGGAGGGGGTTAGGGGGAGGCCTATCACGTTTATTTGTCACGCTGTAAAGCGTCTCAATCTTTATAAAGAAGGAACTTCCCGAAAAAGGGAGAAAAAGAGATTCCTCGTTCCTCGGAATGACAAGGTTGTGCGGGAGGTGTGGGGTGTGGGATGATGGATGCTGGATGAACAACAGTAACTGCGTTATCACTTCAACTCGTCCTCCCTCTATGGGAGGGGGTTAGGGGGAGGCCTATCACGTTTATTTGTCACGCTGTAAAGCGTCTCTGCTCTTTTTTAAGTAGGAACTTCCTGACTAAGCAAGTAAAAGAGATTCCTCGTTCCTCGGAATGACAACGTTGTGGGATGATGGATGTTGGATGAAAATTGATTTTTTAGGATTTATCAATCAAAGCGTTATGTTTGCTTTTCATATTGAAGTCTCGTTAAAATGCAATTGGTTATGCTTTAGTAGTAATCGGATTGGGGTTTGATACGGTTTTATGTTGCTGAGTAGCGTTGGACTTTTGTCCTTCTCTCTGCGTGAGGGATGGAAATGGAGCTCTTTTCTGGGCTCGTCCTGAAAGGCGAGCCCAGAAAAAGCGGGAATGGACAGCCCGACCCTTGGGTTGGTTCCAGCCCTCAAAGCTGGAACCAACCCAAGGGGCACGCCCAAATAAAAATTAACGTGATGGTTTAATCGAAATCGTACTTTCGTTCGAGGGCAAATCGGAGTAAATCGGTTTTTCCGTGGATGTTTAGCTTGCGCAAAATGTTTTTGCGGTGGGTGTCGACGGTGCTTTTTCCGATATAAAGGAGTTCGCTGATTTCTGCCGACGATTTTCCTTCGCCGATGAGTCTGACAATTTCTATTTCGCGTTTGCTGAGCAAAATGGTATTTTTAGTTAGATAATCTTTGTCGGCTATAAATGCGTCGTCGAAGAATAATTCTTTTTTGGCTACGGTTCGAATGGCTCGTATAACTTTAGATAAAGCCGAATTTTTCATGATGTATCCCGTGGCTCCGGCTTCGCGCATTTGGGTTACGGCTTGGGGTTGGTCGAACATGCTGAAACCGATGACTTGGATGTTTGGGAATTCGGTTTTGATGGTTTTGGTAGCGGTTATGCCGTCGCATTTGGGCATTCTGATGTCGGTGATGATTACATCGGGTTGCTTTTTTCGGACTAATTCGATGAGCATTTCGCCGTCGGTTGCTTCGCCAATGACTTGGATATCTTCTTCAAATTCTAAGGCAAGTTTGATGCCGTCAATGAGGGCTTGATGGTCCTCGGCTATCATTATTTTTATCATAGCGGTAAGTCGATTATAATGGTGGTTCCTTTTTGTAAAGCAGAATCTACGGTGAAACTGCCGCCGAGTTGTTCTACTTTTTTCTCGATTGATTTTAGTCCGATGCCATCTTTGGTTGTTACGGTTTGGTAGTCAAATCCTTTTCCGTTGTCTTCAATCAGGATGTTAATCGACTCGGTATTGTGTTGTGTGAGATAAATGTTTACCTCAGAGGCTGCGGCATGTTTGATTACGTTGGTGCACAGTTCTTGAATAATTCTGAACAGTGTAATTTCGATGGTGTTGGCAATTCTTTCGTTTAATCCGAAGGGGAAAACATTGATTTGTAGCCTGTTGATTACGGTCATTTTTTCGGCCATTTTTTGTACGGCTACTACCAAGCCTTCATTGCCTGTGTGTCCTAGATTTTTTAAATGCGAGATGTTTCGCACTTTTTGATAGGCTTCGTCGAGCAGGGCATCGGTTTTATCAAATAGTTTTGAGTCGTGTGTTGCGGCTGCTTTATTCAAACTTTGAAAATTTAATTTTAATGTTGCCAATAGGCTTCCGAGATGGTCGTGTAATTCGTTTGCAATTTGTTGTCGTTCATGTTCTTGACTTTCGAGCATGACGTCAATATCGCGTAATTCTTGATTTTTTAAGGTTTTTTCGAGTTTTTGTTTCTGGATGAGTTCGGCTTGTTCTGCAATTTTCTTTTTCTTCGAAAGATTGTTGTAAATTAAAATGCCTAGTAGTATTACAATGATTAAAAGTCCTAAAATGGTGTAGGTGATAATTTGATTGCGTTGAATTTTATTTTTCAGTGTGAGGTTTTCTAGCTGTTTTTCTTTGGTTTCGTATTTGATGTTAAGCTCTGAAATTTTCTTGTTTTGTTCTTCGGAATTTAATTCCGACTGGAGTATTATGGATTGGTCCAGGCTCTGATAGGCATTTTTATAATCTCCAAGATGGCTGTAATTGAGAGCTAAAAATTCGAGGATATAACTTTTGATTTTCTTTTTGTTTGAAGAGAGTGCAATGGCATCGGCCTCCTGTAAGGTTTGAATTGCTTTCTGATACTGTTGTTTATAGTAAAAGCAACTTGCTTTGTTTATTAAATTATGACAAATACCTTCATTATCTTTATTTTTTTGGGCATAGGAAATGGATTTATCGATAAAATAGATAGCCGAATCGGGTTTTTGAAGCATCTCATTGTAGAGAACGGCGATATTTGAATATAAATTTTGGAGGTAAGTGGCGTTCTTAGCCCTGAGACCATAAACCTCCGCTTTTTTGAAAAGTTTTAAACTTTCCAAAGGAGCTTCTTCAATCAAGGTGCTGGCTCGGCTTCCGTATCCCTTGGCAATCTGGAGATTATTTCCTTTTTTTAGTGCATAATCTAAATATTCTTGCAGGAAAACATCTGCTTTGGCTCTATTGGTTTTATCAAAACTCGAGATATAGGCAATATCGATATTAATTTCCATGGCTTTATCGGTGCTATCGAGTTCGAAAAAAAGTGCTCTGGCTCTCAAATAGCTTGCATAGGCTTGGTCTGTTTCGTTTTCGATGATGTGCCCTTTGGCTTTGTAGGAATAATATAAGGCAAGGTCAGCCTTATTCAGTTGGAGCGTGTCTAACGCAGAAAGTTCTCTAAAAACCGAATAATTTTGACCATTACGTATAAGGGTATCTAATTTTTTTTGATCAATGGTTTGTGCTTTTGCTTTTTCAAAAGGAAGAAAAGCACATATCAAAATCCATAAAATGTTTCTCACTTTACTGCTTATAATTTAACCACGATACTCATTCCTACTTTTCTAGGTACAGATGAAGTTCCCGTTGTTTTGTTTTGCTCAACAAATCTACTACTATTTCCGTTTTGTTTTACGTCGTTGTAATAGGTTTCAATTTCTGAGAAAAACGCAGCTCGATCGGCATATTCAAAAGGGGTATTGTGAAAAAAGAGTATCAGGGTATCATCCATGGTCTCATTAAAATCGGTTGCATTTCGAAATGATTTCAAATCTGAATTGTTAAAATTGAGTTTGTAATCAAAACTATCGTGTACGATTTCTTCGTTTTTGGGGTCGCTAAAATGACAAAAGATAGCGTTTATTTGTCCATCGGCTGTAATTATAGACATATTGAAGAGTTCTAAAGTATAGGCTCCGGCGAAAGGTTCTGTAGGAATGCACACTGCTAAATTAAATTTTCCGTTTTGATTAAACGTGCCTTGAACGGTATATGCTAAATTTGACATTGATAAGTATATTAGGTTATAAAGCCCAAATTTATTCAGGCAAGGCCAAAAAAAAATCCCTACAAGTAGGGATTTTTAAGTAATTGTGAAATTTAAATTTATTTTACCAGTTCGAAACTTCTTTTTACAAAAGCGGTTAGGGCTTCTCCTTTTAGTAAATTTTGAGAAAGTTTGGCTAAGTCTAACGCTTGCTTAACCAATTGTTCTTGGTGGTTTTTGTCGGTGGTATTTAAAATGGTAGAAGCCAATTCGGAGTTGGTATTGACTACCAAATTATACATTTCAGGCATGTTACCCATTCCAAACATTCCTCCGCCACCGCTTTGACTCATTTCTTTCATTCGTCTCATAAACTCTGGTTGCGTAATCATAAACGGAGCCGTTTGACTGTCTAAAGCTTGTAATTGTACAGTATAGTTTGGTTTCGGAACGATTGTTTCTACTATTGATTTTAAATTTTCTTGCTCTTCATCAGATAATTTAGAAATCGTGGTGTCTTCTTTTTTAATTAAATTGTCAATATGGTCTGCATCTACACGAGCGAAAGTTAGATTTTCGTTATCGGCTTCTAGTTTTTGAATTAAATGCGACACAATTGGCGAATCTAAAAGTAGTACTTCGTAGCCTTTTTCTTTCGCAATTTCAATGTAAGCATGTTGTGCTTCTTTATTTGCTGCATATAAGAGTACAAGTTTTCCGTCTTTGTCAGTTTGTACCTCTTTTACCTTTTCTTTTAATTCTTCAAGGGTAAAATAAGTATCGTCTACGGTAGGATATAAGGTAAAGGCTCCTGCTTTTTCATAAAATTTAGGCTCAGAAAGCATTCCGTATTCCAGAACAATTTTGATGTCGTTCCATTTTTTCTCGAAGTCTTCGCGGTTTTCGGTAAACAATGACTTCAATTTATCGGCTACTTTACGCGTAATGTAGTTCGAGATTTTCTTTACCGCACCATCAGCTTGCAGGTACGAGCGGGATACATTTAATGGAATATCTGGAGAATCGATTACTCCTTTGAGCATCGTTAAAAATTCAGGTACAATTCCCTCCACGTTGTCCGTTACATACACTTGATTTTGATACAATTGTATCTTATCTTTTTGAATTTGTAAATCAGCACCCATTTTTGGGAAATATAAAATTCCTGTCAGGTTAAATGGATAATCTACGTTTAAGTGAATGTGAAACAACGGATCTTCAAACTGCATGGGATATAATTCTTGGTAGAATTTTTTATAATCCTCGTCTTGCAAATCAGCAGGTGCTTTGGTCCAAGCGGGAGTAGGGTTGTTGATGATATTGTCTACATCAACTGTCTCTGGCTTGTAGTCTTCTGTAGCGTCTTCTGGTTTCGGTAAGGTTTGTTTTTTTGTTCCAAATTTAATCGGAACGGGCATAAATTTATTGTATTTCTGTAAAAGTGAAGCAATGCGATTTTCTTCTAAAAATTCTTGCGAATCCTCGGCGATGTGCAAAATGATTTCGGTACCTCTTTCTGTTTTATTAGAAGCCTCGATGCTAAATTCGGGACTACCATCACAGGTCCAATGTGCAGCTGGCTCGTTTTTGTAGGATTTGGTAATGATTTCTACTTTTTCGGCAACCATAAAAGCGGAGTAAAATCCGAGTCCAAAATGACCAATAATGCCCGAATCCTTAGCCGAATCTTTGTATTTGTCTAGAAATTCTTCGGCACCCGAAAAAGCTACTTGGTTGATGTATTTTTCTACTTCATCAGCCGTCATACCCAAACCTTGGTCAATGATGTGTAGCTTTTTTGCTTCTTTGTCAATTTTTACTTCAATTATGGGATTGCCATATTCCACTTTTGCTTCCCCAATACTAATTAAATGCTTCAATTTCAGCGTCGCATCTGTTCCGTTTGAAACCAATTCACGTAAGAATATTTCGTGATCGCTGTACAAAAATTTCTTAATTAAAGGAAAGATGTTTTCTACTGAAACATTAATTTTACCTGTCGTCATAGTGTGAATTTTTATAATTTAATTGAATTACTAACGCTTTTTCGTCAGTCAAATTAGATACCAAAGTAAGAAAAGTGACAAATTGTCCTGATTTGTTAATTTTTATTAAAAATAGCCAAGATACTTTAACATTTGATACGCAAAGCATGTATCTTTGCAAACAAATTAAAACAGTTTATTATGAAAAAAATACTATTACTTTCTGCTATCATGCTATTCTTTGGAGCTTGTAAATCCAAAACTCCAGTAGTAAACAACGCTGTGGATAACAAAGTAGAACGAATGATGAAAGGTGACTGGGTTATTCGATCTGTAACTTATCCAGGTTCTAATGTGATTAAAGTACAGTCATTTAACCTTGCTGATTCTCAGTGTTTTCAAGGGAGTACTTGGAAATTTGTTTCCAATAATAACAAAGGCGAAATGGCACTTGCTAAATCAGATTGTATGTCGTTCAGCTCTCCAATTACTTGGTTTGTAAACAAAGACGGACAATTTGTACTTAAAGTATTGAACGCTGGCGAAAAAGCTAAAAAAGTGAGAGACGGATACATCTTGAATATTGCCAATCAATCTGAAACCTCTTTCCAATTAGTTGATAAAATAAACGTAGGCGGAAAAATGACCGATGTGGTATATCAATTTGATAAAGTAAATTAAAAATTAAAATTAAGTAAAGATGAAAAATAGAGTATCAGTAGTAGCGCTTGCAGCAATCTTATTTGTAAGTATCACATTTACAAGTTGCGAAGCGGTAAAAAATTCAAATAATACCCAAAAAGGAGCAGGAATTGGTGCCGTGGCTGGTGCTGTCATTGGGGGCGTTTTAGGTAACAACCTCGGAAAAGGCGGTAATGGCGCTATGGGTGCCGTACTTGGTGGAGTTGTAGGTGGTGTAGCCGGTGGTGTTATCGGAAACAAAATGGATAAACAAGCACGTCAAATTGACAATGCTGTACCAGGTGCTGAGGTAGAACGTATCGGAGAAGGAATTAAATTGACCTTGAATGAAAATGCAGTGCGTTTTGATACCGGTAAAGCTACACTTACCGCAGCAGCAAGAGCTAATTTAGATAAGTTAGTTCCTGTTTTTAAAGAATATGCAGAAACAAATATCGTAATTTATGGCTACACAGATAGTACAGGTCCAGCGGATTTAAACCTCAGATTATCAGGCCAAAGAGCGGATGCCGTAAAAAATTATTTGGTTGGAAAAGGTATTGCAGCGCCTCGATTTTCTATCCAAGGAATGGGAATTGCTGATCCAATTGCTTCTAACGAAACTGCCGAAGGACGTAGCAAAAACCGTAGAGTAGAGTTTGCCATTACAGCCAACGAAAAAATGATTCAAGAAGCTGAAAATGAAGCTAAAAATTAAATAAAATACATTACAATCTAAGAACCGTTTCAGATGAAACGGTTTTTTTGGCTTCATTTTTTTTGAAAGACTTTTAACAAATGTTTTTAATTTTCAGAAATAATTGAAACTAAATTTACAGCACCAATTAATCATAAATTATCCGATAATGGCTACTGCAAAAAAATCTACTTCAAAAGCAACGAAAGCACCTAAGGTTGAGGAGGTTAAAGTGAATGACCAATACATCATGACGCTTTACATGGAGCAAATTTTAACCGAAGAGCACGAACCCAAATCCGTTTTTGCCTTTTGTAAAAAAAATAACATCGAAGAAAGTGATTTTTATTCTTTTTTTGGCTCTATCGACGGACTCAAAAAAGAAATCTGGAACGCCTTTCTCGACAATACACTCAATACGGTTTTAAACGATGAAGCTTTCAGTAACTATTCGCCAAAAAATAAATTGCTAACACTGTATTTTACTTTCTTTGAGGTGCTTACACTTAACAGAAGTTACGTGCTTTATACCTTGAAAGAAAATAAACAAGGCTTGCAAAACATGATGCAGTTACAGAACGTGCGAAAAACGTTTAAAGAATTTGTGCAACACAACGTTGCTTCGGATGAACTGAAAAGTAAAACCCTAGCTCGAGTTACAAAACCTCTTTACAGCGAAGGAGCATGGATTCAATTTCTATTTATCCTTAAATTCTGGATGGAAGACAATTCAAAAGGATTCGAAAAAACCGACATCATCATCGAAAAATCAGTCAATACCGTAGTCGATTTATTAGACTCTAAACCGCTAGAAAACATCATTGATTTAGGAAAATTCTTGTGGAGCGAACGTAAAATGTAATTTTCCTCAAAAAGTATGAAAACATTAGATAAAATACCAACTACCAAGATTGAACGTGCAGGTCAATTGGTTAAAACCGGATTTAAAATCGGAGGAAACTACATTTCGTATTATGGCGAAAAAATAGTAAACCCGTCTCTAAACCGCGATAAGCTCAATGAGAACAACGCCGAAGATATTTATGACGGACTCAAAAACCTCAAAGGAAGCGCTCTCAAAGTGGCCCAAATGTTGAGTATGGACAAAAATATCATGCCCAAAGCCTACGTAGAAAAATTCTCCTTAGCCCAATTTTCAGTACCACCGCTTTCGGCACCCTTGGTCAGAAAAACGTTCAAACGGTATTTAGGATACGAACCAGAAGCTTTATTTGATACTTTTACTCCTGATTCTGTAAACGCCGCCAGTATCGGTCAGGTACATCGCGCCACTAAAGACGGAAAAAAATTGGCCGTAAAAATTCAATATCCAGGTGTTAAAGAAAGCATTAGCTCTGATTTATCTATTGTAAAACCCTTTGCCATAAAAATGTTTAATTTGCAAGGCAAAGACTCCGAAAAATATTTCAAGGAAGTCGAAAATAAACTCCTCGAAGAAACAGATTACAAGCTCGAATTGCAACAAGGAATGAGCATCGCCAAGGCATGTAGCGTTATACCGAACCTAAAATTTCCCACATATTATCCTGATTGGTCTTCTGAAAAAATTTTGACCATGGACTGGATGGAAGGCATACATATTGCTGAATTTACACCCACAAATACGGATAAAGCTATGGGAGATCAACTCGGACAGGCTTTGTGGGACTTTTACATGTTCCAAATTCACGGACTTAAACAAGTACATGCCGATCCGCATCCCGGAAACTTTTTGGTAGACGAAAAAGGAAACCTCATTGCCATTGATTTTGGATGTATCAAGCATATTCCGGACGATTTTTATTATCCATATTTTGAGTTGGCAGTGCCATCTGTGATTGATAATCCTGTGTTGTTTAAAGAAAAATTATACGAACTCGAAATTCTTCGCACCGATGATACACCCGAAGAAGTACAGTATTTTACAGGACTTTTTCATCAATTACTGACCTTGTTTACTAAGCCATTTCATGGTGATTTCTTTGACTTCTCTGATGATGAATTTTTTGCACAAATTGCCACAATGGGAGAAGAATTTTCAAAAGATACCCAACTCAGAAAGATGAACGGAAATCGTGGCTCGAAACACTTTTTATACATCAACCGTACCTTCTTTGGTCTCTACAATTTGTTACACGACCTCAAAGCCAGCGTGCACACTACAGCCTATGTAAAGTATATTACAAATCCATAGTTTTTTTTATTGGTTAATTGGTTGAGGAGCGGAATTCAGTAATGGATTCCGCTTCTTTTTGAGATAAAAACTTTTTTTATTTTTTGGGCGTGCCCCTCAAGATTGCTTCGTTCCTCGCAATTTTCGGGTCGGGCTGTCCATTCCCGCTGTCCTGATGAGGTACTAAGCAATCTCTTTGTCAAGATTGCTTACTACCTCATCAGGACGAGCTCCATTACCATCCCTCACGCAGAAATGGATGCTCTAGCAGTAGCCCATTTTTTCTTTGGCAGCCCATTTTTCGCAAAACAAGAAGGCAATAAAAGTTGTATTTTTGCACTTCAAAAAAACATGGTATAATGCTTCAAGTTCAAAACGCCTCCTTCGGTTACGATGAAAGAACAGTAATTTCAAAAGTAAGTTTTACTATACAAAAGGGAACTAACGTGGCCCTAATTGGCGAGAGTGGTTGCGGAAAAAGCACACTTCTTAAACTGCTGTACGGACTCTATGATCTGGACGAAGGTGCTATTTTTTGGGATGAAACAGCTGTTTTGGGACCAAAATTTAACCTCATTCCCGGAATGGAGCAGATGAAGTATTTGGCACAAGATTTTGATTTGATGCCGTACATCACAGTAGCCGAGAACGTCGGGAAGTATCTCTCAAACATTTATCCCGAACAAAAAAAACAACGCGTTCATGAACTACTCGAAATGGTTGAAATGACCAATTTTGCCCATACAAAAGCCAAATACCTGAGTGGCGGACAACAACAGCGTGTAGCATTGGCCAAAGTTTTAGCCCTCGAACCCGAAGTTTTATTATTAGACGAACCGTTTAGTAATATCGACAGTTTTAGAAAAGGGGCGTTGCGTAGAAATTTATTTACCTATTTAAAAAGCAAAGGCATTACCTGCATCATTGCTACACATGACAGTGTGGAAGCGTTGTCTTTTTCTGACCAGACCATTGTTATGAAAGACGGCAAAATTCTAGCGAACGATGCTTCTCCTAAGGTGTATTTAAAACCCAAAAATAAATATGTGGCTTCGCTTTATGGTGAAGTTAACGAAATTCCGTTGCGGTTGATTTCAGATGATTTTTATGCTTCAGAAACGATTTTGGTGTATTCGCATGAACTATTTTTAACCGATTTCAGCGATTTAGCAGTAACCGTAAAACATTCATATTTTAAAGGAAACACTTTTTTGATTAAAAGCGTGTACGATAAAAAAGTGTTGTTTTTTGAAAATCCTTTTCCGCTAGACGAAGGCCAAAATGTGTTTTTAAAAGTAGAGGAAGAAGTAGTGGAGTTTAGGAGATAATCCTATTTTTCAGTCCTGAAAATGACCTTTAGTCGAACTGATTTTAATTTTATTTTGAATAATTCTATAAATGAGTCTATGTTTATCGTTAATTCTTCGCAACCCATAACCTTGGTATGTTGACTTCAAGGGCTCTGGTTGGCCAATATCTGAACAGTTATTCTTGGCATATTTAACAATTGATTACATAAATAAATCCAATATTTCATTGCCAATATTTACATTTAGTTCTCTTCCAATCATCACTTTTATAAATCCCAATTTACATAAATTATCTTCCACTCTTCCCTTATGAAATTTACCAAAATCTGTAATTAACTCTTTTGAAGTAGGGTAGAGTAACATACTTCTTTCAGATTCCCAATACATGTTATAAACATACATTTGTTTTAAATCATCATCATCAGGTTCGGCATATTCTTTTACTTTCCATTTGGTGTCAATGATGTATTTAGTATCAATTTTCTCATCATTAATAAGTTCTGTTTTAGTGATAACAATATCTGGCTTAATAATCTTTTCTTCCCAAAATTTATCTCTATTCTGAAAACTAACTTTAATTGAATTGTCATTAACTTTTAATAACATTCTATAGATGTATTCTTCCCAAAGTTTATTCATGTCAAATAACAAAGCCAACATATTTTCATCACCCCCTTTGATATCTGGTGAATAATTTAAGATAATCATTTTGGCTATTTTTAATGCTTCATTATAAGGTTCTGTTTTCCTATTGGAGATAACTTTGTCAAAATGATATTTGTTGATTTCAATTTCCTTAATTTCAGGAAAATTGGTTAATAATCTATTGACACCATCAATCAAATAAGTGTTATTTGAAATACTTTTTAAAACTTTTAAAGCTTTGTAAATGATTTGATTTACAAGGTGATTGTAGTCGTATATTTGATGTGTTGTATGAAAACGTTCTTGTCTTATTACATTTTGTTGGATGTTTTTAGCAAAGTCTAATCTACCTTTTAAAGCTAATACGTTTCCACTATTTTGATTGTATTTTTTGATTAATCCTTTTTGCAATAGATGGCTTACTTCATTCAAATAAAGTTCAAAATACAAATCTAACAAGGATTGATATTTTTTTCTTAATGAAGCTTCGGAAACGGCATTGACTTTTATCTTTTTACAATGTGCCAACATTTTAAGCAATACTCTGTGCCAATTATCTTTCTCATCGACAGAATTAGTATTTATCTTATCCGCTTTAGGTAATATTTCAATGGTAGTTCCGCCAATTTGAATTACACCTACATAATTTTTAAACTTAACTCCATGACGAATGGCTTCAAAATAAATATTCTTATTTGAATCGTTGTATTGCCATAATTTGTCAATGATTTTATCTCCTAATTCTTCACCTTTTGAGCAAACCGATTTAGAAGTTAACTTATCATGTTCAAAAACTTGTATTAATCTACCCATAATTTAGATGGTACTAAAATCCCATTGGCCTTCTTGTTTTATTCTGAAAACTGCTTTTTCTTTTAAATCCGATTGTATATCAGTATCATAATGCTCAAATTTTGCAAAATCAAAAGCATGATTTACTTTCTCAACAAAACTTGAACCTAAAACCAAACCTATTTTACCATAGTTACCAAAGAAGTATTCTTCTAGTAGAGGAATGATTTCATTTTTAAAAGCATGAACTAATTTTTCTTTATTATCTACTTTTAAGAAATAAGAGTGCCCAATTTTGTGGTCTTTATCAATTAATTTTTCAATACGTGTGTTAATCGTGTTGAGTAAAACTTCTAAATCAATTCCATTAACGATTCCATTTTCTTTACTAGATGCTCCTTCTGTTTTGATCAAATGTGGTTTAGGTGCAAATTCTTTAAAGCTAAAACGTCTTCTTAATGCTGTGTCTAACGCTTCAATACTTCTATCTGCGGTGTTCATAGTTCCGATAAGGTAAACATTACTAGGTACTTTGAAAGTTTCTTTAGAATAAGGTAATGTTACTTCCAATTCTTCATCACAACCTGCTCGTTTGTCTTTTTCAATCAAAGTAATTAATTCACCAAAAATGGATGAAACATTTCCACGATTAATTTCATCGATAATTAATACATAGTTTTTCTCTTTTTCAACAGGCAAATCTACTTCAAAAACTTCTTGACCGTTCTTTACAAAGAAGTCACGCTTTAAAAGACTCTCATCAATTTTATACATGGTTTTTTGAGACAAACCGCGTTCATAAATTTCTTCAATTGGGATTAGTTCATCTATAAAAATCCATTCTACTTTTCTAAAATGATTGTAACGAATGGGTGATTCAGCTACATATTCATAATCGCCAGTTACTTTGCCAATAGCTCTCACATATTTGTTTCCATTACTAATAATTACATAATTATTTTTCTTTAAGTAATGAATAAAGTAATTCATTTGTTGTGCTGCTGTAACTTCAAGTTTAAGGTCTTCACACTTTTCTATAATTTCTGATTCACTTAAACCCGAAAAATCATTTTCTTGTCCAAAACCAATGGCAATATAATTGTTATCTCTGCAATATTCATAAATAGGTCTGTCTGAAGGATCTTGATAATTACCTAATGATAACTTATAAAAGGAAGCTCTATTAAATTGCTCCTCTGTCCATGAAATTTTGCCTTCACTTTTTACTTTAATCGTACTATTATAACTATCTGCTAATTGGCAAATACGTTTAAATATACCTGGCTCAATATCATAATACACATTTTTGGTATCAGTAGTTTTTGGTTTAATACCTTCAACAAAATCCTCATAACTAAACGATTGATGAAATGTGCAAAAGCCAATTTGACCTTTGTTCTCATCACTATTTTTAATTAATAGTTCCTTGAATCTTTCAGTCAATTTTTTTCTATCATTTTGATGTGTTTCGAAATAACTTGGGTCGACAATTTTTAACGCTTCGTTAATAGTATTAAATGTTTTTCCTGTTCCTGGCGGTCCGAAAAGAATTTGGTTTAACGAAGATTGATCGGTTGTGATTTTGTTTTTCATGTTTTCTGTATTTTGATAAACATCATTTATAAAGTCTTGGTTGGTAAATTTCCTGTAAGGACATTTTGAATTTTTATTTAACTCTGTATTAAATTCATTTGCTATTAAAGGCTTGACTTTTTCAATGTTTGAAATATTGTTCCAATAAGCCTCTATTTCGCTTTTTTGATTTATAAAAGTGGTGTGTTTCTCACTAATTGCTTCTTTTGAAATTAGCCAAAAATCAGTTTTAGAATTTCTTTTTTCAATAGCAAAGGCATATTTATTTCCAATAATAAAAACTAATCTATTTCTATTTTTTCTAACATTAAAACTAATTCTTTCATCATTTGATGAAATATTTTCAGAAGTAACGAAATCTCTTAATAGAGATAAAAACACAGTTAGTTTATCTATATCAAGTATTTTTTTAACGTCTTCATAATCATTGTTTTTTGGAATAGCGATGTCTAAAAAAGTATCGTATTGTTCTTTAGTAGCTGTAAAGTTGGTTCCTTGATTACTACCTTTGAAGTCAGAGAATACTTCCTCTTCCTTTACCATTTCCCATAAAATTGGAGATTGTGTTAAATTATAGTCAATCGTTATTCTAACTCTATTATTTTCAATTTGTGGAGTAGGAGAAAGGTAGTAACCCATTTCTTCATCTTCCTCTTTCATCATTGCAACTTCGGATGCTATTGTTCCTAAAGCATAACAACCAGCATTAGCTCCAGTTAGCCACAAAATAAATTTATCGCCTTCTTTTATCTTGTCTTTATGGGCACTTACTGTCCATGTAGAAACAGCATTGTTATTAATAGCAGTAACAGCATCATATATTTTTGGAGAACCTTGAAAAATCCAATAATTTACTTCATTTCCTTTTTCTAGCATTTGATATAAAATGTCTTGAGCTAAAAGCATATGATTTTCTCCATTGTAATAAATTGGCAAATAACTTTTTACTTGGTTTATTAATTCACTATCTAGGCTAATATAGTTTTCTATCAAATTATTTATTAATTCTAAATAATGTGCATACTTTTCATTTTTATTAGCTTCTTTTGTTCCAATAAGTTGACAGTACTTTTTGTAAAAGGATGATTTATAAAAAGTATATTTTTCACTATCGTGAAGTGTTAAATAAGCAGCGATTGTTCTTTCATCTTGATGATGTTGAAGAGTTTCGCCTAAACCTCTATAAATTTTTAATGTCTCTGTTCTGAAAGTATCGATTCTTTGAGTTAAATCATTGTTTTCATCAAATAACATTTTAAAAGCAGTTCTTACTTCCTCAGGTTTTCGTTTGGCTAAGTTGATAATAACATAACTACCCATCACATAAATTATGTTACCAAATTTTATGTTCTTTAATTCTTCATAAAAATCAACAGCATTTAAGTTAGGTTTTCCAGAATATTCCTGTACTAATTCCCATTTATATTGTTCATCCTTAAGTTGTGTTACTTGAATATGTTTTTTATAATTCTGTATTAAATTTAGGATTGGGTCGTTACTTTTTTCTTTTACTTCAAATCCCATTTTTTCCAAAAACTCATTAGTAGGCCAACCACCACCTCTTGGCCAGTAGTCTGAACCATCATATTGCATTCTCGCAAATCGCATAACTTCTTTTGGAGGATAAGATGAGCCATCAATAAAAACTTCCCATCTAGTTCCATCTGATAGTTTTTTGTTTGATTTTTTTAATTCTTCTATTCCTTTGAGAACATGTTCTCTTGTTATTTCATTTGGTTTAAATGACATTTTACTTTTCTTTATTAAAATTATAACCCTCATTCCAAAAAAACATATCTACCAACTTAAAAATTGGATAATAAATACTTTCCTCTTGAAACAATTCATTTTGAAATTGTACAATCTCTGTTCTATTTCTTTCAATAAATTTGAACAACTCATCAAAATCTTTTCTCTCAAATTTAGTTGCTTTAATTTCTAGCAACTTTATCCCATCATTAAAATACCTGTCAAATGCAGGGCTACAACCTAATGTTCCTAAAACAATTTTAGACAACAAAGTATCAGTTGGTGATTTTGATTCAAAAGTGTTTTTTTTAGTTTGATATTTAAACTTATTGTAATAATCAAATAGCTCTTTTTTGAGTTCTATGATTCTGTTAATATTGTCTTTTGAAACTTCAAAGTTTTGATTACATCTCAAATATTTGTAATACTTTTTTATAATGGCTACCGCATCAATATGTATTTTATAATCTTTTTGCAACAAGCCTGTTGAGCCTCTATACATACCCCAACTAGCTAAATAAAAACCAAGATGTAATGCCAAATAATCGTTATTTTTTGAAATATCACCAAACGCCTCATAGCAATGTTTCCAAGATTCATATCTGTTGAATTTATCTTGTTTTAAGAAGTTGTGAAATGTTGTTATTTTTTCAGGTTGAAAAGTCATATTATTTGCTTAATTTATGAATATGTATCACCGTTTTTCTTTTAAAATCTAAATTATGTTGCGCTATGTTTTTAATCCAATTTAACGAGGGTTTTCCCCTTACTGGTTCAAAATAAAAAGCGTTGAAAGCATTACAAGCTGTTGCCCTTTTTTTATTGAAATATGTACTAACCACATTAGCAAATAGTTCACTTAATGAATTTGCTTCAATTTCTGCAAATGGGAAACCTAAATCGCCCTCTACTAAGTTTGTTGCTTTACAAATACAACTACATAAATTCCAATTTTTGCCGTCTTTACTTTTTAAATATAAATCTTCTTGTATAACCGCTTTGAAAAGGTATTCTCTATCGCGTTCTTCTTCTGTCATTTTACCTAAACCGATTCTGAAATAAAAACCGGTTCCTGTATTTGCAATTTTTTCAAATTTGAAATTCTTAAATGTTTTGGCAAGTTGTTCTATTTTAAGATTTTCGTTAAGTGGCATTTTTTGCTGAACCAGATAATCTTCCAATAAGAAGTTTTCATTGTCTCCTTGTATTGTATAGGTTGCATTTGGTTTAAAATGTAGTGTTTTGTTAGTTTGCTTGTCTATAAATTGGTTGTTTTTAAAAAAAACTTCGAAATTTTTCATAATTATATTGAATCTATTATTTGAAAACTAATCTTTTTTATACTTATTATTTTTGCTAAGTTTCATTATTCTTTTATTGTAAATATTTTAATCATTCTCTGTTTATATATTCTACCTCAAACTCTTTTTCTCTAAAAGTTGCATATTCGAAACTACTTATAGCAGCTAAATAGACTTGATGTTTAAAATCATAAAATTCTTTATCAAATCTTGATTTAACTAGCTGTTTAATAGTTTCCAAAAGCTCTTTCTCAGTTTCATTAGATTTTATTAAATAACAAGTTGTTGACAAAGCCAAAATATGATTGCCAAAAACTTTGAGAATTAATTCTTTAAGAGCCATGAAATCCTCAACATATCCTGTGCAACCCATGTAACCATCACTATCAGTATATCTTATATTATTAGTAAACTCTATAACTACAATATATTTTGTCATCATTCAATATTTTTCACCCCACCTGCAATCCCTCATATTCCTCTCTACCCATACGCTCACTAAATGCTGGCTCCACCACCAAAACTTTATCATACGTTAACTCATACAACTTGTACACTTAATTTTAGATGTTTTTGATAGTTTTAAGGTTTCCTTATTTCTTTTTTGGTTTCAAAAAATTCTCTCCTGTAATGACGCTTTTTCCTGTTTTTGATTCTAACGCCTTTCGAGCATTTTTAGCAATGGCACCGCCTTTTTTCCCTGCTTTTGCATTTTCAACTACACCCTTTGATTCTTCCACTTCTGCAATTTGACGTGTTGAAAGTTCGGCCAATGCAGTAAAAAGTAATTCGGCCTCGCTCATGTGGTCTCGTAAATTTTGAGATTTCAGGCCTTTGATTTCTTTGTGCTTTTTCACACTCAATCCAGTCCATTCTTGGTGAATGATATTAGTTAAAAAAGCAAATTCATCTTGTTTGGTTACGCCGCTTTCTTTCCAATAGTCTGTGAGTTTATTTCTCGTTTCTTGACCCGTCATGCGTTGCTGAATCCACTTGTTAGAACGCCCCATTTTTTGCCAATTTTCTCTGGCTCTGTCCATACTCAAACTGGGGTCTTGAATTTCTTGCAATCGTTCGTAACCCACTTTTGCCAACCATTGTTTGAAAGGCTCGGCTTTGGAAGAAGGAATGGACTGTATTAAGCGAAAAATGTCTTCTACATTTCCTACATCAGTTTTGTAATACTTGCCATCTTCTGATTGTAATTTCAGTTGGTTACAATTTGTAACCGACTCATTACCCTCTTTTTTTAGTCGGTTTTTTAATACTTTCCAGTAGTTTCTTGCTCTTTCAACTGTGGGTTGATCCGTTAAGATACCTACTATATCCACAATACTAAAAAACCATATTTCTTTTTCAGTATCATATTGACTTCTCACTTTCTTATTTTCAAATAATTTAATATTACTCATAAATATTTCATTTTTTTACTATTTCACTCCACCTTCAACCCCTCATATTCCTCTCTACTCATACGCTCACTAAACGCTGGCTCTACCACCAAAACTTCATCATAACTCAACTCATACAACTTGTACACTAAATTGTCGATTTGTTTTGCCTTAAACCCAAATTAAGCATTAGAAATCTATTACAAACTAAAACTACTTCAAAAATAAGTACTTACTCCTTTTTGAAATCTTAAAATATTACTATATTCCAAAATTTAAAAAAGTCCGTGAGCACTTATTTTTATTGTATTTTTAGCTTTCATAACGAAGTCTAACGCTTAATTTGGGTTAAACAATGGATTCTTATGGTCAATTTTTAATTTATCTATTTTATAGCTTGTTAAATTTGTTGTTTATTTATTATAATGTTTTATATTTGCATTAGAAATCTGTCTCACATAAACGTCGACTCCATGTCGTTTTCTAATCAAAATTTAGAATTAGTGTGATGATGGGTTTTTTTTATTTTCTTTTGTTAAGGGATTTTTTTGGGTGTAATAATTTTTAAAATCTTTATAATTTTTAGTGTCATACAAGTCAATAACCAAAGAAATTTTATCTTTCAAGTATTCGTAATATCTTGTTTCTCCTTTTTCAAATACTCTTTGTACTACCCAACAAAAATAATCTGCCAAATTTAGCATTGGTTCATTAGTTGGATAATTTACATTAAATATTACTTGTGTAGAAACCTCATTAGTTTCTTTTTTGTCATTATTTTCGAACCTTTGAATTGCTTTTTTTAATGCCAAATCTAAATTATTGTTTTTGGTGCTTTTGCCTCTTTCAGAGACATGTAAAACCAACTTATTATTAGTTTGTAACTTGTTTTTTAAAAGATGTGATAGCAAATCTGCATAAAAATATTCTTCTTTTCCTTTGTGTTTGGTTTCATATCTTTCTATATTTTTTTCTGCTACCACACATTCAAAGCTACAATTAATGGTTTTAATCAATTCAAAAAATTTCATACGCACTTCGGGGATATCATCGGTTGCGTGTAAATAATATCCGTTTTTGTTTTTCTTTTTTATTACACTAGGAACATCAAAAAATGGATTTTGAGTTATTTCATTTTGTAAATCTTTTATTTTCGATCTAACCTCTTCTAAATCGTCATATACTTTTACCATGCCTAAAATAAAACAAGACGATACGCCAACTTCATTCAATGCACTTTTTTTACCTTTTGCATAAAAAGTAGTATCGCCTGCTTCATCTATAAAACGATGATTGGTTTTTATTTTACTAATTTTCATTTCCTAAATTTTAAGTTTGTCATATTCCTCTCTACTCAACCGCTCACTAAACTCCGGCTCAACAACCAAAACCTCTTCATACGTTAACTCATACAACTTGTACACTAAATTGTCGATTTGCTGTTCGAGGTCAGTGGTATCGAAATTAGCTTGTTTTTGTTCTAAAATTTTATCAACTAAATCAATAAATATTGCTTGATTTTTAACATATCTGACAGGTAATTGTCTTAAAATCTCTATTTTGACTTGTGCGAAAACTTTTCCTCCCTCTGCTGTGGTAGACTTATAATAGAATGTTGTTAATTTGGAATTTAAAATTGATAAAACAAATTTGATATTAAAATCAGGATTTGTAATAGCAGTTCCGTGTAGTGTGTTTGAATAATAGAAGTTATTTACATCTAATGAAGCAATTATTCTGTCAGAAGTTTGTCTTGTTAGTATTTTTGTTCTTTCAAAAATCTCTTTTTTTCGTAATCTCAGTCCACCACCTTTTCTCGAAAGTTCTATCTTTTTCATTTCGATTTCATTATAATTCACCCAATTTTCGTCAAAAGAAATAATATATTTATTAATATCCTTGCCGAATAAAAGTCTTCTACAGAAATCATTTTCTTTACTTTTTAAAAAAAGAATATCTGGAATTTTACTTTGAATTATACCGTCCTTTGTATCAGATATATTTCCTAGAAAATCTGAATTATTTCTTATTTTGTCTAATAAAGTAGATTTATTTTTATCATATGATAAATCAAATTGTTTATTAGAACTTTCCCTAAAATTAGAAAACGGTATTAAAATTTTATTTTTGTTAATTAAGTCTTTAACTTTTAACAATGGTCTTGAATGAAGAAAATTAGAGTTATTTTTTAAATTCTTATAAGTTAAAATAATAGTATCAACAACCGCAGTTTCAAAAACAGACTCGTCAAATGAACTAATTTCGATAATTGTTTGTTTATTTAGCAACCATTCTCTAATTCCTTTACATTGTGTGTTTAATAATATCCTATCTGGTATAATAAATGATGTTATTCCATTTTTTAAAGTAATTTTATTTGTTAATTCTAAAAAAAAGTAGAATAAATTAAATCTTCCATTAGCAAATTTATATTTTCTAATATAACCAATCTTATCATTTTCTGGTATTTGTTTTATTTGTACATAAGGAGGATTTCCAATCACAATATCAAACCCCACTTTTTCCGTTACTTGCTCATTCATTATTTCGGGAAAATCTAGTTTCCAATCAAAAAAATGCAATATCCCGTTAGGGTCTTTTCTTAGTTTTTGTAATTTTTCTATTTGTTGTTTCCAGCCAATGGTTTGCAACCACAACTCGGTTTGTGCTTTTATAGTTTTGCTTGTTTCTGTTGGTTTTGTAGCAACACCTTTGGTTTTTACCATAGCATCGAGTTGGTTTACTAATAAATCAATTTTTAGGTTGCGTATTTGTAACGACAGTTTTTCTTCATCGCTTTTAGGGTCAAAAACTAATTTTTGCTTGGCAGAAATCTCTTTTAAAAGTTGCTGTTGCCGTTCTTTGTTTTCGTTTCCAAATAAATCGGTTTGTTCTTCTTTAATATCCCAATCAATATCAATAATAGTATCATCAAGTTTGCTTACTAAACTGTTTCCTACTACAATTTTATAATCTAAATGCGGTAGTGCTTTGGGTTCAGGTTCATCCACAATCAAGCTCAACCAAAAACGCAAACGGGCAACATCAACCGCACCTTTTTCAATATCTACGCCATAAATACTGTTTTGTATGATGTTTTGTTTTACTTTGTTTGGTTGCCAACCTTTTAATTCCCACACGCGTTCTACTTTGTCGGGACTGACTTCATGCAATTTATTTATCAAATGAAATATTTCATTCAACAATCCCATCGGGAATGCACCGGAGCCAATAGCAGGGTCGCATATTTTTACGTTTTTTAATGCTCGTGCTATGGTTTCATCATACTCAATAATGCCACCAGCGTCTTTTTTTGTTACAAAGTTGTGTAATTTTTGTTCAAAATCGTTAGCTTCGGTTTCGTCAGTTGGCCATTGTTTGTTGTTTTCTAAACTCGTTTTTAAGTATTCCTTCAAACTCTCTTGGCACATGTAGCGCACAATTTCTTTGGGTGTATAAAAAGCGCCTTTGTCTTTGTTATCTTCTAGTAAGTTTTCAAAAATGTGCCCTAGCATTTCTGGGTCAATACCCACTTCGTGGTCGTTGGTATCGTTTTCGTCAATGGTAAAATTGTAGCGGTCTAAAAACTCAAACAATCCTTCAAAATACTTTGCAGGAAAGTTGATATTTTTGGTTTTCTTGTCTTCTAGTTCAAACAAACCACCGCTTAAATAAGGCACACGAGTATTAGTAACGGTAAAAATATCGTTGGGTCTGTTGGGTTCGTCCAGCGCCTCAAACAAAGGTTCCAAAAACGTACTGTAAAACAAGTCTTGATGATGAAAGTGGGCAAAACCATTTTCCAAGAAACGATAATCGCCATCAATCCATTTCTTGGAAGCAGCAGCAACGCCCATCCAACCTTTTTTTTGCACAAACTTGATAAAGATAATACGACCCAAAAGTATTTTGACAAAGTCACGAATGGCTTTGTCATCATTGCTATAAATGGCTGTAAAGATGCTGGGTGTTTGCATCATATAATTCACAAAGGCATTGTACTGGTCTTTGTATTCTTTGAAAAATGCTTTACTCAATTTTTCTACTGAGAAGGCATTTTCAATATCCTTGATCTCGGCTTTGTTTTTGTTTTCACTTAATTCATAAAAACGTTGTGCTGGTGTTTTGCAGCTTTCGTTTTTGCCCAAAACATAAGTAAAACGTTTGGTATCGGTTTTAGTGGTTTTAAAATCGCCTTCTTCTTCATCAAATTCACTGGCACGAGCTGAAAACGTAAAGCGGTAGTCATCGCCACCTTGCTCAAATATAGATAACACACCATGCGTTTGGTCTTGGTCAATGTATTGGGATACAATATTGTTCAACTCCACTCGGTTGCGAAGAATATTTACGTTTGCTTTTAGTTTTAATTCAAACAAAGCTAGCGATTTGCCATCATGCAATTGCACATTTCCCAACTGACGAAACGATTCCACTTTGTCATTATCAATAGGAATGACCATTGGTGGATTTAAAATTTGCACATTTGGAAATACAAATTGTACTACTTCTCTCCAATTGTCGGTAGAATAAGGTTTGTTTAACTTTTTCTGTAATTCTTTCTTGTCCATAAGGGCTTATTTAGTCTGAGCAAATGACTCTGATATGATAATTTCTGGTTTTAGTTTTTCGTAAGAACGTATGGTAACTGTTGGACGTTCTTCCATGGTGTCGGCTTGTTGCACTGGATATAAATTGATAATTTTTATCATGGCATCTAGTAAATCAACCGGTTTTAGCTTGGTGGTTTTGGTATCACGCTTTAGTTTGTTTACATCGCGTTGTAACTTTTGAAACTTACCTAATTTAATGGCTTGCTTTGCCGCTTTAATCAATTTCTTTTCTTCATCAGAAGCAAACGGAAACGACAAGAAACCATCTAAATACGCCAATGCTTTTTTCTCGTTAGGTCCTTGTGTAGTATCTACCACTTGCGTACTCGCTATTTCTTGTTGTATTTTTTCGTGAAAGTCCGTAATGGCTTTGCTTACTTGCTCATGATGGTTTTCATGTAACGGAATGCCTTGTTCTGAAGCTACTGCATAAAATTCTTTAGCTGTTTCTACAAACGATAGTTCTTCAAAATTACCATCGGGTTTTACATAGTAAAAAGCATCACGTCTTTTATTACGAATAAAACAAATAGTACTGTAGTTTTTCATGCGGTCTTTTCGACCCACACGGGCACGCAACGGCATGTTTTGTATTTTTCTAAATAGTTCAGGGCTTTCGGCTTTGAACTTTCGTAATTCCATTAAGAAACCTAGCTTTTCATCTTTGTCTTCATCTACCTCTTTTTCAAACAAACCAAATGATTGCGTTTCTTCATCAGGAGAATAAATTTCGCTGTCTTCCCCTAAAGCTGAGTGAAAGGCTTGCAATTTCATGATGGCTTTTTTCTCTAACTCAATATCGCTATTTACTTTAGCCGTAGGATAGAAATTAAAGATATATACTTTAGGTGCCACCGATCCAATACGGTTCACACGACCAATACGTTGCATTAGACGTGTAGAGTTCCAAGGTGTATCGTAATTAACAATTACATTAGAACGATGTAAGTTCACACCTTCAGCCAGTACTTCGGTTGCTATGATTATGTTAAAATCATTTTTGTACTGAATGGTTGGAATATTAGCGTCAAAATTTTCTCTAATGGTTTGCTTTAATTTATCGCGGTTATCCGAGTGAATTTCTAAAACATCGTTTCTACCTTTTGCTTTTAAATGTTTTACAATATGGGTAGTAGTTTCTTTAGATTCTGAAAAGACGACTAATTTTTGAGCTGGATTAATAGCCTTTTGTAATAATTCAGTATCTAGTCTTCTGATGAATTCGTCAAGTTTTGGGTCTTGTTCAATCTTTTGCCAAGCGTTGTTTAACTCGGTTAAGATTTCAAAGTCACGTTGTAATCCTTCGGCAAATCCGGCAATAAAATCATCCGCAGAACAAATTTCTATAGTTGGGTCGGTAGGTTGAAGAGCGATCATTTTAGTTAATAATTCAACTTCACGTTCTTCCATAACGTATTCGTTTACATTTAAATTAGGAGCAATGTAAACAGTTCCGTTTTTAAACATTTTAGTCATAGCTTCAGTAGCAATGGTAAAACGATTTAAAGATTGCTTGAACGCATGAAAACTACTATCGATACGTTTCACCAATAAGGTTTTCATTAGTTTAGCTAAGGCTTGCGAAGCCACATCGGCATTTTTATATTTGGCTTTCTTTTCTTCTTTTAAGAATTTAATAGCCTGATAACGCAAGTATTTAATGCCTTCCTTTTCATGACTTAATAAAATCATCGTTTTGTCATACAAAGCATCTAATTCATCGTCTAGTTCATAGAAAATCTTTTTAGGTTTTTCAATATCTGGAAATACAATGCCTTGTGCATCTAAATCGCTTTTATACAGTTCGTGCTCATTCAAATCGGATCGAGTTCTTCTAACTGTTAAGGGTTGAATGACTTTTTCTCTAATTTCTTTGTAAATTTCTTTTACGCCATCTTGCACCAATTTAATATCAGGATTGTCTTTTAGCTTTTTATAAGCATCAATATGTTTTCTAAAAAAATGTTGCAAGTTAGATACTTCAAGTGATGAATCCTTAGAATCTTGAAATAAATACACTTGATTGGCAATATCTTCGGGTCTGTTATTCAAAGGTGTTGCCGATATCAACATGACTTTTTTATCGGCTTTAGAACCGTCCTTTTGTCTGCGTTTAGTTTTGGTTTTGCAAATTTTTTGTAATTCGTTATAGGCTTCTGCAGTATCGTTTCTGAATTTATGCGCTTCATCTACAATAATTAAATCATACTTTTCAGCATCGGTAATTTTGTGTAAACTTCCATTGGTAACAATCTTGTAATTGTGCAATTGGAATTTATCTAATGTTTCTTCCCAGTTTTCTTTCAAAGCAGGTGGAACCACAATCAATATGTTAGATATGTGAGAAGGAAAATCATTGGAGTAGAAAAACTTTTTGGCAATCAACGTACCAACCACAGTTTTACCCAATCCCACTACATCGGATAAAAAGAAACCATTGTGTTTCTCTAAATATTTAAAACCTTCATTAACCGCATCAATTTGGTACGAAAGACGTTTAAAACCTTCGGGTAAATCGGTTACCGAATTAGGGTCAAACTCAACACTTTTTCCAAAGTATTCAATTAGAAATTTAATATAAACTTCAAAAGGAGTGAAGTCGTCATTTAGGAACGTTTCTTTTTTAACTTTATTAATCTCAACTGGTAAAATAGAAATTCCTTCTATCCAAAGGCGTTCAAATTCATCAGAGGCAAATTTGACATCATCAAAATCTTTCAACTGCACATTAAACTCATAATTGAAATTGTCAGTACCTCCTAAACCATTTTCAGTCAAGTTTGAAGAACCAGTAATCACATAACCCGATTTGTGTTCGTTCCAACCTTTAGGTTTGAAAATATATATTTTGGCATGCAATTTTTTACTTGGATGCGCTTTGATTTCAATTTTTTTAGAGGCAATATCTTCAATAAACTGAATGATTCCTTCTTCAATTTCTTGATCATAATCGGCTTCTTGAATATCTGATTTTACCTCTGATAAAAACTCAATTAATGTTTGATTAGCATCACCTTGAAACAATAAACCTTTGGACTGGTATTTGGCTAAAATTTTATCTACATCAATACCTACAAGGATTCTAATATTTGGAACTTTATCTAAAAAAGGGCGTACTTTGAAATATCCAGAAGCTCTGAAATAGCCTACTAAAGCATCAAAGTTCTCTATATCAGTATTGTGTTCAAAGATTCCTTTGAATTTATTGAGGAGTGTATTTGTATCTTGATTGGTAAAAAACTTTGTTGACATCGTAAGAAAATTGTATTTACAATAATACAAAAAACTTCCTGATTTAGGAGACTGATTTTCAATAATACACCTTACAAAAAAAAAGGCTGCCCAAACATGTTTGAGCAACCTTTTTCAGATTATAGAAACGTTGTTTTTTACTTCAAATATTTTTCTAAAAATTGGTCTTGTTCCCAAAGCAGGTGCATGATGTTTTCTTTAGCAACATAGCTGTGGCTTTCTTTGGGTAAAATAACCATTCGCACCGGAGCTCCTAATCCTTTTAATGCCTGAAAGTAACGTTCGGTTTGAAGCGTAAAAGTTCCTGGATTATTATCGGCTTCGCCATGCGTTAATAACAGTGGTGTTTTCATTTTGGCAGCATTCATAAACGGCGACATCGCATTGTAAATTTCAGGAGCTTCCCAAAAATTGCGTTGTTCGCTTTGAAAACCAAAAGGAGTTAAGGTACGATTGTAAGCTCCACTTCGGGCAATTCCGCAGGCAAATAAATTGGAATGCGTGAGTAAATTAGCCGTCATAAAAGCTCCGTAAGAATGGCCACCCACTGCTACTTTTTTCGGATTGATGTAACCCAATTTGTCCACCGCATTGATTGCCGCTTCTGCATTATCAATCAATTGAGCAATAAAAGTATCGTTCGGTTCTGTGGTGCCTTCGCCCACAATCGGAAACGAGGCATCATCAAGTACGGCATAACCTCTTGTTACCCAATAGACAAACGAACCGTAGTACGGAAATGTAAACTCATTAGGATTCTGACTGCTTTGTCCTGCACTGTTTTTATCTTTAAATTCCTCTGGGTAAGCCCAAATCAAAAGCGGTAATTTTTCTTTTTTAGTCTTGTCGTAATTGGCTGGTAAATACAACGTTCCTGAAAGTGCCACGCCATCTTTTCGTTGGTATTTAATCACCTCTTTATGCACATTTTTCAAACTTTCAAATGGATTTTGGAAGTTAGTAATCTGTGTAAGACTGTTTTTCTTCTTGATGTTTCTGAAATAGTAATTCGGATATTCGGTTTTTGATTGAATTTGTACCAAAACGTCGCCTTTTTTGAAATCTTCAATAGAAAATATATTTTCAACTTTATCCTTGTAAGCCGACTGATACAGGCGTGTTGCCTTAAATGTGGTTAGGTCAAAAGTATCAATAAACGGAAATTGACCATCTTTCGTAAACCCTTGACCGATTAAGAACGCTTTATTGCTTTCGATAGCCAACACATACCTTCCGTACTGATTTTTTACCGTTTCAAAACTTCCTGGGTCGGAGTAAATATCTTGTGAGTTGCGGTCCCAAATTAACTTCGGAGTTTCATTTACAGCCGATGGATTCAATAAATAGGTTTTTTCGTTTCGGGTATCGTACCAGCTATCTGTTAAAATAGCTGTCGTGGCATTACCCCAAATGATGCCACCGTATCGTTGCACGGTTTTTACTAACGATTTTGGATTTTGTACAAAAGGAGCCTCCCATGTAAAAACCTCGTCTCTAAATTGGACCTTGTTAGCAGGATTTCCTTCGTCAAGCGCTTCTGCATAATATAAAGTAGCGGGAGCGTCGGCTCTCCAACTCATACTTCGCTTTCCTTTTTTGACTGCCATAAAACCTTTCGGCATTACTTCATTCAGCGGCGACTCATTTACTATTTTTACCAAATTTCCGTTGCTATCATATACAACACTTTTGCTAGGAAAACGGCTCAGCGGAACGATGTAAGAATAGGGTTTTTCGATGGTAGTAACCATTAAATAATTGCCGTCGGGCGAAAAAGATTCTCCTGCATAGAGATTGGCTTCTTTAAAAAGTGTAGCCGTTCCGGTTAAGTTTACTTTGTACAATTCTGAGGTAACCAATGCTTCGAAATTGGCTTCGTCCGTTTTGTTTTTTAATAAATCTTGGTAGGTTCTGTTTTGCGATACCGAACCGTCCGATTTAGAAATAATAGGACCGGCAGGCAAATTCTTTTTTACATCCAACAACTCAGGGCGATTTTTGGGTAACATTCGTACCAAAATATGTTCATTGTCTTTAAACCAACTGAACGGATTGCCCATGTTGCTATTTACTCGTGCTTCGGTTAATCTTTTTGCTTGAGCTGTAACCACATCAATCACCCAGAGTTCGACTCCAGTTGAAGTGGTGTGCGAAAACGAAATTTTCTTTTCGTTAGGTGACCAAGATACATTAGCAATTCGCGGATTTGCAGGTAATCCTTGTACTTGCACTTCAGAAGTACCCTTGATTTTTCGGATTTTTAAGTTACTGATGTACGTGGTGGTACTTGAAATATTGGTTACTGGATTTATACGCAGTCCAGCAAGCCGCATTTCTTCTTGGTTTAAATCGTCTAGGGTTTTATAAGTACTCCGGTAAGAAAGCAGCATGTATTCTTTCTTGGTGTCCATTGAAACCGTTGGGGCACGCTCATAATCAGCAAGAGCCATAATTTCTTTAGGAGGCGTTTGATACGATACATTTTCTTGTGCGTTTGCGGTTGCAAACGTAACAAAAAACAATAGGGCTAGGGTGTTTTTCATATTGAGATAGTTGTTGATTTTTTAAAAAATTAATTGTAAATTTTCAGAAACACTATTGTATTCACTTTTAAAATGATATTTCTTTTGTTTCGCATGTACTATATATTGTATTAAAGTATTTAATTATTTTTAGGCCTCTAAGATACTAAAGTGTAATGTTAATTTTTAGTTAGAGAAATTTTTAAATACAAAGTGATACAAGTTAGCAGATATTTTTAGTAATTTTAAATTTTTAAAAAACAATTAATACGCATAATTATGGGAAAATTTGTAGTAACAAAAAGAGCAAACGGTGAATTTCAGTTTAATCTTAAAGCAGGAAATGGTCAAGGTATTTTAAGCAGTGAAGGTTATACAACCAAAGCAGCTTGCATGAACGGCATTGAATCGGTGCGTAAAAATGCACAAGAAGATAAAATGTTTGATCGTTTAGAGTCTAAAAGTGGCAAGCCTTATTTCAATTTGAAAGCCACTAACGGTCAAATTATTGGAAGCAGTGAGATGTATGAAAGCGTTGCCGCTCGCGAAAATGGTGTTCAATCCGTAATGAAAAATGCTCCCGAAGCAACGGTGGAAGATCAAACGGTAGAGGCATAGAGTAGAACGATTTTTTTTTGAATCAGCCTCCAAGTGCTTTTGGCATTTGGAGGTTTTTTTAAACCAATAGTAAAATCTAATTTTGTATAAAACAGGTTTAGATGTGGGTTAAACTAACAGAAAGGATACCTATTCAAAGTTTTTAAACGTGTAAAAGCGATATTTTTTTTTTTTTCACCTGAAAAAAGAGGTGGCTCGAAAGACCGTTTATCACAAGTTTTAAAAATGTTTTGACAAAAAAACTTCTATTTTAAAAATCTTACAAAAATGCGACTTATTAATTAAGAAGTTACTATTTTTGAGTCTCAATAGGATTTAAAATTTAGCGTATGTATAATTCAAAGATAGTGGGACTAGGATATTACGTTCCCGAAAATACTGTAACCAATCATGATTTAACTAAAATCATCGATACCACCGATGAGTGGATTCAGGAACGCACTGGTATTCAGGAGCGTCGACACATTATTCGAGGCGAAGACACCACGACAACGATGGGGGTTAAGGCAGCCAGAATTGCCATCGAGCGTGCCGGAATACAAAAAGACGACATCGATTTTATAATTTTTGCCACACTAAGTCCCGACTACTATTTTCCAGGTCCTGGTGTTTTGGTACAGCGCGATTTAGGCTTAAAAACGGTTGGAGCACTTGATGTTCGCAACCAATGTTCGGGGTTTGTGTATGCCATTTCAATTGCTGATCAATACATTAAAACCGGAATGTACAAGAATGTTTTAGTCATTGGCTCCGAGGTACACTCCGTTGGATTGGATATGACTACTCGCGGTCGTGCGGTTTCGGTTATTTTTGGAGATGGAGCAGGAGCTGCTGTGTTAACCCGGTCAGAGAATAATTCTACCGGAATTTTATCTACCCATTTACATTCAGAAGGCCAACATGCAGAGGAATTGATTGTAAAAGCGCCCGGAATGGGTGGCCGTTGGGTTACCGATATTTTAAATGAAGAAGATAAAGCCAACGACGAAAGCTATTTGCCGTACATGAACGGACAATTCGTCTTCAAAAATGCCGTAGTTCGCTTTGCCGAAGTCATACAAGAAGGTTTGATGGCCAATAATTTACAAGTTTCTGACATTGATATGCTTATTCCGCATCAAGCTAATTTACGCATTTCGCAGTTCATCCAACAGAAATTTAAACTCGAAGATCATCAAGTCTATAACAACATCCAGAAGTATGGCAATACCACGGCAGCCTCTATACCTATTGCCTTAACCGAAGCTTGGGAACAAGGCAAAATTAAAGCAGGAGACACCGTAGTTTTGGCCGCATTCGGTAGCGGTTTTACTTGGGGTAGCGTCATTATGAAATGGTAAATTAGAAAATTCCAAAAGAGAAATTCCAAATTCCAAACAAGTAGAAAAATTGAAATTTATAGGAGTAGTTGTATTTCTGCTTAAAAAAGCTAAACCCGAAGTAAATTACGCTTCGGGTTTTTTTTTAACTAACTCTTTACAATCGATTTGTTTTATGTATCTTAAAAAATGACTAAAAAGTACACAAAATGGTTTTCTGTTAAATTTTTGATGGATGATTGCGAAGTAATAGACGCTTCATTTTGTGTAATGTTACATTTTAAACCAGAAATATTTTAGTTCATTGTCGTATAAAGATAATGCTAATGCCCCGGTTCGTATATAAGTCTCAGAAACGAACTAAATCTTTCGTTTTCTCGACTGATGGGGATTCCCGTAACAATTCCAATCAATATATTTTCGGCGATGCTAACCCTCATTTGGGGTCGTAAGGTCATGGCAAAAGCGGTTTTGGTAACTTCTTTGTTAAATTCAACCCCGATAAAATTTCGCGTTCCTGGAATCATGTAATGAAAATTGCTGTTGATTTGCCACGAGGTAAAAGTACTATCGTTATAAAAATGATGATGAATGGCCGGTCCTGTGTAAAGCAATGTGTGAATATTGTTACCCCAGCGTTTTGCAGCTACAAAAAAAGGATTATAGATGTTTCCTGTAAATAGTTTGGAGCTAAAATAACTACTAAAGTCGGTCAATTCAAATTCATGAATGTAGCCAAACGCTAACGAAGTTTTAAATTTTTCGGAAACAAAAAAGGAATACTGAGCGGCCAGTTTTAAACCGTTGAGCTTACTTGCTGGAGTGTTTCCATTTTTATTGGAAGGATAAAACGTAAAAGGTAATTCCGCTTCTAGACCTAAGCGATCAATGGGTGCCCATTCATATTCCACCAATGCCAGGTATTCGTCATAAGTGTTTTTGTCGGTAAGTCCAAAACCCACATTCCACTCTTTTTCTCCTTTTCGAGCTCCTAAATCTCGGATTAAATCGATATACAAAGGTTCGGCGTGAAGCACTTTGTCCCGTCCTTTTTTGCCTTGCACTTCTTCAATATATAAACTGTCGATTGTGCTTTTTTCCTCTTTTTCTGTTTGGGCTTTCGCCAAATTGGCGCTGATGAACACCATAATTATTGTAAAATAAAATCTTCTTGAAAATGTATTTTTCATTTATTGGATAATTTGTTAAACATAGATACCATCGTTTTCCAACTCAGGAAAACGACGAAGTAATAAAGAGTAATAACAAATTAAGCCTCGGGCGGTGGTGAGTGAATTTCGAAATAGGTTTGCAAACGCGATGTTTTACTAAAACCTATATTTTGGGAATTCAACTGAGGTACAATATCACAGATTTCTACTGCATAATTCGGAAGAATAAATAAATCAACATTCGTCGTTTTTTTTAAGGTCGAATGGTTTTCAGAGTCGGCATCATCAAGTTCTGGAATAGCGTTTTCGAATCCCAAGACTTTCTCAATGATAACTTCAACGACGCTTTCCTGATGGTTGAGACCTAAATTTTCAGAAACTTTATACTGATGCAAATCGCTGGTGTCAATACTGCAATTGAGGATAATAAGTGCTAAAAAAGCACAAAATAACCGAAGTGACTTACTATTTCTGATTGAATTTAGCACTCGGCAAAAATAGAAATTTTAATCGTGAAATGTTTTGTACTTAGCGTTTTCTTAAGACTACAATTAAATATAAAATTAATCAGCGATATTGTGTATTTTACTACTTCAAATTACCGAATTCCCGTTATATTTGCACTCTCAAAAAAATATTCTTATGTCACTCATTCAAACACTTACTCCAGAAATCCAGAAAGCAATTCAAGTTGTATTTGATACAACCATCGAAAAAATTGAATTTCAGGCCACACGTAGGGAGTTTGAAGGCGATATCACGATGGTTATCTTTCCGCTTTTGAAACAAATTAAGAGCAATCCAGTGGAATTGGGAAACAAAATTGGAGCCTATTTGGTGGAAAATGTAAAAGAAGTAAAAGCCTTCAACGTAGTTTCGGGTTTCTTAAACATCGTGATTTCAGACGACTATTATTTGAGCTTTTTCAATACTATAAAAGCAGACAAAAATTTCGGATTTGTCACGCCAAACCAAACGGATAAAGCGGTTATGGTAGAATATTCTTCGCCAAACACGAACAAACCTTTGCATTTGGGTCACGTGCGAAACAATCTTTTGGGGTATTCTGTTGCCGAAATCATCAAGGCTTCTGGAAAAAAAGTGTATAAAACCCAAATCATCAACGACAGAGGAATTCACATCTGCAAATCGATGTTGGCTTGGCAAAAATTCGGAAACGGAGAAACGCCTGAAAGCACTGGCTTAAAAGGCGATAAATTGGTTGGAAATTATTATGTGGCGTTTGATAAAGAATATAAAAACCAAATCAACGAATTAATTGCTCAAGGAAAAACCGAAGAAGAAGCAAAAAAACAAGCTCCAATTATTCTTGAAGCCCAACAAATGCTCCTCGATTGGGAAGCCGGAAAACCAGAAGTAATAGCACTTTGGAAAACCATGAACCAGTGGGTTTATGATGGTTTCGCCTCGACGTATAAAACGATGGGTGTTGATTTTGATTCGTATTATTATGAAAGTGATACCTATTTACTAGGAAAAGACGTAGTTACGATGGGGCTCGAAAAAGGTATTTTCGAAAAAGACCCTGATGGCTCGGTTTGGATTGATTTAACAGATGAAGGATTAGACCGAAAAATCGTTCTTCGTTCAGACGGCACAGCGGTTTACATGACACAAGATATCGGAACCGCAATTCAACGAGTCAAAGATTTTCCAGACGTAGGCGGAATGGTGTATACTGTCGGAAACGAACAAGATTACCACTTTAAAGTGTTGTTTTTGATTTTGAAAAAACTAGGATTTGATTGGTCTGCAAACTTGTTCCATCTTTCGTACGGAATGGTCGATTTGCCTTCTGGCAAAATGAAAAGCCGTGAAGGAACCGTGGTTGACGCCGATGATTTGATGCAAGAAATGACGCAAACTGCTCAAAAAATTGCAGAAGAACTCGGAAAACTAGACGGTTATAGCGATGCCGACAAAGCCGAATTGTATCGAACTATAGGTTTGGGAGCGTTAAAATATTATATCCTAAAAGTAGATCCTAAAAAGCGAATTTTATTCAATCCAGAAGAATCGGTTGATTTTGCCGGAAATACAGGGCCGTTTATTCAATATACCTATGCTCGAATTCAGTCGATTATCCGAAAAGCAGATTTTGATTTTGAAACCCAAAATTTTTCGGTTTCTGAAATTTCAATTCACGAAAAAGAGAAAGAATTGATTAAAGTGTTGGCACTGTATCCTGAAGTGATTCAAAATGCCGCTCAAAATCACAGTCCCGCTTTGATAGCAAATTACACGTATGACTTGGTTAAGGAATACAATTCGTTTTACCAATCAGTGCCCATTTTAGGTTCTGACGATGAAAAAGCGAAGATGTTTCGTGTACAACTTTCCAAAGAAATAGGCGAAACTATTGCATCTGCGTTTGGTTTATTGGGAATTTCGGTTCCTGAGAGAATGTAATTTCTTTTAAAAAAAATGGAAATACCAGAAGATAAATACTCGGTACTTTTAAATAGTATAGCTGTCACTTTACAAGATGCTAGAGCAAATGCTGTCAAAGCTATTAATTCAGAATTGGTTAAAGCCAACTGGGAGATAGGAAGAAATATTGTAGAGTTTGAACAGTTTGGTAAGGAAAAAGCCGAGTATGGAAGTGCTTTATTGACAAATCTTGCCAAGGATTTAAAGTCAAAACATGGCAAAGGTTTTAGCAAAAGTAATATCTACTTATGCCGTCAATTTTATTTAAGTTATCCAATTTTCCAGACAGTGTCTGGAAAATTGAGTTGGAGCCACTATGCTGAGTTGCTTACAATTTCAGATGAAATTTCAAGAGCATTTTATGAAAAACAAGCAGTCACAGAAAATTGGAGTTTTCGAGAAATGAAAAGACAGATTGAAAGTTCACTTTTTCAAAGATTGGTGGTCAGTAAAAATAAAGAAGAAGTGCTCCAGCTTTCACATAAAGGACAGGTTATCAGTGATCCAGAACATATTATTAAAGATCCTTATGTATTTGAATTTCTCAAGTTATCGGATGAAAGTATTGTAAAGGAAAAGGATTTAGAAAATAAGTTAATTGAAAATTTGCAGAAGTTTTTATTAGAACTAGGTAAAGGATTTTCCTTTGTAGCAAAACAATTCAAAATTACAGTTGACAATGAACACAATTATATAGACTTGGTCTTTTATCATAGGATTTTAAAATGTTTTGTATTAATTGATCTCAAGGTTAGAAAAGTAAAGCATCAAGATATAGGTCAAATGAATTTTTATCTAAACTATTTTAAAGAGGAAGAAAATACGGAAGGCGACAATGAACCAATTGGAATAATTATAGCAACAGACAAACATGAATTTCTTGTAAAATATGCAACAGGAGGAATTTCTAATAAGATTTTTGTTTCAAGATACCAACTTTATTTGCCTGACCAAAAACAGCTTGAAAATAAAGTTAAAGAAATATTAGAAAATTAAACATACAACCCACAACTTTCCCCTTGAAAACAACTTCCAATTATTTTTTTCAGTCTTTTCTGATTTTGCTTCTGGCGACAGGACTTTTTTTGGGATTAAAGAAATTTTTACCCAAAAAAATATTTTCAGAAAAAGCAGGAAACATAAAAAACGTATTGATTGACAGCATGCTTTTAGATGCTTTTGATGCCGAACCTGATTTGGGCGGCAAAGTCATGACCAAAGACGATTCGTTAGCCAAGCAGCCCATCGTTTTTGAAGAAAGTAACGGTGTGAAATTTCCGACAGAAAAATTTGAGGATTACAAAGGAAATCAATACCTCATTCCGTTTTTCGAACAGTTGTATCAATTGGAAACCACCAAATCAAACAAAGTTCGTATTGCTTATTTTGGCGATTCCATGACGGATGGCGACATGATTGTGCAAGATTTTAGAACGTATTTTCAGGAAAAATTCGGCGGTCAAGGCGTAGGGTTTGTGTCTATTACTTCTGAATCAGCGGGTTCTAGAAGTTCGGTTTCGCACGAGTTTTCGGGAAATTGGAAAACCCAATCTTACTTAAACATCAAATATCCGCTACGTTCCTTTGGCGTTAACGGACACGTGTTTTTTGCGAATGACACGGCCAATGCGGCTTGGGTAAAATACAAAGCGGGTCGATCCAAATTCAATACCCAACTCCATAATCCAACGCTTTTTTACGGTAGTGCCAAAAATAAAAATGGTCAAATTACTTATGTAGTAGGAGCGGATACCATCAGAAAAACACTCTCTCCTAATCGGGTTTTAAATACATTATCACTTTCTAAAATGCCGCTAAAACAGTTGAAAGTCAATTTCACAAAAGCGGATTCGATTCCGATTTACGGATTTAATTTTGATGATGGCATGGGTGTTCACGTCGATAATTTTTCGCAAAGAGGAAATTCAGGTATTCCGATTTCAAAGTTTGACATAGCTACCATGAAAGCGTTTCAGGAACAATTGCAGTACAATCTAATCGTGTTGCATTACGGTACTAATGTTTTAAATTACGGCACTAAAGATTATACGTGGTACGACCGAAGCATGACTAAAACCGTCAATCGCTTGAGAGCATGTTTTCCAGGCGTTCCTATTTTGATTATTTCTACCGCCGATAAAGCCACAAAATATGATTTAGAAATGAAAACCGACTCGGCTGTAGTGCCATTAACTTTGTCGCAAAAACGCTATGCTTTAAAAACAAAATCGAGCTACATCAATTTATTTACCCTGATGGGGGGCGATGGCTCGATGGTAAAATGGACCGAAGTAGAACCAACATTAGCCAATAAAGATTATACGCATTTTAACTTTCGAGGAGCAAAGAAGGTAGCAAAAATGATTTACGACCAGATTGAGGCGGGTTATCAAGAATATAAAATTTTACGCAAAAACAAAAAAGCAACTCCCGAAAAAAAGAAGTCGCTTATTGATACTGTTTTTTCAGAAACTGAAACCCCAGAAACTCCAGAAACAAATGAATAAGTTATTTTATACCTCGTTTCTGTTGTTGTTTTTTACCTTGAGTAGAGGTCAAGAATCGGATTCGACTTTTGTAGAAATAGATTCGGTTTCGATTGATTCAACGGTGGTTATCGAAGCTGAAATTGCTTTGATAAATCCAAATGCGTTGATTTGTTTCTATGAAAAATTAGCACAATTAAAACCGAATGACCGAACATTTCCATTACAAAAAGTAAATATTTTTCATGTGGGAGATTCACATATTCAAGCTGATTTGATGACTAATGTGGCGCGACGAAATTTACAAAAAGTGTTCGGCAATGGCGGTCGTGGCTTGGTTTTTCCGCACAATTTGGCCAGAACCAATGGCGCCTCAGATGTTCGTTTTTCATCTAATGGTAGTTTTTCTAATTTCAGAAACGTCTCGGCAAGTTCATCAGAGAATATTGGTATTTCGGGCATTGTATTGCAATCAAAAAATACGGATTTTGCCATCGAATTTAATGCTAAGAGTGAAGACAATTATTTTACTAAAATTAAACTTGTAACTCCTGAAAATACAGGTAGTTTTGATTTGGCTACGGCTAAAAAAACAGTTGTACTGGAAACTCAAGTTCCCAAAAACATTATTCATAAAATCAAAAGCGGCGATGTTTTGGGTACTATTGCCGATAAATATAATGTTTCGGTGGCAGCTTTGAAAAGAGCCAACGGTTTAAAATCAAATACTATTCGAGCCGGCAAAACATTAAAAATCCCTACCAATGAGAAACAAAGTCGGAGTGTTTCGCGAGCTGAATTTATTCCGTTACCTATTCAAAAAGATGCCTATTCGCATTTTTATGAAAGCGAAAAATTGCTCGATAAAATATATTTGATTCCCAACAAAGACCAAACTATTTTTGAACTGAACGGCATTATTTTAGAAAATGATAAAAGCGGTATTTTGTACAGTAGTGCGGGTGTCAATGGAGCCAAATTTTCTGATTATAATAAATACCCGATGTTTTTCAGTCAGTTAAAAGCACTTCATCCCGATGTTTTGATTTTGTCTTTTGGTACCAACGAATCCTTTGATAAAATGAAAGCTACAGATTTTATTGCGCAACTCGATGTATTTATTTCTAATGCAAGAATGCAAAATCCATTTGTAGAAATAATTGTTGCCACGCCACCACCTTCGTTGTTTAAACGGAAATATCCCAATACATTTGTGGCGGATTACAGTAAAAAAATTATCGATTTGGCCTACAGTAGAAACGTAGCCGTTTGGGATTTGTATTCACAAATGGGTGGATTGTATGGAGTGAATGCCAATGCTAGAGCCGGAATTATAGGCAATGATCGCGTACATTATACGCATGCAGGCTACGAAAAACAAGGAAAACTATTGGCTAAAGCCATTATTGAAGCGTTTGAACATTATAAAAATTCGTTGGTAAATGATTAATACGAATTGGATTACTGCTTTTTTTGAAAAAATCACTTGGAACACAGTAGAGAGTTGGTTGGTGTATAACGCCAAAGAACCTATTTTATTCAATTCGGCTCTATTTTTGGGGCTGTTTTTGGTGTTTTATTTGGTTTATATTTTTATGGCCAATTCTAAAACTATTTTTTGGCGCAATCTCTATGTGCTTGTATTTTCGTTATTTTTCTATTACAAATCCAGCGGAATCTACGTTGGAATGCTACTTTTTACCGGAATTTTAGACTATAATCTAGCCAAATTTCTGCACCAAGAAACACTTGTTTTTTACCGAAAGTTTTATTTGTATCTCAGTGTGATTATCAATTTAGCAGTGTTGGGTTATTTTAAATACACTAATTTCTTGATTGATAATTATAACGGTATTTTTGATGCTAATCTATCATTTTACGACATTATTTTGCCTGTCGGAATTTCGTTTTACACGTTTCAGTCCATGAGTTATGTGATTGATGTGTATCGAAAAGACCTCGCGCCAACCAAGCATTTCATTGATTATATTTTTTACTTGTCGTTTTTTCCGCAGCTTGTAGCAGGACCCATTGTGAGGGCTTCGGAGTTTATTCCGCAGATTTATCAAAAACTTAATTTGACCCGAACAGATGTCAATACAGCACTTTTTTTAATTATCGGAGGGGTTTTAAAGAAAGCCGTTATTTCCGATTATATTTCGCTCAATTTTGTCGACCGCGTTTTTGATTCACCCAACAGTTATACGGCTTTTGAAAATTGGATGGCTTCTTACGGTTATGCTATTCAAATTTATTGCGATTTTTCGGGTTATTCAGATATGGCCATCGGAATTGCCTTATTAATGGGGTTTAAGCTTTCGCTAAATTTCCGAACACCCTATAAATCAGGTTCTATTACAGAATTCTGGAGGCGCTGGCATATTTCCTTATCTTCGTGGCTCCGTGATTATTTATATATTTCGCTTGGCGGAAACCGAAAGGGTACTTTTAGAACCTACTTTAATTTATTCATAACCATGTTATTAGGTGGTTTATGGCACGGTGCATCGTGGAAATTTGTTATTTGGGGTACGTTACATGGCTTGGCATTGGTAGTCGAACGATTTCTTAAACAGTTTATCCAACTTCCAAAAAATATTTTTACCCGATTTGTAACTGGTTTGGTTACGTTCCATTTTGTAGTTTTTTGCTGGATTTTCTTTCGAGCACGTAATTTTACCACCGCTTTCGAACTCATCGAAAATATCAGTAAAGTTACAATCGATTTTAATCAATGGACTACCATTATCCAAGGCTATCAAAATGTTTTTGTAGTGATGCTCATTGGATTTGTTTGGCATTTTTTACCTCAAAGTCTGATTCAATTGCTTCAAAATCTTTTCGGAAAATTGCCCCTATTGGCTAAAGCATTGGTTTTAGCATTTGTGTTTTGGATTGTCTATGCCACGGCATCTAGCGGCCCACAACCTTTTATTTATTTCCAATTTTAAATGAAACAGAATAATAAATCAATTTATAAAACGTTATTTTTGCAAACCAATAAATTATCTTAACAATGAAATCAACCTTTTTAACAGCACTAACGCTTTGTTTGGCAACTTTTATTTTTTCTTGCAGTTCAGATGACAGCGGAGATTCTACTACAACACCTACCGTTACAGATGTAACCAATACCGTGACTTCTGGAACTTGGAGAATTACCAATTACATTGATAGCGGCGAAAATGAAACCACTGATTTTACGGGGTACAACTTTACGTTTGACACCAACAATATCTTAAGAGCCACCAACGGAACCAATGAATACATAGGCTCTTGGTCGGTTACAAATGACGATTCTAACGATGATAGCCCAAGTAACGACTTAGATTTTAACATTGCTTTCGGAGGTCCTGCTAATTTTCTTGACCTCACCGACGATTGGGACATTCAATCTCGCACTGCTACCAAAATCGAACTCATCGATGTAAGTGGCGGAAACGGAGGAACGGATTATCTAACGTTCGAGAAAAACTAAATAAACCAAGCCAGCTCAAAAAGCTGGTTTTTTTTTAGAAATTTATTTGTAAACTAAAATTAGGTGTTCTACCCAGCGAATAGGTATTGACCGTTTCGATATTTTGAGAAGTATCAACACGGTAAAAGCGATTTAGAATATTTCTTTTATTGAAAAGATTCAGAATTGAAAAACGGGTCGTAACCTCACAAACTTTTTTGATTTCCATGCGGTAAGAAATTGAAAAGTTAGCCTGGAAATAATCATTTACATTCGTGTTGTTTGGACTATTGTAGACTATTGTTGACTGAGCATCTGAAAGAATCGTGTTTAAAGGCGTAGTTTCTGGCCTTCCCGAAAACCATTTGGCACCAAGTGCGAACTGAATATCCTTTACTTCATACATTGCTGCAAACGTAGCACTGTGCTTTATTTCGAAATTATTAGCAAAATCTCGTGGAACATAGTCAGGAAATGTGTAACGATTCTTGTTCCAACTGTAATTGAACCAAGTGGAAAAATGTTTAAAATTACGTTGGATTAAAAATTCAGAGCCGTAAACTGTATAATCGCCATTTATATGCAGCAATTCTAACTGATTTTGAAAAGCTTGCGATCGGCTTGAAATTCCAGTCACTTTCTTATAAAAATTCTCAAAAGTAAGCAGCCAAGATTTGTTTTTGTAGGTCAAGCCAAGTTCAATCTGTTGGCTTCGCTGGATGGGATTATTTTGGTTATTTGCCAAAAGCCAACGCCGTTTTTCAATGCCAAGAAAGTCTTGTTTTAAATCGATGACTTGCGATGCAGTCTGACTTTTTTGTTCCGCTAACAAACCCAATTGAATGTTTTTTGAAAGACGGTAGAACGCATTAAGTCGAGGTTCAATTATGATTTTTTTAAATTCTTCGATATAATTGGACCGAATTCCAGCGTTAAAACCAACTCGTTTGCTGGTTGAATTCCATTTAGTTTCGAGAATTAAAGCATGCGTTCGCAACACTTCTTTTATTTTTCGAGAGAAAACAGGAATATTGATTTCATCGTTGTTTCGAACGCCAATTTCATTGTATTGGTATCCCGTATTGAAACTCAAATTCGAACTCAGTTGATGCTGATTTTCCAATCGTAAACCCGTATCCAACGCTGTATTTTTTTGTTTTAATAACTGATCGCTAACAATTGATTCGTTCACGGCATCCAAATTATAATTGGATCCATACACTTGCAATTTACTCGAGTTTTTTGAATTCCAAATGGTTTGCCATTCGATGCTTACGCCAAGTTGTTGCTGACGTAATTCACTGTTCTCTGCTACTGGATTGATCTCTTCTTGTATACTTTGTTTTAACGAAAGGGAGTTGTTAATTACTATAAATGCAGCTTTTAACTCGTGTTTGTTTCCAATTTTATGTTCCAACTGTGCTGAAAAATCGTAAAAATAAAATGTTTCGTCGGTAGAGTAGTTTACAGATTGATTTCCGTTAGAAGGGGTTACTGCAGTGTTTTGAAATATACGGTCGTAATAATTCTGGTAGGTTGGTGAATGAAAAAAATCGGTAAGCGAACGTCTGGCTGAATATTGAAATCGGGATTTTGGGCTCCATTTTACAGTAGAATGAAATTCGCTTGAAATTAAATTTGAGCTGAATCCTGAGTTGTATTTTTCGTCAGAAGAAAGGTTTGAATAAATAGAAACCAATCCTGAGACACTTTCGCCATAAAATGCCGAAGTGCCATTTTTAGAAATTAAAACCCGATCGTTTAAATTGGGATTGAATGCTGATATTAATCCAAAAAAATGTCCCGTTTGAAACATACGGATGCCGTTCCATAGAAAAAGGTTTTGATCGTGTGTGCCACCTCGAATATTGATGTTTGAAATCGTTTCATCGCTACTAAATATACCAGGGATCTGTTGCATGGTTTGCAAAATGTCAGTTTCTGACAAACCGGGGAGTAAGCCCATTTTCTTTAATTTAACACTATAGGTTCCGTCGCTTTTTTTTGAAATTCCGGAAGTAATATAATTGTCAATTGCAACTTCTACTAAATCGATTCGTTTCATTTCTTGAACAATTGGATTTTTTAGAGTTGCTTTTTTTACCGAAATGGTAATGTAGGTTTGGTCGATACGTTCAAATGCCAAAACCGTTTGCGTTTCGATATAATCCAGTTTTTCGACCAATGACTGTTTATAATCCGGCGGAAGTAAAGTATAACCCGCGATTGCATCGTCTGTGTAATTGAATTTTACCTGGTGTTGTTTTTCGATAGCAAGCAATATCGTTTTTAAAGGCAATTGTTGTGAAAAAGCGCATGCCGAAAAAAGGAGTAGTATTAGTGAAAACAATTTGTATTTTCCAATCATTTGCCTTCAAGAATTATCGTAGTATTTTCTTTAGTAGCTTTTAAATGAAACGTTTTACTAATGATTTTAAGTGCAACATCCAAATCATCTGATGGAATTGTACCCGTAAATGTTTGTTCTAGAGATACATTTTTCATTGCAATTTTAAAGCCATATTGGCGTTCCATTTCGGCACTAATTGCTGTTAGATTTTCAGATTCGAAATGCATTTGGTTTTCCAACCACGTTGGGATTGAAGCGGTAAAAGTTCCAGACGTTTGTGTGTTGTTTTCAAAAATGACACGTTCTCCTTTAGTAATATAGGTAATTTGGTTTTTATTTTGAACCTTAACTTTCCCCTCAAAACAAGATACTTCCATCCTGTTTTCCCTTGATTTTACGTTGAATTGAGTGCCTACAACTGTAACTGTTCCTAAATCGGTTTGTACATCAAATGTTTTTCCTTTTGCCACTTTAAAAAAGGCTTCGCCCTCTAATTCCAAAGACCGCTGGTTGTTCCAATTCCATTTTTTATAGTTGATTCCTGAACCTGCATTTAAAACTATTTCTGAATCATCAGGTAAAGTAAAGGCAGTTTTCTGGGTATTTTCAGCATATTCAGTGAAAGAAATTTCTGATTTCATAACATAAGTCAAACCGATAAAAACAATTAAAATTGCTGCAATTTTAAACCATTTTGACTGGTAAAATGAAATGACTTTTGGTGTTGATTTTTTGGTCGTGATTATATTTTGATACATTTTCTTTTCATCAAAAAATGGTGTTTTCAATTTACCAGAATAATGGGCAATTTGATTATATGTGGCGTATTCAGCTGTTTCTTGAAACGCTCTTAGTTCACTTTCGGTCATCTCGCCAGCGAGCCATTTTGCTAATTGGTACTTCTCTTCCATAATCTGTATTTGTTATTAAAACATTTTCAAACAAAAAAACCCTACTTGAGTTGTTCAATTTCCGTTCGGAGGGAAATCAAAGCTCCGTGTATTCTTTTCTCAACCGCTTTCAAGCTAATGTTGAGTATTTCAGCGATTTCCTTGTATTTTTTTCCTTCAATTCGATTGAGAAGAAAAGCGGTTCTTTGTCCTTCCGTTAAATTACTGATGGCTTTTTCTAATTTTATTTTGAATTCTTCTTCTTCAATTAAAAATTCGGGACTCAAATTGGTTTCGTCAGCGTTTAGATTACTTTTGGCGTAATTCAAAACTACTTTTTGATGTGCAATTTGGTTGAGGGTGGCATTATTCGCTACTGTATAAATATAAGATTTAGCCTTCTCTTCCGGTATGTTGACACAATTTTCCCAAAGTTTGATAAAGGTTTCTTGGGCAATATCATTGGCTTGCTCTTCATTGCCAAATTTGAAATACAGATAATTGCGTAACGTTTTGGCATTAGTTTTGAAAAAGGAAGAAAAAATTATTTCGTTACAAATGCCTATTTTTTCTGATTTTTTCATTAGGTCTTTTTGTTGCTTAGCGGGTCAAATGTAAAAAAATAAAATTAAGGTAGGGTTTTTTAGTTTGAAATTGTTTTAATACCGTAACCATAAAATAATCACAATGAAAAATGTATTAAAATCAGTTTTAGTTCTTGCATCAATTGCACTACTGGCAATGACATCTTGTCAAACTGAAGAAAATCAGACAACTACGGATGATGGCGTTAATTTGAAAAAAACGTCGGTTTTGACCGGCTTACTTTCCCGAGTCGCTCAAGATTCAACGTCAAAAGATAATGTTATTGACAGTACAAGTTGTTTTAGTGTAAACTTGCCTGTTACGGTAATTGTAAACAATCAACAAGTAACAATTTCTGACGCGACTGGCTATGCAGTCGTTCAAAATATTCTAAATGAGTTTAGCGATGATGATGATGATGTTTCTTTTATTTTTCCGATCTCCATTACATTTGCAAATTATACTACCACGGTTGTCAGTAGTAATGATCAATTGGATGATATTATTGACGATTGTGGTGAAGATAATGATCATGATGAAATAGAATGTTTAAATATCAATTATCCCATTACTATTTCCTATTACAATGCTGGTAATCAAACACCTTCAATCATAACGATCAACAGTGATGCTGCTTTGTATAATTTCTTCGAAAATTTTGACGACGATGATTATGCTACTATTAATTATCCTATTTCTGTTACCGATGGCGGAGGAAGTCAAATTGTTATCAATAATAACAGTGACTTAGAAGCAGCAATCGAAAATGCTGATGCTAATTGCGACGGCGACGATGACGACGATATTGATGACGATGACGACGATGATGATGATAATTCTCCAATTGAAGCGATTTTTTTAACAAACTTGCAATCAGGAACTTGGAAAGTGAGTTATTTTTTTGATACTATAAATAAAACAGCGAATTATGTAGGGTACAACTTTACATTCAGTCCAAACGGAACTATTGCTGTAGTATCAGGTAATGCCACGTTTTCAGGTCAATGGAGTGCTTATGTTGACGATAATGAAGACACACTTGAGATCGAGTTTTCAGCTGCACAATTGGGAAATTTATCAGACGATTGGGAAATTATCGAATATTCAGAAACACAAATCAGGCTGAAAGATGTCAGTGGCGGAAACGGAGAAACTGATTATCTAACTTTTACAAAAAATTAATATCAAACCTAAATTTTAAACCTTTCAAGTCATGAAAAAAATAGCAAATTATTCTTTAGTAGCCTTATTCGTTAGTTTTACTATGTTAACTTCTTGTTCGGGAGAAGATGCTCCATCCTCACTTAGTCCAACTTCAGTGATTAATAACGTCACGCAAGGCACGTGGCGGGTAACGTACTACCTCGATTCCAATTTAGATGAGACCAATGATTTTTCTGGGTATAATTTTACTTTTGGCGCAAACAATGTATTATCTGCAACCAATGGCAATGCGACCGTTACAGGTTCGTGGTCTGTGGTTTCAGACAGTAGTAGCGACGATGACAGCTCAAGCAGCGATCTAGATTTCAATATTGCTTTTGCAAGTCCTGCGAATTTTGCTGATTTAACAGACGACTGGGATATTGTTTCGTACACCAGTACTAAAATTGAACTCATCGACGTGAGTGGCGGTAATGGTGGGACGGACTACTTGACATTTACTAAAAACTAAGTTTTAGAGCCAGCTTTTTAAAGTTGGCTTTTTTATTGACTCTAGGGTTAAAAGTAGACTGTAAGTAAGGCTAACTTTGAACAATTTACCCTTTGAAACTTAAAGCGTTTCTCTTATCTTTGCACCTCTAAAAGAAACACTCTTATGTTTGATAATTTAAGCGACAAACTCGACAAAGCATTTCATATATTAAAAGGACACGGTAAAATTACAGAAGTAAACGTTGCCGAAACTTTAAAAGAAGTTCGCAGGGCTTTATTGGATGCGGATGTTAACTTCAAAATTGCCAAAGATTTTACAACAAGAGTAAAAGATAAAGCAATCGGACAGGATGTATTAACTACCTTACAACCCGGTCAATTATTAGTAAAATTAGTCAAAGATGAACTAACTGAATTAATGGGTGGCGATGCTGCCGGAATTAATTTATCAGGAAAACCATCGGTAATTTTGATGTCAGGTTTGCAAGGTTCTGGAAAAACAACTTTTTCTGGAAAATTGGCCAATTATCTTAAAACTAAAAAGAATAAAAAACCATTATTGGTAGCTTGTGATATTTATCGACCAGCGGCAATCAACCAGTTGCATGTGGTGGGAGACCAAATTGGCGTTGAGGTGTATTCTGAACCGGAAAATAAAAATCCAGTCGAAATTTCTCAAAATGCTATAGCTTACGCGAAAAAAAATGGTTTTGACGTAGTTATAGTAGATACTGCCGGACGATTGGCGGTTGATGAACAAATGATGAACGAAATTGCTAATGTTCACCAAGCCATCCAACCCCAAGAAACCTTGTTTGTGGTAGATGCCATGACCGGACAAGATGCAGTAAATACAGCCAAAGCATTTAACGACCGATTAAATTTTGATGGTGTCATTTTAACTAAATTAGACGGTGATACCCGAGGTGGAGCAGCCATTTCGATTAAATCAGTAGTTAACAAACCCATAAAATTCATCGGAACGGGCGAGAAAATGGAAGCCATTGACGTGTTTTACCCGTCTCGTATGGCCGAACGTATACTCGGAATGGGTGACGTAATCTCTTTGGTAGAAAGAGCTCAAGAACAATTTAACGAAGAAGAAGCCCGTAAATTACAAAAGAAAATCGCTAAAAACGAGTTTGGTTTTGACGATTTCTTGACCCAAATTCAGCAAGTAAAGAAAATGGGTAACATGAAGGATTTGGTGGGAATGATTCCCGGCGCTTCCAAAGCCATGAAAGATGTACAAATTGAAGACGATGCTTTCAAACACATCGAAGCTATCATTCACTCCATGACACCCACAGAACGAAAAAAGCCATCCATTATAGATGTAAAACGTAAAACACGTATAGCAAAAGGTTCTGGAACAAAGATTGAGCAAGTGAATCAGTTGATGAAACAATTTGATCAAATGAGCAAAATGATGAAAATGATGCAAGGCCCCGGAGGTAAAAACTTAATGAAAATGATGGGCGGAATGAAAGGCGGAATGCCAGGTATGAAATAAAAAAGTTTCAGGTTTAAGGTTTCAAGTTTTGAAATTTTGAACCTGAAATTTTTTAGGTTTATTTTGAAAAAGATTTACTGGTTTTGAAGATTTTGCGTGAATGATTGAAGTGGAGCTCGTCCTTGCGAGGCACGAAGCAATCTTGACCAATAGATTGCTTCGTGCATCGCAATGACAGCGGAAACGAAAAGCCTGACCCGCCGCGGCGGGACACGCCCTACTATAAATGCTTTTATTAACATTTTTCGATTAAAAAATAACTAACTACAAATGGTTTTTACGTCTAACACAACTTTAGACTTGAAACTTTAAACCTTAAAAAAAATGCAAATACTAGACGGAAAAAAAACGGCCGAAGATATTAAAAACGAAATTACTGCTGAGGTAAATTTGATGAAGCAAAACGGTGAAAAAGTGCCTCATCTTGCCGCAATCATTGTTGGTAACGATGGTGCAAGCTTGACGTATGTAGGAAGTAAAGTGAAGGCCTGCGAAAGGGTTGGTTTTGAGTCTACGTTGATTAAAATGCCAAGTACAACTTCTGAAACCGAATTGCTCAAGAAAATCAAACAGTTGAATCAAGATGATAACATCGACGGTTTTATCGTACAGCTGCCACTTCCGGAACAGATTGACACTCAGAAAGTGCTGATGGCTATAGACCCAACAAAAGATGTTGATGGATTTCATCCAGAGAACTTCGGAAAAATGTCGTTGGATATGACCACTTTTATTCCCGCTACTCCTTTTGGAATTTTAGAGTTATTGGAGCGATATAATGTTGAAACGCAAGGAAAACATACCGTTGTGATTGGTAGAAGCCACATTGTAGGTAGACCGATGAGTATTTTGATGGGACGAAAGGGTTTTCCTGGAAATTCTACCGTAACGTTAACCCACAGTTACACCAAAAACATCGCTCAGATTACTACGCAAGCCGATATTATTATTACCGCTTTGGGTGTTCCGAATTATCTTAAAGCCGAAATGGTAAAAGATGGCGCTGTAATTATCGACGTTGGAATTACACGTGTTACCGACGAATCTACCGAAAAAGGCTACCGAATTACGGGCGACGTTGATTTTGAAAATGTTTCCAAGAAAGCGTCTCACATTACTCCCGTACCCGGAGGTGTAGGTCCGATGACCATTGCGATGCTTCTGAAAAACACTTTATTAGCTAGAGAACAACGCAAAGATAGAAAGTAGATTAAAGGTAACATTATCAACGGAAATAGCAATCTCAAGGACATTGAAAGCCAGAAATAAACAGAGATTATTGACCTTTTTAATTTCAACAGTTTGGCTCGCAAACGGACTGTTTTGTAAAGTATTCAATTTTGTTCCACGACACGAACAAATTATTGCAAGAATATTAGATGACGATTATTCAAGAACCTTAACAATTCTAATTGGATTTTCAGAAGTAGTAATGGCAATTTGGGTTTTTACTAAGTTTAAAACTAAATTCAATGCTATTACACAAATGACTGTAGTAGCAACAATGAATATAGTAGAATTTATTCTAGTTCCTGACTTATTGTTGTGGGGCAGACTAAATTCCGTTTTCGCTTTACTATTTATTTGTTTGGTCTACTATAATGAATTTGTCTTGAACAAAAATATAAATCTGAAAACAGAGAAATGAATTTTTTGAAAAATCATCCATTTGCAGTTGAAGCATTCTTTGATAGTTCAATAGTTCTGACTTTTGCTGTGCCAAAAGAGCAAGTTGCAGGCTTAATACCAGAATGCTTAGAACTTGATACTTTCCAAGACAAATGGGCTTTCATTGCAGTTGCAATGGTTCAAACAAAAAATCTTCGACCTAAAGGTTTTCCGAAATTTATGGGAAACGACTTTTTTTTTGATTGGATACAGAATTTTTGTTCGCTATACAAATACAGCAGGAAAACGGCTAAGGGGTTTATACATTCTAAAATCTGAGACAGACAAAAAGAAAATGCAGTTTTTAGGAAATGTATTCACTCATTACCACTACACCACCACGGATATTTCAGTGAAATTAGATGATAAATTAAAAGCGATACGTTCACAGAACTCAAAATTTGAAATCATTATTGAGGAATCAGATGACGAAATAAATATTCCAGAAGACTCACCATTTACTGATTGGACAGATGCAAGAAAATTTGCAGGTCCTTTACCGCATACATTCACTTTCAACAAGGAAAGCGGAACTGTTTTAATTATTGAAGGAGTTCGACAGAATTGGAAACCTAAACCAATCAAAATAAAAAGTTACTCGATTGAATTTATTAATTTATTAAAACTTAAAAATGTAGTATTAGCTAACGCATTTGAGACAACAAATGTTCCTTACTATTGGAAAAAGGGTAAAAAAGAGAAAATTTAGAGAGCTCACAGATAGCACCGATTTACACAGAAAAGAAATCGGTTAGATAAAACAATAAATTTGCTCACAGATAGCACCGATTTACACAGATGGGACATTTAATAATTTTATGAGATTAATATTAAAAATAACATTTCAAAAAAATATAAAAATTTAGACTAATGGACATCAATGACATAACATATAAGATTCGAGGTGCTATTTTTACGGTTTACAATGAGTTAGGACCAGGTCTTTTAGAAAGTGTGTACCAAGCAGCTCTTGCTTTCGAGTTATTACAATTAGATTTAGCTGTTACTACTCAAGTTGCATTGCCTGTTAATTATAAAGATGTCCAATTAGATTTAGGGTTTAGATTAGATATTTTAGTTGAAAACAAAGTTGTAATTGAGATTAAATCAGTAGAAGCCTTACATGATGTTCATAAAAAACAACTTCTTACATACTTAAAGTTATCAGGTAAAAAAGTGGGAATACTTATCAATTTCAACACTGCTAAAATTGAAGACAAAATCAGTATAGTTAGAATTATTAACTAATTGCTCACAGATTAGAAGAATAGAAAAAAAAATCTGTGTAAATCCGTGTAATCTGTGAGAGAAAAATCAATAAATTAGTGATAGATTTCACAGAAGAATAGAAAAAAAATCTGTGTAAATCCGTGTAATCTGTGAGAGAAAAATCAAAAACCTAGTAATAGATTTCACAGAAGGGTACAAAAAAAAATCTGTGTAAATCCGTGAGAGAAAAATCAAAAACCTAGTAATAGATTTCACAGAAGGGTACAAAAAAAAAATCGGTGTAAATCCGTGTAATCTGTAAGAGAGTATGAAATGAATATGATACGTAAACCATTTCAAGGTGTAATCAATATAGTTTGGTTCAATTGGCATTTCTATTTGATTGCCAGTATTGCCTTTACATTTCTGTTTTTATTTCAAAGAAGCATTCCAGACCAATTTAGAATATTCATTTTATCTGCTTCAATTTTGGCATTACTGATAATGATAATTTCATTAGTAGTGTCTTACTACGTTTACGATTTTTCAAGTCTTTATAGTCTAAAGTGGCTTCCACATTTAGAATTTAATAGAGTATTAAATATAAATGCAGGTTTTGACGAAACAAGCCAAATTATCAAAGCCAAATTCCCAGACTGCGAACTGACGATTTGTGATTTTTACAACAAAGAAAAACACACAGAAGTTTCAATTAAACGTGCAAGAAGTGCTTATCCACCAATAGTAGGAACAATACAGGTTTCTACTATACACCTTCCGTTTAAAGACAACGAGTTCGATTATTCTTTGGCAATTCTTTCAGCTCACGAAATCCGGGACAAATCAGAAAGAGTTCAGTTTTTCAAAGAACTTAAAAGAGTTACAAAACCAAATGGACAAATATTTGTCACAGAACACCTTCGAGACTTTAATAATTTTATGGCATACACAATTGGCTTTTTGCATTTTCATTCCAAATCAACTTGGAAAGAGACTTTTAAATTAGCAAATCTATCTATCGAAAAACAGATAAAAACAACCCCATTTATAACAACCTTTATACTCAAAACAAATGGAGATACACTATAAAATAATTGGGGTGCTGCTTATCGCATTGGCATTGGTTCACGTGATTTTTCCAAAATATTTCAATTGGAAAGAAGAACTAAAATCAATAAGCCCAATCAACAGACAAATGATGATAGTTCATACTTTTTTTATTGCCCTAGTTGTTTTTCTTATGGGCTTGCTTTGCCTTACTTCTACGACAGAACTCATCGAAACAAAACTTGGAAAGACAATATCGCTTGGACTTGGAATATTTTGGACAATAAGACTATTCATTCAGTTCTTTGGCTACTCGACGGAATTATGGAAGGGGAAGACTTTTGAAACAGTAGTTCATATTTTCTTTTCATTCCTTTGGGCCTACTTAAGTGTGATATTTTTATGGACAGCAACAAATTGATGATTCAAAAACTGACAAGCGAAAGAAGAAGCACTCTACTACTTTTACATCGGAATTTTGCAAAAGCTAGGTTTTGGTTCTTCTAAGCTAGCAAACTACTGATTTCATCTTGATGGTATTCGAGATTTTAGTGCTAATCAAGAATATTGCTGAAAATATCTGCTTTCGGAAAGTGCCAAATGAACACTTTCACTTTCAAGATTGAAAAATTTTGATACGATGGAGTTATGTAGAAATTATATTTCAAATTTCTGAAAATCACACGTTGCTACTTTCTTGGTGAGGGTCTTCCGAAACTTTTAGGATTGTTTTTGGGAATATCTTTTCGCCAAGGGGTTTTATTTCGCATGGCATCAGAAACTATTTTTGGCAAACTTGCTTCTTCTGTTTTGCTCGATGGTTCGATAAGTTGGTTGAGTTGCGTAAATTCGGCATCGGTTAATGCACGATAACGACCTACAGGAACATCAAGTGAAATATTGATAATCCGAATTCTTTTTAGAGCGGTTACTTCATAATCTAAATATTCGCACATTCTACGAATTTGCCGATTTAATCCTTGTGTCAAAATGATTTTGAACACATATTTACTGATTTGTTCTACTTTGCATTTCCGTGTAATGGTATCTAAAATCGGAATACCGTTACTCATTCTTTCAATAAAACGATCGGTAATCGGACGGTTTACCGTAACGATATATTCTTTTTCGTGGTTGTTTCTGGCGCGGAGAATTTTGTTTACAATATCGCCATCATTTGTCATGAAAATCAATCCTTCACTAGCTTTATCTAACCGACCTATCGGAAAAATTCGTTCAGGATAATTGATGTAGTCTACAATATTATTTGGCACATCTAAATTGGTGGTACATTCGATTCCCACGGGTTTGTTAAAGGCTAGATAGATGTGCTTCTTGGCGTTTTCTCGAATTAATTTGCCGTCAATTCGCACTTCATCAGAAGGAGCAACTTTTGTACCCATTTCAGGAATCGCTCCGTTCAGCGTTACTTTACCTTGTTCAATTAATTTGTCTGCCTCGCGACGAGAACAATAGCCGGTTTCGCTGATAAATTTATTAAGACGTTTCAAACTTTCTTCCATAATGCAAAAGTAGTGAAATAAATGCTCACGCAAAACTTGGAAATGCTGAACCTTGCTTGAAATAAAAAACGGAACGTATGGTAGATTGTTTTTAAGATTTCAAAAAATCTACTATTTTTTCATACACGTTTTGGTCGTGCAAGCTATGACCTAAACCTTTTGTCTGAATCAATTCAGTATTTTGCCATGCATTCGAAATTTTTTGCCCTTCGGCAAATTTCACGATTTCGTCGTCCACATCATGTATAATTAAGCCAGGTATCTCAATTTCTTTAGCAAAGGTTGCCATTGAAAACTGATTGATTTCGGCATTTAATTTTTCTGAAAATTTGGTATGGAGCAGGTTTTTCATGCGATTATTCAAACGCAGCAGATTGACATAGTTTTCTACAATTATATCGTAATCAGCTGGAGCTCCAAGAATTACCATTTTTTGAATGTGTTCATTTCGATACTGCGATTGAAAGTAGATACAAGCCGCTCCTCCGATGGAATGACCGATTAGCACGGACGGTTTAAATTCTCGAACTACTGTCTGGATGTAGGTGGCATATTTTACCACATTAAATTCGGTGCCGCCAGAAAGTCCGTGTCCTGGAGCGTCTAGGGCTACAATGGTGCTGCCGGCTTGCTGTAAATAGGGCAGTAGTTTTTCCCAGCGGGAAGTGTTGCTTTCCCAGCCGTGAACGAGTAATATGACGTTTTTGTTTCCCTTCCAGATGTAGGTTTCTACATGTTCTGCTTCAACTGAAAGGCGTTGCAAAGGAATATTTTGTAAGAAATAAGGTAAATTTTCTTTAACAAGTTTTCCTTTTCGTGGTTTGCTAAACAGTTGATAGGCTATTTGTGATGCCCTTTCACGCTGCAAGTAACTCAATACATTCAAACCAAAACCGATTGATTTAGTGAGTAGAAAATAGTTGATTTTTTTCATCGAAAATGTTGTCGGTTGGGGTTTATTTCAAATTTAGAACGAAAATGATTCTCTTGTAATCTTGACACTTTTTGACAGCCAAGTAGTATAGGTTACAATTTGACTTGCCCTTTCTAATCTCGTTTTAGGTTATTCAAAGTTAGAAAAATTTAGCGGATTATTATTTTAAAGAGTTTATTTTGTCAACGTAAATTTAGTTTTGGGCTAAAATTTATGCTATAAAAAAACCCCGAAAATTCGGGGCTGATATTAATTTAGATACTTGAAAACAAGCGCTCCATTTTTTCTCTTTCTTCTTCTGCAAGAACGCTGTCTACCAAAATCCTACCTGAATGTTCGTCAGTGATGATTTTTTTTCGAGCTGCAATTTCTACCTGTGTTTGTGGCGGAATAGTGAAAAAAGATCCTGCCGAAGCACCTCTTTCTATCGAAACTACAGCTAGACCGTTACGAACGCTGCTTCTAATTCTTTTGTAAGCGGCTAACAAACGGGGTTCGATAGTGGCCTCATATTCAGCTGATTTCTGAATTAGAAATGCTTCTTCTTTAGAAGTTTCGGCCATTATGGCTTCTAATTCTGATTTTTTATGATGCAAATGATTTGTTTTTTGCTCTAAGCGCTCGCTCGATTGCGTGATTACTTGTTTTTTATGCTCAATCGAAGCTTTCATTTCTCTGATGTGCTTTTCAGCCAATTGAATTTCCAACTCTTGAAACTCTACTTCTTTTGTCAATGAATTGAATTCGCGATTGTTACGAACAGTTTCTTGCTGTTTTGTGTATTTTTTGATTGCTTCTTGGTGCTCCTCAATTGCAATTTTTTTTGCTTTGATTTGATCTTCCATAAGTTCTAAATCTGCCTTTAACTTTTCAGAACGCGAATGAAGACCTGCTACTTCATCTTCTAAATCTTCTACTTCTAGAGGAAGCTCACCCCGTACGTTTCTGATTTCGTCAATTCTAGAGTCAATTAATTGTAAATCGTAAATTGCTCTTAATTTGTCTTCAACACTCAATTCTTTTGTAGTCGCCATATATTATAAGTACTTAACAGGATTTGTATTTTCTTCTGATAAAATGATTCCGCCAAACGGCGAGACGGGTGCAAAATTAGGTATTTTTTTCGTAAGATAATCAACAATATAATTTTTTGTAAATCGTTCGCTTTCAAAATGCCCAATATCTGCCAAAAGTATTTGATTTTCAGCTTGATAAAACTGATGGTATTTTAAATCGGCAGTCAAAAAAGCATCAGCACCTGATTGAATGGCTTTGCTAATTGCTTCACTGCCAGAACCTCCCAAAACGGCAACTTTCTTAATTTTCTTGTTCAAAAAGGCGCTGTGTCTAATTCCTTCGGCTTGCATGGTTAATTTTACCATTTCAAGAAATGGTTTCTCGTCCATTTCTACGGGTAATTCGCCTACCATCCCTAAACCAATATTTTGATGAACATTTTGAAGTTCATAAATTTCATAAGCCACTTCTTCATATAAATGACTTTCGAATAAAGCTTTTAAAATCTTGGATTGCAACTGTTTTTCAAAGGTGACCTCTATTTTAATCTCTTGTGCCTGAACGAGTTCAAATTTTTCTCCAATTACAGGATTGCTTTTTTCGTTGCCTTGATAGGTTCCTGTTCCTGTAGAATTGAAACTACAATTTTCATAATTTCCAATTTTTCCTGCACCAGCCAAAAAAAGCGCATTTCTAACTTTATCTGCATGTTGTGCTGGTGCAAATGTGACCAATTTTTGAATAAAATGCGTTTTTGGCATCAAGATTTTGGTGTTTTGTAAGCCTAAAGCATCACAAAAAATTTTATTTACTCCGTTTTGATGATTGTCTAATGCGGTATGCACAGCATAAATGACGATGTCGTTTTTTATGGCTTTGATAATCGAGCGTTCTACATAATCTTTGCCCGTAATTTTTTTTAACCCCGAAAATAAAATCGGATGAAAACAAACTACTAAATTGCATTTTTTAGCAATCGCTTCGTCTATCACGGCCTCCAAAGCGTCATGACAAACCAATACGCCTGAACATTCAGCGTTTTGATTGCCCACTAATAAACCAACGTTGTCAAAGCTTTCGGCATACGCCAAGGGTGCCATTTCTTCTAAAACGGCGAGTATTTTTGTAATAATCATTGTTTTGTTTTTGAAAAAGTATTGTTTTCAAAGATAACAAAGTACATTTGAATTTTAGATTTACTTCAAAGGGAAGATGAAGATTTTTGTATATTTGTAAACCAAATTATAAAAAGATGAAGATTTTAACGCTGAAAATAGACGAAAATTCTAAAAAAGGTAAAGCCCTTATTGATTTTTTAGTTGCTTCTTATTCGGAGGAAGGCGATATTCAAATTACAGCGATAAATGGTTTGCCACTAACGAACGGTTCTGAATCTGAAATAATTGGTGTTGCTGAAAATAGCGCAAAATATAAAACTACCCGTAAGAAAAAAAAAGAAGTTAAAGCCAATCCAGATACCGATGAAAGTCCGTACAATCCAGAATTTGTAAAAATGGTTTTGGAGGCAGCTAACAGTACAAGCAGAACTGTATTAAATCCAAACGATATATGGGTAAGTTTAGGGTTGAAATAACAGATCTTGCTAAAAGTCAAATCGCAATACATTATAAATCAGGTGATAAAGGCACGTTAACAAAATTAAATAAAATTCTTTTAGAACTTACTTTGCATCCTTATAAAGGAAGTGGGAATCCTGAAAAATTAAAATATAAACTAACAAATTTCTGGTCACGAAGAATTAATTCAAAAGATAGAATTATTTATTCTGTCAATGAAGACTTGGTTGTAGTTGATGTAATTTCGGCAATGGGTCATTATCACGATAAATAAGCTATGAATATCCTTAGAATACTACTTTTCCCTTTGGCAGTCATATATGGTTTTATTACATCCATACGAAATTTCTTGTTTGATCAAGGACTTTTGAAATCCACTTCGTTCGCTGTTCCTGTTATTGCGGTTGGAAATTTAAGCGTTGGAGGAACAGGGAAAACCCCTCAAATAGAATATTTAATCCGGCTACTTAATCAACAGTATCGCGTAGCTACTTTGAGTCGTGGTTACAAAAGAAAATCAAAAGGTTTTGTTTTGGCTGATAAAACTTCAAACGCTGCAATTTTAGGCGATGAACCTTTTCAGTATCATCAGAAATTTCCAAACATAAAGGTAGCGGTTGATGCCAATCGAACTCGTGGAATCCAAGAATTATTGAAAACACAACGTCCTCCAGAAGTTATTTTGCTCGACGACGCATTTCAACACCGTAAAGTTAAGGCAGATTTATATATTTTATTAACCACTTACACCGATTTGTACTGCGATGATTTTATGCTTCCTACCGGAAATCTCCGCGAGAGTAGAAGCGGAGCTAATCGAGCTAACATTGTAATTGTAACCAAATGTCCGCCGAGTCTTCCCATAGATGAACAAACGATAATTAAAAACCGATTAGGGTTAAAAGCCAATCAACATTTGTTTTTCGCCGCAATAGCGTATGATGATGCCGTTTATTCGGAAAGTAAACACATTTCTGTGGCGGAAATTAGAAAACAGGAAAAAGTACTTTTGGCTGGAATTGCAAAGCCTGAACCTTTTTTTACTTTTTTGAAAAACAATACCGACCCAATTTTGACTTTTCCAGATCATCATCATTTTGCTGAAAGCGAAATTACTGCAATTAAAGCAAAAGCCAATCAAAAATTAATCATCACCACCGAAAAAGATTACGTACGCATTCAGTCTGAATTTCCAGCCGACCAATTGTTTTATCTTCCTATTCAAACAGCTTTTATCAATAATGAAACTGTTTTTAAAGAATTGATATCCGATTTTGTGAGCGATTTTTATGCTAAATAACTAGAGCTTACGTTCTTATTTTTTTGAAAAATGCACGTACTTCTTTCTGTATTTGAGGCCATTTCCCATAAAAAATGATTATTTTTGATAACCAAATAGGCAACATTTGTAAAACAAATAAATCGATACAATCATGTGGGAAAAAGTCCAAGAAACGGTAGCATTCATCAAAAATAAAACCAATTTTAGTCCAGAATACGGTGTGATTTTAGGTTCAGGTTTAGGTAGTTTTACTGATGATTTAAACATTCAGTACACCTTACCCTATGCCGAGATTCCTCATTTTCCAATCTCCACCGTTCAAGGTCATCAAGGAGCTTTGGTTTTTGGCACCATCGGAAATAAAAAAGTAGTAGCCATGCAAGGTCGGTTTCATTATTATGAAGGTTATTCGATGCAAGAGGTTACTTTTCCGGTTCGAGTAATGAAAATTCTTGGCGTAGATAAATTAATTGTTTCTAATGCCTCAGGTGGTGTAAATCCGAATTACAAAGTAGGTTCTATTGTCTTGTTAAAAGACCAAATTAATATGATGCCCGAGCATCCGCTGCGGGGCAAAAACGACGAACGCTTCGGGCCACGATTTGTTAACATGAGCGAACCTTTTTCAAAAAAAATGATTTCGAAAGTGAAAGAAATTGCTGTACAAGAGGGTGTTGAAGTACAGGATGGTGTTTATGTTGGCTTGCAAGGACCCACTTTTGAAACGCTTTCAGAGTATAAAATGGTAGCCAAAATAGGGGGTGATTGTGTCGGAATGTCGACTGTTCCTGAAGTCATTGTGGCGCGTCACATGGATTTGGAAACCTTCGGAATTTCAGTAATTACCGATATGGGTAACGAAGAAAGTATAGAAGCTATCACACACGCCGAAGTTTTGGAAGCGGCCAAAAATGCCGAACCCCATGTGAGAAAGTTGATTTGTGAGTTGATTTTACAGTATTGATTTAAAATTCACTTTATCAATTAATTCAATGATATTTAGTGGTACCTAATATCTCGTTTAATTCGCGAAGATTTGCAATAATTTCGGCTGGAAAGGGCAAGAAGTTGTTTTACATTGCATTTCCCTCTTTTCTAATCAATAATTTTATACACTATCATAGGTCTGTCATTTATGTAGATAGTAAGAAAATCATTCGAAATTGCAGCTAAATCAATCAAGTATTCCTTTGTATAGTCCTGTTCCAACAGTATTTTCTGATTGTCTCTGCTATTCAAACTATACTGAACACTATCATACTGATCAATACCTTTGACATTAAAGGTAAAACCCCCATTTTTTTTAGAGTAGATTCCAGATTCGGGTCCATCTATATGATAATCAAATTTTATATAGTTCCTTAAATAACAGGGAAGATGGGTAAAATCTTTTTTACTTTTAGAAATCAATAACCACTTTTCATTCAGCGGAAAATGGTTTAAAAAAAACAATTCAGGATCTGTAAAAAAATAGCCATCTGTATAATCAAATTTAAATGTATCGGTATTGGAAGAGATAAATCCAGCCGCTAAAGTTACATCTAAAAACTTCCATTCTCCATTAATTTTAACTGCATTCCAAGCGTGATTAAGTACGGGCATTTGGCCTATTTCTGAAGGGTCACTTTTTAATACTCCCGTAATTACAACTGCTTCGATATTTAATTTGTGGCACATATATTCAACCAAGACGGCATAACCATGACAAACTGTTTTGCGAGTAGTGAAAGTTTGAAAAACCAGGTCTTCTTTAAATTTCTTTTCTTTAAGTATTTTTTCAGCTTCTGTAGTATATGAAAATGCTTTCAACGATTTGTAATCCATTGTTTTACCAAGTTCTGTGTCAAAACTAATTTGTGTAGCGACCCACCTAAAGACTGCTCTAGTCCTTTCGACTTCAGTAGTAAAATCATTCTTTATAGCAAGTACTACATCGTCCAAATTTATCCCCACTTTCGGATAATTATCGACAATATTATCAACCAATTGATGATTTTGTGAAAATAAACTGCTGGATAGTATAGTGAATACACTAATAAAAAAATATTGAAGAGGTAATTTCATTCAAGAAAAATTTTGCTTAACGTGCTGTAAAGATAGTTTCCGTTATTTAAAAATCAAAATGACCGAATTGTAAAAGTTTTAAGGCAATATGAATATTTTTTTATTTTGAAAAAATGGACAAAATCGAGTTATTCGAATGGTAAACTTCCTTCAAGCGGAAAGTGGGTTAGGTTTATCGATAATGTATCTATTAATGGTATTGTAATACATTTTTTTTTAAGTTCCACAATGAACCCAGCCTCTCATAAACCTGTTGACTTGTGAATTGATTTTAAACTATTAAAAAAGAAAAATAGAGGCATTGCTATGTGTTTTTTGAACCTATTGTTCTGTTTTTTGGGTAGATATTTTTTCAATCAAATCAATTAGTCGAGAAGAATATCCGATTTCATTGTCATACCAACCTACGATTTTTACCATTTTGGCCAAAACAGAAGTCAATTGTGCATCAAAAACACACGAATGAGGGTTGCCAATAATGTCTACCGAAACTATTGGATCTTCGGTATAAGCCAAAATTCCTTTCAATTCATTTTCAGCTGCTTCTTTAAAACGGTGATTAATCTCTTTGATAGAAACTTCTTTTTTTACATAACAAGTTATGTCTGTTAACGAGCCATCGGGTACAGGAACACGAATGCCGCTCCCGCCAATTTTTCCATCAAATTCCGGAAATATTTTGGTCAACGCTTTTGCCGCACCAGTTGTAGTGGGTACTATAGATTGACTCGCACCACGGGCTCTTCTCAAATCTTTGTGCGGTTGGTCGTGCAAACTTTGGTCCGTGGTAAAAGAATGAACGGTAGTGATATAGGCCTGTTCGATACCGCATAATTCATGAATCACTTTCAGCATTGGAGCGGCATTGTTTGTAGTGCAACTCGCATTTGAAATAATTAATTCTGAGCCGTCTAAAACGGAATCATTTACACCCAAAACAATCGTTTTGATAGCATCATCCTCAGATGGAGCAGATAGTATTACTCTTGCAGCACCAGATTGAATATGACCTTGTAGCTGATTAAACGTAGTGAATTTACCGGTGCATTCTACTACAATATCAATGTCATGTTCTTTCCACGGCAGGTGCAAAATTTCTTTCTCATGAAAAAATAAGTAAGACCTTCCATTGACTCGTATCGCATCATCGTCATAATCACATTCGTAGGGTAAAACACCGTGAATACTGTCGTATTTAATCAAATGTGCCATTGTTCGGTTATCGGCGATATCATTAATAGCAACCACTTCGATAGTAGGATGGTTCACTAATAAACGAAATAAATTCCGACCAATTCGACCAAATCCGTTTATGGCAATTCTTGTTTTTGTCATTTTTATATAAATTCCCCCTTTGGGGGATAGGGAGCTTATAATATATGTTTCTGTGCTTTGTAAGAAGACCGCACTAAAGCGCCACTTTCTACATGTCGGAATCCTAACTCTAGGCCAATTTTTTCATATTTAGCAAATTGATCTGGAGTGATGTATTCTTTTACAGGTAAATGCTTTTTGCTAGGTTGTAAATACTGTCCGATGGTTACGACATCTACATTGGCATTACGTAAATCGTGCAAGGTTTGAATGACTTCTTCTTCTGTTTCGCCTAACCCCAACATGATACCTGATTTTGTACGGTTGATGCCTTTGGCTTTTAAATAACGCAAAACTTCTAAGCTTCGATCGTATTTTGCTTGAATACGAACCTCTCGGGTTAATCGTCTTACGGTTTCCATATTGTGCGAAACCACTTCTGGATTGGCTTCTATGATACGATCTATATTTCGCTCAATACCTTGAAAATCAGGAATTAATGTTTCAAGTGTTGTATTTGGATTCATTCTTCTAATGGCTTTTACGGTTTCAAGCCAAATGATTGAACCACCGTCTTTTAAATCATCTCTGTCTACACTGGTAACTACCGCATGTTTGATGTTCATGATTTTTATAGATCGGGCTACTTTTTCAGGTTCGTCCCAATCTACTGTTTCAGGACGACCCGTTTTTACGCCACAAAATCCGCATGAACGTGTACAAATGTTTCCTAAAATCATGAAGGTTGCAGTTCCTTCGCCCCAACATTCGCCCATATTCGGACAACTTCCTGAGGTACAAATGGTATTGAGGGAATATTTATCAACCAAACCTCGCAGTTCAGTGTATTTTTGACCAATAGGTAATTTCACTTTTAGCCATTTGGGTTTGCCTTCTGTTCGGGCAGTGGCAGGAAGTATATTAGATTCTAAAACCGATTCCATGTTAGTTTTTTTTAATAGGCAAAGATAGTTATAATGCATTTAAAATAGTATCTAAATAATTCTTAAATCCGCTAGGATTTATAGAAAAAAACCACAGAACTTACTGCTATTTATTTTTGAGATTCCGTTGTTTTGTACATCTCAATTCTTTAAATGAAATTTCGATTTCTTAAGAATTACCGAATGTAATGACTTTCAAAAATAAGAATTAAAGTTATATCTTAGCCATCAAGAACTCAATCAAAATAAAGATGAAAAACAAATATGTAGATTTTATTTCAGATGAACACTTTTTAGATTGCGTTGGAAATCTTCATTTTGCCTATTTAAAAGCGAAAAGCAACATTACAAAAAAGAATTTTTATACCAATAAAGTCGATACTATCAAACTAACATTTGATGCAAAATTTAATGATATAAATGAGGAAAGTTTGATACAAGCTGAAATTTTACGACAAATTGACAAATCCATAAATAATTCTATTGGCACTTTTCACGAGCAAATATTGGGTGGAATAAAAGGCTTTGAAGTTGGAAATTTGAGTGGTTATGATATTAAAGCAAAGGACGATAGTTTGTTTGCTGTTTTTGGAAGTAAGGATATTTCTCAAAATATTTCAGCGGCGATGTTTTACAAATTGGCAGATGATGCTCGATTTTTTTTAAAAGCAAAACTTTACTATGTTTTGGTTGATGATGATTCGGATATGAATGAAAAATGGATTATTGGTAATGAGGAATATCAAGTAAGTCAAAAAAGAGTTTTCAAAATTTCTTTCAAACAATTTTATACGGAAATTACAGGCCAACATAATAGCTATGAAAATTTAAAAAATGCCATACCAAACGTTGTAAAAGATTATTTTCTTATCCAACAGCCATCTTAGCTGAGTCTTTCCATAAATAAGGCGGCATTGGTTCTTTAAGTTCCCATTTAATACTCATTGGCTTACTGCCGTAGTAATCTGTAATATTTGCTTCACCCAAGAATACAGATCCCATTGTATTTCCAAATTCGTCTTCTCCTCTTTCTCTTACAAAAAGTAAAATGCGTTTTCCCTCATTTTTGTGGTTGATATAAGATATTCCTTTTGCGCTTTCTGGTTTCACATTATTTTGACTTTGCCAATGAAATAGATTTTCGCTAATTGCAAAATCTTCGTACAAAGTTGTGGGAGAAAAATCTTTTTCAGATTTGTTCAAAGTGATAAATAATAGCTCTGTATTTTTATCTTTAGAGATAGCAATACCTTCTCTAATATTACTTTTTGTTTCGAATGTGCTAAATCCAAAAGCAGCTAAAATTTGTTCCCTGGTGTATCTGCTATGCACTTTCAAAGGCTGTTCATAGGGAAGATTAATTTCAGATTCTAGATAATCAACTTGGTCTATAAGCAATTCCATAATCTCAACAATTTCTTGGTTTAAAATTTGATTTTTACCCATAGCTATGATGCTCTTTTCTAAAGAATCAAAACCTCTTGCATCTTGCCAAATATCATAATGCAGCATCAAACACATTTGCTTTTCATTGTGTGATAATAATTTGAAGTTGATTTCAAAATTTTCTTGAGCTAATTTTTTAATGAAATTAAAATAGATATACGAATGACAGGAAAGCCATTTTTTGTTGATTGCTCTTTGAATTTCTTTTTCATTATTTTCATCTAAAAAATCAAGTTTTCCTGCCATTTGACAAAGTCTTTTCCAGCTCGCTCTTTTATAAATCATTTGGATCGGGATATGGTAAAACTTTGAGAAGTTTTTAAGTGTTAAAGGCAATGTAGTTTGATGCTGAAAATTCTGAATTTTTTGAATAAGTTGATTTCGATTTAGCGAAGTAGCATTTCGAATATTTTCTAAAATAAAATTCTTTGCTTTTTTCTCTAAAACAATAGAACATCCCAAAGGTAGATGTGGGAAATCGTCTTCAATTTCTTTTTGAATTGGCGTTGTTGTTTTTCCGATTAAGGCTCTGAATTTTCCTTCATAATCGTATTCTGGACGAGAATTTCCTACAAAATCCAAAACAGTTAAGCAGTCTTTATTATCCGCCAATCGCAATCCACGTCCCAATTGTTGTAGAAAAACAGTTAAACTTTCCGTTGGCCTTAAAAATAAAACTGTGTCAATTTCAGGAATGTCAACACCTTCATTAAATATGTCAACTACAAAAAGATAATTAATTTCCTTTTGTATAAATTTTCGTCTCAGTTCTCCACGCTCATCATTCCTAGAACTTACCAGATAATCTGCTTTAAGGCCTGCTAAAGAAAATTTCTCTGCCATAAATTGTGCGTGATCCTGAGTAACACAAAAACATAAAGCCCTTACATCATGGATGTTATTTAGATACTTGTTGATGTTTGTTAAAATATGATTTACACGAAGATCATTTTGGGTATACAGTTTTGATAATTCGCTTGGTAAATATCTTCCATTCAGCCATGTTATATTAGATAAGTCCACGTTATCGGTCACCCCAAAATACTGAAAAGGACATAAAAGTTTTCTGTTGAGTGCTTCTGGTAACCGGATTTCAGCAGCAATGGTTTTACAAAAATCTTTCAAAATATCCTCCCCATCCATTCGTTCTGGAGTTGCTGTTAAACCCAAAAGAACTTTAGGATTAAAATGTGCTAAAACCGAACGGTAACTCGATGCTGAGATGTGATGTACTTCATCAATAATGATAAAATCATAATAGTTTGTGGATAGATTTAAACTTTCTAAACGATTATTCAAGGTTTGAATAGAGGCAAATAAATTTTCAAATCTTTCAGGTTCTATACCATCCACCCATAATTCTCCAAAGTTCTGATTTTTTAAAATCCCCTGGAAAGTCGCCTGAGCTTGCTGCAAAATTTCTTTTCGGTGAGCTACAAATAATACTTTTGCCGAAGGGTTTTTTTGTATAAATTTTTTATAATCGAATGCAGAAATTACTGTTTTGCCAGTTCCAGTTGCTGCAACCAGTAAATTTCGATAGCGTTTGTGAACACTTCTTTCCGTGCTTAATTTTTCCAGTATTTCTTCTTGGTAAGGAAAAGGTTTGATGTCGAAATAAGCGGCAGCATTGGTATTATCTGTTCTTTTTTCTTTTTTTAAAGCAGATCTTAGTTTATCTACATCTTTATTTTTATCAAAAAATTCAAATTCTTTATCCTGCCAATATGTATCAAATGTTTTTTGAAATTTATCAATGATATGACTGATTTCTTGTGTAGTAATTTTTAAATTCCATTCTAAACCATTAGTGAGAGCGGATCTTGACAAATTAGAAGAACCAATATATCCTGTATGAAAACCCGTATTTCGATAAAATAAATAAGCTTTGGCGTGTAATCTTTCGTTTTCGGTGTTATAGGAAACTTTTACTTCAGTGTTTTTTAAGGAGGATAAAAATTCAATTGCTTTCAAATCAGTTGCACCCATATAAGAAGTGGTAATGATTTGCAATTGTCCACCTCTTTCTGTAAAATCCAAAAGTTCATTTTCAAAGATTCGAATTCCTGTCCATTTTATAAATGAAACTAAAAAGTTGATTTTATCAGCAGAAAGAATTTCCTTTTTAATTTCGCTTTCCAAAGAAATTCCTGAATTGCTTCCTGTAAAAAGTTCGCTATGAGAAAGGCGAGAGTATGGAGTTATATGTTTTAAATGTTTGTCAAAATCAGTAAAACCAGCATCGATTTTAGAAAAAACAGCGGATAGAACTTTAGCTTCAATACTAATCAAATCATCTTCAAAATCTTGGTGGGCTAGCTCATCTTTGAGTAAATGAATAATTTTATTAGCTAAATCAATTTGCTTTTCAACAGAATCATCACCTGTAACCAAACTCAACGCATATCGAATCACATTGCTTAAATATTGCCCTAAAATTTTGGCAGCTTCAGCTTTGTCGATATTGTTTTCCTTAATAAAAAACTGGTTTTTATCTAACTTATTAATTTGAGCAAAAACTAACTTGTTTATAAGTTGCTCGTAAAGTCCTAATTGCATTTTATTTGGGAATAATAATTATTTAAAAATTGATTTATACTATAGTCCATTTCTTTCCATAATTTAAGTGACCCACTTGTTGCTATTTGCTTATATTGCTGTTTCACAGATCTTTCAAATCTCCAATCATCAGGAAAAGTTTGTATTCTAGCATATTCTCTAACTGTAAATGGTCGAGTTTCTTCTGGATGACATCGTAGCTTTCTAAAAAATTAGCAAATAAAGTATCTACATCAGATTATTTGTAAACTCTGTAATTACTCATAGGCTCCCGCACGGCTTTTAATTTTCCCTCTTTGTCCCATCTTCTAAGTGTTTCTTTGCTTTTACCAATGTATTCAGCAGTTTCCGAAAGCATCAAATACTCATTCATAACCAAATTGTTTAACCTTACACATTGGTTATAAATTTAAAATAAAATAACTTATAATCAAAACGATCTTAACTTATTTTACCATAAAAAAAACCACAGAACGTCTTCATTCTGTGGTTTCAAAATAGAAAGAGTTAGTGGAGTTATTTTTGCTGCACCACAATTGGAAGGTTGTAGGCGGTTCGAACGGGTTGACCGTTAATGATACCAGGATTCCATTTGGTTTTTAAACTTTTCAATACCCGAATAGCCTCTTTGTCTAAGCCAAACCCAGGATTTCTAGGTACTCGAATATCGGTCATGGTGCCGTCTTTTTCGATTACAAAAGAGACGTAAACTTTAATAGTGTTTGCGATTTCGGTTTCTGGGGCTACAAAATTCTGTGCTACATACTTGTAAAATTTGTTCATTCCGCCCGGAAATTCGGGTTGTTTATCTAAGGCTACTGGTACGTGAATGCCTCCTGTAGTGCCTAAATTTGAACCCGCGTTTGATCCAGATTCGGTATCTGTGCCACCGAGAACGCCACTATTTTGATTACCTAGTATTGCTCCTTCTACCGGTTCAACAAATGGTTCGACAGGTTGGGCTGTGGGTGCAATCACTGTGGTAGCATTTTGTGCAGATGTTACTGTTGGGTCTACTAAGTTTGATTGATTGACGTCGGGCTTTGAGGCTTCTGGTTTTTTTTGCGTAAGCGGTGCTCCCGAAGCAGTTTCAGGTGCTTTCTCGGATTTAAAAATAACCTCTGTCAGGGTTAGCGGTGTTAAAGGTAAAGGTCTATCAGTTATTATTGTATCTTGATTTCCCGTTTTTTGTAAAAACATAGGAATAGATACCATAAAAAGGAGCAGTAAAAAGCCAATGAAAAGAGCTTTTAGGGTTGTTTTTGGATTTTCGTTTCGTAATTGGTAGGCTCCGTAGGCTTTGTTACGGTCTTCGAATACGAGGTCAATCCAGCGTTCGTCATAAATACTTTGATTTGCCATGATGTACATAAATTAAGGTTAAGGTAGTGGTGCTTCATGACAATGGATTTATTTTAGTTTTTAACGGTATCCTTATACTTTTTATTGTGGAGCGTCTTAAAAAAATACAAATTCTGAAATAGCCCCGACAGGAAGGAGCATCCTCCTGATGTGAGTGCGAGGTACGAAGCAATGACATCAGGAGATGCGGGAGGATGGCGGGAAAATGGATTAATTCTAGAACCAAGCCATTCGCTCCGAGAAATTTTTAGCGTCGGTTTTTGATGATTTCTGCCAATAATTTTTTGGCTCGAAGTAATTTGATTTTTACATTGCTTAGAGGTTCTCCTATTTTGTCGGCAATTTCCTGGTAGCTCATTTCTTGAAAATACAGCAGGTGAATTACTTCTTGGTAAGCCGGTTTTAGCTCTTTGATGTATTGTAATAATTGGCTGAGGTTTTGCTCAGTAATCAGGTCGTCTTCGGCAGTAGGAGAGGAGTCGGCCACGTTATAGGCTTGCTGGTCTTCTTCGTCGGTTATTTCGATAAATAGCGAAGATTTTTTTTTGCGTAACAAGTCGATGTGGACATTTTTAGCTATGGTAATAAGCCACGTGTTGAATTGAAAATCAGGATTATAGGTGGTTATTTTGTCGAAAGCTTTGGCAAAGGTTTCAATACTGATGTCTTCGGCGTCGGTTTCGTTTTCGGTGCGTTTGAGCATGAATCCGTAGACTTCGTTCCAGTAGCGATCCAATAGAAAAGTAAAGGCAATTTGGTCGCCATTTTTAGCTTTTTCTATACTTGTTTTTACTTCCACTGTGCGGGTTTCGAAAAGAGGTTGGTTACGAAAATATTTAATTGTGTGAAGATAAGGACAATTTCAATAAAAGGATACCAAAGCATGACATCTTTTTCGTTTAATTTGGCGGCACTAAATCCGAGCGAAACCCAGGTAAATAGGTATCTGAATCCAAGCAGACTGACTACAAAAATCCATTGAAATTGAAAAGAAAGTAAAACAATGGGCAGTACTAGAAATAATAATTGGGTGAGGAAAAATAATCCTAACTGTATTTTATCAAAGGTTTTGTAGAAGTTTGCCGTTGAAACGTGGCGTCTTTTTTGAGTAAACCAGGCTGAAAACGTTTTTTTGGGTTGCGAATAAGTGAAACTTTCAGGCGTATAACAAAGGGTTGTATTTTTATGATTGGCCGCTTCATTGATAAATAAATCGTCGTCTCCAGACCGAATCCTCATGTGGTGGATAAAACCATTTACATTAAAAAATTCGTCTTTTTTATAGCCCATATTTCGGCCGATGCCCATGTAGGGTTTGCCGATTTTTGCCCAAGAAAAATACTGAACTGCCGTAAAAAGTGTTTCAAAACGAATGAGTTTATTCAGGAACGAATGGGGTATTTTTTCATAAGCTCCGTAGCCCAAAACAATTGTTTTGTGTAGCGTAAAATGACTACTCATTTCGGCAATCCATTGGTTTGATGTAGGGTAACAATCAGCGTCGGTAAAGAGTAAATAGGGTTTGGTAGCGGCTTTAATGCCAAGTGTTAACGCAAATTTCTTGTTGCCCCAAAAGGCTTCGTTATTGGCTACTTTTACTATTTTTACATTATCATATTCTTTTTCGAAGGCTTCAAAAATATCCAATGTGGCATCACTCGAAGCGTCGTCTATTAAAACGATCTCGAAGTCAGGGTAATTTTGTTGAGCCAATAGCGGTATAAATTTTGTTACGTTTTCAGCTTCATTTTTGGCACAGACAATCACCGAAATAGGTATTCTCTTTGGGTTGTTTTTTTTGGCTTTTACAAATGAAAATTTACCAAAAATCAGCACATAATACACAAATTGAATGGCAACTGTAGCTACAAAGGTCCAGAAAATTACGGTCAGTATCATGTTGTTTTACACGTGTTAAAATCGGGTGCAAAAGTAGTGAAAATTTTTCAGTAAATTGGTGGTTTGAAAAAACATTTTACTGTATTATGTTATGTGTTTAAAGTATTGTAATTTTACATCAGAAAACTATATAAATTACGCACTTATGAGAAAATTATTGCCTTATTTCATTTTTTTTCAGCTTTTTATAGAAGTCAATTTACTCGCGCAAAATAATCTGATACAGCCTGAAGCTATGACTTCTTCTACAGAGGATGTTGAAGCTATGGTTTTTGAAAACCCAAAAGATGTTAGGGAACGAACTGGAAAAACCTTTCACTTTACCGTTGCTGCTGATTTTATTTCAGGCGATGCATTTTGTAAATTGGTCAACATTCGAGTTTTGTTGCATGAAGGAAAACAAGTAACACTTATTTCTAGCGATAATGTGAAAATTGGCGAATGTGGTGAGAAAAGTATTTGGCAAACTTCTGGTTCTTGTTCAGGTTTGTTACCTGATGGGAATTTTGTCATTGAAGACAAAAACAAAGAACATTTTTGTCTCTATGAAGTGCTAACCAAAAACACATTTATATATGAAAATTATCGGGTAGCGCTTCATCAATTTTTTAGGTGATCTCGAAAAAAAAATATTTTCCATAAGAAAAATACTAAACCACATTCACTTCTGCTTCAATCCAAATTCCAAATTTTTCAAAAACGGTTTGTTGAATATTTTTAGAAACGGCTAGAATTTCTTGACCCGTAGCATTGCCATAATTGACTAAAACAAGGGCTTGGTTTTTATGAATTCCGGCGTCGCCAAAGCGTTTTCCTTTAAAACCGGCTTGTTCAATAAGCCAGCCTGCCGGAACTTTTACTTCGGTTTCTGAAACTTCATAAAACTTCATTTCGGGAAATTTCGCGCGAATTTTTGCGAAATCTGACTTCAAAACAATAGGGTTTTTAAAAAAGCTACCGCTATTTCCGAGCTCTTTTGGGTCGGGAAGTTTACTTTGTCTGATGGAAATCACGGCATTACTCACGTCTTTTATCGAGGGTTTTGTGATGTTGTGTTTTTCTAACTCGGCAAGAATATCGCCATACGAGGTTTTTATGCTATGATTTTTCTTCGTTAGTTTAAAAACCACCGATGTGATGATGTACTGGTCTTTTGCTTCTTGCTTGAAAATGCTTTCGCGGTAGCCAAAATTGCAATCGTAATTTGAAAAAATCTTCATTTTTTGTGTGGCAATTTCCATTGCTTTGCAATACTCAAATGTGTCTTTGATTTCAACGCCATACGCACCAATATTTTGCACGGGAGTGGTGCCAACATTTCCTGGAATGAGCGACATGTTTTCTAAGCCTCCAAAATTTTGTTCTAAAGTCCACAACACAAATTCATGCCAATTTTCGCCCGCTTGACTTTCTACCCAAACGTGGTTTTCATCTTCTTTAACGATTTTTTTTCCTTTCAAAGCAATGTGAATGACCAATGCATTAATGTCTTGCGTCAGCAACATATTACTGCCTCCTCCTAAAATAAATTTCTTTTTTGAAGCGTTTTCGTGCAAAGTTTGACGCAATTCCTCCACCGAATGTACCGCTACAAATGCCGCTGCTTTCGCTTCAATGCCAAACGTATTGTATTTTTTTAAAGAAAAATTTTTGAGGATTTCCATAGTAAATAGCTTGATTTTTACGGCTCAAATTTAAAATAATTAAACTGCATGTAATCGAAAAGCCGAATTAATTTTTCTGCTGAAATTCGGTGATGAGGTTGTGGTATCGGTCGGCAATGATTTTCATATTGGTACTGTAATTGGCATGTTCTTCGATAAATTTCCTATTTTCAGCTACTGCAATTGTTCTATATGCTGCATTTTCGAAAGCCCAAATAAGTTCGTTGGTCAGAGCCGTTACGTCGTCAACAGGGATTAACTGTCCGTTTTTTCGATGCTCAATCCAACTTTGGTTTCCTTCAATATCGGTTACTATGGGATAACAACCACAAGCCATGGCTTCAAATAACGATGCCGAAACGCCTTCGGTAGTGGGCATACTGATATAGAAATCAGCTTTTTGTAATACATCGGGCAAGACATTATTATCAATTCTTCCAATAAAATTCACTTTTTCTGAAATTCCAAGCGAAATCGCTGCGTTTTCTAGTCGAGATTTTTCTGGACCATCACCTACGATGTTTAGCTCAAAGTCAATGTTGTTTTGCTTGATTTTGGCGAAAGCCTTTAAAATAATTTCGTGTCGGTATTCAGGCAGAAGTGAACGGGTTACGATTGCAGTAATTTTTTCGGTATTGGTAATTTTGTCTGCAAACTTGAATTGGTTCAGGTTAATTCCCTTGGGTAAAACCATCACTTTATTCATATCTACCTTCACCCGCTGCATGTGCAGAGCCATAATCGGCCCCCAAGCGTGAATCAAATCGGCGTTTTTAAAAGCATAATTTTGCAAGAATTTTTTCAGTGGTAACGAAATCGAATTTTCAGGCCACAAATCACTTTTGCCTTGTTGTGCAATCGCAATAGGATGTTTGCCCGATAGGGCTGCTAAAAACCCGTAACTCGTGGTTCGTTCGGCAATAACCATATCGGGTTTTTCGCGTTTTACCAAGGTTCGAATTTTAAAAAATGCCGTGTAAAATTCCATAAAACGAAGCAAGCGTTGCCACTTGGTTTTACTCGACTTTTGCAATTCCCACGTAACGATTTCAAAATTTCCAAACTCCTTCAAACCATTCATCCATGTAATGGCGTCGGCACGATAGGTTTCGCCTAGAAAAAGAATCTTTCGCCTTTGCATGCGTTATTCTTCGGTGGTTAATGCTCTGTTTATAAATTCGTTGAGCGGTTTTAGCACAATCAGTTTTGCCACTGTATTTTTTACAAAATCTTTTTGAGTAGCTTCTTTGTAATCAAAATTTTGCGTAGCAATAAAACTTTTTAGTTTCAAAAAGTCAATAGCAGGATGGTCTTTTTCAAAATCCTTCGGTGCATTTTTCAACGCATTATTTTGGTCCAAATTTTTATAAATGTCTTGAAACGATTTTTCGGCTATTATTGTTTCTAAATCTTCATAAAAAAATGCAATTTCTCTTCGGATTTTCTTTAAATCTTCGGCCTCTGGCGAATATAATCCGCCGGCTATAAAACTTTCATTTTTACTGATATGAATGTAGCAACCTGCTCGATTGGTGCCTTTTACACCGCTTGATATCCATATAGCCATGTGGCTTTTATAAGGCGATTTGTCTTTCGAAAATCGAATATCACGATTGATTCTAAAGGTACAATTTTTTACTTCCAGCAACTCTAGCGAAGTATCTAACGGTTTCATTTCGGTCAAAAAAGCAGCCACTAAATTATGATAGTCGGCCTTGTAGCTGTCGTACCGCTTTTTGTTTTCCAAAAACCAATCACGGTTATTGTTCTGGGCTAAATCGTCTAAAAATTGCAAAGCATCTCCTGATAGCATGGATTTTTTTTTAACTAAATTCTATAATTTTTTTTAATTTGGGCGTGCCCCGCAAGGGCGGGTCGGGCTTCCGTTCCCGCTTTTTTTAGTACCGCCTTTCAGGACGGTACTAAAAAAGAGCTCCACTCAAATCCTCACGCAAAAAAAGACTTTCCTAACGCAGATTTATTTTTTTTATCAAGTCGGTTTCGCTTATAAAACCTTCATGTTTCCAAACTTTATTTTGGTTTTCATAAAGCAAAAGTGTTGGCAAGCCTGCAATTTCTAAATCTTCAAGTAACGACTTATTTTGATCAGCGTCAATCTTAATAATGGTTACTTTGTCTTTCATTTCAGTCGACATTTTTGCCAGATAAGGCGCCATTTTTTTGCAAGGAGCACACCATTCGGCATAAAAATCGATTAAAACTTTCTTGTCAGAAACCAATAATTTATTGTAATCAGCTATGGTCATGCCCACTCGCTCAGTAGTGGCTTTTGATAATCCTGCCGCATTCCATTTCATGATGCCTCCCTCTAGTTCATAGATGTTTTGGTAGCCCATTTCAGCAAGCTTGTTGGCTGCTTGTCGGCTTCTTCCGCCAGATAAACAGTACACATAAATAGGTTTGGTTTTGTCAAATTGTGCCACTTTTTGTTCAAAATCATCGCCGTTCCAATTGATGTTTACTGCAGCACCAATGTGTTGTTTGCTATATTCCTCGGGCGTTCGAACATCTAATAGCTGGAGTTGGTTGTTATTTTGGATTTTTTCGTTAAAAGCAGTTGCATTCAACAATTCTATTTTATTGGATTCTTGTCCTTTACAAGAGGATAATCCAAAAAAAGCCAATGCGATAAAAATTCTAAAGTAGTTCATTTGTAATTGTTTTTGAATTGTGTAAAAGTAGTAAATCTTATAATTTTTTAAAGGTTAAAAATTTGATAACTCTGCTTAGTTGTTTTTATAATGTTTTCGGTTCGTTCGGGATGGGTGTCCGAAATAAAGAGTTGGCCAAACTGCTTATCGTCAATCATTTTTACAATTCGTGCCACACGATGTTCGTCTAGTTTGTCAAAAATGTCATCAAATAGCAAAATCGGATTTTCGCCACTCTCCTTTTGTACAAATTCAAATTGAGCCAGTTTTAAGGCAATCAAAAACGATTTTTGTTGTCCTTGCGACCCGAATTTTTTAATAGGATAATGATCAATTTCAAACAGTAAATCATCTTTATGAACGCCAACACTGGTATATTGCAAAGCACGGTCTTTTTGGATGTTTTCCTCCAGGAGTTGTAATAATGGGGCTTCGGTCAAGCTACTTTCATACCGCAGTTGTACCTCTTCTTCCGAACCGGTTATGGCACGATGGTGTTTGTTAAAAATGGGTACAAATGTGTTGATAAAATCAGCTCTTTTCTCGAAAATATGTTGGCCCAGTTGGTCTAACTGTAGATTGTAAATGCTTAATGTTTCTGTATCAAAAACATGATTCAAGGCAAAATATTTGAGTAAAGCATTCCGCTGACTGATAATTTTTTGATACTGAATCAAATGCTGTAAATACTGATTATCCAACTGCGAAAGTACACTGTCAATAAATTTTCTTCGGGTTTCGCTTCCTTCTATTATAAGGTCTTGATCGGCAGGTGATATAATGACTAAAGGGATAAAACCAATATGATCTGAAAATTTTTCGTACACCTTTCCATTTCGTTTGAGTATTTTTTTTTGCCCTTTTTTAAAACTACAAACAATTTGTTCTATTCGGCCTTGTTTTGAAAATTCGGCATCAATCAAAAAAAACTCTTCGCCATGACGCACGTTTTGCACAGCAAGCGGGTTAAAATAACTTTTCCCGAAGGCTAATTGATAGATGGCATCCAGCACATTGGTTTTTCCGATGCCGTTTTTACCCACAAAACAGTTGATTTTGGCATCGAAAACAAAGTTGATTTCCGAAAAATTTTTGTAATTAAAGAGAGAAAGTTTTTCTAAATGCATTGTGAAAATTTTGCTTTTGAGACAAAACAGCGTGTAAAGGAACAAAAAAAGCATGATAATTTACGCATCGAAAATAAATAATCTAAAATATCAGTGCAAACTCCTTTCAGATTTGAATAAAAATTTTATTTTTGCACCTCACTAAATGAAAACGAAATGGCAACCTACAATAAAAGAGGATATAAAGCAGCTAAAAAAGAAGGTGCGGCAGACGACACATATCTTGAAAACAATGCACCGATTGATGTAAAAGACAGTACTACGGCCGAAGTTTTTAATACCTTAGACCAAACGGCTTCTCGTGCGGAGGATTTTGTAGCTAAAAATCAAAAAATAATTTTAGGTGTAGTAGCAGCTGTGGCGCTTGCTGCAATTGGTTACACCCTGTACGGACGTTTTATCTTGGAGCCTAAGGAGAAAGATGCGGTGAATGAAATGTATATGGCTCAAAAAAACTTTGAGGCCGCTACTAACGGTACTTCTTCAGATTCATTGTATAATTTAGCGTTGAACGGTGCCGAAGGTAAACTAGGTTTTGTGAAAATTGCGGAAGATTTTTCAGGTACAGACGCTGGAAATTTAGCAAACTACTATGCTGGAATGGCCTACTTGAATACCAAAAAGTTTGATCAAGCCATCACGTATTTAGAGCGTTTTAGTTCAAGCGATGTGACCTTAAAGGCGTTGGCACTTGGCGGTATCGGAGATGCTTATGCTGAAAAAAATCAGATGAAAGAGGCATTGGATTTTTATGTAAAAGCCCTAGCGGTAGATAATAATGATTTTAACACACCTCGATTTTCTTTAAAAGCGGGTAAAACGGCTTTGGCTTTAGGAAATAAAGAAGAGGCTTTAAAATATTTTAAAGAAATCAAAGAAAAATACGAAATGTCTCAGGAGGCACAAGGTATTGATGCTTTGATTGGTCTTTCTCAATAATACTTTTCTGTTTTTAGGAATTTCTAATTAACTTTAGGTTACAATTTAAATTATTAAATAATGGCTACAGCTAATAAAGATTTATCCAATTACGACAAAAATAAAATCCCAAGCGCGAAAGATTTTCGGTTTGGGATTCTTGTTTCTGAATGGAATCCGCACATCACGGAAGGCCTTTTTTCAGGAGCTATTGCCGCACTTTTAGATTGTGGTGCACTGCAAGAAAACATCATTCGGTGGAATGTTCCGGGGAGTTTTGAGTTGGTATACGGTGCTAAAAAAATGATCGAAACCCAGAAGCCCGACGTAGTCATCGTTATCGGTAGCGTTATCAAAGGCGAAACCCAACACTTTGATTTTGTCTGTGAGGGAGTTACACAAGGAATCAAAGATTTGAATGTCTTGTCGGATGTTCCTGTGATTTTCTGCGTGTTGACGGATAATAACGAACAGCAATCTAAAGATAGGAGTGGTGGTATTCATGGTAATAAAGGAACTGAAGCAGCAATTGCAGCGATTAAAATGGCGTTTTTGCGGTATCAAGCAAGTTTTAGTTATCAATTTCACAACAGTAAACTGCTAGAAGAGCACGCCTTTTTATTAGAAGAAAATGTAAAAAAAATCGACAAACTTTAAGTCCGCTTTTGGTGCAACATAGTTAAAACCTGTAGCCGTGAGGTTGCGGGTTTTTTTAATTTATTTATGATTTAAGAAAGTGAACAAACCGATAGAAAATCGTTAAATTTGTATCGCTTTGCGCAAAAAATCTAATTCAACTTTTTTAATTTATGTCTAGTGTAATCCAATTACTTCCTGATCATGTTGCTAACCAAATCGCTGCTGGAGAAGTGGTGCAAAGGCCCGCTTCTGTGGTAAAAGAGCTTTTGGAAAATGCTGTGGATGCCAAGGCTACCGACATTAAACTAATCATTAAAGATGCCGGAAAATCACTCGTGCAAGTTATTGATAATGGCGTTGGAATGAGCGTTACAGATGCCCGATTGTGTTTCGAGAGACATGCTACTTCTAAAATTCGTCAAGCAGAAGATTTATTTTCTTTGCATACCAAAGGCTTTCGTGGCGAAGCATTGGCCTCGATTGCAGCAATTGCTCATGTGGAAATGAAAACCAAACAAGACCAAGAAGAACTCGGACATCACATTGTAATCGAAGGCAGTAAGCTGGTTTCGCAGGAACTTTCGGTGTTGCCAAAAGGAACTTCATTTGCCATCAAAAATTTATTTTTCAATATTCCCGCTCGTCGAAATTTTCTAAAATCGGATACCGTAGAACACCGTCATATCATTGACGAATTTCAACGCGTAGCATTGGCTCATCCCAATATTTATTTTACGTTTTACCACAACGGTAGCGAATTATTTAATTTGCCTCCAAGTAATAGCCGACAGCGAATAGTAAATATTTTTGCTGGAAAAACCAATGAAAAGCTTGTTCCGGTGCAAGAAACAACCGAAATTGTTTCTATCAAAGGATTTGTAAGCAAGCCCGAATTTTCGAAGAAAAGTAGAGGCGAACAGTTTTTCTTTGTCAACAATCGCTACATCAAAAGTGGTTATTTACACCATGCCGTTACCGCAGCCTACGAAGGATTATTGCGCGATGGTTTTCAGCCGAGTTACTTTTTATACCTTGAAGTACCACCGCATACCATCGATATTAATATTCATCCGACTAAAACTGAAATTAAATTTGACGACGAACATGCATTGTACGCCATTCTACGTTCGACTATCAAGCATGGTTTAGGACAGTTTAATGTGGCGCCCGTTTTAGATTTTGATCGAGATGCTACTTTAGACACACCTTATGATTATATAAACAAGGAAACAGAATTCCCTACGATTCAAGTAGATAGAAATTTTAATCCGTTTGCAACGCAAGAAAAAACACACACACGTTCTCAAAATCATTCTAGCTTTACTATCCCTAACAAAATGGCGGCTAGCTGGGAAGGGTTGTACCAAGGTCTGGCTACTGCCGTTAACGATTTGGATATGCCAGATGAAGTTGAAATGGAAACAGAAACCGTTACATCATCTTTATTTGACGATGCCGAAGTGCAAAAATCGGTACGAAAAACCTATCAATTGCATAAAAAATACATTGTTAATCCGATTAAATCCGGAATGGTGATTGTAGATCAGCAACGGGCACACCAACGTATTTTATACGAACAGTTTTTGACTAATATTACTATCAATCGGGCTTCGAGCCAACAATTATTATTTCCGTTACGGTTGTTTTTTTCAGAGCACGAACTACTTTTACTTGCTGAATTGAAAGAAGCCTTGACCAATACCGGATTTGTTTTTGAAGAAACCACACGCGAATTTGTTGTCATTTCGGGCATTCCTGTTAATGTGGTAGAAAGCGAAGTTTCGGTATTATTGGAGCAATTAATTACTGATTTACAGGAAGGCATTTCTGAAAATAGTTTCAGTCAAAACGACCGCATAGCCAAATCGATGGCAAGAAGTTTGGCCGTCAAAACGGGTACCTATTTAACCGAAAAAGAACAAGAACATTTAATAGACGGATTATTTGCTTGCAAAGAGCCTAATGTTTCGCCTTTTCAAAAGCCTACTTTTATTACCATCAAAGTAGAAGATTTAGATAAAAAATTTGCCTTATGATGAACATCACACCCATGGTCAAACAGCTATTGATCATCAATATTATATTTTACATCGGTTCGCAAGTGTTAGGACAATCGGTTTACGACCTTTTTTCATTGCATTATTTTGAAAATCAACAATTTAAAGTTTGGCAGCCGCTTACCTACATGTTTATGCATGCGGGTTTTCCGAATATTATGCACATTTTGTTCAATATGTTTGCGTTATATTCCTTCGGTAGTGCGTTAGAAACTTTTTGGGGTTCTAATAAGTTTTTATTTTTCTATATTTCGTGCGGATTGGGTGCGGCATTGTTGCATTTAGGGGTAAATTATTTTCAGTTTCATCAAGGATTTGATGCTTTGATAGCAGCGGGATTTGATAAAGCGGAAATTATTGTATTGTTAAATGAATCTAAAATTAATTCCAATTGGCAAGATAGCATCGGAAATGTAGGGGTAGACAAATTTGCAGGCGCTTTTATCATTCCCGCCGTGGGTGCTTCTGGTGCTATTTACGGCCTGTTAGTTGCATTTGCCTATATGTTTCCGAATGCACAACTCGGTTTGTTATTTATTCCCATACCCATCAAAGCTAAATATTTTGTACCCGGGATTTTAGCCGTTGATTTATTTTTGGGTTTAAAAGGCGAAGCTATTTTTGGTGGCGGTTCAGGAATAGCTCATTTTGCCCATATTGGTGGTGCTTTGTCGGGTTTTTTGATGATGTATTATTGGAAACGAACGCAGTTTGATAATAATCGTTGGAATTAAAAATAGCATGTTATGAGTATTATTAACGATTTAAAATTACAGTACCGCACGGGAGGTATTGCCCAAAAACTCATTTATTGGAATGTGGGTTTGTTTGCTATTCCAGCGATTGTTTTTGGAATATTGAGTTTATTTCAACTCAAAATTGATTATTTATCTTTTGTCAGCCTCGATTCTTCTCCGTCGTCTTTGGTTTGGAAACCTTGGTCTGTGGTTACGTATGCTTTTTTTCATTCCGGAATTTGGCATATTCTTTTTAATATGCTGATTTTGAATTTTGCATCTCGGTTGTTTACTACTTATTTTAGTCAGAAACAGCTTTTAGGATTGTACATTTTGGGTGGTATTTTTGCGGGTTTGGTCTATCTGATGAGTTATTTGGCACTTCCTGTTTTTCAAAATTCGATGGCTACTTTGGTTGGTTCCTCGGGTGCCGTGATGGCTATTTTGTTTGCAACGGTAACCTACAATCCGTATTATGAAATACAACTCATGTTTATCGGGCGGGTTAAACTTTGGCATATTGCAGCGTTTTTAATTGTGATTGATCTCATTCAGTTGCCTGTTTCTAATACGGGCGGTCATCTTGCTCATTTAGGTGGTGCTTTGTTTGGGTATTTGTTTATGTATTTGCTCAGAAATGGCACGGACTTGAGCGATATTGTGACCGCGATTATTAATTTTTTTGTGAATAAAACACAGTCACGCAAATCCAAAACACCTTTTAAAAAAGTACATAAAACGTATAATCCTGCCCCAGCTTCCGCCACATCGAGCAGTAGAATTATAAAGAAAGATAAAACACAACAGCAGATAGATGATATTTTAGACAAAATCAGTGCCTCAGGCTATGATAGTTTGAGTAAAGAAGAGAAAGAATTTTTATTTCGTGCCGGAAAGCAATCCTGAAAATAGAACGCCATGCAAAAACTTTCGTGGTTTAATAAAATAATGTTTTTTTTGAATATCGTGCTTACGGTACTCACCGTTGTGGGTTATTGTTTGCCTTTTTTAGCACCTAAAACATTTCCGCTGTTATCGGTTTTAACCTTGTTTTTACCCATGATGCTGATAGTAAATGTGTTGTTTTTTATCTTTTGGGGCATTCAGTTTAAACGACAAATTTTACTTTCGGGAGTGGTACTTTTAATCGGGATTACCTTTATTAATAAGTTTTATAAATTTTCAAGTCCTGATTTTCAAGTCGATCGCTCAGATGTAAAAGTCATGAGCTACAATGTTCGGCTTTTTAATAAATTCGAGTGGTCAGACAAGAAAACCGTTCCGATCGAAATTTCTGATTTTATTAAATCAAAAAAGCCTGATATACTTTGTATCCAAGAGTTTTCTAATGCGACTGATTTTGATTATTCTAATTTTCCATACAAATATGTACTTTCAAAAGGCAATAAAATCCGGACGGGTCAAGCTATTTTTTCTAATTTTCCGATTGTGAATTCAGGAGAAATTGTGTTTCCAGATTCTAACAACAACGTGATTTTTGCCGATTTAAAGATGAAAGACGATACCGTACGGGTTTATAACATGCATTTACAGTCGATAAAAATCACGCCCGATGTCAATAAATTAAACGAGGATATTCAGGTTATTGATCAGAAAAAATCAGAACGGATGTTTAACCGTATCAGTAGTGCTTTTGAAGTTCAACAGCAACAAGCGGAGATTATTAAAGAGCATAAAAATAAGTGTTGTTATCCCGTGATTATTTGTGGCGACATGAATAACAGTGCTTTTTCTTACGTATATCGCGTCATCCGAGGAGAATTGCAAGATGCGTTCGAACAGTCGGGTAGTGGTTTCGGTAAGACCTATGATTTTACGTACTATCCTGCTAGAATTGACTATATTTTTGCGGACAAAAAATTTTCAGTCAAACATTTTGATAATTATCCCGAAGTAGTTGATTCTGATCATTTTCCAATTATGGCCATTTTAGGTACTTTGCCACCAGAAGAACACTAGATTTTTTGGTTTTGCAAATAGCGTAGGGCATGACGGCCTTCGTTAAAAACCAAGTCAAGAATACTTAAATTATTGATATAACCGAATTTTTCTTCAAAAACCTGACAATACGGCTCAAACTGACTCGCATCTTTTTTTCCATCTACAAGATTTCTAAAGTCGGTTTGAACTGCAATTTTAAAATATTCTTCCGTATACCTGACCTGAAACGGCATGCCTAAAAATTTTGCCGCCAATTCCATGGTGTGCAAATTCAAATCCATCAAAAATTCGTGTTTTTTTTCAAAAATAGGTAGTAATTCATCCTCAAAATATTCAAAAAATGGCGAATTTCTATACGCAGCTTCAAGCGATTTAAAATGTTGCTTTTGCCAGTTAAACGCGTTTTCTATCCGAACATCTTTGGTTTTTTGATGCCTTCCTTCTGCATGTTTTATCGGAATATTCAAAAGCTGTACACCATTCGGACTGTAAATGTACATGCGGTTTCTGTTGGATTGTTTTTGGAAATGGTCATCCATTTCAAGCACAATATGATCAGCTTGAGCCATCGCTACAAAATGACTAACTGACGGAAAATAACTGGGGTGAAATAAAGCATCCATATTGATAAAATAAAAAAAACAGCACAAAAACGTTTCAAATGTTAGTGTGCTGTTTTGTTTGGTTAAATTGCTAAGCAGTTTTTTGTTTCTTCTTTTTCATGTAAAAATTAAAACCATAATAGGCAACCAATGCCATAATGAAGAATTTAAAGTACGAATAAGGTTCGCCATCACCACCCACAGTTGTAAACAAACGTTCCCATCGGATTTTGTCAATAGCTTTACTCCAAGGTACATTTTGATCTAAACTTAACCAGATAAATACAGGTTTTCCTACAATGTGATTGGCAGGAACAAAGCCCCAATAACGCGAATCTTCAGATCGATGGCGATTGTCTCCCATCATCCAGTAATAATTCTGCTGAAAAGTATATCTATTGACCACTTGACCGTTGATCATAATTTTATCTCCGTCAACTTTTAAATCATTTTTTTCGTATTCAGTGATGATTCTGCTGTATAAAGGTAAATTGGCTGTTGTTAATTCGATTTCCTTTCCTGCTTCTGGAATATAAATCGGACCAAAATTATCTATCGACCATTCGCCCGTTTGTGGAAAAACAGTCTTGTCGGCTTCTCGAACTACTTTTTTAACCGAAAGTACGCGTGGGTCTGTAGCAATTTTGGCAGCCAATTCTTCGGTCATGTTGATTTCGCCAGCTATTTGAGCATGAGACATCCCTAGTTTTTGCATGTCGGCATCGCTGAGGACTCCCGATACCACAGCCGAAGTACTGTCTCTTGTAATTTCTTTTAATTTAGCATTGTATTTACCTTCTGTTAGAAACGTTTTTACCTCTGGTCGGTCCCATATTTTTGTAGAAATAGTATAATAAGGCATGTATTCCATCATTTTATTTTCTTCTAAAAACGCTCCGTATATAGGTTCTTTGAAAATAACCGAGTAGTGGTATTGAATTTTGGCGCGTTCGGGCAAAACTAATTTTGAATTATTAATGTGTACGAAACCGTCTTTGATAGATAGCTTGTCTCCTGGAATGCCCACACATCGCTTTACATAATTCGATTTTTTATCAATAGGTTTATCTACTGCAAGGCGACCCGATTGGTCAAAAAATTGGTAGACCGTATCTACAGGCCAATTGAAAACCACAATATCGTTTCGCTCAATTTTTTGAAAACCTGGAAATCTGAAATACGGAATTTGAGGCCACTTGCTGTAAGATTTTACATTGATTAAAGGAAGTGTGTCGTGCACCATTGGGGCTGCCACGGGTGTCATGGGTGTTCGGGCTCCGTAGTGAAATTTACTCACAAACAAGAAATCGCCCACTAACAAAGATTTTTCCAAAGAGGAAGTCGGAATAGTAAAAGGTTGCATCACATACGTATGCACCAAAGTAGCCACCACCACGGCAAATAATAGCGAACTAACGGTGTCTCCGGCTTGATTGGTAGCTTGTAAACTCCGATTTGGAATATAGGTAACATCTTGATTATAATTTATATAAAAAATATAAAAACCTAAAGTAAAAAGAACTAAAGCCGTATCTGTGGAAGAATTTTTTCCGAAACTTCTAATTGTTTCTACCCATACCACCGGAATCAGGATTAAATTAATCACTGGAATAAATAGTAGAATCGTCCACCACGTAGGTCGGTTGATAATTTTCATCAGCACAATGGTGCTATAAATAGGTACTGCCGATTCCCACGCTTTTCGTCCTGCCTTTTGGTATAATTTCCATGTAGCCAAGCTGTGTACGATTTGCAAGGCTAAAAAAAGTACAAACCATTCTAATAATGTCATAAGAATATATTTTATCGTTATTGGTAGTGCTTGTTTGTAATTTGTTACAAGACTAATTTTAAAATATTTTTTAAGGGTGTGTCCCACTATGACTAGCTCCAGCCATTTCGATGTTTATCGGTACTCACGCAAAGAAACTGATAAACTCAATCCCTTTAAAAAAGGTCGCTGGATTATTTTAAATTCAGGACGTTCTTCATTTCAAAAATGCCAATTTTTCCTTTAATCCATTCGGCTGCTACTACCGCACCCAAAGCAAAACCCTCTCTGTTGTGGGCTTCGTGCTTAATTTCGATACTGTCTACAACGGATTTATAGTGAATAATATGGGTTCCGGGCACATCGGCAGTTCGTTCTGCTTTAATCACTAGTTCGTTGGTAGTACTGCTTTCGTTCAAAACCCATTTGTCAAGACTAGAATTTGCAATGATGCTTTGAGCTAAAGTAATGGCGGTACCGCTTGGAGCATCTAGTTTTTGAGTATGGTGAATTTCAGTTATACCCACTTCATACTGGTTAAATTGAGCCATAATCTTGGCTAAATAGCTGTTTAATTCAAAAAAAATATTCACACCCAAACTAAAGTTTGAACTGTAAATAAAGGCACTTTGTTTCTCAAGACACCGTTTTTTGGCTTCGTCAAGTTGACTTAACCAACCTGTTGTTCCAGAGATTACGGGAATGCCTAAATCAAAACATCTCGAAATGTTTTCAAAAGCGGCATCCGGAATACTGAAATCAATGGCTACATCAGCTTGTTCAAGGCCTGTAAAGCCAGAGTCTCGTTCCTTTTTTAAAACAATTTCATGGCCACGCGCTTCGGCAATTCGTTCGATTACTTTACCCATTTTACCGTAACCTAAAAGTGCTATTTTCATGTATAAATTTTTATTATTTTTTTAAGGGTTTCCCAGTTATTAGTAAACTAAAATGAAGTTTGTAGACAAAGATACGTAGCGTTATAGTTCCTAACTTGTTTTTAAAATTGATACGTGATGCTAATGCCTAAATTTTGTTGTTGGTTCAAATCCGTTTGGAATACCTGAGGCGTAAAAGAGAGGTCGTTACTGACGTTGAATTGTTTTAAATGTGCATCCACATTGGCATCCACAATATTCAAAACATAAAGCCCTACCGTCACTAACAAGGATAAGTCTCGATTTCGTTGAAAAGTTCGTTGGGCATTGATTAACGTGTTGTTACTAAACTGCCCACTAAATTCATCTTCAAGGCCTTTAAGTCTTTGTTTGTAAGCATTTCGGTAGCGTCTGTACTCGTTATTATTGTTGTTATACACATAAACTCCTGTGCCAATGGCGCCATAAACAATGGGTATTTTCCAATATTTTTTATTGTAAGCCTGACCTAAGCCGGGTACGATAGCCGACAAAAAAGCCGCTCGTGCTGGAGCAAGCGGATTCATCGGTTTTTGCATAATACTATCAGAAACAATTTGTAAATCGCCAGCTTTTACCTGCGAAAAAACTTCGGTAATGCCTATTGTGTAGGTCAGAAACGCTATTAGGATTACCGCTTTCACTAATTTTCGATTAATTTAAGAATGCGTTTAAAATCTTCCTCAGAATGAAACGGAATCGTAATTTTTCCTTTACCATTAGTGGCTAATTTCACGTCGACTTTGGTTCCGAAGTAGTTGGTGATTTTTTTCTTTTCCTCTTCTTCAATTGTAAATCCAGTTGCTTTTGCCTTAGTAACTGCTTTAGGTTTTAAACTCTCTTGGTGATTTTTAACGAGTGTTTCTGTTTCGCGAACCGATAAATTTTGACTTAAAATTTTCTGGTAAATGGCAGTTTGCACGTCCAAATCTTCCACATTAATAATAGCTCTACCGTGGCCCATTGATATAAAACCATCTCGAATACCGGTTTGAATAATCGGGTCTAATTTTAAAAGGCGTAAATAATTGGTTATGGTTGAACGTTTTTTTCCTACTCGTTCACTCATTTGTTCTTGTGTCAATTGAATTTCGTCAATCAAGCGTTGGTAAGAAAGTGCTATTTCAATCGGGTCTAAATCATGTCGCTGAATATTTTCAACCAGTGCCATTACGAGCGATTCATTATCATTGGCAATACGAATGTAGGCCGGAATCACCGACAGTCCTGCTATTTTAGAAGCCCGTAAACGACGCTCTCCAGAAATCAGTTGAAATTTATTGAATTCTACTTTTCGAACGGTAATCGGTTGTATCACACCTAGTTCTTTAATAGAAGTAGCTAGTTCTCTGAGTGATTCTTCGTTAAAATTACTTCTCGGCTGAAAAGGATTTATTTCTATCGCATCGAGTTCGAGCTCAATGATATTGCCTACCACCTTATCGGCATTTTTATCCGCTACCGACTTGATATCGTTTTCAGGATCTTTGAGTAAGGCCGATAAGCCTCTTCCGAGTGCTTGCTTTTTTATCGCTTTTGTCATGTTCTACTTTAGCTGTTTTTTTTGATAATTTCGTTGGCCAAACTCAAATAGTTGGTTGCACCTTTACTTGTTGCATCAAAATTAATGATGCTTTCGCCAAAACTAGGTGCTTCACTCAGTTTTACGTTTCTTTGGATGATGGTATCAAAAACCATGTCGTTAAAGTGTTTTTGCACCTCTTCTACCACTTGGTTGGAAAGTCGTAAACGCGAGTCAAACATAGTTAGCAGTAATCCTTCGATGTCTAAAGCAGGATTGTGAATTTTTTGAACACTTTTAATTGTATTAAGTAATTTCCCTAATCCTTCTAAAGCAAAATATTCACATTGTATTGGTATTACCACTGAATCAGCCGCAGTTAAGGCATTTAGAGTTAGTAAACCCAACGATGGAGCACAGTCGATAATGATGTAGTCGTACGCTTCTTTGATAGAGGTCAAGGCTTCTTTGAGCATGTACTCTCTATTTTCTTTGTCTACCAATTCAATTTCGATGGCTACCAAGTCAATATGGGCTGGAATAACATCTACATTAGGAGCCGAACATTTAATGATGGCTTCCTGTGGTGTACAGCTGTGTTCAATAATTTGATACGTTCCAATCTCGATGGTTTCGATGTCAATACCTAAACCTGAACTCGCATTTGCTTGAGGATCAGCGTCAATCAATAATACTTTTTTTTCTAAAACACCTAAAGACGCTGCTAGATTAACTGATGTGGTGGTTTTACCCACGCCGCCTTTTTGGTTGGCAATTGCTATTATTTTACCCATTTGTACTATTGAATTTTGAAGCGTAAAAATACAACTATTTATGGTTTTTGAAAATCTATTTTTAAACAATAACGTCTTTGCGAAGTTAAGTGCTTGTATCCTCTTATTATGCGTTACAAATGATTTTCAAATTAGAGATTTTTTTCATTTGTTCGGTTGTTTATATTAGTCTTTCTGGTAGGTCATTTTCTTCTAAGAATTATTTTTTAGTTGCGTTTATTTAAAATAGTGTGCTGGTTTTATAAAAAAGTAGCATTATCTTTACCATTATTAAAATTCAACAAAAATGAAAACGATTATCATCCTACTTTTGAGCTTGTTTAGTTTACAAACAGCTTTTTCACAAGAAATTCCCGCCGACAGTACTGCTATTTTGGCGAAAGAAAAAATGATGCAAAAATCTGAAAATGATCGATTAAAAGCAGAGGCAAAGTTGGCTAAGGAACAACAAAAAGCACAAAAAGAGCAAGAGAAAAAGATAAAGGACGCTGAAAAAGCACAAAAAGAGGCCGAAAAAGAGCGTAAAAAAGCCGAAAAAGAGCGTAAAAAAGCTGAAAAAGAATTAAAGAAAGTGCAAAAAGCGGCAGATAAGCGTGCCAAAATGCAGAAAAACATAGACAAAACTACTTCTCAACTGAAAAAGTTGGAGCGAAAAATAGAAAGTGACAAACAGAAATTTGATGTTGAACGGCTTAAATCTAAATTCACAAAAGAAGATGAATTGAAGTGGCGTCAAAAGATTCTGAACAGCGAGACTAAAGCCTTAAAGTTGAAACAAAATTTACAACGAGATCAAGAGAAGCTAAAAGACCTGCGTTAATTTTAAACCTAAATGGTTAGAGTAATTACATTTTTTTTAACGCTTAGGAAGAAAAATGTACTTATTACAGTGAACAGAATTATAAAAAATCGGAAAGTAAATAATCTTACACTTATCTTTGCCAAAATAACTTAAATTTAGAAATATGAAAAAAATAGTACTACTATTGACGCTGTTTGTTTCTGCTGCTCAACTGGCAAATGCTCAAGCTTATGAAGGAAAAGGCGACCAAAAGCTACAAATTAGTCTGAATGCTCAAGACGGCGGAACGGGGATTTCTTCATCGTTAGATTTTGGATTGGGCGAAAATATGTCGCTTGGTGTGGTGGCAACTTACTTGCTTAACGCCAATGATGTGAACGGACAAAGTGCACGTTTTCAAGATAGAGCAGACCTAAAAGCACGTTTTAATGCTAATATTGGTAATGTTTTAGGGTTAAGTCCTAAAATGGATGTATACCCGGGTTTACATTTAGGAACCCGCAATTTTGGCGGACACCTCGGTTTTAGGTATTTTTTTACCACCGGATTCGGATTGTTTACCGAAGCTGCCGTGCCTTTTGCTCGTTATGACACTGATGTAATCGGGCGTGAAAATTATAATAATCAGTTTACTTTTAATATCGGAGCCTCTTTTAATTTATAAGCAATACCAAAATAGATTGTATAAAAAAACCACCAATCGGTGGTTTTTTTAATTTAAGTCGGGATGACTGGATTCGAACCAGCGACCCCTAGCACCCCATGCTAGTACGCTACCAGGCTGCGCTACATCCCGAAATTGAGGTGCAAATATAGTTAAAATATTGGAATGGCAAATTATATTTTCTAATCCCTATTTGTAAAAATATAGGATATTATCGATTCAATTGTTGTTGGTTTTTTGAAAGCATTAATTCCTTGAATCTTTACCAACTCATCCCATTCCAGCATTATGATTTATCTCTTCAATCAATTGAATAACCTTAACTAGTTTATCTTCTTCTGGAAAAATACCAATAATACCATTGTCATCTTGGTCATTAAAAGGTGCTTGTGTTAACATGGTTTTGTCTAGCACACCATTTTTGTTTAAATAATCAATAATTTTTTGAATAAACGTTATTTGATTTGAATTTAAATTTGCTTGTTGAATAAAGGTTGCAAAATGCTTTTGTGCTGCTTCAATATCTAACCCAATTATTTTTCTAACAAACTTACCTAGAGGTTGTTCCTCATATTCTGTGAATAGTCGGTCTTTGCTCTCTGCTTCTTGCATTAAGAATTCTTCTAAAAGCTCTAGTTCTTTTGTAGTTACAGGGACATTTTTATACAGTTTGTCTATTACCAAATGATTTTTATTTTTTCTAATGAAAGATTCTACACGGTCTTTATAGCTTTGTAAATTTGTGTAGCCTATAAGAATATCTTTTTCTTGCACTTCACCATGTGGCAGATCATCAGTAAAATCAGCATAAATAGGTTTCTCTTTGTTTTCGTCTTTTAGAAACTGAATTAAATTGCGAAGTTCCTCTCTTGTTTTTTCTAATTGATGTAATGAAATATTTTGCCAAAATTCATCTGCTATAACCGCATTAATCGTTTCTATTTTACTTGCTACTGCAGGAATATTTCTTTTGGTAAACAATAAATTCGCGATATTATGAATGTTTTCAATATAACGTACTTGTTTTTTACTTTGCTGTAATATTGCTAATTCTAATTGATATACAATTAAATCAAAACGTTTTGCTAATTCATCTGTATCTTCTGTATAAGCTACTAAATGTGATATATTTTGCTGTATTTCTAATACATCACTTTGACTTAATGCGTTCCAATTTTCTATATTTTTAAACTTATTTACATAACGTAAATGTTTTTTTACTTCGAACCGATTCGTATCTAATTGATTGATTTTTTCAAAAAGATTTTGCTTGTATACAGCAGCTACCTCATCATCTTGTTCAGAAGCTTCTGGATTGTTTTGTATGCTTACAATAATATCTAATTGTGCTTCAAATAATAACTGATGTAATGGCTTTGCTACGGTTGGATTATATCCATCAGGGAAATCTTCAAAAAATTCAAAGTTGCCACAAATGTCAAAGATTAAAAAGAATTCTTTGTTTTTACCTGGACCAAAAATATTTGGACATAAACGTGTTCCTCTTCCAATCATTTGCCAATATTTTGCATACGATTTTACTTCTTTGAAGAATACCAGGTTTAATACTCTAGGTGCATCTACTCCTGTATCCATCATGTCTACTGAAACTGCAATTTGAGGGTCTTTTTCGTCTCCTTTATCAAAACAAAAACGTTCCAATAAATCCTGTGCTTTATCTTCGTAATTATCAATTACTCTGAGAAATTTACCTCCATATTCCGGATAATTTTTATTAAAACGTTCTTCAATAAAAATAGCATGTTGGTGATTTTTTGCAAAAATGATGGTCTTTCCTAATTTATCACCGCTTTCAATTTTTTGGCCATTTTGCATAAGATACTCTAACACTTTATCTACCGTGTCTTCATTGAATAAGAAGGAATTGACTTTGCTTTTAGCAATTTCTGGAATTCCTGTATCCGAATCATCTCCTTTAATACCGAATAGTTCTTCAAAGCGTACTTTATCACGTTCACTTAATTCTGAATATTTTACTCCTTGACGAGGAAATTTCAATGGAATTTTAAAAGCTTTTGGAGGTACTAAAAATTTAGCTTCCACAGCTTGGTTTAGCTCATAAGCAAACGTAGGATTATCATCCTCAATTTGAAATAAATGATAGGTATTTCGGTCTAAATCTTTTTTTGGTGTTGCAGTTAAGCCTATTAAAATAGCATCGAAATAATCAAAAATGGCTTGGTATTTCTGATAAACGGAACGGTGAGCTTCATCAATAATTATCACATCAAAATGACCTATTCCATAAAAACGTTCCTCTTCCGTTTTAAGGTTGTCAATTTTATTCATGATGGTTGGATAAGTCGAAAACACTAGTCTTGTATTGTTATCTTCTTTCTCCTTAGTTAAATCGATGGCACTCAAATGAGGTAAATGCTCTTTGAAGGCGTTTTTTGCTTGCGTAACCAATGCATTTCTATCTGCTAAAAATAATACTCTTTTAGCCCAGTTGCATTTGGTAAACATTTCTACCATAGCTGCAGCGGTTCTTGTTTTACCACTACCTGTTGCCATTACTAATAACGCTTTTCTATTTCTCCCTTTAAGTTTGTTATCTTTTGTAATTACTAACGTTTCTGCTACTCGCTTAATCGCTTCTAATTGATATGCTCTTCCTGCAATATTGGTGTTTACCGAAAAATTTCTCAAATCTAAACGTTCAAAACGTCTTTTCATTTGCACTTGTAATTCTTCTTTGGTGTAGAAACCTTGTACTTGTCGTTCTGGATAAAAAGTATCATCCCATAAATACGTTTCATATCCATTGGTATAGAAAATAATAGGGCGTTGACCTGTTTTTTGTTCTAGACAATCGGCATATAAAGTAGCTTGATGCTTTCCTTTTTTGGAATCGTGAATGGTGCTTTTGGCTTCAATTACCGCTAAAGGTTTTCCGTTATCATCCCATAATACATAATCTATATAACCAATTCCTGTTCGGTTAGTGGATACTGGCATGCCCGAAACTTCGTATTCAATTTCAATACTTGGTCTTAGATTGTCCCAACCTGCTTCTTTAAGTAATAAATCTATAAGGACTTTACGAGTTTCATATTCAGAAGTTAGTACTGGAACCACTTCCTGATTTTTATATGAAGCACTTCTTTCTTCTTTTCGCGAAGCTATAATTTGTAATTGGGCTTCGAGTTGATGTTTCAGCTTTTCATTTTCTTCTGCTAGTAACGCTTGCTTTTTAGCTAATTTGTTAGCTTGCTCGCGTTCTTTATCAAACTGTTCTGTTATTGTTTGTAACTCTTTTTTGGTTTTATCTGCTACATCACCATAGGGTATAAAGCGTTCATCGAAATCAGCAATTTCGGGATTTTCTTGGCTGTAGTATTTACTTAACCAAGATAGGAAGCGAAAGGAGTTTTTTAATGATTGAAGTGCTTCTAATGCTCTAATATTTTTTCCATGTGCTGCATTGTTACCATACAAACGAACAATGTCCAACTCCATAAGCATACTTGGTTTGAGTATGGATTTGAAACTATCGTTATGCAATAAGGCCCCTAATTTGGTATCATAAGGCAATTCTAAATCTTCATCGTTTTGATACAACCAAAAAATGGCTTTCTCTAGTGTACTTCTGCACAACAAAGCCGCATAACGCGGTGCTGTGAAGGTATGCTTTTCTGCTTCTACAATTTCTTTGTGGATATCAGAAAATTCTTTTTGAAGAAAATGAAAGTTACTATTCATAACAACTGAACTATTTGAATCAAAAATACTGTATTATTTTGTACCAGATAGCAATTTGTAAAGTATTTCTGCTTGGTTACTGCGTTTGTATTTTTGATCTTTATGTGTTGGTTTATCGGGAATCGTCATTTCTACCCATCCTAAATTAAGTAATGGGTCTAAGTATTTTTCTCTATTTTTGGTTTGGTTAGTTAAACCTAAACGTTCTAATATTTCTGCTCTCTTCTTTGGTTCACTTAGGATGTTAAAAATAACTATTACTTTGTCATGGAGCTCTTTCTCCATAATTTCTATAGCTTGGTTACTAGCTTGGTTACTCCATTGACTAAAAATATTAAAATCCTTATCATTATTGGACTGAGCTTGGTTACTAGCTTGGTTACTTAAGGTATTAAAAAAGGAACTAAGCTCCGCTAAATTGGAAAAAGGAACTGGACCTGTGTTGGTCGTTTTTTCTTCATTTGCAGATAAAAGCGTTAAGAAATACGTACTTTGGTCATCTGTTTCAAAAATGGGTTCAGGAGAATTATTTTCCTTCATGGCGTTTCTAATAGTTGGAAAACCTGTACCGCGACCTTCTGTAAGATGTAACTCTTTGAGTAAATCGCCAATTCTACGGTTTCGGTAATCGCGAGCTATTATCCGTTTATTTTGTTTTAATATTTGTGCATCTACTGGAGGAACTGGACCTGGAAAACTAAGAATTTCGATTTTATTTGGCCAAATTTGAATTTCGATTGGCTTATCCATTTCATAACTTTTATGATACACTGCATTAGACAAAGCTTCTTCAATTGCCTCATATGGAAAATTGAAATAGCGATTTGCTTCGGCTTTGTATGTTACTTTTTCAATCTTTTCCTCTATTACATTGTTATTAAAAAAATCTAAAACCGCTCTTAATTGGTGATGAATGGGTCCTTTGAAATATTTTTCGGAAAAATTTTTACCTGATTCGTCTTTATGAATTACCAATTCTATCCATGCACGGTCTATGAACATTTCAGGATTACGAGAAAAAAACAACACGCCAACATTTAAAGGGCGTAAAGCTTCTTTAGGGCCATTGACAATTTTCATATTGAGGCATAAATCTGTAAATGGAATCCTTTTGCTTTCTTCGTATAAGTCACTTTTTACTTCCTGAAGAAATGCTTGGATTAATCCTAAATCTAAATCTTCTATATTCGCTTTTCCGTTTATTCTGTCATCAAAAGGAATTCGTGCTGTGAGTTCTTGTAAACGACGTAAGTTATCATCCTTTGCGATAATACTTCGAGAACCGAAACGGATGTATGGATAGCATTGTGCTCCTTTTCCTTGCGTACTAGGAGCAGTATATGGGCGATTATCACCTGCTGGACACCACAAGACTAAAATATGCTTTTCTTGTAATACATAAGGCTGCATTAGTGGAAAATAATTAGGCAACATTTGGTAAGCTAAACCTAAAGCTTCACCTTGAATTTTATCCAAGTTTTCTGGAGCCAAACCAGTGGGTGGTAATACAGGTCTGCCCTCGTTTTCAGTAATACCCACAATAATATAACCACCACCCCAATTGTTGATGTCATTAGCAAAGGCGCACATAGTATGAACGATTTCTTCAGGGTTCCAACCTTGTTTGAACTCTAATCTTTCCCATTCTATTGATTGACCGTTTACTAAATCGTTTATGTTTATTGGTAATGCCATCGTTATTTAAATTAATGAAAACCAAGTTTTATTCATTTTTCCTTTTTGAGTCATTATCTTGTTATCAGTGCTTTGATCTCTTACAAAGCTACATTAACAAATTTGATATCAATATTTTTATCGACATTTATCGACATTTTTTGTTTTATTTCATGTTTAAATGTTGATATAATTAATATCTCCATTCACTTGTCCATACAGGTCTATTCTCTCTAATAATGTATTTTTCTTCTTCTGTCATAGTTTTACTTAAACCAAGATGTTCAGGTGTAATAATTTCATCAATATACTTAGAAATTGATAAAGAAACCATCGAACCATTTGCAATGAAAGAATTTCCCAATTGCTTATTAAACCTTAGTATTCCTTTATCGATTAAACCAGAAACAACCGTATCATCAAAAGGCATTTTAACTGAATTTTGCCCTTGAATTGCAAATTCTCTAAGAACTGCTTTTTCTTTTGGATCTAAACTTTCCAACGCTAATTTGAATTCTTTTTTGACTTTTTTGACTCTTAATTTATAATCGATTTTTTCATAAACCCAAATCGTAAAATTGATTGTTATACCAATAACATTTGTAAAATAGTCCAATAGTTTATGATATAATGCCGATATAGTATGAAAATAGTCCATTTTTATTGGACTATATTGAATACATAATCGGTATTACTAAAATGGTTGAGAAAACAAATGCAATACCAACATACCCTGCATAGGCTTCAAATTTATTCAAATGCAATGTTTTAATAAAATTCTCAGAAGCAAATAGGAATATACCAGATGCAAGAGAGGCAACAACAAAAATCTTTGGTTTGTTGGCTTTCCTTGTCGTAATCTGTACTTAGTGCATATAAATCGGTTATTTTTTGATAAAAACGGCGTTCACTAGCACGGATTTCTCTGATGCGTTCTAATAACTCCTCAAAATAATCTTGTCCGAAGTGTTTGCCTTGTTGTAAGCGTTCGTCGTCTATGATAAAACCTTTAATAATGAACTCATTTAAGGTTTGTGTCGCCCATTTTCTAAAATCGGTAGCTTGTGTAGAATTTACTCGGTAACCTACGGCTAAAATGACTTCTAACCGATAAAATTTGGTGTTGTACTTTTTTCCATCGGCGGCATTATGTGCAATTTTTGCACTTACTGAATTTTCATCTAATTCATTTGTTTCAAATATATTTTTAAGGTGTTTTGTAACAACACTTCTATCTACCCCAAACAAGGCTGCCATGTTTTTTTGCGTAAGCCAAAACGTACCGTTTTGAAAATGAACGGATACCTTAACATTTTGCTCCTCTGTGCTATATAAAAGTAAATTAGATGGTTTCATAGTAATGTTTTAAACACTAAATAATAAAAATCTTCTAGCAAATTTAAAGGCTTTATGACAATGAGGACAAATGATTTCGTTCATGATTATTACAGTTTTTTTAGTTCTGATTTTTATTCTACACCTTTTCTTCTTAATGTGCCTACTCCAATATTGTACGCATAAATTGCAGCAGGAATATAGCACAAATCAATATTATGCATCGTTACATTACCTGTTTTATTAATACTTGTAACCAATGCTGTGGTTAATTTATTGTTTTCACAAAAATGTAAAAGACTATTTAATTCATTAGGCTTTTCAAAATAGCGATTGCTCCATTTAATTTCTACTGCCCATGCTGGCTTGAAGAATTTTTCATCTAAAAGTACTAAATCTACTTCTCCTTCTTTCTTATCTTTCCATCTTGCATAATGTAAATTCAGGTTTTCTCTGTGCATCCATTGTGATAAAATAGCTGTTTCTACAATATTTCCCATGTCGCTATCTAATTCTGAAACCGGAGAAAACAAAGCGGTTCGCAAGGATGAATTCGTCAGATATACTTTAAAACTGGTTACCCGTTTTAGCTGTTTGGCTTTGCTGTCTAACTTGTTTAATACCTTGATTAAGAAAGCCGCTTCTAAGTATTCCAAATACTTTTTCAATGTATCTTTTTGAATGCCACTGTCTCTGCTCATTGTTTCATAGGAGAACTCATTTCCAGTGTTATAAGCGATGTAACTAAAAAAACGATTCAACTCTTGAACATCTTTAATGCCATATAAACTGGGTAAATCGCGAAGTAAAACTTTATCTACAATATCATTTTTCACGTATCTGCCCATGTCACTTTGAATGCGCTCTGACAAAACTACTTCGGGATACCCTCCAAAATTGAGATAATTGATGAACTCTCTGTTCAGTCCGTCCATATCTTTTGCTAGATGATAGGGAATTAGCTTATTGTCATACGTAATCGTGCCTTCATACATAATATGGGTTTTGCCCTTTAAATGAATAAACTCCTGAAAAGTAAGCGGAGGCAACATAAAATCGGTAAATCGACCTGCACCACTTTCGGTGCTATGCCATTTTAAAGCTGCTGCAGCCGAACCCGATACTACAAATTTTGTAGTGGGAAACGAATCTACCAATACTTTTAAATGTCGTTCCCAATCTTTGAGGTATTGAATTTCATCGAAAAACACATAACAACCTTCTAATGAAGGTGCTTTTATGGCCTCTTTACAAAGGTTTAGTAAATCTTCTAAACTAAGATTGATATAAATAGGATTATCAATGCCCACAAAAAATATTTTTTGTGGATCTACTTTATCTTGAATCAATTGGTCGATGGCGTGAAACATCATCACGGTTTTACCCACACGACGCGGCCCCATTAATACCAATGCTCTTTTGATTTCTGTATCTTGAACGTAAGGATAAAACAAGTTAAAATACAAGCGTTTAGACATGTTTTTATACGCTGATGGAATTTCTTTTGTATTCCACCATGGGTTTTCGTACTGCAAGCGTTCGATAATTTTATCTGACGGAATAAATGCTTTTGCTTTCATTTTTTTGCTTATTTATACAAATATATACAAAATAGATAGATTAAAATCTATCTATTTAGTTATTTTTAATTCAAATAAGTGTTTTTATCTATTTTTACAAGCCTGTTTGCTTAAATGATATCTAAATATTTCATTGACGCATAGGCATATCACCTCATTGACACATTATACCCCCCCTTTAAACGCTCTTTGTAACAAACTAGCAAACAACTCCTCACTTTTTGCCAACGCTAACTGAGCTTGTTGTTTTTGTGCTTCTATCACCGCTACACGCTCTGCGAATTGGTTTTGTATATCCAATGGGGGCAATGAAATAAATACTTTTCTTATAATACCAACATTTATTATATCCATAGTTCCTCCACGAGAGTGATTTTTCAGCTGTTTTTCAACATGTGAACTTTGCAATAAAAATTTTAAAAAATCCGGTCTAATAATATCTTTATTGGGAGAAATTTTCATCAAACGTGGATTGATTATTCCTTCTTCGAAATTATTTGGTATAATAGATACTTTCCCATAAGTACCAACTAAAGAAATTAAAATGTCACCTTCTTTAACTCTACAACTTTCTAATTCTTTATATTTTTTTTCATCAATATAGTAATCACCATATGACATATCATCCTTAATTACTTGTTCTTGACCATAAATTTTATATCCCTTTTCTACATAAAATTCTTTTTTTAGTGATGAACCAAAAGGACCAGCTTTTATACTATGTTTTTCATTAGATGCAACATTTTCAACTTGAACAACTTCCCAACCCTTTTCATTCTTCACCGGATCGCCAAACATATCCAAAAACAAGCTTTGTGTTAAAGCATCGTATTTTTGTACAATGGCACGGTTGTTTTGTATGATGGCATCGGCTTGGTCTAGAATAGTGGCTATTTTTTGTTGGGTAGCAAGGTTTGGGAGTGGGATTTCGAGTTCTTTTACATAACCTTGACTAATATGAGGTTGTGCTCCTCCATAAGCATCACTTAGTACTTTAGGTCTTATACTATTCAAATAATAATACAAATATTTAGAATTGTGATTTTCTGAAGGTAGGATACCTGTTACAGATTGATTAGCACATGCTTCAAAAGTTAAATAACCAACTACACCAGTAGTTGACCCTGTTAGAGCAATTAAAACCGTATCCTTTGGCATTAATCTCGAAGAACTTTTTTCCAGACCAAGTTTTGTTATATAGTTTCTTGATGAAGTTACATTTTTTTGATTCAATTCACCTGAATTAAGCCATGGTATATTTCCATTCTCCCAAAATTCACTTTTAGAAGTTGATGGAGTTCCACCAGTAATAACTTCGGTAAAGTTTTTTATCCTAACTTTCTCCATTATCCTAACCTTTTATTTCGTTCCATTTTTTCTTTTGCTTCATGGTAGAGCAGCTGTATTTTTTCTTGCAATTCTTTTTTCGAGGGCAAATCTGTCCAGTATTCTGCCACCATAATACCGTCTTTGTGCATTTCTAATAATTCAATTTGTTCTCGGCTACTTTCTGCACAAAGTATTAAACCAATGGGTGTGTTTTCGCCTTCTTGTTTTTCGTATTTGTCAAGCCATTTTAAATAAAGTTCCATTTGTCCTTTGTCTTTGGCTTGAAATTTTCCAATTTTAAGTTCAATAGCAACTAATCTTTTTAATTTTCTATGAAAAAAAAGTAAGTCCAAATAAAAATCTTCTCCATCAATAATCATTCTTTTTTGCCGTTCAACAAAAGTAAACCCTTTGCCTAATGCTAATATGAATTTTTCTAAGTCTTTTAATATGGCTTCTTCTAAGTCTTTCTCTAAAAAAGAATCATCAAGCCCCAATAAATCTAAAATATAAGGGTCTTTGAAGGTATTAAAAGGTATAATATCAGATTTTATAATTTGTGCATCCGCAATTTTTGTTCTCTCAAATGCTTTTAAGGCAATTTGTTTTCTTAATTCTCTTATGCCAAAAGAATTTTCTATAGATAAATTGGCATAAAATATTTTTGCTTCTACAGTTTTTAAAGGCAATAATTCCACAAAATGCGACCAACTTAAAAATTTTGAAAGAGTAATCACCTCTTGAATATTCAAAAAATGCTCTGAAAAACGAATCATTCGTCTGATATTTTTTTCTGTGAAGTTTTTCCCATATTTGCTTTCTAATTGTGCCGACACTGTCGGCACAATTTGTTTTCCATATTCTGCCCGCTTATTTTTTAGTATATCTTGGTTAATTCTATACCCTATTTGCCAAAACAAATGAGTAAGTACACTGTTTGCCTGAACTGCTATTTGTTTTTTGCTTTGCTCAATAAGATTGGATAACTCATTGAACAAATAATCTTCAGAAATGGTGTGAATAGTTGGTTTCATTTTTCTTTTTATTTAACCATTTTATACTAGTAATTTATCACTTATTTTTTTTCTAACATTTTTTCTAAGTTCAACAACTTTTTAGCATTATCGGCTTGTAAAGCTTTAATGTCTTGAATTAACGTACTTGGTTTTTCGTATTCTACTTCTTCATAGACCACTTCTTTGTAGCGGTTGATGCTGAGGTCGTAGTCGTTGACTATGATTTCGGCCTTGGAAACCAGAAAACTTTGGCTCGTTCTGTCTGCATAATTGTGAGCGACTGTATTTCCTAAAAAGTCATCAAAACCCAAATTTTCTGGAGTGTTTCTAACATGTAAAAGCGCTCCGTTTTTCTCGTGCATCTTACCCCAGTACTTACTGTGCATGAATTTCCAATGGTCGATAATTTGAGGAATGTTAAATTTTGCGTGTTCTTTGTTCAATTCTGTAGCCGATAAGTTATTTGCATGCATGAATTTGTCAAGTACATCTTCACTTATCAATGGATTACGTTTGTCGTCTAAGCTAAAACCATCGGCTTGCATGTCGTAGAACCAAACGTTGTCGGTGCCTCCTGAGTTGGTTTTAGTGAATAATAAAATGGCAGTACTTACTCCGGCATACGGTTTAAACACGCCACTAGGTAACGAAATCACGCCTTGTAATTGTTGGTTTTCTACCAATTCTTTTCGAATGTTTTTGTGTGCTCCTGAGCTTCCGAATAATACTCCATCGGGAACAATTACGGCTGCTCTTCCGCCTAATTTTAACATGCGTAAAATCAGTGATAAGAACAATAATTCCGTTTTTTTGGTTTTGGTAATTTGTAATAAACTACTTTCTACCTCATCATAATCTAAAGCCCCTTTAAAAGGTGGATTGGCTAATACCAGCGAATATTTTCCGTTAATGGTGTTGCTTTCTGCTAAGGCAGAACCGCCTACTAATTGGGGAGATTCGATACCGTGTAATTGTAAGTTCATTGACGCAATACGCATCATGGAAGGGTCAATTTCCAATCCGTTAAACATGTGTGTATTGTAATGTTCACGGAAGTTTTTATCCAAAAACAAATCGTTTTGTTTGTCGTGAAAGTATTGTCCAGCCGCCACTAGGAAACCTGCAGTACCTAATGATGGGTCGCAAATGGTATCGTCTGCTTTTGGTTGGGTTAGTTCCACCATCATGCGAATGATATGGCGCGGTGTACGGAATTGCCCGTTGGTTCCTGCTTCCGCAATTTTTCCCAACATGTATTCGTATAAATCCCCTTTCGTATCGCGATTGCTCAAAGGTAGTTTGTCTATTTGTTGAACGACTTTGTCCAACAACTTAGGGGTGTCAATCATAAAAGTTGCCCCTTTGATGTATTCGGTAAACTTACCTCCATCAGCACCCAAAGTTTTCATAAAATCGAAAACTGTTAAGTCGTTCAAATGACGTTGTGGTTTGCGAAATAAATCAAACATTACTTCAGGATCTTTGTCTTTGAAATAACTCCAACGTAGTTCTTTTTGACTTTCGGTGTAAATAGGCTTTTTAATTGTGCCTCCAAGCATTGCAATTTCTTTCTCAATCAGGATTTGCTTATCGTCTAATTGTTTTAAGAAGATAAGATATGTAAATTGTTCGATTACGGTTAATGGGTTTGAAATTCCACCGGTCCAGAAGTCGTTCCAGATTTTGTCTATTTGAGATTTTAATTCGCCTGTTATCATAGGTTGTAAATTTATTTTGTAAAGTTATGGGGTTTGTGTGCGGTGTATATGCATTAATAATTATTATTCATTTTTTCAATTCTACTTTTCATTTTTTCAACAAAGGAAGCAGGTTCTAAAACCTGTAAACTTTCTCCGTAGGAAAGCAATAAAGACTCCAATTCATAATTAGGTATTACTTTAATTATAACACGATGCATATGATCTTCAAACTTATAGGCTTGAGATGGATGTAATGGTTTTGTTTTGATATAGGGAACTAAAGTTTCCGCAATTTTAATTTTTATAGTTTCAACTTTAGCATCTGGTATGGTTACACCCACAATATCTTCAAAATACTCATTGAAATCTATATTACTTTTTTCGTAGGTTTTATGGGTTTCCTTAATAGAAATAATTCTATCTAGAGCCAAGTTTGTTAGTGTATCATAGTTGGGAGATTTTCCAAATAAAAACCAACGCTTGTTGAATTGCTTCAAATGATAAGGGCTTAACTCATAGGTAACGCTATTTTCGTTTTTAAACGTTTTGTATTCTATGGCGACTACTTTTTTGTAAATGATAGCGTTGTATAACTCGGAGATAAAGGGTTTGCCTTCTAAGTACTCATTTTCTTCAAAACTCATTACTTTTTCTGAGTTTTTATTCAATTTGAATTCGGCATCTAATCGTGTGCCTAATTCCTCTATCCAATCATATTGTGGCATCCCTTTGAACCGACTCAAGGTTAATAAAGCTTCTTTGAGTTGAAAAGCTTCTGTTTCATTTAATGGTTTATTTGATATAGAAAAGTTTGGATCCTCATAGCGGTAAAATACTTTTCTGCCATCTTTTGTTTTTTCTAATTCAATTGACCAACCTTGTTCACTTTCCATAAATCGGATATCGTCATACAATTGTCTTTTTTTAATCCCTTCTTCTTTACCTGTAAACTCATAAATAGCTTCATTACATGCAGCTACTAAATCCTCAATAGCAAATCTTTTACCTGGATTCCTAAAACACTTATCAAGTGTGTTATATCGAATTTGTGCATGTTTGTTGGTAGACAAGGTGTTAAAGTTTTAAAATTGATGTTCTTGTAGTGGTATGTCTATATGGTTAATAATTAAAAATAATGAACTCAAATAGGTACGTGTTTACCCATTTTAGCACCTTAAAACTTAAAAAAAACACTTCCTAACGTAAGGAATTTATCTCTTTATTTTGTTGCAAAAATCTCTTACAGAGTAAGCGTGTAGATACCTTAGTACCGTACACGCTTTATTAAAACATAGTTTTTTGAAGCAGTATTGATCAAAAAAGTGCCATCTCAAATAGGAGGTATTTCTTTTTAACGATTTTTTTTGGTTTATTAGTTACCTATCAAACCCATCAATTAATACATCCAAAATTTGAATCGCGGCTTCACTGATTTTCGTGCCAGGACCAAAAACCGCTACCGCACCGGCGTCAAAAAGAAACTGATAATCTTGCGGCGGAATCACACCACCCACAATAACCATAATATCCTCACGACCGTAATTTTTTAGTTCTTCAATAACTTGCGGCACCAAAGTTTTGTGTCCAGCAGCTAGAGACGAAACGCCTAAAATGTGTACATCGTTTTCGATGGCTTGTTTTGCGGCTTCGGCAGGCGTTTGAAAAAGCGGACCTATATCTACGTCAAAACCGACATCGGCATAGCCCGTAGCCACTACTTTTGCACCACGGTCGTGTCCGTCTTGTCCCATTTTTGCAATCATAATTCGTGGTCTACGGCCTTCCAGTTCGGCAAATTGATTGGCTTTTTGTTTTGCTAATTCAAAACTGTCGTTGTTTTTTATTTCTTTACTATACACGCCACTAAAGGATTTAATTTGTGCTTTATATCTTCCGAAAACCACTTCCAACGCATCGCTGATTTCGCCTAATGTAGCTCTGTTTCGTGCTGCAACTACCGCCAATTCGAGTAAATTTTGGTTGCCCGTTTTTGCTGCATTTGTAAGTGAGGCAAGGCTTTGTTGCACTGCTTCTTCATTTCGAGACGCTTTTATTTGTGCTAAGCGTTCTAATTGCTGCTTCCGCACCATTTGATTATCTACATCCAAAATATGCAAAGGATCTTCTTTCGCAAGGCGGTATTGGTTGATGCCTACAATGATATCTTGATTACTGTCTATTCGTGCTTGTTTTTTGGCGGCTGCTTCTTCGATGCGGAGTTTCGGAATTCCCGACTCAATGGCCTTGGTCATTCCGCCTAATTCTTCAACCTCTTCGATGAGTTTCCAAGCGTTTTCTGCAATTTCTTGGGTTAATTTTTCTACATAATAACTGCCTGCCCAAGGGTCGACAGTTTTAGTAATTTTAGTTTCTTCTTGTAAAAAAATTTGTGTATTTCGGGCAATTCGAGCCGAAAAATCTGTGGGTAAGGCAATGGCTTCGTCTAAGGCATTGGTATGCAGCGATTGTGTGCCGCCAAAAGCGGCTGCGGCTGCTTCAATAGTGGTTCGCGCCACGTTATTAAACGGGTCTTGTTCGGTTAAACTCCAACCAGAAGTCTGACAATGCGTTCGTAAAGCCAATGATTTTTCGTCTTGCGGATTGAATTGCTTTACAATTTTGGCCCAAAGCATTCGGCCCGCTCTCATTTTGGCAATTTCCATAAAATGATTCATGCCAATGGCCCAGAAAAATGAAAGTCTTGGTGCAAAATCGTCAATTTTCATGCCTGTAGCAAGACCAGTTCGGATGTATTCTAAACCGTCGGCGAGTGTGTAGGCCAATTCGATATCGGCAGTGGCACCCGCTTCTTGCATGTGATAGCCTGAAATGGAAATCGAATTAAATTTAGGCATTTTTTCACTGGTATATTCAAAAATATCTGCAATGATTTTCATCGATGGAGCAGGGGGGTAGATGTAGGTGTTTCGGACCATAAATTCTTTCAAAATGTCGTTTTGAATGGTTCCTGAAAGTAATTTTGGGGCAATTCCTTGTTCTTCAGCGGCTACAATGTAAAATGCCATGATAGGTAAAACCGCTCCGTTCATCGTCATTGAAACCGACATTTCATCAAGTGGAATTTGGTCGAACAAGACTTTCATATCTTCAACCGTGTCGATGGCTACACCCGCTTTTCCTACATCGCCTACCACTCTTTCATGATCGGAATCGTAGCCTCTGTGGGTGGGTAAATCAAAAGCAATGGAAAGTCCTTTTTGCCCTGCGGCAAGATTTCTCCGATAGAAGGCATTACTTTCCTGTGCGGTAGAAAATCCCGCGTATTGTCTGATGGTCCAAGGACGACGTACAAACATGGTAGAATAAGGTCCGCGAAGATTGGGTGCAAAACCGGCTCCAAAACCAAGATGTTCTAAATCAGCACTATCTTCTTGGCTGTAGGTTGGTTTTACTGCAATTCCTTCTGCAGTTGTGAAGTGTTGTTTTTCAGAGACTTCTGATTTCTGACTTTTAACTTCTAACTTTAAATGTTGTATATCTTTTCTCATAGTTACAAAACTATTTTGGGTGTTTTTTTGTGCTTCTTGATGTGTGAAAGCAACTTAATATTTTTATTTCTTTATTGTATTCGTCGATTTCAAAAATCAATATAAAAGGAAAAACTTTTAATTGAATTGCTCTGTAAGATTACTATTTAATTTGGAAATGAGGATTTATACTTAAAACTTTGTATGCTTTTTCAAGTTCTTCTAAAAATCTAACCACAATTTCAATAGTTTTAGCTTCATAAAAGGCCGTAATTTTTTTAATAGTATTAATTGCTAATGGCGAAACAACAACCTTATGTTCCATTCTTTTTCTTCAATCTGTTTATTGATTCTTCTGCCGAAATAAATTCGTCTTGCGGTTGATTTGCTCTAATATCTAATAACTTTTTATCTTCGTCCGATATAGTATTATCATCAAATTCAATTCCAATTGAAGGATTCTTTATGTAGTTTTCGGTTCGTTCTCTAATTTTATCAATTTGGGATTGCGGAATTTGATACTCCTTAGAAGTTAGAAGGATAATTACTTCTACTTCTTCTTCATTGAAATCCTCAGGTAACGTAATGTTTACTTGATGATTTTTTACTTTTACAAATCTTCTAATTGCTTTCATGATTTTCTTTTTCTGAAAGTTTATAAACTTTAATGATTAACATGATTTTTTACATTATTATAATCGACTAACTAAAACAGAAAATAGAACAAAAATAAATGGACATAAAGCTGTAATTAATCCACTTGATATGTAAATTTTTGCTTTGTTTTTTTGTGTCCCGTCTTTGTTAAGTAGTAATACTCCGTAACCAGCAACTAAAAGCCCAATTATAAATAATAATGTTGAAAATCCTATCATCTTATTCCGAAGCTAATCGTTCTTGTTCTAGTTTTTCAGCCAATCGTTTTTCTATAATCGGTATGATTATGGTTTTTCGCGGTTTTTGTTTTACAAAAGGAAATAATTCTAAATCCTGACTCATGCGGTCTTCTTTGTTTGGAAATTTATTCGTCCCAACGAGTATCTCTTTTCCTGAGTCGAATAGTTCTTGTTCCTTGGCTGCACTTTCTTGAATTTTCCTTTGAATGGTTCCTTCGGTTAACTGGTTAATGAAACCTCCCGTAGTTTCAATTTCTTTGAAAAGCGCGAGGGCTTTTTCGGCTAGTTGAGTAGTAATACTTTCGATATAATAAGCGCCATCTGCTGGATTATGGGTTTTATCAAAGTAGCTTTCGTGTTTCAAAATCAGTAATTGGTTTCGAGCAATTCGATCGCCAAATTCATTTTCTTTATGATACAGCGCGTCATACGGAAGATTCATGATGGCATCACTTTCTCCTAAAATAGCACTCATGCATTCGGTGGTGGTGCGAAGCATGTTTACATTATAATCATACAAGGTTTTGTTTCGTTTTGAGGGTATGGAGAGGACATGAACTTTTAATTCTGGATTAAATTCGGCAGCAATGGTTTCTAGCACCATACGAAGGGCACGAAGTTTGGCAATTTCAAAAAAGTAATGCGAGCCCACGGCTACTTGAAGCAATACAGTGCCTGAAAGATGATGCACACGATTAAAATATTCGGTGGCATGAGCCGCAAGATAGGCTATCTGTTGTACCATATTGGCACCCGCATTTTGGTATAAAGTTCCGTCTACCGATAAAATGGTAAGATGCATGCAAGTTCTTTTGATTTCGTTGAGCAGCTCAAAATCTGATTTGAGGTCATAAAACCAGTTGCCTTCTCTTGCCAAATGACCAATTGGGTCAATGTGAACATAAAAATGGGCGGTTCTTTTTTGTGCAATTTCATTGAGTTGCTGTACAAATTTTACATCTAAAAACCGGAGATTAAAGTAGATGACTGTAGACTCTAGTGGAAGCGAATTGAGCAGTTCGGCTGGATTTATGGTTTTGTCTTCTATCGTAAATCGAATACTTTCGGCACCTCTGTTTAAGGTTTCGAGGCTACGGTTTACTGATTTTTGAATGTCAAATACAAAAATGTTTTGACAAATTTTAAATGCCTCTTTTTTTTGACTGGTATAGAATGGTTCAGCTGCTTCATCATAGTGGTAAAAAGGCTTGATTTTTATGCCTTCTAATGTTTCATAGACCAGCGTTTCGTTATAATCTGCTCCTTTGAGGTCGTACTGGATTTGCTGCTTCCATTGTTTGGAGCTTATCGGGTCAAAGTCTGTAAAGAGTTGTTTTTCCATTTTTGCTATTTTTAGTCAAATACCAGGTGGTTGGGGTAAAATTAATTTTACTTCTTTTCGGTATCCTTTAATGAATCGTTTTCGTATTCGATAATGTAGATGTCTTCGTTTTCTTTTTTCATGTAGTATTTTTCTCGGGCGTATTTTTCTATTTGGTGCTGATTTTTAAGTGTTTTGATGCTTTTTTTGTCTTTGGCAATTTCGTTTTGGTAGTATTTTTTATTGCTTTCTAACTCATTGATTTCTTTATCGAGAAATCGGTGGTCGAGGTAAGAATAGGTATCTAGAAACAGCATCCAAACGATGAAAAAAAGTAAAATAAGCACGTATCTGTTACTCAAGAATTTGAGTACAGGATATTGTTCTATTTGTTTGTTAAATTTATCTTTCATGTGTTACGTGAATTCCTAGCCCCGATAGTAGTGAAAATCCTCCCGATGCTATTGCGAGGCACGAAGCAATCATCGGGAGATTGTAACGGATAGCGGGAAATAGCTCCAAAAAAATATTTTTATAAAAGTAGTACATATTTTTATAAAATACGTTGGTTAATTACGGCTCGAACTACATCAATGGCTACGGTGTTGTATTTATCGTTCGGAATGATGATATCGGCAAAGGCCTTTGTGGGTTCTATAAATTGTTCGTGCATGGGTTTTAGGGTGTGTTGATACCGGTTTAACACCTCGGTCATGTCGCGTCCTCGTTCGGCTATGTCGCGTTTGAGTCTTCGAATGAGCCGTTCATCAGAGTCGGCATGTACGTAGATTTTTATGTCAAACATTTCGCGTAGTTCGGGGTTGGCAAGTATTAAAATGCCTTCTACAATCATCACTTTTCGGGGGTGGGTAATTACGGTGTCTTCGGTACGGTTGTGGGTAACGAAAGAGTAAACAGGTTGATGAATAATGTTTCCTGCTTTTAAATCTTTGAGGTGTTTGCCTAGTAATTCGAAATCGATAGCTCTTGGATGGTCGAAATTGATAAGCGCTCTTTCATCGAAAGAAAGATGGTTATTCTCCTTATAATAGGAGTCTTGCGAGATGATTCCCACTTCGGATTGTGGTAGTTCGTTCATTATTTGTTGTACCACAGTTGTTTTACCACTTCCGGTACCTCCGGCAATTCCGATGATGAGCATGATAGTTTTGTTAAAATTATTGCAACAAAAATAGAAAATTTACATGGAGGATTAATTGATTGAGTTGAAAAATTTTGCAAGATACTCTTTGACTATTTTAGGTGTTTCATGGTCGGTATTTGGCATCGTGTTGTTGGATTATCAAATGGTTAACTTTATTTTTTAACGTTTTGATGTTATATTAATGTGTAATTTTGCGGCAAATTATTTAGAATGTTTAGAAAATACCTTTTTGTTTTAAGTTTAACTCTCAGTACTACGTGTTTCGGTCAAGTGCTTGTTATAAATGAAATTGATTCAGACACGCCTTCGATTGATAACTTAGAATTTATCGAAATAAAATCTCAAACACCTAATTTTTCGCTCAACGGTTATGTTTTGGTGTGTTTTAATGGAAATCCAAATTCAGGATCTAATACGGCATTGCGAAGTTATTATACCATGAGTTTAGATGGACTGAGTACCGATGCAAATGGTATTGTGTTAATTGGGAGTAACGATGTAAGTCCTTATCCAGCAAGAACTTTCGGGGATAATTTGCTTCAGAATGGTGCGGATGCTGTGGCAATTTATACAGGAACATTTGAAGATTTTCCGGATGGAACTTTGGCTACTACAACTAATCTTGTTCATGCCTTAGCTTATGATACCTCTGATGCGGATGCTGTTGAATTAATGCAACTTTTAAATTTGATCGTTCAATATAACGAAAACGAAAATGATAATCAGGCTACGGAGTCTATTCAACGAAAACAAGATGGCACTTATGAGACCAAGTTGCCTACACCTGGAGTACCAAATGATGGTAGTGGTATTGTTTTTAACGGTGTTACAATTTCGGTTCCTGCCGTGCAATATAATGAAGGTGCTACCATTCCCATTACTTTTACAACACAAACAGTTGCTCAAAGCGATTTATCTTTTTCGTTTACTTTAAATAATAGTAGTTTTACTGCTAGTGATTTTACGGGATCTACAACTGTTGTTATTCCGCAAGGCCAGAACGCTGCCACCATCTCCATTACAATCGTGGATGATTCTTTCGATGAAGGAGATGAAGTAATGCGGATTAGATTTGGTGCTTTGCCTCAAGGATATGTTCGAATGAACGACAATCTACGTATAGAAATAATCGATAACGATTTTTTTGTAGCTCCTTGGGGCACGCCTTTAAATCCAACTTTTGGTTTGGTTAGCTCTACAGCACCCGAAGGCTACTATGCGTCTCTTGAAGGAAAATCAGGAGCGGTTTTGAAGCAAGCGGTTCAAGATATTATTGCAAATCCAGCTGTGGTAAGAGCTCATAACTATGGTGATGTCTTTACAATGCTGCAAACGGCGGATCAAAGCCCATTGAATAGCAACGAGGTTTGGTTGATGTACAAGGAAATACCTCGTTCAAAACTTTTGGTCCAAACTACTGGAAATGGAGTAGGGAGATGGAATAGAGAACATATTTATCCGCAATCAAGGGGTGGATTTTCTAACGCAACTGCTGATATTCCTGATGGAATGAGTATTTGGGAGGCTACCAATGCAAACATGATAATACATGGTCATGCAGACGCACATCATGTTAGAGCCGAAGACGCTACTGAAAACAGCATAAGAAATAATAAGGATTATGGTTTAACCGATTATAATGGATTTGTGGGAAACCAAGGAAGTTGGAAGGGAGATGTAGCTCGTTCTGTTTTCTACATGAGTATTCGATACAATGGACTTGACGTTGTTAATGGTAACCCAGCAGATACAACCGTTGGTGAGATGGGCGATTTGGCTACTTTGTTAGCGTGGAATATACAAGATCCTGCGGATGATTTTGAAATGAATCGAAATAATTTTATTTATACCTGGCAGTTTAATCGCAATCCATTTATAGATTATCCGCTGTTGGCAAATTATATCTGGGGTGCCAATGTAGGGCAACCTTGGTTTGCCAGCTTGTCCTCTAATTCCTTCCAGGAAGATAAAGTAACGGTGTATCCTAATCCCGCTTCTAGCTTTTTTTCAGTAGCCGGAATAAATGATAATGTACAATTAGAACTAATCAATGTAGCTGGTCAAGTTGTTTTAAAAACAATGTGTACCCCTGAAGGTCGAATTGATTTAAGTGTCCCAGCTGGACTATATTTTGTTCGAATGATTTTAGATAATTCTATCGTCTTGAAAAAATTGGTTGTGAGGTAGTCTTTTCTGTAATTTGTTTCGGCGATATTTTTTAGTAGCTCTTATGTAAGGATTCTTTAAATCTCTTGGTTTAATATTAGTTTGAGGTTTCATCATGTTTTTGATTTATTTGATCAACTATATTTTTAAGTTTACATCATTTCTAGTGCTATTACCAATAGTTTTTATCTGTTTAAAGCCCAAAGTTTTAAAAAATCGTAGAAATTGGGTTGACTGATATCATTTGCAAAGGTTGATTTTTGCGGATGCAGATTGATAAAACGAATTTTTGACGAAAAGTTTTTTTGAAGGGTTGTTCTGTGGCAGATGGCTAGTAAAAATGGTTAAGTAATTTAAAATCAATGTCTTTAATCTTTTGAAATACTATCTTTTTAGGGATGTTGTTATTTTTTTGAGTATTTTTAAAACTTTATGTTGTTTGTAGTGTAAATCAATTGCAGTACTAAAGATACTCCATAACAACCTATCTTTAAAAGAGTTGCCTTATCGGCAATAAATTTTATTAAAAAGTCTTTGCACATCTCATAATAAGTTTTAATTTTGCCCCCTCAAAGGTTCTAGATTTTTTGATATTTTTTTCAAGAAAATAAATATTCAAAAAGGCTTGTGAGAAACAAAAAAGGGTTTTACCTTTGCACCC
>Ga0209278_1000122_pt1 | contig 110392 bp, 93 predicted proteins | sample JI81BgreenDNA_FD_187504 | JGI IMG/M metagenome (GOLD analysis project Ga0209278, IMG submission 187504) | Wastewater effluent complex algal communities from Wisconsin, to seasonally profile nutrient transformation and Carbon sequestration -... | ecosystem: Engineered > WWTP > Effluent > Algae... | reverse complement strand
ATCCAGAGGCATAGGCCGTTGTGCCTGTGAGCGCATTTTGAGGCACCAAGGCATCGGCCTGTGAGGTGTAATAGGTCACACTGTGCTGTCCTGCTGGCAAACTACCCAAGACTTGTGGGGTAACCACGGCGTTTAAATTAAACACGGCAATCCCGTCGGTGTTGTCATCACACAAGGCATAATCGGCCACCACACCAGCCACGGGCTTGGGATGTACAATCAGCGAAAGCGTGGTCAAGGTGGGACAATTGGGCGCTAGCGGGTCGAAAACACGAATGTAAATCGTTTGTTGGTCAAAATCGTTGTTGCAAAACGGCTGGTTGGGCGCAATCGGATTAAACCCAGTTTGCGCATCGGTGGGGGTTAAGTGGTAACTCACCTGTACGTTGGGATTGGTGGTAATCTCCGGAGTCTTTGTACCCAACACAAAAGTACACGCCACACCATCGTTGTTGTCATCACACACTTCGTATGGGGTGGGCGTGTTGGCGGTGGGGGCGGTGATTACAGTAATTGAACCTGTTAGGACAACAACTCCACAATTTCCACCCGTAGAGGTTACTGTAAAATTGTATACACCCGGTACCGTAGGAGTACCACTGATGGTGGTAACATTCCCATTGAAAACAGCATTAACACCTGTAGGTAATCCCGTTACCGAAATACCCGAAGCCGTTCCTCCTATAGTGTATCGAATATCCGCAATAGCTGCAAAAGCACAAACCGATTGAATATTAGTTCCAACTGGTGAAGAAAGCACCATGGTGGCGGTGGGTTGAACCGTAATGGTTCCCGTTAAGGAAGGGAAACCACATGCTCCACCTGTTGTTGTCACGGTATACGTGTACGGTGAACCCACTGCGGATACAGGGGACCCACTTATCGTTACTGTATTTCCAGTAACCGTAGCGGTCACTCCATTGGGCAATCCCGTGACTGTAGCTCCTGTAGCTGTTCCACCGAAAGTATAGGTGATAGCGTTGATTGCTCCGTTTTCACACACCGTTTGTGCCGCAGTAGCAGGCGCTGATGTCAGTGCTAAGGTTGCCAACGGTTGAACTGTAATCGTTCCCGTTAAGGTAGGAGCGCCACACTGACCCGTTGTCGATACCGTAAACGTATAGGGTGAAGCATTCAATACCGATGGAGCACCCGAAATTGTCACCGTATTTCCAGTTACTGAAGCAGTAACTCCACTCGGAAGCCCTGTTACAGTAGCATTGGTTACGGTTCCTCCAAAAGTATACACTATCGGTTGCAGGGTAGCATTCAAACATACGGTTTGATTTGCAGTAGCTGGTGCAGAAGTTAATACCAACGTATCGGTTGGATTCACGGTAATGGTTCCCGTTAAGGAAGGGAAACCACATGCACCACCTGTTGTTGTCACAGTATACGTGTACGGTGAACCCACTGCGGATACAGGGGACCCACTTATCGTTACCGTATTTCCAGTAACCGTAGCGGTCACTCCATTGGGCAATCCCGTAACTGTAGCTCCCGTAGCTGTTCCTCCGAAAGTATACGTGATAGCGTTAATCGCTCCGTTTTCACACACCGTTTGTGCCGTAGTGGCAGGCGCTGATGTCAATACTAAGGTGGCCAACGGTTGAACAGTAATCGTTCCCGTTAAGGTAGGAGCGCCACACTGACCCGTTGTCGATACCGTAAACGTATAGGGTGAAGCATTCAATACCGATGGAGCACCCGAAATTGTCACCGTATTTCCAGTTACTGAAGCAGTAACTCCACTCGGAAGCCCTGTTACAGTAGCATTGGTTACGGTTCCTCCAAAAGTATACACTATCGGTTGCAGGGTAGCATTCAAACATACGGTTTGATTTGCAGTAGCTGGTGCAGAAGTTAATACCAACGTATCGGTTGGATTCACGGTAATGGTTCCCGTTAAGGAAGGGAAACCACATGCACCACCTGTTGTTGTCACAGTATACGTGTACGGTGAACCCGCTGCTGAAACAGGGGACCCACTTATCGTTACCGTATTTCCAGAAACCGTAGCGGTCACTCCATTGGGCAATCCCGTAACTGTAGCTCCCGTAGCTGTTCCACCGAAAGTATAGGTGATAGCGTTAATCGCTCCGTTTTCACACACCGTTTGTGCCGTAGTGGCAGGCGCTGATGTCAATACTAAGGTTGCCAACGGTTGAACTGTAATCGTTCCCGTTAAGGTAGGAGCGCCACAAGTGCCCCCAGTAGTTGCTACATTGAATGTATATGGTGAACCCGCCAAAACACTAGGAGTTCCACTTATAATTACTGAATTCCCTGAAATCGAGGAAGAAACTCCTGTTGGAAGTCCAGTAACCGTGGCTCCAGTAGCCGAACCTCCAAAAGTGTACACAATATTGGTAATAGGTTCATTGATACAAACTGTTTGATTGGCCAAAAATGGCGTTGAACTTAACACGAGAGTGGCACCAATATTAACAGTAATCGATCCTGCTAGAGAAGGTGCACCACAATTTCCACCTGTCGTTGTTATGGTATAATTAAAGGGCGAACCTGCATTATTGGTGGGAGTTCCAGAGATAGTGGCAACATTACCCACTACTTGAACCGTTACACCTGTAGGTAAACCTACAACGTTTACACCGGTTGCTGTTCCACCAAAAGTGTATACAATATCTGTTATTGGAGTATTCACACACAAGGTTTGATTGGTAGTCGCTGCAGCAGATGTCAAAACAAGCGTTGCTTGAGGTTGTACCGTTAAGGTAGCTGTTAAGGATGGAGTACCACAATTTCCTCCTGTAGTTTGTATTGTAATGGTAAATGGAGAACCTGTGATTGTCGATGGTGATCCACTGATGGTTAAGGTATTTCCTGAAACAGTTTGATTTAAACCTGCAGGTAAACCACTAGCCACAATTCCAGTAGCAGACCCTCCGAAAGTATAAACAATCGGGGTAATAGGTGAATTAACACAAACAGTTTGATTATCTGTTCCAGCGGCTGACGTTAATGCAAGGGTTGTAACTGGATTTACCGTAATCGTACCGGTTAATGAGGGTGTTCCACAATTTCCACCTGTTGTAGATACCGTGTAAGTAAATGGCGAACCAACAGCTGAAGTAGGAGTACCATTGATGGCCACTGTATTACCCGTGACAGTGGCAGAAACACCCGCAGGAAGACCTGCAACTGAAGCCCCCGTTACCGTTCCTCCAAAAGTATAAGTGATTGTATTTATGGGTGAATTAGCACATACTGTTTGGTTAGCCGTAGCTCCAGCAGATGTTAAATTCAATGTCCCAATGGGTTCTATGGTAATTGTTCCCGTTACTGTGGGCGAACCACAACTTCCTCCAGTAGTTGAAACGGTAAACGTGAAAGGAGAACCTGTAGTAGTTGTGGGGGTACCTGAAATTGTCAATGTATTACCCGACACTCCAAAACTAACCCCAGCAGGCAATCCAGAAACTGTAGCTCCAGTAGCCGTTCCACCAAAATTATAAGTGATGGGAACAATAGCCTGATTAAGACAAATGGTTTGATTGGCTGTAGCAGGAGCTGAAGTTAAATTTAAAAAAGCACCCGGATTTACGGTAATCGTTCCTGTAGCAGTTGGATTACCACAACCTACCCCTGTTAACGTTACCGTATAATTGAACGGCGAACCTATATTAGTTGTGGGTGTACCTGAAATAGTAAGTGTTGTTCCACTCACAGAAAAACTAACTCCTGGGGGTAAGCCTGAAACGTTTGCACCCGTTGCCCCACTGAATGTATAGGTGATGGGTGTGATGGGTGTATTTTCACATACGGTCTGATTTGAAGTAGCTGGTGTAGAAGTCAGTAGTATACTCGCACTTGAAACTACATTTACTTCAATTAACGCAAAAGGCCTACACGTAGGATCACTCGGTGCAGGATTGGCAATTGCATAAACATAGTAGGTTCCCAATACATTGGGCAAAGAACCTGCGGTTCCTAATATACCGGGGTTATACGTAGCCACATTAGAGGCATTGGGTGTAGCATTGCCTAACAATGTTCCGCCCGTATACATATTATTTCCTACCTGAGGTGTTGTAAAATAAACAAAAGAAATCGCGTTGGTTCCTGTAAAAGTCGTAGAAACCGACAATGGATTAACATCAGCACCTAAACACAACGCTTGAGTAGCAGATGGACTAGCGATGGTAGGACACAAAGAACAATCTATCAATGAAATATTAAACGGACGAATACGAATACAACCCGTAAAAATATTGTACAAACTCATGTAAATGGTTTGACTTGTCCCTGAACTCAACACATAAGCCGAAGGATTACCAATTGAATTCGCTGCTAAATTTTCGGCATCCGATTGATTGGTATAATAATACACTTCATAATCACCCGAACCTACTAAAGGACCCAGTACTGTTGGTTCATTGGTAGTTAAATTGAAAACATTGTTGGGCAAACAGTTCTCAATCGCTTGAGCGGGTTGTGTATCATCGGGACTAACCTCAATAGTGATGGGCTTGGTTACGGTGCGAACCGTACCACAAACATTATAACGTACTTGAGCAGTATACGTTTTTGTGGAGGTTGGACAAACCGCAATACTTGGCGTATTTCCAATAACTGTCGCACCATCCAACCATTGAATAGTGGTTAATGAATTCCCTGATGGAGTAAACCGCCAAGATTCATTATTCGCTACCCATGTCCCTGTATTTCGCCCGGGAGGAGTAATTGCTTGTGTACCTGTAGCATTGTGAAGACCTAATACCGCATTACCACTATTCCAGTTTGCACACACTGTACGACGGGTAACGTGAACATCTATAACATTGGTTCCTTCATACAAAACCAACTGACTCTCCTGAAGACCTTGAGCTGTACCACACGAGAATAATGGCATGTTACGCACATTGACAATCAATTTTCGACAAGGAGCAATTCCATCAACAATATAACTGATCTGGACAGCTGGATTCGAAGGTACTGCTGGATTCGTATCCTGCATTGGGAAATAAATCGAATTCCTCCATAAAGGATTCATAGCAGCACTTGGAATAGCTTGGGTAAATGCCCAACCACTCCCCGCACCTGTTGCACATAAACGGGTAGGATCAACTAAAAACGTCAAAAACGTATTGGTTCCTACTTGGAATTGATTGTAACACTGACCATAAAAACTAAAGTTAAAAGGAATATTTACAGGATCTGAAAAACGGTCATCTGAAGTACACAAAGCCGTTGCTAATACCCCTAGTGGATTCTCTGGTGCAAACGGAATCGAACTTACTGTGTAGGATGTCGTATCTTTTATATCTAAAAAACTTGCATTCAGTACCGTACAACTGGTATCATTACATAGCAATTGATCGGTCGCTGTGACATCAAAATCATTTGTACAACAATCTGTTATAATAGAAAACACTCCAGGAAACGGGGCTGTTGCAGAACATCCGCTTATGGTATTGGTAATAGTTACCGAATAACTTCCAGGAACTGTTGTATTAAAAGAGGCTACATTTCCGGGTGCAGGTGCTCCCGTTGGAACAGACCAAGTATAGGTATAGGTTCCAGGATAGGAAGGTGTGGCTGTAATTACTGCGGGTGAAGTATCGCCTAAACATTTTACCACATTATTGACCATAACTCCAGGCTGTGGATTCACGGTAATTGTATAAGAAGCCGTCACATCAGCACATCCACTTAAGGACCCCGTGACTGTAATCGTAGCCGTTTGAGGAACTGTCGTACTATTACTTGCTGTGAATGAAGCAATGTTCCCTGTACCTGATCCACCAATAGTTAAATTGGGATTTGAATTGGTCCAAGAAAATGTTGCTCCCGGCTGTGAACTCGTAAATACTTGCGCAGGAACTGTAGCCCCAGTGCAATAGGTTTGATTCGAAGGAACAGAAATCGATAGCGTTGAAACCGTCACTGTCACGGATTGTGTAGCATTACAAGTGACATTGGTTGTGAATGCAATGTCATCCAAAGCAAAGTCATTTCCTGAAGATGCAGTATTGGTATCAATAATGGCAATATCAGCTACTGTACTTGCTCCTGAATTCCAGGTATAAGTTACTTGTGTCCAATTCCCACAAGCAATAGTCGAAGGCGCTTGTGCTACCCCAAGAGAAACGCCATTAATACGTACTTGAAGTGTAGCATAATTTAATAATGCCAAAGATTGAACCCAATAGGAAAAAGTATACACAGAACCAGCCGTTACAGGAACTTGTTGACGCCAAACGATGTCCGTACCACCATTGGAAGTTGAACCATCAACCACCATCATATTCCCTGAACCCGTAGTATGGTCAGGACAATTAGTAAATGCATTAAACCACGTGTTTGGATTGGCAACAATACCATAAATCTTCTGAGTTGAATTGGTATTAACAGGTAGAAAAGCATAGTCCGTATTAAATCCAATATTACCTTGGGTAAAATCACCATTGAATATTAAATTTCGGGTGACGTTCGCAGGGGAAGTTACGGTATAGGTTGTGGTCGCTGTGGGACTCACAACAGGTGTTGCACTCGTAGGGTTGGTTAACGAGGGATCCGCTGGGGAAGCCGTCCATGTGTAGGTAGTTCCACCGTTCACCGATAGAGTAGTATTCCCTCCTGAACAGATGCTCGTATTCGGAGAAACAATCAACGGATTCGCCGCAGGAACAATAGTGACATTATTTTGAGAAGCTGTATTTCCCGCCGTATCGGTTACACTGACGGTGTAAGTACCAACCGGTAAGTTTGGAAAAATACCTGTTGCGTTATTTTGGGTAACTGGTCCCGTAACAGCGAAGTTCGTATAAGGAGCCGTTCCTCCAATTCCATATAAAGCAATAGAGCCCGTAGCGGGAGTTGCACACAACGGACTTACCGTTGAAAATCGAACTCCTAACGGTTGTGGCGGGGGTAAAACGGCTAAATCGTCGATTGCAAAATCATTACCTACAAAACTCGTATTGAAATTACGCAATTCAATATTTACACAAGAATTTGTTGGAGTAAAAGTATAAACGCGCTGCACCCACCCTGCTGTGGTTAAGGGTGCCAACGTTGAAGCGGGTGAAGAGGTCACAGTAGCATTGTTAAACACCACTCGAATATCTGCTTGTGTTGCTGGACCTGTGACATTGGGCGATATCGAACGCACCCAATACTGAAACGTATAAGTTGCACCAACCACTAAACCACAAACGCCACCACCATTATTTCCAGCTTTCCAAAAACTCGGGTTTCCACCATCGGAACTTCCATCAAACCACAACATATTTCCGGTTCCTGTAGTGTGATCCCCTGTCGAAATAAAGTTGGTCGTGTTGTAGGGCTGCGGGTTTGTAGCAACCGCATAATTCCCTGCACTAGTGGTCCCCGTTGGAGCTGGAACAAACGTATATCCTGTTGCATTTATGTTAAAACCTATCCCTACTCCTCCCATTTCAAAATCGCCATTAACCAATAAATTTTGAGCGTTTAACTGGTTAAAAAACAGAGTAATAAAGAATAATTTGAGTGTAAAAAGTTTCATTCGAGCGTAATTTTTAAGGCCTAAAAATAGTTAAAATAAAAGTAACAATTTCTTAAAATTAGCATTTTTTATTTTTGAATGAGAATCTGAGCTTTTTAAGCCATTTATAGCTATCTTTGCGGTTCAATTTTTAGTAAAAAAACGCTTACTTACGCATGATTTCTGAAGATCAATTACACGACGATATTGGCAATAATCACATCGCTACCAATGCGTCTACTCCCCTTCGAACAGATGCTTTTGAACTGACCGAAGATCAAAAAATAGAACTGATAAAAAAAGATGTACAAAACATCCTACATACTTTGGGAATGGATCTCTCCGACGATAGTCTCAAAGGAACACCCAACCGTGTAGCTAAAATGTTTGTGAAGGAAATCTTTGGCGGACTCAATCCCCAAAAAAAACCAAGCTCGTCTACGTTCGAAAATAAATACAAGTACAACGAAATGCTTGTAGAAAAAAACATCACGGTGTATTCTACTTGCGAGCACCACTTACTACCCATTGTGGGACGTGCCCATGTTGCCTACATTTCCAATGGTAAAGTAGTCGGCCTTTCCAAAATGAATCGTATTGTTGACTATTATGCAAAGCGTCCGCAAGTGCAAGAACGACTCACCATACAAATCGTTCATGAATTGCAACAGGTTTTAAACACGGAAGACGTCGCGTGTATCATCGATGCCAAGCATTTATGCGTCAATTCTCGTGGCATTCGCGACATAGAAAGCAGTACAGTTACCGCTGAATTTGGAGGCAAATTCAAAGAAGAAGCCGTTCGCCGTGAATTTTTAGAATATATTAAATTGGATACCCAATTCTAATCCTCATGAATCCATTATATCAAAACCAAACGCTTAAAATTTACAATTCACTCACCGGAAACAAAGAGGTTTTCACTCCTTTGGTAGAGGGCAATGTGGGCATGTATGTCTGTGGCCCAACCGTGTATAGCAATGTACACATGGGAAATCTACGGACGTTTATGAGTTTTGATATGATTTACCGTTACCTCACCCACTTGGGCTATAAAGTTCGCTATGTACGTAACATCACCGATGCAGGACACCTCACCGATGATGGAAATGTCGATAACGATCGCTTTGTGAAACAATCGCGTTTGGAAAAACTCGAACCCATGGAAGTGGTTCAAAAATATACGGTTGATTTTCATCGGGTGCTCGAACTTTTTAATTTGTTACCCCCTAGTATCGAACCCACAGCTACGGGACATATCGTGGAGCAAATAGAACTCACTCAAAAACTAATTGAAACAGGATTTGCTTACGAAAGTAAGGGATCGGTATATTTTGACGTGCTCGCTTATAACCAAAAAGGGCTCAACTACGGGGCTTTAAGCAACCGTAATATTGAAGAACTTTTGGCCAATACACGGGACTTAGACGGTCAAGATGAAAAGAAAAACCCGCAAGATTTTGCACTCTGGAAAAAAGCCTCCCCTGCACATATTATGCGGTGGAATTCTCCTTGGGGTGAAGGATTTCCGGGTTGGCACCTAGAGTGTACCGCCATGAGCACGAAATACCTTGGCGAACAATTTGATATTCACGGAGGAGGGTTAGATCTTAAATTCCCCCACCACGAATGCGAAGTAGCGCAAGGAAAAGCATGCAATGGGAAAGACCCTGTACGGTACTGGATGCACGCCAATATGCTTACCATGAATGGTTTGCGTATGAGTAAATCTACAGGGAACTATATTCTCCCCATGGATTTATTTGAAGGAACCAATGCTTTTTTTGAAAAAGCTTTTGATCCAGCAGTCGTACGATTTTGCTTTCTGCAAGCGCACTACCGAAGCGTACTCGATATTTCCAATGAAGCGATGATGGCTAGTGAAAAAGGATACCAACGCCTTATGGAAGCCATTGATGTGATCGAAAAACTTAAACCGAGTAACACATCCACTTTAGATGTTTCAGCATGGATAGCGTCTTGTTATGAAGCCATGAACGATGATTTCAATACCACCATTCTCATGGCCCATTTGTTTGAAGGCGTTCGATGGATTAATTTAGTCAATGATCAAAAGGAAACCTTGACTGCTGCAGACATAGAACGTTTGCAACAAACAATGAAGGCCTTTGTTTTTGATGTTTTGGGACTTCGCAATAGTAAAAAAGAAGCCTCTCACAGCGATAAATTATCGGGGGTTATCGAAATGTTAATCGCCATGCGAAACCAAGCTCGAGCCGATAAAAATTGGGGACTTTCCGACGAAATTCGCGATCGTTTGGCCGCTTTGGGAATCACCCTAAAAGATGGAAAAGACGGGACCACATTTACCTTATAAACGCATGCTCAAAAAAATTATCGTAGCACCCCTACTGATAATCATTCGTTTTTATCAAGTAGCCATTTCACCTTTCATGCCCGCTACTTGTCGGTTTCATCCTACTTGTTCCAACTATTGTATCGAAGCGTTACGCATTCACGGTCCTATCAAAGGTTTTTGGTTGGGTCTCAAACGAATCCTATCCTGTCACCCTTGGGGAAAATCGGGCTACGACCCTGTTCCACCAAAAAATCAATCGGATTTATAACATATTTTTAAGGCACACCCCAAATTAATTCCTTATTTTTGGAGGTAATCTAATACCTAAAAACAATGATTTGGAACCCTATGGAAGGTATCCATCTTGGACCCTTGACCATCCGTATTTATAGCCTCATGTTTGTTATCGCCTTTGCGTTGGGGTGGTATATCATGAAACGTATTTATGAAAATGAAAAAGAATCCATGGAAAAATTGGACACTTTGTTCATTTGGACGGTTTTAGCCACTTTATTGGGCGCTCGTTTGGGACAAGTCTTCTTCTACGATTGGGAATATTTTAAAAACCATAAATTAGAAATCCTCCTCCCCTTTCGTTTTGAACCTGAATTTCAATTTACTGGTTTTGCAGGATTAGCGAGTCATGGTGCCGCGATTGCGATCATTATCACGATGTATTTTTACAGTAAAAAAATCATCAATCGACCGTTGCTTTGGGTACTCGATCGTGTAGTTATTCCCGTAGCTAGTGGCGCTGTTTTTGTACGAATCGGAAATTTTTTCAACTCTGAAATTACCGGACTAGCCACAGATGCTTCCAACCCTTTTGCCGTAAAATTTGTGCGAGAATATTACAGTCCCGAAACGATCATGGCCAAAACAGGTATCCCGAATCCCGATGCTGCTTATGATGCCCTAGTCAACAATCCTAAATTTGCTTCCCTCCTCGCTCAGGTACCTTATAGCCATCCCGCGCAATTGTATGAATCGTTTTGTTACATTTTTGTCTTTGCGTTGTTATTCTTTTTATACTGGCGTACCAAAGCAGCTGAGAAACACGGACTTATCTTTGGGGTGTTCTTAATAGCGCTTTGGTCCATTCGTTTTGCCGTGGAATTTGTCAAGTCGAAACAAGGGGGCTTAGAAGATGTTTTCGGACAGTTTACAACGGGACAATGGTTGAGTATCCCTTTTATACTCGTAGGACTCTATTTCTTATTTATGGCAGAAAAACCGTTACCGGAAGATATTGAATTGTAATCAATTAATTTAGCATAATTTATAACGCCTTTCGGGGCGTTTTTTTTATGTCCTAAAGAAAGTAAAACCCCTATTTCGAACTTCCCTCATGAAGCGAAAAATCTGTTAACTTAGGTCGATTTCACAACAAAACAAGGGCTGTTTTTTCTCCCACATAAAAGAGAACTATATTGCACATAAACTATTCTTGAATTGCGGGAATACAACCCCCAAAGCTTACAAATTTGGGTAAAAAAAAACGCCACTCCCAAAGGAATGACGCTTTTCTATATAATTTAAATCGCTTATTGTTGATCGGTGAAGTGACGTTTTTCAATATCATCAATAGCACTCTTATTCATCGTATCAACCAATACAGGTGTTGCAATAAACAAGGAGGAGTACGTACCCACAATAATACCAATCAACATGGCAAATACGAAACCACGAATTGATTCACCGCCAAAGATAAACATGATTAACAATACCATAATCATCGTCAAAGATGTATTCAATGTACGGGATAAGGTAGTATTAATAGAAGCGTTTACAACATCTTTAAAGTGTCCTTTTCGATCACCAGCCAAGAACTCTCGTACACGGTCAAATACAATTACCGTATCGTTCATCGAGTATCCAATTACGGTCAAAATCGCAGCAATAAAATGCTGGTCCATTTCCATGTGGAACGGTGCATACTTGTAGAATAATGAATACACACCCAATACAAAGATTACATCGTGGAATACCGCAGCAATGGCTCCCAATGAATATTGCCATTTACGGAACGAAATAATCAAATACAATCCAACAATCGCCATAGCACCAATAACCGCCCAGAAAGAGTTGGTTTTGATATCGGCCGAAATCGCAGCCCCCACTTTGGAAGACTGTAAAACACCGATTTTTTTACCATCGTAATTGTTGATGAATTGCTTATAGGATGTCCCTGGGAAATAACTTTTTAAAGCATTGTAAAGCTTTTCATTAACTTCTTTATCGGTATTGACGGACTCGTCTTTGATTTTGTATTTGGTTGTTAATTTCAACTGGTCGTCATCACCAAAAACTTTGGCTTCTACCGTTGTCCCAAATTCTTTGGTCAAGGCCTCAGCGATTACGGAAGGCTCTACTGCTTTGGTGAACTTCACTTGGAATGTACGTCCACCCACAAAATCAACTCCTTCATCCAATCCATTGAAGTAAAAAGAAACGCAACTTACGATGACCACCAAGGTAGAGAAGATATACGAATACTTTTTAATACCGATATAATCAAAATTGAACCCTGTAAACCAGTTTTTGGTGATTGGGGTAGTAAAGGCCAACGGTTTGTTACCCGCTACGTCTTTGTCAATGAAAATACGTGCAATAAAGATCGAAGTAAACAAAGTTGTAAAAATACCGATCAATAAAGTGGTCGCAAACCCTTGAATAGGACCCGTACCGAAAATGAAAAGAATGGCTCCAGTCAAAACGTGCGTTACGTTGGCATCAATGATTGAACGCATCGCTCCTTTCCATCCGTAGGAAGAACGTACAGCATCGCTCAACGATTTCCCGTCACGCAATTCTTCCTTAGCGCGTTCATAAATAATAATGTTGGCATCTACCGCAGTTCCTAAAGTTAATACGATACCGGCAATACCTGGTAAAGTTAATACCGCACCTAAACTAGCTAAAATACCAAACAGGAATAACAAGTTCACAATCAACGCCATGTTGGCATACAAACCTGCTTTGCCGTAGTAGAACATCATCCAGAAACATACTAGGATCAATCCTACGATAGAAGAAATCGTTCCAGCATCGATCGCCTTCTGACCCAATGAAGGACCAACTACTTCCGATTGAACAATTTCTGCCGCCGCTGGTAATTTACCTGCACGCAATACATTGGCTAAGTCTTTGGTTTCAGCCACATCAAAGTTTCCTGAAATTTCAGAACGTCCACCGGCAATCGGACCCGAAGAAACACCCGGTGCAGAATATACTACATTATCCAATACAATCGCAATGAATCCTTTGTCGGTGTAAGCTTTTCCAGTCATTTCTTCCCAAACTTTGGCCCCTTGACCGTTCATTTGCATCGAAACCGCTGGTTTACCCATTTGGTCAAACGTATCGCGTGCATCCACAATAACACCACCACTTAAAGGAGCCTTATTGTCTTTGTTTCCTTTTAAAGCATACAATTCAAACGTTTGACTCTCTTTCTTTGTTTTAGGATCTTTCGTCGTAGTCCCTTTGCTCCATACAAACTTCGCAAAACGCTTGTCGGCAGGAAGTAAGTTGCGAATTTCAGGACGACGTAAATAGTTATTTACCTTGGCCGTATCTTGTACCGCAACAATAGCCAATACAGGACCACCGCCAATAGAAACAAATTTATCCAACAACGGATTGTTGCCTTTGGCTCCTGCCACAGTATCCTTCGATTTGCTGTTACCCAACATCTTCGCGATAGAGTCATTGGCAGAAGGTGCAGCGGTAGCCGTTGTTGCTTTTTCAGTCGCTTTCAACGCTTCATTAGCGGTTTGTAAAAAGCCTCCTAACTCATCTACACGGTAGGTTTCCCAGAACTCCAACTGCGCAGTTGACTGTAATAATTTCTTAATACGGTCTTCATCTTTAGCGCCTGGCAATTCCACCAAAATACGTCCGGTTTGTCCTAACTTTGCAATATTCGGTTGAGTTACCCCAAATTTATCAATACGCTTGCGCAATACACCAAAGGCTGAATCTACGGACTCGTCCACTTTACGACGAATGACTTTCTTCACTTGATCATTGGTCATGTTGAAGTTGATTTCATCCGACAAGTTGCGGTTGGCAAAAATATCAGGAGAAGCTAACTTTACAGAAGTCCCCGCGGCTGCCTCATCAAAAGCACGGAAGAAAGCATCCAAATACGACTCGTTTCCTTGTTGAATTTTGGCTGCATTATCCAACGCTTTATTGAAAACTGCATTTTTAGACTCATTAGCCAAACCACGTAAGACGTCTTTAACAGAAATCTGAAGGATTACGTTAATCCCTCCTTCCAAGTCCAATCCTTTGTTGATTTGTTTGTTGCTTACATCCTCATAGGTGTAGTCGGCAAAACCAAGACTGAAAACCTCTACTTTTTTCAATGAATCCAAATAACTCACCTCCAAGGTATTCAACTCCGGAAGGGGTTGCCCAGGGGTAGGTTTTTTCTTGATTTGTGCCAATTTTTGCTCGGCATATGCCTTGGCGTCTTTCTTAATTCCATTCGCTACAAAAGTGAATGAAAGCTGGTAAATACTTACCAAAGCAAATAAAATTGCAAAAAACTTAACGAGTCCTTTATTCTGCATTACTCCTAAAAATTAATTAATTTTTGTTAACTCTTCACCAAAAACATCCATCGCAGGCTAAGCGGTTGATTCTCAGAAAAAACCAACAGTCTATCCCACAGACAGATTTTTTGAAACGTGCAAATATAAAATTAACCGAATGATTAACAAATTATTTAGACACTTATTATTAAAAAAAAGACCGCAAAATTGCGGTCTCATTTCTATTTCGAAAAGATTAAATTATCCTAAAATCGATTTCAAATCACCATTCATCGCGCGCACCGCATCGGCACTTTTCGCAAACAAGGCTTTTTCCGCATCGTTTAAGGCAACATCCACAATTTGTTCTACCCCGTTTTTACCAATAATACAAGGCACTCCCATACAAATGTCGTCTTGTCCGTATTCCCCTTCTAAAAGTACCGAACAAGGAATCATTTTTTTCTGGTCGTTCAAAATGGCATCCACTAAATATGCCACTGAAGCGCCCGGTGCATACCAAGCGGAAGTTCCTAATAATCCCGTTAAGGTAGCGCCACCAACCATCGTATCAGCCGCTACTTTTGCCAAAGCCTCTTCCGATAAGAATTGTGAAACAGGTACACCATTGTACGAAGCCAAACGCGTCAACGGAATCATGGTCGTATCGCCATGTCCACCAATCACCATACCTTGAATGTCGTTGGCTGGCTTGTCCATCGCTTGCGACAAGAAATATTTGAAACGCGAGCTATCCAACGCACCACCCATACCAATGATACGGTTTTTCGGTAAGCCTGTAGCTTTTAAGGTTAAATAGGTCATCGTGTCCATCGGGTTGGAAACCACTACTACAATCGCATTGGGAGAATGCGCCAACAATTGTTCGGCCACTCCTTTAACGATGCCTGCGTTGATACCAATCAACTCTTCACGGGTCATCCCCGGTTTTCTCGGAATTCCCGAAGTAATTACCACCACATCACTACCCGCCGTTTTGCTGTAATCATTGGTGCTTCCAACCACTTTAGTATTGAATCCTAAAGTCGTTTGCGTCTGCATGATATCCATCGCTTTCCCTTCCGCAAAGCCTTCTTTGATATCTACGACCACAATTTCACTGGCAATTCTTCGGTGAGCAATCGCGTCTACGCATGTTGCGCCTACGTTTCCTGCTCCTACTATCGTAACTTTCATTGTAAAATGTAATTAATGAGTTTGTATTATTTTTTTATTTTTTGAAGCTATTCCCGCTGTCCGTTTCAATCTTTTTTGTTTTACCGTAACCGGATAAAACAAAAAAGGATTTCCACTACCACCTGCCTGCCGGCAGGCAGGTCGGGCTAAAATTTTTCAAACTTTTTCAAATTTCGTTAGGCATCAATTTTCGCGTATACTGCATTTTTCTCGATGAAGTCGCGACGCGGTGGTACCTCATCCCCCATCAACATCGAGAAGATGCGGTCGGCTTCGGTGAGGTTATCAATGGTCACTTGACGCAACGTACGCATACTCGGATCCATTGTAGTTTCCCACAACTGCTCCGCGTTCATTTCTCCCAAACCTTTATACCGTTGAACGCTGGTTCCACCACCCATTTGTTGCGAAATTAAATCGCGCTGGTCGTCGTTCCAAGCATACTCTTTTTTTGTTCCTTTTTTCACCATATACAACGGTGGTGACGCAATATATACGTGTCCCGCCTCAATCAACTCACGCATGAATCGGAAGAAGAAGGTCAAAATCAACGTCGAAATGTGGCTACCGTCCACGTCGGCATCCGTCATGATGATAACTTTGTGGTAACGCAATTTCTCCAAGTTCAAGGCCTTACTGTCTTCTTCGGTACCAATGGTAATTCCAAGTGCAGTAAAGATGTTGCGAATCTCTTCGTTTTCAAAAACTTTGTGATGCATCGCTTTTTCCACATTCAAAATCTTACCACGTAACGGTAAAATCGCCTGGAAGTTACGGTCGCGACCTTGTTTAGCCGTTCCACCCGCCGAGTCCCCCTCGACCAAGTAAATCTCACATTTTGCCGGATCTTGTTCAGAACAGTCGGATAATTTACCCGGTAATCCGCCACCGCCTAAAACGGTTTTGCGTTGCACCATCTCGCGCGCTTTCTTCGCAGCGTGACGGGCTTGTGCCGCTAAAATTACTTTCTGAACAATGGTGCGAGCGTCATTCGGATTTTCTTCCAAATAATTCTCCAACATTTCCGAAACCGCTTGCGATACCGGTGAAACTACTTCACGGTTCCCCAATTTGGTTTTGGTTTGCCCTTCAAATTGCGGTTCGGCTACTTTCACCGAAATAATGGCGGTCAATCCCTCACGGAAATCGTCCCCTGAAATCTCAAATTTCAGTTTGTCCAACATCCCCGAAGCATCGGCATATTTTTTCAACGTACGCGTTAATCCCATACGGAATCCTTGTAGGTGCGTTCCTCCCTCGTGCGTGTTGATGTTGTTGACGTAGGAGAAAATATTTTCTGAATAACTGTCGTTGTAAATCAAGGCTACTTCCACTGGGATTTCGCCTTTATCATTTTCCATATTGATCACGCTGGCAATGATCGGCATTCGGTTTCCATCCAAGAATTTAACGAATTCTTTCAACCCTTCTTTCGAATGGAACGTTTCGGAAACAGGATTACCTTTATCATCGGTATGACGCAAATCGGTCAAAGTGATGGAAATCCCTTTGTTCAAAAACGACAACTCACGCATACGCGCCGCCAACGTATCGTACGAATATTCTAAGGTTTGGGTAAAAATCGTACCATCGGGTTTAAACGAAACCGTCGTACCGCGTTTGTCCGTTGTTCCGATTTGTTTCACCGGATACATTGCTTTTCCGCGTTCGTACTCTTGTTCCCAAACTTTACCATCGCGGTACACCGTAGCACGCAGATGATCCGAAAGCGCATTCACACACGAAACCCCTACCCCATGCAAACCACCGGAAACTTTATAGGAATCTTTATCAAACTTCCCTCCAGCTCCAATTTTGGTCATAACCACCTCAAGGGCAGATACGCCTTCTTTTTTATGTAAATCCACCGGAATTCCCCGGCCATTATCTTCAACGGTAATCGAATTATCGGCATTAATGGTCACACGAATGGTGTCGCAATGGCCTGCCAAAGCTTCGTCAATGGAATTGTCCACTACTTCATATACCAAATGGTGCAATCCGCGTACGCCAGTATCCCCAATATACATGGAAGGACGCATCCGTACGTGCTCCATTCCTTCTAACGCCTGAATACTGTCGGCGGAATACGCGTTCTTTTTAACTTCTTCGCTCATAAAAAATCTCAGAATTTTGTCTAACACGCAAATATAAAAAATCAAAGACGATTTTAAAGCGCTATAAGGCGATTTATAGGCTAAGTTATCAACATTTATGTTTAATAATCGTTTCGGCTTTTAAATCAAAAATAAAGCCTAAAAAAGACCTATTTTAAATCCTATTTCTATACCCTTGATTTTTAGCGTGCTAGAAAATAAAAATGATAGCCCCCCACAGGAACTCTAATTTTCCTCCCTAAAAACGAAAACGCCTGCAGTGGCAACTACAGGCATTTTCAAACAAACAAACTAAACTTCTAATTGAAAAAAATTATTTACACGGGCAAAGAGGTTTTGGCGATTTCAGGATCTGCTTGCACGTGGGCTGTATTGGCGCGGCCGCTAGGATCTTGGTTTTCTTGCCATTTTGGAATCCACTTACGCACGGTTTGTGCTGCACTCATTTGCGGGAAATGTTTGTGGAATATCATACGGTAGAAATAAGCTTCTTTGGTAGCTGGCGTATTGTACGGGAACAACTCCGCCGCTTGCTCCATCTGCGCATCAGTCACTTGGGCCGCACAGTAGTCAATCAAGGTGTCAATCCAATTGTACCCAACCCCATCTGAAAATTGCTCTTTTTGACGCCACAATACTTCTTGGGGTAAATAGGGTTGCTCGGGCGTATCGAAGGCTTTGCGCAAAATGTATTTCTCTACCCCATCATAGGTTTTAGGCAATTTTTCCTCCCCTTTAATCAACATCGCATAATCCAAAAAAGCTTTGTCCAAAAACGGAACGCGGGCTTCCAAACCGTGGGCCATGGTCGACTTGTCCGCACGTAACAAATCGGCCGTAAACAACTTCTGTACGCGTTCGATGGTCTCTTTGGTAAAATCAACCGTACTCGGAGCATTTCTAAAATACAAATACCCGCCAAACACCTCATCGGCCCCTTCACCCGATAGCACCACTTTGATTCCTTTTTCGGTAATGGCTTTGGCTAAGAAATACATCGGTGTACTCGCACGAATAGACGTTACATCGTAGGTTTCTAAATGCCATACTAATTTTTTTAAGATTGCTATCCCTTGTTCAATGGTAAAATGAATCTCATGGTGTTTGGTACCTAAGAATTCAGCTACTTTACGTGCCGCTACCGCATCGGGAGCATTGGGGTCCAACCCGATCGAAAACGAATGCAAGGTTTTGCCTTGTTCTTTCAACAAACGGGAGGCAATAGAGGACGTTAAGGATGAATCCAAGCCTCCGGATAACAATACGCCAATTGGCACATCACTCATCAAGCGTTTGCGGGTGGCCTCGGTCAATTTTTCGCGAAGCAAAGCTAAATCGGCTTCTTCGACACAAGCGGTATAATCTTCATAAGTTGGATTATAATATTTCACAAAACCCGTTTCAGGGGTGTAATAATGCCCTGGAGGAAAAGTAGAAAAGGTAGTGCACTGATCGGCCAAAGCCTTCATCTCGGAAGCAAAGTACATGCGACCGCGTTCGTCCACTCCATAGTACAACGGTTTTACCCCCAACGGATCGCGTCCAGCAATATAGTTGTCGCCATCGATAACAACAAAGGCAAAATCGCCATCCAGTTGATCGACAAAATCATACCCAAATTCTTCGTACAAATGCACGATGACTTCTGAATCGGATTGGGTACGAAAGGTATGCCCTTTCAACACGCCTTCTCGCAATGTATGATGGTTGTATATCTCTCCGTTATGCACCATCCAAGCCGATTTTGTCCCTTGAATGGGCTGCTTTCCCGAATGTAAATCTATAATAGACAAGCGTTCATGACTCAAAAAATGGCCTTGTTCCGTGATATGTATATCGCTCTCATCGGGTCCACGATGAGCCATGCGTTTTGACAAAGTTTTAATCAATTGTTCGTCTTTTCCTTTTCCTATAATGGCTAAAAATCCACACATATGCGTTCCTTTTATTTATTTTATTATGGAAGCAAAATTGAGGCATAATGTGTTATTTTAAAATCAATTAGCGTGTTTTGGTTTAAAATAAAAACTAAAACACGCTTAATTAAAGTAAAAGTTAAGAAAACTGATTACTTAACACCGTTCTTGTTTACAAAATGAAAGTCTCATTCCCTACGCACATACCCTTTGGCCGTAAAAGGCAAGGACGCTAAGACCGCATTTAATCGGGCGCCCGCTACTTCCTGTTGTGCTAACTCAGGCAAATTATACACATAGTTCAAATACAAAAAGTAAAACAATTGCCGGTTGTACACATCCAAATCGGAGGCCGTGATGGCTTCTAAGATGGTTTTCTCAATGTTTTCTCGATCCTGCGATTCGGCCAAAGCACGTCCCATGCGACCAATTGAACCGAAATAATGATGTTGTGACGCTTGGTCAATACGCAACGTTATACCCAAAACCAGGTCGATGAGATTGATGTCTAAAACTTCCAATTCCCGGATGTAGGTTTTACGTCCCGCATAGGCATAACTCCCATCGCTTACACGGTCAAATCGATCATTCATGATGTCTAAATGACTGCGCAAAAAGATCTCCCAATGGGTTGTTTCAGCGGCGAGTACTGCAATTTCTTGGGCATGGATACGGGGCCTTTGGTCCATACTACAACCGCCAACGACCCGGCGGCGACGTTTCATTTCGAGCGCTTCCCGAGGTCCTATTGTCCAGGCTACTACACGCTCCAAATCGTCATTGGACTGGGAGTGCGTTTTTGCCTCTTCATACGCACTGTGCAACAAACTGCTAAATTTTTTATCGGTCGCATAAAGGGTTTGAACCCGTTCGGCTAATTGAGATTCCCAAATACTATCTTGGGCTTGGTTGTACCGAAAATTTGCTTCATTTTTATCTATTAACTGTTGTCGCTCTTCTTTAGACATTCGTTGTAAACGTCGATACAATCTAGAAGGTTTGTGGGATTCATAGGGATATACGGCTACTGCGGTATCAACAGCTGTGGTATCTACAAGGGTAGAGTCGACAGCTGTGGTATCTACCGCAACATAATCGACTTGCTCCATAGAATCATAAGCGATAGCCGCCGTTGTATCGGGAGTTTCGCCATCATTCAATTCATCCAAGGTATAGGCCAACTCATAATCGTAAGGCCTGGGTTTAACTCGGCTATACTTTTTTTCCAAATAACTCCAAAACTTATCAAAAGCTTTGGTGTGTTTGCGGTTAAAAGGTTCATACGAATCGCGCTCTGCCAACATCACCGTTTGTGTGGTATCGATCATGCACAAAGCATATTGTATGGCCCTCGAATAGTTGGCCGGTAACGAAACTGTTGTTGGCGTGGATGTAAAATAGATCGCGGCGAGGTGTTCACTTTTATCATAATCTGAAACCTCATAGGAATACACCCATTTTTGCGCCAAAGGTTCTTTAAACTGGGACTGAAAATCGGCCAATTCAAATTCTAAATCGTGTTGATCATTGCTGTTCAAATCCAACATTTGCCAACCAATCATGCTTTTTTTCTCGTAATTGGTATAGCGATACTCATGAAGGGGCAACTGGGCAAAAGTTTCAGTTGCGTACTTTTGCCTAAAGGTTTCAGGAGCCATCCCAGCCTTCATATCGGCCAAAGCTTCTTTGCATCGCGAGCCGTCTAAAGTCACATAGTACCCATGGGCTTGGGGCATACTTTGAAAGCGCTTACTGAAATCACAGACTTTGAACTTTAAATTTAAAGAATCAACAATATGCTTTAATTTACCTACGGCGGCTGGGGAATAAATGAGACCGTTTTCGTGTACTTTAAATTCTCCGTAAGACTGAGAACAAACCATTGGGGCGATGCACAAGGCAAGGAGGGTGATACAGTATTTCATGGCGTTACATTTATTGTATAACTACCAAATCGCTGTAATCGTATAATTTTTACCGTTTATTTGTGTAGAAAAACCAACTGATTGTCCAAATAAAGCACTCCCTAAAGGAGCTTGGGGCGAAACGGCCATGATGGTGTGGTCGCCCAATGTGATTTTGGGTAATGCTGCAGCGATAAATAATCTTAGACCGCTTACCTCTACCAGACTTCCTAAGGCGACACGCGTGTGACGAACCGAGGGATCCATGCGATCAATAATGGCTTTTTGTTGACGTACTTCTTGCAACTTCATCGCCAATTTCTCTTGTTCCAAATGCATCATGGATAAGGCAGTTTCATGTTTGTCGCCTGCTGACCCTTTGGCATCGTTTTGCGCTCCATCGGTGAGCTGTGTTATCATATCTTGGAAGACATCTATTCGGTCTTGCAGTAATTGCTGGTAATATGCTTTTATTTCGGACTTCATACATAAAAAAACCTGCAAGAGGATCTTACAGGTTGGGAAAGTTACAATAGAAAAAATTAGAAATCAAACTTAAAATGGGCGCCCAACAAAAGTTGTATGCCTTGCACAGGATAATTGAACCAACGTTGGTAATTTTGATTGGTCAAATTATGTCCGCGTAAGAAAAACGTAATCCGGTCACTATGTTTGTAGCCTACATGCGCGTTGAGATCGATAAAACTTTTTAAAGTAATATCGCGTGTAATAAAGGTAGGTTGCACCACGGCCGCATCATCGGTATAACGGAATTGATCTTTGCGTTCCCCCACAAAAAATACGGAGGCTCCTGCATACCATTTGGGAGTAAACACCACATCAATAGCAGAGCGCATTTCAAGAGCCGGCAAGTTCCATGCTTCTGCTTGTGCATCGGTACTAAAACTGCTTACAGTGGCTTGACCGCACCATTGTACATTTTTGGAAATATCGGCTTTTAGTTCCCCAAACAGCTGTAACGTATTCAATTTATCATACACTACATTAAAAGAATTTGCCCAAACATACCCGTTGGGATTGGTTGAAAAGCTGTCGTAAACATTGGAGGTAAACAGCGCACGATTGTCTTCTGTAAGGTAAGAAGCCCGCACATTATACCCGATGGTATTGGCTAGTTTTCCTTTTAATCCGACAAAAACATCGTATTTCTGATCGGTGGGAGCAATCGCTAAGGTGGGGGAAACAAAAAAGTTTTCCTGCACAAAATCACGATACGCGTTTTGTTTCAAATTTCCTTCCGCTCCCGCATAGGCAACCATAATATCGCCAACTACTTTATAGCTTACATTGATTTTGGGATAGACAAAAAAGCGACTCTCCCCTCCTTCTGTGGCGGCACTGTAAAAGAATGCTGCCCCTAATTGAGCCGAAAAATCACCGTCGGTTAATTGAAACGAGGGTTGCACGCCGATATTGGCAAACCCGTAATTGATTTCGGTTGCTCCTACATAGCTTCGCGCAAAACTGCCATTGAGGTAATCAAAAACTACATCCAAACCAATATTTTCACCCGCTACGGGAAAGGCAAAAGAAGGTTTTAGCACGACCCGATTCTCAGCCGAATCAAAACGATCGGAAAAACGAGTAAAGCGCAACATGGCCTCTTTGAAGGCCCCTTGATTGAATCCAACGCGTCCCCCTGCATATAAGGTTTGGTATACTTGTTTGGGTTCGATACCACTGTAAAACAAATCCGCTTGTTCTGGAGTGAGTCCCTCGGTAAAATAGCTGTTAATGCCATACCAACGATAGGCTTGCCGCTGGAATCCGCCCTCGGCTGCCCATGACATGGTACTGGATTTCCCTCCGTAGGTAAGGTCCAAACCTGTATTGGAAAATTTATCCTCCAACTCCACATTTTTAATACCGCCTTGGGAGGATAAATGTCGTAACATCAAACCGAAGTAATTGCCGTCTTCGAAATTGTGGTTTAAAAACAATTCCCCATTGACATTGCCATAATTTCCTGCTGCCAAGGTCGCATAATTGGAAAACAAGCGCGCTTTTGGATCTTGTTCAACAGCGGCAGCCTTCCCTTTGGCTGGGGTAAACGTCGACGCCACGGGAAAAGAAAAAATGGTGTATTGAATGGTTTCCCGTTTGGTGGTTTCTTCATCATCCAAACTGGGCGTTTCTTTCACTTTGAAAGCATCCGAAATTGTGGGCGTATAGGGCTTTACCACATTGACCACTTCGGTGCCGATATTTTCATTTTGTTTTTGGGCATATCCCCCAAAAGCACTCAAGAAAACACTACTTAATAGAATATATTGCAAACGTTTGTTCTTCATGGCATCTGTTATTTTTCAAGGGACGAATTGGTTTTTGCTTCTTCAGCTTTGATTCGGGTAAGTTCGGCTTGGGCTTCTTGCACCACATCGGCGTACTCGGTAAAGTTTTGGCTCACCCCTTCCAATATAGCAGTGGCTTGGAAACTGTCTTTCAAACCGTAATAATTTTTAGCCATGACAATCAATCCTTTGGCACCAAAATATTTGTAGCCCGAATAATCCTTGGCCAATTTTTGAACCACCTTATTCGATTCGGCAAATTTTCCATCCTTATGTTTAAAATAGGCATCGTAATACAAAGCCTCTGCAGCCAATTCACCTTTGGCAATTTTCAACAAATTGGCATAGGCCAAACGCGCTTTGGGTTCGTCGTCCGACTTAATCGCCGAGCGAGCAACGATAATTTGCGCATCGCTCTTTATTTTATTATCCGTTTTTGGATTGGCTAAAACTTTATCAGCATATACAACCGCTTGAGCATAATTCTCGGTTTCGTAATACGCCCGCATCAAGTTGGCTTGCGCAAAAGTTTTGTTTTGTGGAAAATCAGCTTCGGCTTCCAAACGTTCCAAGACAGGCTTCGCGGCCGCATAATTATTCTTTTTCAAATGAATCTCACACAAACGCGCCAAAGATTGTTCGGTAAATTCGTTTTTCGGACGTGCAATCACTTGCTCATAGCGGGGCACAGCATTTTCACTTAACCCATCGGCATAATAGGTTTGCGCTAAATAAAAATTGGCTTTCAACGCATGAGCGCCCTGCGGAAATTTGGCCAAATACCCGTTTAAAGAAGAAATAGCCAACTTGGTATTGTTTTGCAAATATTGCTTTTCGGCAGCTGTATACGTGTCGTCATCCAACTCTTTGTCGGTCACTTCGACAAAATTGAGGGTGCGTACCCACGAGGCATACTCGTCAACTTTTCCGTTATCGACATAAATTAACCGCGCTGTGGCTACTGCTTCCAAGGCTTCTGGGGTTCCAGGATAATCGGCAGCGACTTTCTTGAATTTGCCTAAAGCTGCCTCGTCTTGATTGCCGTTATAGTACACCAATCCTTGACGCAACACCGCTTTGGCGGCATAGGTTCCACTTGGAAATTCTTTCAACAACGCATCATAAGTTTTGATGGCTAGATCGGCTTTCCCTTCAGTGACATAGGTATTTGCCAATTCAAACAAGGCGTCATCGCGGTAGGGTGAAGACTTAAAACTTTGTAAAAACCGATTGAAGTCCTCAATCTTGCGGTCATTTTTGGACACAAATCCATAACTTATGGCTTTTTGGTAGGCGGCGTAATCGGCATCCACCCCTTTCATATCGATGGCTTTGTTGTAAGCATCCATCGCGGGCCAATATTTGGACGTCACAAAACGGCTGTCCCCTAAGCGCAAATAGGCATCATTCAAACGAGTTCGATCGTCTTTAACGGCGTCAATTTGCTTTTGGAAATAATTACCCGCTTGATCGTATTCCTTTTGCTTAAAATAGCAATAGGCAATCGCATAATTGATGTTTTTGTACTCGGGTGTATTTTTGGCTTCGGCCATGCCCTCAAACTGTTTGAAACTCAATAGTGCCTCCTGGAAATTATTGAACAAATAGTCGATTTCCCCTTTCCAGAAGGTGGCACGCGCCGTAAACTTGGCATCTCGTGGATCGCGAAGAGAGGCTTTAAATAAAACCTGTGCCTCTTTGTAATCACCATCGGTATACAACTCCAAGCCACGGTAAAACGCTACTTTTTGGTAGGCAGCACGCAATTCTGGCGCTTTATTTTGTTCCAACAAATACAAGGCTTCTTTGTAATTTTTGGAAGTGATGTACGAATTAATCAACAAGCCCTCAACCTCAGCTTTGTTGGGAGAATTTGGATATTTTTTCAAAAAACCCGAAAGTATATCCGGTACACTTTGAAACGAGTTTCCGATATCGTAACTCAATTTGGCGTAATTCAAACTGGCATCTTCTTGAATTTTGAGATCAAAATCCATTTCAGAAGCACTTTTAAAAGCTGTTAAGGCTTGGGGTTTACGTTCGGTACGCATATAGCTCTCACCCAGATGATAATAGGCGTTTTGCGCTACCGCATCTTTACCGTCGATGATTTTATTGAACTGTAAAATGGCATTTTCATAATCTTTTTGTTGGTAATAGGTATACCCCAATTGGTAATAATCCGTATTGCTCCATTTGCCCTTTTTGCCTTTGTATTCCTTTAAATAGGGTAAGGCTTCGGCATAATTTTTTAGGTTAAAATAACTTTCCCCTATAATTTTATTCAGCTCCGACTTTTCGGCTGGTGACGATTTGGCCATGGCCGTTTTTCCTTCGGCGATTGCCTTTTCAAAAGCGCCTTGACGGAAACTCATGTCCGCTTGGAAGTATGAAAGCTTCTCTTTGTATTTTTCATCCCCAGCAACTTGCTCAAAATACTTGGAGGCATCTTTAAAATTATCGCCTTCGTAAGCAATTACGCCGAGATAATAACGCGCTTGAGGACCATAGGTTTTGGTATTGGCGACCCGGTTGAAATAAGAGGAGGCTTCTTTAATTTTCTTATCCGCAAAATAGGCATACCCTTTTTGAAAATTGAATTTATCCTGCTGCTCTGGAGTAAGCGTACTTTCGTCAACTTTATCAAAATACGTAAGTGCTCGTCCGAAATCATTTTGTGCAAAATAATAGTGCGCCATGTCGATATACGTTTGGTTCAACTTGGTGCTCGACGGATAATTCGTAGCAAACGCCTCCACCAATTGCGGCGCATCGGGTTGGTTGAGTTGCAAGGCACACGAAGCGATATAGTAAGCACAATCGGCTTGTATGTCGGGATTCTTTTGACTCCGACGAACCGTTTCAAACAACCACTGGGCCGCTTGGTATTGTTGATCGTTGTACAAAGCAACAGCGCGGTCCATTTCGGAGCGGTTGTGGGTGTATACTGCCGATTGTTGGGCGGTCACTATTGGGGTGACTGCCAAGCCATTAAACAGTAAAAATAATTCTAATTTGCGCATGAGAATCCAATTTAGCGATAATTCAAAAATAAAGTACTCCCTTGGATAACGGGAGGTGCCGATGTTTTATTATAAACATTTTTCTTAACAAAAAGGCAGTGTTGCGTTTCCTTTCCACATCAAATTCAACCCAAAAAAAGTTTGATTCAACCCACTTCCCCATGCGCTCATGGGTAATGGTTTCCGAGCTATTGCTTAAAATTTATTTTGAAAACCTCCGTTATCTTACTACTTTTACCCCACTTAACAATCCTATCTATGTCAAACGCTGTCGTTTCGCTACAACAAGCCACCATTTATCAAGAGAATCGGGTCATCCTATCGCAAGTCAATTTGGAAGTCAATCCGGGTGATTTTTTGTATATCATTGGAAAAAGTGGTACGGGAAAAAGTAGTTTGATGAAAACCTTGTATGGAGATTTGCCGTTAACCCAAGGACAAGGCCATGTGGTGGACTATGATTTGGCTGCTTTGAAGGAAAAAGACATTCCTTTTCTTCGCCGAAAATTGGGCGTAGTATTCCAAGATTTTAAACTCCTCCCCGACCGTAGCATTCAAGAAAACATGTTGTTTGTGCTCAAAGCAACGGGATGGACCGATAAAAATGCGATGCAGGATAAAATCGACGAAGTGCTTACCCATGTGGGCATGAAAGGATTTGCTGCCAAAATGCCGCACCAACTCTCGGGAGGTGAGCAGCAACGAGTGGCCATTGCTCGGGCTTTGTTGAATGACCCGGAAGTTATATTAGCCGACGAACCTACTGGAAATCTCGATCCACAAACGAGTGCTGAAGTCCTGGAATTGTTGAAAAAAATTAACGCCAACGGCAAAACCATCATCATGGCGACCCACGATTATGCGTTGTTGTTAAAATATCCTTCCAAAACCTTAAAATGTGAAGACGGAGCCCTGTTTGAAGTGGTTCAAAAAACGGTGTAACTAGTGGCACAAAAGGTCCTAGTCATATCTGGCGTAAGCATGAAAGAAGGCGGAATCCGAACGGTTCTTACCGAAGCTTTAACCGCGCTTAACACGTATGCTTTCGACCATAACCTAAAAGTATATGCTTTGGTTCCTGATGCACAGGATTACGTCTTTTCGCATATCGAGTGCATCGGTTTTCCCAAGGCCAAAAAAAGTTGGTGGAATCGGATTTGGATTGAATATGTAGTATTTAAAAGACTCTCCCAAAAAATAAAACCCGATTTCTGGTTATCTTTACACGACACTACCCCAAATGTAGCATGTCCCAATCGGTTTATGTATGCCCATCATCCTACAGTGGTGTACCAACCAAAATTCAGTGATTGGTATTTTAATTATAAAATCGGGGTTTTTGCCTTACTCTATCATTGGGTTTACCGTTGGAATATTCATAAAAATAAGGCGGTGTTTGTGCAACAGCAATCATTGTATAACTATTTTAAAAAACGAGGCGTTCGCCAAATTATTCGTTGCCCTTGGCAGGAAACCCGTATACCTTCGTTTTCATCGCTCCGGCAAAAACCTGATCGAAAACTGTTATTCTACCCCTTGATTCCTCGGAGTTTTAAAAATGTTGAAATTCTTGGAGAAGCCTTACAATTGCTTTCGCCTGAAGAAAATGCACAATTGGAGATTTGGCTAACATTTTCCAAAAATGAGAATCGATATGCCCGTTACCTTGCACAAAAATACCCCTTGAACAATCTTTGTTTTATAGGAAAACTATCGCGAGAAGAAGTTTTTGCGCACTATGAAATCATGGATGCGTTGATTTTTCCCTCCCGACTTGAAACTTGGGGATTACCGATTAGCGAAGCAAAAGCGATGCAAAAACCGCTATGGGTAGCCGATGTACCGTATGCGCATGAAACGGTAGGCACGTATGAAAATGTCGTATTTTTCAATCCCAATAAACCCCAACAACTAGCCGATACCCTGCGTCAATGGCTACAGGGCAAAGCCGTTTATACCGGTAACCAAGCCGTGCAAGGCGAAGGTCTAGTATTAGAAAATTGGACCGCGATGTTTGACTTTATATGTTCTGCCCATGCCAAAGTTTAGCGTCATCATCCCGCTCTATAACAAGGCGAACTTTATTGCAAGTACCCTTGAAAGTATCATAGTCCAAACGGAACAAGATTTTGAACTTATCATCGTCAATGATGCCTCGACCGATGCAAGTCGTTCTGTTGTAGAAGCCATGAATTTGACCAACGTATGTTGGATTGACCATGAAACCAACCAAGGTTTATCGGCCACACGAAATACTGGAATAAGGGCCGCTCAAGGAACCTATATTACCTTTTTGGATGCTGATGATGTTTGGGAACCCTACTTTTTGGAACGAATTGGGCAACTCCAAGCGGATTTTCCAGAAGCGCGAATATGGGCCACTAACTATTGGGAATGGCATGATAATCAACTCCTTTTGCCCCATAATTCAGGACGTCAATGGGAACCGAATTTTAAAGGTATTATCTCATTTTTTCAGGAAAATATTGGGCAAGGAATCTATAACCATGGTAGTGTCTGTTTTCATCGATCTGTTTTTGAAACCGCTGGGTATTACGATACCGGATTAGACTTTTCGGAAGATATCGATTTCAATATTCGCGCCAACTACCATTTTACTTTGGCCTATTCCAATGAACCCTGTATGCGATACCGTATGGCTGTTTCAGGACAAATGACACTGGGGGCGCTAAATCAGCAACGTGTGCCTCATTTTACATCCTATTTGGAATGGGAAAAATCAGATCCTTCTTTAAAAAAATACCTCGATTTTGAACGCTATGTCTTGGTCAAAAAACTGAAAATTTCTGGACGCACTAGCGAAGCTAAACAACTTTTACAACAATTGAATACGGCTCATTTAAATTGGAAACAGCGGCTCCTTCTCCATGCACCAGCTTGGATTTTACAGGGTATTTTAGCACTTAAACGCATTGGAATTGGCTGGGGAATTAAAGTAAGTTCGTATTAAAGTTCCTTGAGGTAATTGAGGTAATCACGATATACACGAATGTAATCTGCTTCGTCATAGGGTGCAGAAGCGAGTACCATACAAACAGCACCCGAAGTGAAGTTTTCCAATTCGCGCCAAATATTGTTTTCGATTAACAAACCTTTGTCGGGTCGATTTAAGGTGATGCGTTCAACGTGCTTGCCGTCTTTTAAAACCACATCAAAACTCCCTGAGACAGGTACTAACAATTGTTGTAAGTTCTTGTGTGCATGACCACCTCGCTTGGATCCTGCAGGAACATCATATAAATAATATACCCGTTGAATGGGAAAGGGAATCGTATCCAATTCCACTACAGCCAAGTTCCCTTTGGGATTTTTAATACGAGGGATGTCAATGAGGGTGTACTTCATAGAAATGTTTTGAACCATTGCACCCACTGTTCCCCAATCATAGAAAGATCGAGATGACTCACACTTTGGGACGCATTGGTTTTACAACGTAAATATACGGTTTTATCTTCAATCAAACGATGCATTCCTGAGAGGAAAGCTTCTTCATCCTGATCGGGAATCAGTAATCCGTTATTTTCATGGGAGATAATTTCTGAAGGACCCGAAAAACAATCATAAGAAAGAACGGGTGTTCCTGCAGCTAAAGACTCAATCAAAACGGATGGAAATCCTTCAAACCGACTCGTAAGTGTGGTGTAAAGTGCGTTTTTATAATAGGGAAAAGGATTGGCAACATTGCCCATAAAATGAATCTTTTCTGCGCAAGAAAGGGCCTTAGCTTGAGCCATGATTTCAGTCAAAAGCGGGCCATCGCCTAGCAAAACCAAATGAATGTCCCAACTGGGCAACTTTGAAGCGGCATATAGTGCAATGAGTCGATCAAACTGTTTAACTCCGTCGCGAAAACTCCCTACAGCAAGAATGTATTGGTCAGGTGTTACAACCGATTCCAATTGCCAATCGGCGATCTGTTTAAGGTCAATCGGGTTGTAAAACAATTGACAAGCAGGATAATGATCTTCTGCAATGATTCGTTGTTGTATTGCGCCTGAAACGGCCACGATGGCTTTGGCCTTGTGGTAAATAGCATCACTTATCCAGCGGGGCTTCGGAAAATATAAATGTTTCGCCGAACTGTGCACCATAAGTAAATAGGGCGATCGGTACACCCATCGATGAATAATTAATTCTTGAAAAGGCTTGATTTTTACGCGGTTATCAATAATAAGATCGAAGGATTCATTCTTAAAAAATGTATTGAACTTTCGAAACCGTTTCAACCGCTGTACTAAACGTCTCCAACCCCGTGCCTTATCATCGCCCCCAACGGCAACAAGTTGACCACAAAAAGGATACGTAACTTGGGGAACCACAACCACATGGTGAACCGAAATTCCTTGCGCTTCAAAGTAACACGAAACTTGCGCAGCCCAACGCTCTGCACCCCCACCAGCGAGCTGATCCGATACAATACATAAGCGTAAGTTTTTGGGTGTCGCGTTCAATTTTTTGTATTTTAGCAACAAATATAACGAAAGTGAGGATATTACTGTTGGGGGAATTCAGCCGGCTGCACAATACGTTGAAAGAAGGGTTGGTAACCCTGGGTCACGAGGTCGTTTTGGTCAACAATGGTGATGGTTTCAAAAACTACCCTGCCGATTATTCGATTCGAGCTCACTTTTTTACCTCCCCCTTAGGAACCTTAATCCGCAAAGCATGGCATCGTCTCTTTCGGTATGATTTGGCCTTACTCGAACATGGTGTACGATGCTGGGGACTCATTCACAAACTAAAGGGGTTTGATATTGTGCAATGCATCAACGAAAAACCCATTCAAACGCTCCCTCGTTTAGAGTATTATTTATTGCAAAAAATTATTCGTCAAAACAAAAACTGCTTTCTACTCAGTTGTGGTGTCGATGCGATTAACCTTCCACATTTGTTGGCCCAAAAAGAACGTTACTCCATTTTGACGCCTTATTTTGAAAATCCAACAGCCACGGCACAGGAATATGCTTTCATGTGGGAATACCAAACGCCTTCCCACCAAAAAATTCATCGATTGCTGATGACCCATTGCCAAGGCATAATAGCCTCCGATCTGGATTATGTGGCGCCCCTTCGCAACCATCCCAAATACCTTGGATTAATTCCGAATCCAATCAATACCCAGAAAAATAGCTACACCCCGCCTGCACTCGGCGAAAAAGTAGTTATTTTTTTAGGGATTAATTCGGGAACTTATCACGTAAAAGGGATTCGTTTTTTTGAAAAAGCATTGCAGGAAATCCAATCCCGATGGGGCGATCGAACCGAAATTATCATCACCCGCGATGTTCCCTATGCAACCTATCACGGGCATTTTCAACGGGCCCATTTATTGTTGGACCAAGTCTATGCGTTGGATCAAGGATACAATGCGCTTGAAGCTATGGCCCAAGGGAAGGTGGTTTTCACAGGAGCAGAACAAGAGTTTTTAACGCATTATGGGATACAAGCCAATATAGTAGCCATCAATGCATTGCCCGATGTGGATTATTTGGTGAAACAAATCGAAAGCTTTATTCAATGCCCCGAAAAAATCAAAGAAGTCAGTGAACGTGCCCAGGCATTTATCCGCCAGCACCATGATCACATCACTATTGCCAAAACCTATTGCCAACGATGGGAGTCCGTAATCTAAGTTTTTACATTATCCTGATGGCTGGCGCAGCCTATATCGCTACACAGGGGTTGGACCTTTGGGATAGCGGTTACATTATCGGCTACTCTTGGCGCATGGCTGAAGGAGCACTACCCTACAAAGATTTTTTTTACAAAGGTCCACCGGCAACATTATTTCTTTGGTCGATAGGGGTTAAAGTACTACCCGTTTGGGGACAGTATTATTTTTTAAAACTCATCAATTGGTTGCTTTTCGGTTGGCAAACACAGTTGTGGCTCGCGGGAATTGAGCGTGGTTTGGCGTGGAAAATCCCCAATCGCAACCTTATCGGATGGATTGGTGTTGTTTTTTCTGTTCAGTTTTTTCCCATGTATCCTTGGCCTACCACAGACGGACTGTTGTATAGTGCCATTGCTTTTTATTTGTGGACCTTGTGTTTTAAAACCTATAAAATCAACTTTTACATTCTCTGGATCGGACTTTTTAGTATAGCAGCCGCTTTGACCAAACAATCGTTTTATGCGGTTCCCGTTGCTTTTTTATGTGCCACAGCCCTGCGCTATCCATGGCGAACCGTGGGGTATCTTTTCCTGAGTCAATTGTTGGGATTGGGATTGTTTCTCGGCGCCCTTACATCCTTTACTACCTTGGAAAATTTTCTCTCCCACACTACAGGAGAGACCACCCTATCCGCGTTAATTTACAGCGGTGTAATTAATTATTTCAATGCTTATCAACAAATTGAACTCCTTTGGGCTCCTTTACTTTGTATGGTGTTGGCCTGGGGAATATGGGTGTTGAAAACGCGCTGTCGTTGGGAAAAAAGTTTACAATTACTTGCATTATGCTTTGGAATTTATGGTATAATTTGGGCGATTGTTGTCTCTTTTCAAGAGGGTTCGCGACTCCTCTGGCTGGGAATAGTAATCGGTATGATGGCATTATTGGGGACCAAAACTAATCGGGACAAAGCCAGTGTTTTCGGCCTCGTTTTGGCAGTGGCTTGGTGTGCCGCCATCAGTTTGGGTTATCCTTTTCCTATTTTGATGGGAACTAGCTTGTTGGTGCTTTTCTTGTGGCTTTTACAAATACAATTCCCGTCGTATACTTCACTTGCGCAAGGCCTTTTAATCATCGGAATCATTTGTGGAACGGCCTACCAATACCAACCCTATGCCGAACGTCCGCTCAATGAACTGCATTACGACTTGGGCACGGTGAGTCCAAAACTCGCCGGTATAAAAACGAGTAAAGTAAATTACGAAAAGTGGCAAGAACTCCAAAAACTCCAGCGTCAATTTCGCCATAAAACACCTATTGTTGCGCCCAATATGGCGTTGTTTTATTATGCCATGGACATTCAAAATCCACTCCCAGCCGATTGGTTATTGAATTGGGAAATTCATCGCGATCCCAAAACCCTGCTGGAGATTGCCAGTTCGACAGAAAACGTTATTTTCGTAGAAAAGTCTTTTGTGCGTGGAAATGAACACTTCATGCCCCAAAAACGTGAGGATTTTAGTATGGTTACAGATTATATCGTTCGTCACTTTCGTCTTCAACAGGAAACAAAACATTTTTTGATTTACAACGGAACTCCCTTAGATGCACCCTTACCTCAAACTTCTTCGCCCCGAACATTACCTTAAAAACAGTTTTGTAGGGGCACCGTTATTTTTTGCGGGGCATGAACTCGGAAATGGGATTGCACCTACGATGGGGGCATTTATCGCTTTTTGTGGAATGGCAAGTGCCGTTTACATTTTCAATGATTACCATGATATCGCCGAAGACCGACTGCACCCTGAAAAAAAGAAACGTCCCTTGGCCGCCGGCAGCATTTCGGTGCAATCAGCATGGCGTTTGGGTGGAATAGTAAGCCTACTTGCCCTTGCTTTGGGTTTTTATATTCATCCTGGAGTAGCTGGAGTACTGGGCGTCTATGCCCTACTCAATATCGCTTATACATTACAACTTAAAAAGTGGCCTTACCTCGATATCACCATTATAGCCCTCGGTTTTGTCCTCCGTTTGGTGGCAGGAAGTCAGGCAAGTCAGGCAAACTTATCACCGTGGATTTTGGGAGAAACGTTCCTACTCGCCTTGTTTTTGGCGTTGGCCAAACGACGCACCGAAGTCCTTCTTTATCATCGAGGCCTGGTAACGCGCAAGAATATTGACCGTTATAGACTAAAATGGGTTGATTGTGGACTGATTGTACTGAGTATACTTTTACTTTCGGGCTATATTTGGTATTGCTTTACCCCCGAAGTTATGCGACGCTATGGCTCTGAATGGGTAGTGGTATCGGCGGTTTTTGTGGCGATTGGACTCTTACGCTACCTTCAATTGGCTTTAATGAAACAAACCCTTAAATCGCCAAATAGTGTCTTGCTTGACGATCGCATTATTCAAGGAGCGCTATTGGGATGGATTATCTTTTTGGGAGGATTGTTATATGGCTAGTGAAAAATTGATTTTGGTGGACTTTGATCATACCTTGTACCGTCGGGATAGTTTAGTAGAATTTACCCGATACGCGGTGGGAACACGCCGATGGTTTTGGGGTATAGTCCGATTAATGCCTATACTAATTGGGAATCGAATTCGACTCCGCGATGGAGCTTCTACCAAAGCCGCTTGGTTGCGCTATTTCTTTGGTGGATGGCCTGCCGACACATTTCAAGCCACGGGAAAATCATTTGCATTGCATCAAATTGACCGTCACCTCGACCCAACCCTATACCCGTATCTAAAGACACTACACAACGGCACGATTGTCATTGTCACCGCTTCGGCAGCCGAATGGATTGGGGCTTGGACGGAACGGGAGGGCTTCCAACTTTTAGCCACAAGGTTAAAATATGCCGAAGGAAAATTAAATGGCGAACTGGAGGGGGCCAATTGCAATGGTCCTGAAAAAGTGCAGCGCGTTAAAATGAGTTATGATTTAAACCAATACGCCACCATTGAAGTCTATGGAAAAGGTCGAGGTGACCGTGAACTATTGGGATTGGCGAAAGCGGTACAACAGCACCAATAGCAAAAAATAAACCGCGTAATTTAGGGTATAGGCATACAATAAGCCCAACAGACCATAGCTTGGAATCCACAAGGAACATAAAAAATACAGTAAAGCCAAAGAACCCATTTCGGTGATTAAAAATTGAAATGTTTGTCGCTTCGCAAAAAAACGATAGCCCAACAATAAAGCTAAGGCTTTACAAAAATCACCCAACAATTGCCAGATCAATACCGAAGTAATCGGCTGAAATTCATCGGTATATAAAAAAGTAATTAAAGGAATGCGCAACAGGTAAATCAAAAGCAATCCCAATCCAAAAAGCGGTATGATTTTTCCATAATACGCCCGAAAGACTTCTCGATCGGCAGTACGACTTTCGGATTGCACCAGCTTGGGCAAGAAATACAATCCGATAAGAGTAGTGACAAAAACAAAATAAAATCCCGACAACCGATTCAACGCTTCCCAATATCCCGCCTGCTCCAAACCATGAAAAGCAATCAATTTTTTTCGAATTAGAATCAACACCCAAGGGCCTACCACAGAAGATGCTAAGGCCATGAGTGAATAATGACTTAAATCGCGGATAAACGACCATTGAACCCTAAGTTGGAAACGATGTAATGTGTTTCTAAGCGCCCAAGCAGACAACCCAAACGATACCGCGGGGGCAACAACGACGGCCAATAAGGCACCCCAAGTGGCATAATAGTACACCAACCCAACTGTGGCACCTAATCCTAGAATAGCACCAAAGGTTTGAATTTTCACCACCTCACGAAAAGCCTCCAATCCGTTGAGAATCGCAACCAAAACAATCGCAACCAAATACCAAGGCAATGCTGCAGCAATCCACCACCATAAGGAGGTATCAGCGGTAAATCCTTCCAGCAGCATGGGATTCCATAGCACGGCCAAACTACCAATTCCCAAGGAAGTTAGAAGCGCAACTGCCGTTAGTACAGTCAATACCGTATTTATAAATGCGGCTTGTTTATTGGGATCATTACGGTATTCAGTGGTGTATTTGACAATTCCATTGGACATGCCAAGCGTGGCTATATTTTCTACGGCAGTGATAAAATTTCGAAGGTTGCCCACCCATGCCATTCCCGTAGGACCGATACATAGGGCTACTACTTTGGCCGAAATTAATCCTGTCCCCATACGCACTAGTACCGACAGGCTATTGAGCGAGGTAATCCGCCAGAGTTCATGTTCCTTTATGTATTGGCGCCATTTCACCCTGGAAATGCATTTAAACAGTCCATAATAACTTGCTGTTCCTCAAAAGTAAGTACAGGACTTATCGGCAAGCTCAACACTTCGCGATGCAACTGTTCAGTCACGGGTAGGGTATCGGTTGCGCTATTTTGTAATGCCGCTTGATTGTGTGGCGCTATAGGATAGTGAATCATGGTTTGAATGCCATTGTCCAGCAAATAGGCTTGCAACGCTTCGCGCTTTGGTGTACGAATTACATACAAATGAAAAGCATGCAGCGATGGATCAGCCACCTGTGGTAATTGTATTTGGGGATGATTAATTCCTTGAGCATACCGTGCCGCCAATTGGCGACGGTGCTCATTTTCGGCCAATAAATGAGGTAAGCGCACGAGTAAAAATGCCGCTTGGAGTTCATCCAAACGCGAATTGGTACCAGGCAGGGAATGTACATATTTTTCGGGAGAGCCGTAATTGCGAAGAAGGCGAACCTGCGCGGCAACTTCGGCATCATCGGTTACCACAGCCCCAGCATCGCCTAATGCACCCAAGTTTTTACCGGGATAAAAACTAAACGTTTTACAATAACTTCCAAAAAATGAAATCCCATGGGCTTGGGCAGCGTCTTCAAAAAGCGCTAACTGATGTTCTTCGGCCAAAGCAGCCAATGCCTCCATCGAAGCTCGTTGACCATACAAATGCACCACCATAATCCCTTTTACTTTTGGCGTAATTGCCCGTTTTGTTTGTAGGGGACAAAGGGTAAACGTCACAGGATCGGGTTCGACCAACACCGGAACCAAGCCCGCTTGTTGGATGCCCAAAATAGTGGCAATATAGGTATTGGCAGGCACGATGATATGATCGCCTTCCTGCAAGCGACCCAGTTGAACATAAGCCCGAAGTAGTAGTGCAATGGCATCCAATCCGTTGCCAACTCCAATGGCGTAACGAGCGCCGCATAACGAGGCAAATTCAGACTCAAATTGCTGTACCGCGTCGCCCAAGATAAACCATCCTTTGTGGAGCACTTCGTCCAGTTTTTGATGGTAGGCCTCAGTATAGCGCGCGTTTATTTTTTGAAGGTCTAAAAACGGAATCATAGTAAAACCTGACTTAAATGGGTGTGATGTGCGGTGGGGACTTGGTAATAGTGTTGAACAACAGGTTGCGCACCATACGATTCTTTCCAAAACTGTAATCCGCTGTTGACTTGTTTGCCTTGATTTTCATTGGAAATGCCAAAATCAAATACCTCACAATGTGCATACACTTCGGTTATCAAATGATGGTATAAGAAGTCCAAAGCTCCCGTTTCAGAGCGGCGTTGGTCGGCAGCTACATATTGCGGATGGGCCACCCTACCCGTATCAAAAACCGTAGTCCCAGCTACCAATTGCGCTCCTTCATATACGTTAAAATGGCGAATGTGTTTGGGAAATTTTTGATGTAAATAGGTTATTTCTTCCACCGAATGTACCGGTTGCGTTTGATGTCGATCGCGAAGGTTGGGAATCAATAAGGTATGCCAAAATGCCTCAAAATGGGTTTCCTCTACAATCGTAAGTCCGTTTTTTTGTCCTCTACGAATACTCTCCCTGCGGGTTTTACTAATGGCCAACGGCTGCCGCAAATTGACCGTAGCTAATAAATCGGCGCGATGAATTTTAGCCCCACATAACTGCATCAAATAAGCAAGGTCGCCATTGAATTCGCAACAATAAAAGGGAGGAATCTCTTTAAGGTACAATGTTGTAAAACCTTGGGATGCTGTATACGCCAACAAGGCTTTGAATATAGCCAACACCTCCGAAAAATGAAGTCCTTTCGAAAGCACCAATCCCCCATAGGTTAACCCATAATGCGAATAAAGCGCTTCCTCAACTTGATGTGCTGGCAAAACTGCACAGAGTTGCCCATTTTTTTCCACACACAAAGAAGCATCTTGAAATCGATCGGCATGGTACTCCATAAAATGCCGGTGAAACAAAAAAGTACCGTTGCGGGACTGGGCAACAAAAGCATTCCAGGCTTCAAAATCGGCGGAGGTATATGTTCTAACCTGATACAAATCGACTGGCTATCTGTGAATTAAAATGTTTCAAGGGCAACAAACCCTTTTCAAAAATACGCATAAATCAAAATAAATCACTAATTTTCGAAGCATTAAACAAATTTCAATGTCTGTGCGGTTTTTTATACTCTTCGCCTTTTGTATTTTTTTTTCCTGGGAAAACAATGCCCAAAACATCGCCTTATACCAACAATTTAACGGCCGTTACGACTTTACTTTTGTAGGGAACACCCTCAATTTGGGTGAAAATAATACCAGTCAAGGGTGTGCCGAATTGATTGCGCCGTCTTCAAGTGCCGTGATGAATTTAACCCCAAGCCAACAATTGTACAAAGCCTATCTGTACTGGGCTGGCTCGGGATCGGGCGATACTACAGTTCAACTGAACGGACAACCGATTTCTGCGCAACGACTGTTTACTAATACCTTAATCAGTAGCGGCCTCACCTATTTTAGTGCTTTTGCCGAAGTTACCGCAACTGTGGCAAGTACAGGCAATGGAACTTATACGTTATCCGAATTGGATGTTAGCGCTGTGCTGAATTCCAATGCGGGGTATTGCACCAACCGTACCAATTTTGCGGGCTGGACCTTGGTTATCATTTACACCGATCCTTCCCTACCCATCAACCAATTGAATCTTTATGATGGTTTACAAAATATACCCACTTCTATTGATATCACGCTGACCAATTTGAATGTGGTGGATAATGACGGAGCCAAAATTGGTTTTGTTGCTTGGGAAGGCGATCGGGGTTTGGCTATCAACGAAAGTTTACGCATCAACGGGACTGTCTTGAGTAATCCGCCACTGAATCCCTCCAATAATGCCTTCAATGGAACCAATAGCATTACAGGGAGTAACCAATTGTACAATATGGATTTGGACATTTATTCCATTCAAAATAACATCCAATTGGGCGATACTTCAGCCTTGATCCAACTCACCTCGGGTCAAGATATGGTGTTGATGAATGTTATTTTAACCACTTTCAACAGTCAACTTCCCGATGCTGTTTTGGCCATTGATGCCATAGAAAAAACCTGTGATTCCAATGTTATCACCGTGCAATATACGGTCTCCAATCCCAACGCTACCGACCCCTTACCCGCCAACACCCCGATTGCATTTTATACCGAGGGTATTTTACTAGGACAAACCGCTACGCAAAACATCCTTCCAATCAATGGGACGGAATCGGGACAAATTACGCTAACATTACCCAATACCATTGTTTCCACATTTACGGTCGTGGGCCAGGTAGATGATACCGGCAATGGACAAGGAGTGGTTTTGGAGTTGAACGAAACCAACAATGGAGCGAACTTTTCGGATACCCTGATTTTTAAACCCGAGGTCACTGATTTAGCCCCTTTGGTGAGTTGCAACTTAGGATTCACACGCGGGATTTTTAATTTTCAAAATTATGCCGATACCGCTTTTGATGCGAGTGAGGCAACGTTTATTGGATTTTATGAAAGCTTGGCCAACGCCGACGCCGGAATAAATTCGATTGCCAATCCAGAGGATTATACGGCTATACAAACACCCCAGACCATTTATTTTCGGGTTGAAAATGCAAGCTGTTATCAAATTGGACAATTTGAGTTACAAACAAAAAATTGCCCCCCAACAATTTACAATTACGTTTCTGCCAACAACGATGGAGCCAATGATTTCTTTACCATTGAAGGACTTTATGGCATTTTTTTTCAATTTGAATTGGAAATCTACAACCGATGGGGGCGTTTGGTTTGGAAAGGAAATCATACACAATCGCCTTGGGACGGATTTGCCAACCAACCCCATACCGTGAGTAACTACATTTCCCCAAAAGGAACCTATTATTACATCCTCAGATTAAACGACCCAGGCTTTCCCGAACCCTACGTTGGTTGGTTGTATTTCACCTTTTAAGGTTTCCTACTTTTCTTGTATTTTAGCCGTTTTAAATCAGTTGTTTTGAAACAAATACAATCGCCACAAAATCCATTGATAAAATCGTTGCTGCTCCTGCAAGAAAAAGCCAAAGCGCGCAAACAATCGGGCACTTTTCTCATTGAAGGCCAGCGGGAAATCACATTGGCTTTGCAAGGAGGATATCAATTGGAAACGGTTTTATTTGTTCCCGAAATGATAGCGACAACATCCCTTCAGTCCCAAGTACCCCAATCGGTAACCTGGATTGAAATCAGTCGAGAAGTCTATCAAAAATTAGCCTATCGCGATACCACAGAGGGAATTATTGCGGTGGCAAAAATGCAAAATCACGAACTCGAGACGTTGATTCTCCCTCAAAACCCGCTGCTACTTGTGGCTGAAGCTATTGAAAAACCTGGAAATCTAGGCGCTTTGTTACGAACTGCCGATGCCGTGGGCGCCGATGCCGTGGTAATTGCCAATCCCAAGACCGATTTGTACAATCCCAACATTGTGCGTTCGAGTGTAGGATGCTTATTTACCAATTCAATTGCTACGGGAACTTCAGCCGAGGTTATTTCTTTTTTACAACAAAAAAACATTGCCATCTACAGTGCGACGCTGCAAAACGCCAATGCCTATCATGAAAATGATTATACCGGACCAACCGCTTTGGTCGTTGGAACAGAAGCCACCGGACTCACTGAAGCGTGGCGTGAAGCCGCAACACAAAACATTATCATACCCATGTCGGGGACTATCGATTCGATGAATGTCTCGGTAGCCGCCGCAATTTTACTTTTCGAAGCCAAACGTCAACGCGGCTTTATATAAAATCTTTCCTCCATGAAACAACTCTTTTTTTCTATGCTTTTCCTTTCCATAGGAAGTGTACAAGCCCAAATTACTGAAGCGCAAGTCGATGATGTGGTCGAACGAACCCGCAAAGCCTTTAATGTTCCCGGAATCGCCGTGGGCATTGTCAAAGATGGAAAACTTGTACTAGCCAAAGGATATGGAATACGAAATGCCAAAACCCAGGAAAAAGTCGATGCCCAAACCTTGTTTGCGGTTGCTTCCAATACCAAAGCCATGACCGCAGCGGCCTTGGGGCAGTTGGTCGACCAAAAAAAAATACATTGGGACGATAAGGTGGTGCAATACCTTCCCAATTTTAAAATGTACAATGCGTATGTAACCGCCGAATTTACCATCAGGGATTTACTGACGCATCGCAGTGGCTTAGGATTGGGCGCAGGGGATTTGATGATTTGGCCCGACGGACATAATTTCACGCGAAATGATATCGTGCAAAACATCCAGTATTTAAAACCTGTTTCGGGATTCCGCGCCAAATACGATTACGACAACCTGTTGTATATTATTGCAGGCGAAGTTGTTGCAAAAGTAAGTGGTCAATCGTGGAATGCCTATGTGGAGCAACATTTGATGACCCCTTTGCGCATGTCGCGTAGCGCCACTTCTTGGGAACGGGTAAAAGATACCACCAATTGCAGTGTACCGCATGTGCCTACCGAGAATGGATTACAAGTGATTCCGCGCTACACCAATTCAATTTTTGATGCCGCTGCTGGCGTGTATACCTCGGTTGAAGATTGGAGCCATTGGGTTATAGCGCAGTTGCAACAGGGAACTTATGGCCCTTTGGCAACGGAAACCCTTTTTTCGAAAACCACACACCAAGAAATGTGGAAGCCCCAAACGTTGATGCCTATCACCGGAGTGGCTCCCTACCGATGCCATTTTAGAGCCTACGGACTGGGCTGGCAATTGACCGATATCAACGGTCATTTACAAGTTTCACACACGGGAGGTTTGGATGGAATGGTCACCCAAACCGTACTGTTTCCTGAGCTGCAACTGGGCATCATCGTGTTTACCAACCAACAAAGTGGCGCCGCTTTTACCGCAATTTCCAACACCATCAAAGATGCCTACTTGGGGTTGCAACACCCCGATCATGTAACCACGCTGCAATCGGATCGTGCCACCAAAGAAGCGCAAGCCGATCAGATTACTGCTGCCATCTGGCGACAAGTAACCGAAAACGAGCAGGCAAAAGGCTATCGCCCGAAAAAGTTCATGCTGGGGGAGTATCATGACCCTTGGTTTGGAGCGGTTACCATCAGCGAAGGCAAAAACAAAATATTATTTACCTCCCACCGTTCGCCTCGCCTCACAGGAACATTGCACTGGGTGAAAGACGATCACTTTGCCGTAAAATGGTTCAACCGTAGCATGATGGCCGACGCTCATGTGTATTTTAAACGCAATGCCGATGGAAAACTCATCGGATTTACCATGGCGCCTATTTCGCCATTGACCGATTTTAGTTACGATTTTCAAGATTTGGAGTTTACAAAAGTCGATTAGAAAAAGCCTATTGGGTATTGCAAAATTGCCTGAAAAAGTTGTACATTTAGCCAACTAAGCGATTTCCCATGCACGAGATAGATTTAGAAGAAGAAAAAAAAGCCCTAGCACGCGAGTACAAGGAGCTGTTGCGGATTAGTTACCAAACCTTGACCGAGGACGATAAAAAACTGATTCGCAAAGCCTTTGATGTAGCTGTCGATGCTCACAAAGACCAACGTCGGAAGTCGGGAGAAGCCTATATTTTTCATCCCATCGGAGTGGCCAAAATAGTCGCCTCCGAGATTGGATTGGGAGCTACCGGAATTGCAGCGGCGTTGTTACACGATGTGGTGGAAGACACTCCGATTTCGGTAGAAGATATTGAGCGCTTGTTCAATCCAAAAATTGCACAATTGGTCGCTGGATTGACCAAGATTTCGCAGGTTAAAAAGGATATGAACATCTCGATGCAGGCCGAGAATTTCCGTAAAATGTTACTCACCTTAAACGATGATGTTCGAGTCATTCTCATCAAAATCGCCGATCGCTTGCACAATATGCAAACCATGGATTCCATGCCGCAGTACAAGCAGGAAAAAATCGCTTCGGAAACCCTGTACATTTATGCCCCACTCGCCCACCGTTTGGGCTTGTACAACATCAAAACGCAGTTGGAGGACTTAGGGTTAAAATACACCGAACCCGCCATTTATAGCGATATTGTAAGCAAAATTAAAGAAACCAAAGAGGAGCAAGATGCCTATATTAAAATGGTATCCGATGTATTGCGCAAATCGTTGGATGAAGAAGGGATTGAGTATACGTTGAAAGGCCGTCCTAAGTCTATTTACTCCATCCGACGTAAAATGCTGGTGCAACGGGTCACTTTTGATGAAGTATACGACAAATTTGCCCTGCGGATTATTTACAAGTCCAATCCCCATGATGAAAAATTCCTAGCCTGGAAAATTTACTCCGTTGTAACCGACCACTATCGTCCGAGTCCGAGCCGCCTACGCGATTGGATTTCCTCCCCCAAATCGACGGGATATGAAGCCTTACACATCACTGTTATGGGTCCGAAAGGCCGCTGGGTCGAGATTCAGGTTCGCAGCGAACGCATGGATGAAATTGCCGAAAAAGGGTATGCCGCCCATTACAAATACAAACAAGGAGCCACCGAAGAATCGGGCTTAGAAAAATGGCTGAACCTGTTGAAAGAAGCCTTAGAAAACTCCGAAACCAACGCGGTGGATTTTGTGGAGGATTTCAAAATGAACTTGTATGCTAAGGAGATTTTTGTTTTCACCCCCAAAGGCGAAATCAAATCGTTACCAAAAGGAGCTACTTCTCTGGATTTTGCTTTTAGCATCCACTCCGAAATCGGAATCAAAACGCGCGGTACTCGGGTCAATGGACGATTAGTGCCTTTAAACCATGAACTAAAAAGTGGCGATCAGGTGGAAGTCATCACCTCTCCGCACCAAAAGCCAACAATCAACTGGTTGGACTATGTAACGACTTCCCGTGCGAAAAATAAAATTCGCAGCGTTCTTAACGAAAATACCAAAAAAATTGCTGAAGAAGGCAAAGAATTACTCACGCGAAAACTGAAGCATTTGAAGATTACTTTAAATGAATCGGTGGTGAATGAATTGGTAAATTATTTTAAACTAAAAACCAGTTTGGACCTGTTTTACCGGGTGGGCATTGGCGCCATAGAAAACCAGCAATTAAAAGACTATGCCGCACAGAAAAGCAATACGTTGATTAATTTCTTTAAGAATAAAATCAAACGCAGCCATAGCAACAATCCCGAAGAAATCAACCGCCCCGAGTTGACAAGCAACTATGACCTATTGGTTTTTGGTAAAGAGCAAGACCGCTTGGATTACAAACTGGCATCGTGTTGCAATCCGATTCCGGGAGATGAAGTTTTTGGGTTTGTCACCATCAACGAAGGCATCAAGGTGCATAAAAAGGACTGTCCCAATGCGATTAGCTTACAATCCAATTACGCCTACCGCATTATGCAAGCCCGTTGGATCGATTCGACCAAACAAGAGTTTAAAGTGATGTTAAACATCACAGGCATGGATACTTTGGGCTTGACGAATGAACTCACCAAAGTGATTTCCAACCAAATGCACGTTAACATACAAAGCATTTCCTTGAGTGGCGAAGCGGGAATTTTTAACGGACAAGTTACCGTGATTGTTCAGAACAATCAGATTTTAAAGCGCATGATTGAAAATATCAAAAAAATAGACGGTATTGAAAAAGTGTCGCGAGTGTATAGTTAAGTAAAATAACCTAATACGCTATAAAAAAGGAATCCAACGACTAATTGGATTCCTTTTTTTCTACTTTTTTATCCTCAATTTTGAGAGGCTTAGTATCGGTAAAATGACCGTTTTCATCCACATAGATGAGCATGCTGTCAAACCCTTTGCCCTTGTTATTGTGTAACTTTCGGTCGGCTTTCTTTTGATCTTTTTCTTTTTGTTTGAGGATTTTTTTCTTGTGTTGTTGTTTTTTGGAAAACGAGTCTGCCATAGAGAATAATCGAATTAATGAGTAAGTTGATGAATGGGTTTGCCATTTTGTTTGACGATTTGACGCCACATGGCCGATTCGTTGGGCGTACAAAAACTAATCGCTTGACCGCTCAATCCGGCGCGACCTGTTCGACCAATACGATGCACATACGTTTCCACTTCGGTCGGTAAGTCGTAATTAATCACCAAAGGCAAGGCTTCGATATCAATGCCACGGGCGGCAATGTCGGTAGCCACCATCACTTGAATGGTTTGTGCTTTAAAATCTGCCAATGCTTTTTGACGAGCCGATTGCGACTTGTTGCCGTGAATTGCTGCCGCAGTAACGCCTTGTTTGCTTAATTTTTGAACCAATTTATTAGCACCGTGTTTGGTTTTGGTAAACAACAAACATTGGTGCCCGTTATGATTGCGCAATACCGATAACAAAATCGGTTCTTTATCTTGCGGTTCCACCACATATACAGCCTGTTCTATCACCGCTTTGATCGACGACACCGGTTGGGCATCAACTTGCATGGGATTGTTGAGAAAAAGCGGAATTAATTTGCGAATGGTATCGGGAAATGTAGCTGTAAAAAACAAGGTTTGTCGCTGTTGCGGTAAAAAACGCAATAACGCCTTCATATCGTGAATGAATCCCATGTCGAGCATGCGATCGGCTTCATCCAAAACAAGGGTTTCTAAATGGCGAAGATCGATAAGATTACGTCGTAATAAATCCAATAATCGCCCTGGAGTTGCCACAATAATTGCTGGCTTTTGGTGCAACGCTTGAATTTGTTTTCCTTCTGAAACACCACCAAAAATGGGCTGAGAACGAAAAGGCAATCCCGAACCCAATTGCGTAAAAGTAGCTTCAACTTGTAGCGCCAATTCGCGGGTGGGCGTCACCACCAAAACACGAATTTGACCCGAAGTTGTGGGTTTATTTTGGGTTAGTTGTTGTAAAATGGGCAACACGAAAGCAGCGGTTTTTCCGGTTCCTGTTTGCGCACAACCAATGAGATCGTGGCCTTGTAACAAAAGGGGAATGGCTTTCTGTTGAATGAGTGAAGGCTGGGTGTAGCCCGCTTCGGTGATCGCTTTTTGGAGCACGGGAAGCAATAAAAAATCTTGAAATGTCATAGGATCGAATGTAAAATTAAATTCGAACTTCCTATAGTATTCGTCTTATGAAGTAGAAAGGGAAAAACAGGATTGACCCACAACGCACAGAACGCCAAAAATGACGTTCTGCCATGTTGTAGGGCTATAGAGCGACTCTTGCACGCCGAAAGGCAAATACCAAGAAGTCGTTTAGTACCTTTTGTACGATTGAAACGAGTTACGCGATTGTGGACGCTCTTCACGAGGACGTGCTTCAGCAACGTTAATGTCAAAATTGTCAACCGAAGTGTTGTTTAATCCTTGAATCGCGCGTTGGCCTTCTTCTTTTTGAGCCATCTCTACGAATGCAAATCCACGAGGACGTCCCGTTTCACGATCAGTAATAATTTTTGCAGAATTAACTTCACCATACGCGCTGAATAATTCGCGCAAATCTGATTCTGAGGTATGGTAGCTCAGGTTGGAAACATAAATGTTCATAATAAAATTGTTTTAATGATTAAAAAAGGCAGTACTGAAACGCCAAAACTGAAAAAGAAAAGAAGTCATTAAAACAAAATTCACTATCCAGAACGAGCATTGGCAGAGAACCAATCGGGTACAAAGGTAGCGGTAAAGTAACGTTTCCGCTTTTTAAAACACATTTATTTTCATTTTTACAGTCATACCAAGGGTTGCCAAAGCAGGTAAAACGAGTAAAAAAGGGATTCCAGCGCTTAAACCAACGAATTTTAAACTTCTGAAAAGCATCATCGTTGCCCAATTTTTACAGCCGTTTTGGGAATGAAAATAGGAATCGTTTAAAAATGAGCGTCAAGTTTTGCCTCTTGGCAACAAAAAAGTATCTTTGTAACCTATGACACAAATTGCTTCGGATAACGCTAAAAATCAGGAGACCGTAAAGAATGTTTTTACGGCCTATTTGGAAACCAACGGGCATCGAAAAACACCCGAACGCTATGCCATTTTACAAGAAATTTACGATAGTGAAGAACATTTTGACATCGAGAATTTGTATATCAAAATGAAAAACAAAAACTATCGGGTGAGTCGAGCGACCTTGTACAACACCATTGAACTCCTTCTCGATTGTGGACTAGTGCGCAAACATCAATTTGGTCAAAATCAGGCGCATTATGAAAAATCATACTTCGACAAGCAACACGATCATATTATTATGACCGATACAGGCGAAGTGATCGAATTTTGTGATCCACGTATTCAAACCATCAAAAAAACCATGGAAGAAATTTTTGGGATAGAAATTCACAACCATTCCCTCTATTTCTACGCCAGTAAAAAAGCATAACTCCACACAACACAAACAACACAACAATGACTGTAGATTTACTGTTAGGATTACAATGGGGTGACGAAGGCAAAGGAAAAATTGTCGACGTACTCACCTCAAAGTATGACATTATTGCCCGTTTTCAGGGCGGACCCAATGCGGGACACACTTTAGAATTTGACGGCATCAAACACGTATTGCGTACTATTCCCTCGGGGATTTTCCATGCCAATTCCATCAATATCATCGGGAATGGTGTGGTGATTGATCCCGTGGTCTTTCAAAAGGAAATTGAAGGCTTGGCAAAATTCAATATGGATATAACGTCCAAATTGTTCATTTCACGAAAAGCACATCTTATTTTACCAACCCATCGTTTGTTGGATGCCGCCTCAGAAACCGCCAAAGGAAAAGCCAAAATCGGTTCTACCCTCAAAGGTATTGGTCCAACCTACATGGATAAAACGGGACGCAACGGTATTCGTGTGGGCGACATTGAATTGAATGACTTCAAGGAACGCTACCGCCAATTGGCCAACAAACACGAAGAAATGATTAAGTTCTACGATGTGGCGATTCAATACAACTTGGCAGAAATGGAAACTGAGTTTTTTGCCGCAATCGAAGCCTTGAAAAAATTGACCTTTATCGATAGTGAAGAATATTTAGCCCAAGCCCAAAAAGCTGGAAAATCCATTTTGTGTGAAGGCGCTCAGGGTTCGTTACTCGATGTTGACTTTGGTACCTATCCTTTTGTCACTTCCTCCAATACCACTGCTGCCGGAGCGTGTACCGGATTAGGTATTGCACCCAATAAAATCAAAGACGTTTTCGGAATATTCAAGGCCTACACTACACGAGTAGGTAGTGGCCCCTTCCCTACCGAATTGTTTGATGAAGTCGGCGCTACGATGGCTCGAGTTGGCAACGAATTCGGCTCGGTTACCGGACGCCAACGCCGCTGCGGATGGTTGGACCTCGTGGCGTTAAAATATGCCATTCAAATCAATGGAGTGACCCAATTAATGATGATGAAAGGCGATGTACTTTCGGGATTCGAAACGTTGAAAGTCTGTACCGCCTACCAATACAAAGGAAAAACCATTCACCATTTGCCCTATAATATTGAAGAGGAAAATGTCACGCCAATTTACACGGAATTTAAAGGTTGGAACGCCGATTTAACAGGGTTAACAACCTTTGAGAGCTTGCCGCAAGAGTTAAAAGAATACATCGCATTTATCGAACAGGAAGTCGAAGTCCCGATTAAGGTTGTCTCCGTGGGTCCCGATCGAAAACAAACGATAGTGAGATAATAAAATAAACCGTTCGCATTGAACGGTTTTTTTGTTTTATAACTTTAACACCAAGGACTCACTTCCTTTTAGCTTCAATGGAAGTTGCCCTTTGCCCTGACTCACTTTCAAAGAAACCGTAGTGCCGTACAAAATATCTTTTACTGGATACGTACCGTCTTTGAGTCCCCACAACCGAATCAACTCAGCGGGAATTTGCAACGTGTAATCCACCTCACGGTACGAATCAAAATTGGACACAACGATCAACTTCTCCGTGGCCGACCAACGTGCAAAAGCGTATTGTTGTCCGTCGTAATTGGGTGTTGACGCATTGGGTGCGTGTAAGTCCATATAATTGCCCATCACCGCCGAACTTTTGGCACTAAAGGTCAATAATCGTTTGTAGAAATCCCGGAGTGCTTTTTCACTATCCGAAAGTTGTCCGCCATCAAATTTACCGTTGTTCATCCATCGTTGGTGATGCGGTACGCCCACGTAATCAAAAATACTGGTACGTGTTGGTTTTCCAAAACCACCTTCCTCCAAACCGGGTTCGCCTACTTCCTGTCCAAAATAAATCATGATAGGAGCTGAACTCAAAAGGGTTGAAACCACCATTAAGGGTTTCCCGCGTTCTGGAGTTCCCGCAAAATCAATACTTGCCAAACGTTGCTCGTCATGGTTGTCTAAAAAGTGTAACATGTGACGCTCAATGTCTTGGTTGCGTTTGCGAATGTCGGTCAATCCATCAGAAAGCGCCTGTCCTCGAATCATTGCTTTCAAATGATCATAGGTTTCCACCTTGTCGTAGAGGTAATCCATTTTACCTTTAAAAATGTAATTGCGGTACTCGTTGGGATTGTATACTTCGGCCAAAAGAAAGGCTTCAGGATTTTTCATTTTGATCGAGGAGTTCAAAAAACTCCAAAATTCATAAGGAACCATTTCAGCCATATCATAACGGAAACCATCGACTCCTTTTTCCAACCAATACATAGCAATTTCGCGAAACTTCAACCACGAATTAGGCACATCCTTGTCTTTCCAATACGCATAATGCTCCGCATAGGTTTTTTTCTCAAAACCCTCAGGCAATTCGGGGAAATCTTTGGAACCATCGGGACGGATACCATAATTTACCTTAACGGTCTCGTACCAATCGTTAATATCAGGCTTTGCCGCTCGAGAGCCGTTTCCGGTCCATTTGGCTGGATTTTCATCAAATTGCCCATCCAATAACGGATGTTCATCCCCGCCAAGAGGCTTGTAATCGGGTGATGTAGGCACTTGAAACGGTTGCCCTGGAATGTAATAAAAATTGTTATTACGGTTGTACTCTTGCGTCACGTCATCGTCTTCCCCAAAGTCTTTTACACCCTCGGGTTTTGACAAACTCTTGTATTTACGGGCAATGTGGTTGGGAACAATATCAATGATGACTTTCATTCCGTTTTTATGGGTGCGTTCAATCAAGGCCTCAAACTCTTGCAAACGCGTCAAGGGATCGACAGCCAAGTCGGGATTTACATTGTAATAATCCTTCACCGCATAAGGTGAACCCGCTCGTCCTTTAACCACATCGGGATCATCGTCACTTATGCCGTAGGGCTTGTAATCGGCTACCACCGCGTGATGGGGCACTCCCGTATACCAAATGTGTGTAACGCCCAACCCTTTGATTTCCTCTAACGCTTTGTCGGTAAAATCATTAAATTTTCCAACGCCATTTTCTTCCTTGGTCCCCCAAGGTTTGTTGGTGGTATTGGTATTACCAAATAATCGGGTAAAAACTTGATAAACGACTTTTTTCTGTTCCACAGGTGTTACTTTTTTGGGAGGTTGTGATGGAGTTTTGGGGGCTTGTGCTTGAACTTGAAAGGCAAATGCCAAGCCGGCCATCCAGATGTATTTATGCATGGTACATTGTTTTTTCATGATGAAACACAAATATAGAAATTCGTCGGGGATTCTCTAGGCTAATAAAAAAAACTTAATACCGAAAACCAACGGGGGCTTTTTCATAAATTTGCCCCACTAAACTATAGGAATTTGAGACGTATCCTTGTTTTTCTTTTTTTACTACTCGGGTGGTGCCAATATGCCTTAGGGCAACGTCCTCCGGGGAGTATTCAAATTGAAAATGCCGACTTTCAAGACATTAACCAATTTGAAATTCCCGATGCCGTTTTGCTCACGGGAAATGTTCGCGTGCGTCATGAAGGGGTCGTGATGACCTGCAACAAAGCCTATTTTTTTCAGAAAGAAAATTATATCAAAGCCTTTGGACAAGTACAAATGGTACAAGGCGACACTTTGTACCTCAACAGCACTTATGCCGAATATAACGGAAATGTAAAAAAAGCCTATGCTACGGGGAATGTAATCATGCGCTCCCCCGAATCGAGTTTGGTGACCGATACCATTCATTTTGACCGAATGAAACAAGAAGCCTTTTACAAAACCAAAGGCGTCATTACCAACCGAAATAATACACTCAAAAGCGATGCGGGCACGTATTATGTGAAAGAAAAAAAATACCGTTTTCTTACCGCAGTAGAACTCAAAAACCCGGAATACACAATTCGCTCTAATCACTTGGACTATTATACCAGTTCGGGACATTCGTACCTCTTTGGTCCTTCGACGATCACGGGAAAAGACAACTTTATTTATACCGAAAACGGATTTTACAATACCAAAAAAAATGTCGGTCACTTTCTGAGGAAGTCGTATATCAAATACAAGGACCGGAAAATTGAAGGCGACAGTTTGTATTTTGACCGTACGCGGGAATTCTCTTCGGGGACACGAAATGTCAAAATTACCGATACCATCAACCGCGCCATCATTAAAGGACATTATGCCGAATTATACAAAAAACAAGATTCCGTGTATATGACCCGTCGTGCCTCGGTGCGCTATTGGGTAGAAAACGACTCGATGTTTGTGCATGCCAAGAAAATCTATCTCACGGGGAAACCGGGGGCGCGAATTATTCGTGGGGAAAAAAATGTGCGGTTTTTCAAAACGGACATGAGCGGAAAATGCGACTCTTTGCACTCCGATCAAAAAGTGGCCCTGACCAAACTCATCGGGAAACCGATACTTTGGAACGGCGACAAACAACTCACCGGCGATGTCATGCATCTCATTGGCAATAATGCTACGGAAAAACTCGATTCGCTAAAAGTACTCAACAATGCGTTTATCATTTCCAAAGACACGCTAGGCGCGGGTTTCAATCAGGTTAAAGGAATAAATCTGTATGGAAAGTTTCGGGAAAATAAATTGTATGAAGTCGATGTGGTCAAAAATAACGAAGTCATTTACTTTATGCGCAACGACAAAAACGAACTCATCGGCATCGATAAAACGGCTTGTAGTCGCATAAACATGACCCTCAATGGAAATGATGTCGATACCATTACTTTTTTTGATCGCGTAAACGGAACCTTGTACCCAGAGGAAGATTTTCCCGAGAATGTGCGGAAACTCCGGGGCTTTGTATGGCGCATTGAGGAGCGAATAAATTCCAAAGAAGATATTTTCCCTCCCGAAGAAGCCGAAGCCGAAGCGGCGTTGCAAGAACAAGCGCGCAAAGAGGCTGCAAAACCCGCTGTTCCAATGCCTATTCGAAAAGAAACATTGAATTACGACAAAACGAGCCGTTCGACCAAAACGAAATAAAACCTACAACGCTGCGGTATATGACCTTGAAATCGGACTTTTTACGATACCAAGCCCAAACCTCACCCTACCCACTCGGGATGGAAGTTTCCCATGCCGTGGGTTCGTATATTTATGACACCCAAAACAAAGCGTATTTGGACTTTGTGGCGGGCGTTTCGGCTTGCTCCCTAGGGCATCAGCATCCACGGGTAAATCAAGCGATTATTGATCAATTGCATAAGTATTCGCATGTTATGGTCTATGGCGAATATGCACAACATCCAGCAACGGAATATTGCAAATTATTGGTGCAAAACTTACCCCCCGAATTAAATAAAGTGTATTTGGTCAATTCAGGGACCGAAGCCACAGAAGGCGCCCTCAAATTGGCCCGCCGCGTTACAGGAAGGAGTCAGCTTATTTCCTGCCACAACGCCTATCACGGCAACACCATGGGATCGATGAGTGTAATGGGGTTTGAAGAGCGCAAACAAATCTTTCGTCCCTTGGTGCCCGATGTCGAATTTATTACGTTCAACAACGAAGCGGATATCGCAAAAATTACCACCCGTACCGCCGGAATTATCTTGGAAAGTATTCAGGGTGGTGCAGGATTTATCCAACCCGAAAATGATTTCTTGTTGAAAGTCAAACAGCGTTGTGAAGCTGTAGGAGCCTTGATGATTGTTGATGAAATCCAACCCGGATTTGGACGCACAGGGAAATTATTTGGCTTTGAAAACTATAATGTTGTACCCGATGTGGTCATTATTGGCAAAGGCATGGCAGGAGGTATGCCCGTTGGAGGTTTTATCGCCAACGAACGCTACATGGATTTATTAAGTCACGATCCTAAACTCGGCCATATTACAACCTTTGGAGGACATCCCGTGATTGCTGCGGCTAGTTTAGCCACGTTACAAGAAATACTTGAAAAAGACTATGCGACTCAAGCTTTGGAAAAAGAAAAATTGTTTCGCCGTCTTTTGGTACACCCTTTGATAGAAGAAGTTAGGGGCCGCGGATTGATGTTGGCGGCGATGACTGCTGATCCAGAGATTACGAATCGCGCCATTTTCAAATGCCAAGACAAAGGACTTATCCTATTTTGGTTATTGTTTGAAGGAAAAGCCATACGGATTACCCCACCGCTGACTGTTTCTGAGGCGGAAATTCGCGAAGGTTGTGCCATCCTGTTGGAGGCGTTAGACGAGATTATGACTGAGGATAAGCACGTTACCCTTAGTTAGTGTTAATTAAATTGTTTAAAACAATTCCTGTTTTTTTCCGTTTTTCCTCAAGGGTTACGTACCTTTAAGTAGTGCAACCTAAACCCCAATGACTATGTATTTGAATCACGAAGAAGACGACTACAATTTATCGCTCTCCCGTTTTGAGTCGATGTTGAAAACCAATAAGGTGTTCTTCTTCGATTCGGAGGAGTTTGAAGAGATTATCTTGTATTATTTGGACATGGGAAAAACTAATTTGGCAAAAAAAGCACTCAAATTAGGCTTGGAACAGCATCCAAAATCAACAGGGTTAAAATTGGTTCAAGTGGAAATGTTGGTGTACGAAGACAAATTGGACGCCGCCGAAAAACTATTGAATGAATTGTATGCCATTGAACCGCACAACGAAGAAATTTATATCCAACGCGCCAGCATTTACTCCAAACGCGACAACCATGAAAAAGCGGTAGCCTGTTTGAAAAAAGCGCTCGAGTATACCGATGACCATGCCGATGTTTACAATTTGATGGGGATGGAATATTTATTTATGGACGATTTAGAATCGGCAAAATCCTGTTTCATTCAATGTTTGGAAGAAGATATTGCAGACCAATCGGCCTTATACAATGTGGTGTATTGTTTTGAATTTCTAGACCAAAATGCCGCCGCTATTGACTATTTGAAAACCTACATTGATCGTAATCCTTACAGTGAAATTGCTTGGCATCAATCGGGACGGTTGTACTATGGGTTAAAAGATTATGAAAATGCCGTACGTGCTTTTGAATTTGCTACCTATATCGACGAGACCTTTGTAGGCGCTTTTATGGAAAAAGGGAAGGCTTTGGAACGTTTGAAGCGCTATACGGAAGCCATTGAAAGCTACGAGCAAACCCTTGCTTTAGACGACCCAACGTCGTATGCTTTGTTGCGAATTGGCAAATGCTACGAAAAAGTAGGCAACAAGGTAGCTGCCCTTAAATATTACAACCAAACCGTCCACGAAGATCCGTTATTGGACAAAGGTTGGATCGCGATTACCGATTTTTATATTCGTCAAAAAAATTATTCCAAAGCACTCTATTATGTCAATAAAGCCCTCGGAATTGACGATCAAAACAGCAGCTATTGGAAACGGTATGCAACCATCAACAAAGCCCTATTTTTATATGAAGAAGCTGAACATGGGTATCGAAAAGCGGTTGAGTTTGGCGATTACGAATTGGACACCTGGTTGTTTTGGGTAGACATGATGTATCAAATGGGTGAAAATGATAATGCGATACTTGCGTTACTTCAAGCCAGTGAATATTTTCCCGAAGCCTATGAAATTGAGTACCGCATGGCAGGCTTGTATTTTACGCTTGAAATGGAAGAAAAAGGAAGTTATCATCTTGCCAATGCCTTGCGGTTGAATGCACCCCATTATACCTTATTGGAAGAGTTGTTTCCGCAAGTGATGGACCTGAATAGCATCCAAAAAGCACTCCGAAAATACCGTAAATAATGGCCCCATCTTCCGAAAAACGCTTTGGCCTTTTGGGACGAAACATTGCGTATTCCTTTTCACGTGGGTATTTTGCAAAAAAGTTTGAAGCGCCGCAATGGCAACACTGTCGCTATGACAATTACGATCTGCCCGAGGCTGCTCAAATTAAACCTTTGTTACAAACCCAACCCTATCTGAATGGCTTAAATGTAACCGTTCCCTACAAAGAAGCCGTCATCCCTTTTTTGGATGATTTGGATCCCATTGCCCGACAAATTGGAGCTGTAAATACGATCCAATGGCTCCCCGATGGTACAACCCTAGGCCACAATACCGATTGGTACGGATTTCAACAAGCATTAGCACCGCACTTAACGCCCCATCATCAACGTGCCCTCGTCTTGGGAACCGGAGGCGCTGCCAAAGCGATTTGTTACACGTTGCAACATTTGGGTATACCCTATACCTTGGTCAGTCGTTCTGGCGAAGAGGGAACCCTTTCCTACGCCGAAATCACGCCCGAAATCATGCATGCCCACACCCTTGTTATTCAATGTACCCCTTTGGGAACCTTTCCCGAGGTAGAGGCCTGTCCCCCAATACCCTACTCCTATTTTACGCCGCTTCACCTAGCGTTTGATTTGGTATACAATCCGCCTAAAACCCGTTTTTTAACCTTAGCTGAAGCACAAGGCGCCACGATTGAAAATGGGTATTCTATGTTGGTTCACCAAGCAGAAAAGGCCTGGGAAATCTGGAACAGCACCAACGTGTAGGCTTAAATCCTGTCTTTTCAATTTCTTTACACACAGAAACCTAGCTTTTACTTTGAATTTTAGGACGACTTTAGTATCTTTCGCCCTAATTATTGTATAACCCCTACAACCTAAACGAATGTCTGAAGTAGTGAATGACAACCTGAATCCCGAAATGGAGGGTTCAGATGGAATGGAAAACCAAGCGAATGTAGACGCGAATACGACCGAAAACGCAACTACTCCTGAGGAATCAACCCCTATAGAGAGTCCAATTCCCGATACCGAAGTGGAAGCTGCTTTATCGGAGGAAACGGAAGAAACGCCCGAAATTGAAGTGATTTCTGGGGATGAAGCCGATGCCCCTGAGGCGCAAGAAACTGCTGTGGAATCGAATGAAATCACAGCCGCCGAAGCAACCCCTGAGCGTGAAGAAACGACGCCTTCCGAGACTATTGAAGCGGTGACTCCCGAAGAAAGTCAGGAATCCGCTGCCGCTGAAACCCATGAGGAAGCCCTTTCGGCTATCGCTGAAGCCAATGCCGAAGAAAGCGAAGATGAAACCCTGAAGGGACGTCACGAGATTCCTATGGAAGATTATGATGCCTTTTCGATGGAGCAATTGGTCGCTGCTTTAGAAGGTTTAGTCGCTGTTGAGCACGTGATGACCGTTCGTGAGCATGTGGAAGAAGTTCGCAAAGCCTTCCTTTCCAAATTCCACCATTTTATCGATGAAAAACGCGATGAGTTTTTGGCGGAAAACCCCGACACTACTGAAGATTTCCACTATGATTTCCCTTTAAAAAAGCGATTTGACACGCTTTATACCACCTATCGTGACAAAAAGAATGCCCATTTCAAATCGTTGCAAAATGCGTTAAAATCCAATTTGGAGAAGCGCGAAGCTTTGGTAGAAGAATTGAAAAATGTGGTCGCCCAATCGGGAGGTAATATCGCCCAAGCCTTGAAACAGCTCGCTGACATTCGCGAACGCTGGAAAAATGCAGGACCTATACCAAAGGACAAATACAATCACGTTTGGAACAACTACCACTTCCATTTGGAAAACTTCTATGATGTATTACATTTGGATCGTGAGGCCCGTGATTTGGAATTCAAAAATAATTTAGAGCAAAAGCAACGAATTATCGCCCGTGTTGAGGAATTAACGCAAGAAAGCGATATCAACAAAGCCTTCCGCGAATTGCAAGACCTCCACCGCATTTGGAAAGAAGACATTGGTCCTGTTTCCAAAGAGGTACGCGAGAGTTTGTGGCAACGTTTTAGCGAGCTTACCAAACAAATGCACGACAAACGCGAATCGTTATCGGAAGAATTCCGTAAACGCGAGCAAGAAAATCTGGCGAAAAAGCAAGAAATCATTGCCGCTTTGGAGGTACTTGCTACCGAGCGCGTAGACAGTCATGCGTTGTGGGTGCAACAAATTGCCAAAGTAGAGGCGTTACGCAATACTTTTTTTGCCACCGGTAAAGTCCCTTCAGAAGTGAATGAAGCGACTTGGGCGGCGTTTAAAACAGCCGTTCGTAATTTTAACGCTTTAAAAAATTCCTTCTACATGGACATTAAAAAAGGGCAAAACGATAATTTGAGTCGCAAGCAAGCCTTGGTGGCTCGTGCCAATGAATTGAAAGATGCCGATGATTTTGCGGCAACCACGCCCATCATGAAGCAGATTCAGGAAGAGTGGAAAACCATTGGTCATGTTCCTCGAAAATTCTCCGACAGTTTGTGGAAAGAATTTAAAGACGCTTGCAACACCTACTTTGACCGCTTGAAAGAAAGTAAGAAAGAAGAAAATTCGGTCGAATTGGAAGCTTTCAATAACAAAAAAGCGTATTTAGAACAATTGCGTTCTTTTGAATTGGTAGGCGATCACAAAACCGACTTGGACGCTATCAAAGCGCATATCGAGCAATGGAAAAGTTTTGGTAAGGTTCCTTTCAACCGCCGTCATATTGAAGGTAAATTCAACAAAATTTTGGATGCTTTATTTGAAAAATTAAGCGCTAGCAAAAAAGAAGGCGAGATGCATCGTTTTTCAAGCAAGTTAGAATCATTAGCGGGCGATGGCAGTCGTAAATTGGATCATGAAAAATTGTTCATCATGCGTAAAATTGACGAAGTACAGCATGAAATCTTCCAGTTGGAAAACAATATTCAATTCTTCCAAAATGCCAAAAACAACCCTATTGTCAACGAAGTGAAGAAAAACATCGAGCGCCACAAAGCTGATTTAGCTACGTGGAAAGAAAAGCTTAAACAAATTAATGTTTTGATAAAACAACAACAACAAGAATCCGCTGAATAAGCGGATTTTTTTTTTGGGGCATGATAAATATCATACCCTACGCCATGGCCGCATCCTATCTTTGAGGCAAATTCTGTAGTCATGGCCACTTCTCTCATTCAAAAATATAACGTGCCGGGACCCCGATACACCAGTTATCCCACGGTTCCGTACTGGAATGATGCGACTTTTAGCACCGAGGGATGGCTCCACACTTTGCTGCACGCTTTTCACGAAACCAATGCGACGCAAGGTATAAGTCTCTATATTCATCTCCCCTTTTGCGAAAGTTTATGCACGTTTTGTGGCTGCCACAAACGCATTACCAAGCGGCATGAGGTAGAACATCCTTATATCGAGGCAGTATTGAAAGAATGGAATTTATACTGCGAGTTATTACCCAAGAAACCCCATATTCGCGAAATCCATTTGGGTGGAGGTACGCCTACTTTTTTTTCTGCGGAAAATCTTAAGCGACTCATCCACGGAATATTGAAGGAAGCCCATGTCGTTCCCGAACATGAATTTAGCTTCGAAGGGCATCCCAACAATACCACACGCGAACATTTACAAGTGTTGTACGACCTAGGTTTTCGTCGTGTAAGTTTTGGTGTACAAGATTACTCGCCAACCGTTCAAAACGCCATTCATCGCGTGCAATCGTTTCATCAAGTGGCAAAAGTTACTTTTTGGGCACGGGAAATTGGGTATACATCCATCGGACATGATATCATTTTTGGATTGCCGTTTCAAACCCTTGCCGACGTAGAAGACACTATCGATAAAACCAAATCCCTACTCCCCGATCGTCTCGCTTTTTACAGTTATGCCCATGTGCCGTGGATAAAAGGCAATGGCCAACGCGGATTTCAGGATCAAGATGTGCCGCGTGACGAGGTGAAGCGGCAATTGTATGAAGAAGGGAAAAAACGCTTGTTGGCACATCATTACCACGAAATTGGGATGGACCATTTTGCCCGAACTACCGATTCGATGTACCATGCCTTTGAAAACGGCACCTTGCACCGGAATTTCATGGGATATACCGTGACCCAAACCAAAGTAATGATCGGATTGGGCGTTTCGTCGATTGGCGATAGTTGGTATGGTTTTGCACAAAACGAAAAAGTCTTAGAAACCTACTATGCCCGCTTGGAAGCCAACGAACTCCCTGTGCTTCGGGGTCATCTTCTCACGGAGGAAGACCTAATTATCCGCCGTCATATTCTCAATTTAATGTGCCATTTTGAAACCCAATGGGAAACCGAAGACCTTTACTTCAAGGAGATTCCAAAAGTTTTGGCACAACTCCAAGAAATGGAGCACGACGGTTTGGTTATCCTTGGACTGGATCACCTGGTGGTCACCGAGAAAGGCAAACCCTTTATCCGTAACATTTGTATGGCGTTTGACTTGCATTTGCAACGTTCGGCTCCCCAAACACAGCTGTTTTCGATGACGGTGTAGGGGGGTTAAGTTTCAGGTTTCAAGTTTCAGGTTTCAGGTTGGTGGAAAAGTGTAATCCTACTGCTAGTGAACTGACTCCTCTACAGGAGGCCAGCTCAGAGGCTCAGCGTCTCAGCTTCTCAGCGGCTTTAAAAAAGTTTCAGGTTTCAGGTTTCAAGTTTCAGGTTAGTGGAAAAGTGTAATCCAACTGCTAGTGAACTGACTCCTCTACAGGAGGCCAGCTCAGAGGCTCAGCGTCTCAGCTTCTCAGCGGCTTTAAAAAAGTTTCAGGTTTCAGGTTTCAAGTTTCAGGTTAGTGGAAAATTGTAATCCTACTGCTAGTGAACTGACTCTTCTACAGAACGTCAACTCAGAGGCTCAGCGTCTCAGCTTCTCAGCGGCTTTAAAAAAGTTTCAGGTTTCAGGTTTCAAGTTTCAGGTTAGTGGAAAAGTGTAATCCTACTGCTAGTGAACTGACTCCTCTACAGGAGGCCAGCTCAGAGGCTCAGCGTCTCAGCTTCTCAGCGGCTTTAAAAAAGTTTCAGGTTTCAGGTTTCAAGTTTCAGGTTAGTGGAAAAGTGTAATCCAACTGCTAGTGAACTGACTCTTCTACAGAACGTCAACTCAGAGGCTCAGCGTCTCAGCTTCTCAGCGGCTTTAAAAAAGTTTCAGGTTTCAGGTTTCAAGTTTCAGGTTAGTGGAAAAGTGTAATCCAACTGCTAGTTAACTGACTCTTCTACAGAACGTCAACTCAGAGGCTCAGCGTCTCAGCTTCTCAGAAGCTTTTTAAAAGTTTCAGGTTTCAGGTTTCAAGTTTCAGGTTAGTGGAAAAGTGTAATCCTACTGCTAGTGAACTGACTCCTCTACAGGAGGCCAGCTCAGAGGCTCAGCTTCTCAGAAGCTTTTAAAAGTTTCAGATTGATCTCAGATTGAAAATCCGCGTAATAAAAACTGGTTTAATACATACGAAATCTTCTCTTCGAAACCATTTTTTTGATATCCGAAATGTGTCGTTCCTTAATATGGACATTAGCACCATTATTTACAGCATTTCGCAATAAGTTAATAATTTGCAGTTTATTAGAATAATTTGCAGGTTGATTGTTGGACACTATTTGATTTACAACGTCTATTACTTCATCAGACTTGCAGAGGAATACATTTTTTGGTATGGATTCTAATTTTTTGAACTCACAATTTCCAAAAAATACTACAACTGAATAAAATGGAATACGATCAAATTGGGTGAGTTTAACTTTCAAATCAAAAATATGGTTTCTATTCTGTAGTATTGGATTGTAAAAACGGTGTTTTACACTACCATATGATAAAACTTGAGTCCAATTTTTTTGATCTCCATTACCAAATATCCAGCCGCTATAATCCTTAACTTCAAATACAATTATTCCTACTTTGGTAGGCAAAACAAGATCAATTTGACAATAACCACCATCTCTTCTTGCTAAGTATAAATCGTGAAATATAGCCTTAGGAGAAAAATTGGCTTTGAGAAGCATGAGTACTAATTCTAGTTCTGAAGTGGTTCCACGATCTAAAGAAGTAGCTGTTTGAATTAATTTTCTATCCTTCTCTTCCTTAAGAAAAATGTAGAGAATAATAACAATTAGTAATAGTATAGCAAATGTTAGAATTGCTACTCTCATATCTCAATATTGAAGGGTAAACGACTACAAACTAATATCTAACAAAAAAATTACAATCTATTATTCAGTAACAACATCCGCTTTCGTTTTTTGTTTTCGAAAGGACCAATGCTCAAGTTTCCCAGACAAGAGTAACACGAGCCAATAACCCCATCCGAAAAAAAGGGCAAAATAAAAATTAGAGCCAAAAAAATCGCTATCGCGGACGTACGAGGCTATCAAGTTGACTGTACTCGAAATAAAACAACACAAAAAAAGAAAAAGCAGTTTAATGGGTAGGTTTTTCATAACGTTTTGGCTTCAATAGATTAAGCTACTTTAAATTGAAATTTGGATACATCTTACACGAAACATTCCAAAGGATATAGAATGCAACGTAATTAGTGACTACAATGATTTACTAAATTAATTTTTTCCCACGAAAAATACAATGCCTCGCACAGATTATAAATTTAAATAAATGCTAAGTTGGGGGACTGTTGCGGAGCAGCGTGCTACTTAAAACACTTTGCGGAGTTGGGAGCTGGGATTCGTTTTTTAGTTCACCACGCGAAAGGATTCGCGCGGTAGCGGGGGATTGTGAAATAATTGATGACAGCAATCTTCATTTTTTTTACTAAAATAAATAATATTTCTACAAGGAAAACTGTTTTTATGTTAGTCTAGACTTTAAATATCCGACTTTAACCGTTTCCATTTGCAATAAAACAAAACAACTGAATGCTCTTACTGATGACTGTTGACTGTTGACTGATGACTTACGACTTACGACTTACGACTTACGACTTACGACTTCCCGACTTCCCGACTGTTGACTTACGACTTACGACTGTTGACTTACGACTTCCAACTCATAATTCATAATTCATAACTCCAAACTAAAAAGCACGCCTCCCAGCGTGCTTTTCATTCTAAACCCAAAAAATTACGTTTGCAAGCGACGGTAAAGGTCGTCTTTCAAATGGAGTAATTTTGCTTTTAACACATGGGCGTGTTCGTCTGTAACGACTTCTTCGCTCGTGTTGATGCGGTGAATTTGATGCTCCAATTCGTCGTAAGCATCAAATAATTTGCGAAAATGAACATCGCTCACTTTCAACGCGTGAATGCGTTCGGCGAGTTCGGGAAATTCGTGAAGTAAACTATGTCGTTCCATACCTATTGATTTTTAGTGTTTGATTTAATGACAATTGGCTTGGGCTTGCACCCATAGCGAAGTAGTTGTGGGCGATAGATAAGGGATGCCCAATCCCATGCCGCGAACAATAAACAAGACGCCTATGCCTACCGCTACCACGGGAATGAGTTGCTGCAAACGCTGCCGCACAGGAACCGTAATCCACGATTGGGCATACACTACAAGACTCATCAACGGTATTGTCCCCAAACCGTACAAAAGCATATAGCCCACACTTTCAGTTAGTCGCGGCATCGCCAAGGCGCCAAACAGAGCGGCATACACCATTCCACAGGGCAAAAACCCGTTCAAGAGTCCGATGGTAAACAACGCATCGGGGGATTTACGCTTAAACTGTTGCCCCAAATGACTTTTGACCGCTGCAATGGCACGGTAAACGGGTTGTGAAAAATTGTATCGGGCAAAGACCTTTTCGGGAATCAAGGCGATGGCAATCATTAAAATCCCAACCACAATGGACAGTTGCTGTTGCATGCCGGCGAGATAAAACCCACGGCCGAGGAGTCCAAACACGAATCCCAGCACCCCATACGCCGTCAATCGACCTAAGTGATACAACAGAATTTGCATGGCTTTACGGGACGTATTGGCACGATCGACAGGCAAAAGCAAGGCTATGGGTCCGCACATACCGATACAGTGCAAACTGCTGATGATTCCGAGAAATAAGGCCGCGAACAACATGGGTTAAAAAAATACGGTTTGCTTGCTAATATATCCTTTACCTTCGTATGTCCAATGAATGGAAATGTCCCAACGACCGTCTGCCAAAGCGCTTTTAGGTATGAGCAAATGTGGACTGGATAACGAAATCGGAATTTCGAAATCGAGCTTTTGACTAGACGGTCTGTAAAAGGACACTTTTCCGCTAATTTTTGTACAATCAAACGAGGATGGAAAAGCCACCTCAATGCCCTCGGGCGTTTTGGTGCATACCACTTTCTCGCGAAGACCCAAAGCATTGTTCTCGCGTTCTAAATCCCGCTCGAAGGTCTGCTCTTTCAAATAATATTTTTCAACGACCAATTCGTTGTCGTATTTTGAATTGGACTGCACGCGAAATACAAAGAATAAGATAAAACTCATAAAGAGTATAAACGCGATGACAATTCCGGTTCCCCAATTTATTTTCATGGTGTTTTTTTTTAGTGATTAGTGACTAGTGATTAGTGACTAGTGACTAGTGACTAGTGATTAGTGATTAGTGATTAGAGACCTGCCTTTGCCGGCAGGCAGGCTAGTAATTAGTGGCTCCTTACTCCAAGAAGGAATACTTTCTAATAAACTGAACTCTAATAATAACATTCTGCCTCTGTTTGCTATTTACTGCTTACTGTACACTGTATACTGTATACTGTATACTGAACACTGTACACTGAACACTGCCAACTAATTAAACCTCCTCGGTCCGTTAAAATTCGCAGTGGTCGATTCAATCCGTTCATTTCCTTCATATACCTCGATTTTCAACACGAGTTTTTCATCGTGAAGCAAACGTTCGGGGATTTTAATAAACAAGGTCGCTTCGCCAAGCGCATCCGCGGGAACTTTCAGTGAAGTAGCCCCCACCAGTTGAATGACGCCTTCGGAAGGGTCGACCAACTTGAATGTAACCTTTTTAAAATCGGTGGTGGTTTTGTTGACCACTTTGCAATTATAAATGTTCACAATCGTATCTTTTTCTTGCAAAAACAACTGCCCTGGTGCCGATAATATCGTAGCTTCAACTTGATTTCGCAAGAAAAGCATACCGATAAAAATCCCAGTAAGGATTGCCAATACCGCTGCATACCCTTTCATGCGAAGCGTAAACTTAAACGGCTCCTTTTTGTTGATCTCGTCTTCGCTGGCATAGCGAATCAAACCTTTGGGCAATCCCACCCGCTCCATAATCGTATCGCATTCATCGATACATGCAGTGCAATTCACACATTCGAGCTGTGTTCCGTTGCGAATATCAATACCCGTTGGACACACATGGATACAGGCTTTACAATCGATACAATCGCCCTTACCCACCGCCGCACGGTCTTCGTCTTTGACATATTTGGCTCGTCCCGATGTCCCTTCGCCCCGCACGTGATCGTAGGCTACATTGATTGATTTATTGTCCAACAACACGCCTTGTAAACGTCCATACGGACAAGCGATAATGCATACCTGCTCGCGAAACCAAGCGTAGATAAAATAAAATACCGCCGAGAAAATCAATACCGCAATAAGCGTTGACGTATTGTGCGTAGGCCCTTCTTTGATAAAAGCGATAACGGTATCACTGCCTTTCAAATAGGCCAAAAACACATTGGCAATGGAAAATGAAATCAGGTAAAACACGATCCATTTCGTCACGCGTTTCCGTATTTTTTCGCCATCCCACTCTTGCTTAGCCAGACGAATTTGCTGGTTACGGTCGCCTTCAATCCAATATTCAATACGGCGAAATACCATTTCCATAAATATCGTTTGGGGACAAAACCATCCGCAAAAAATTCGCCCAAAAGCCACCGTAAAAAGAGCCAATCCCACTACCCCAATGATCATTGAAATCACAAACAGGTGAAAGTCTTGGGGCCAAAACGGGAATCCGAAAATATTAAAGCGACGTTCAAGAACGTTGAAGAGCAAAAATTGGTGGCCGTTGATTTTTACAAACGGCGCTCCGAAGAGAAACACCAACAAGAAATAACTTACTATTTTTCTGCGGTCGTAATACCGTCCCACAGGTTTTTTGGGAAAAATAAAGGCGCGTTTTCCTTTTTGATCGATAGTAGCTATCGTATCGCGGAAACTGTCGTCATGCAACGGACTGGCCATGATAATAAGGGTTTGGGTTTAGCAATTGGGTCCCGCGTCGCCTTGGGACCCGTGAATGATTATTTTGCGCTAGGAATCGAATCCGCAGGCTTGGAAGCATCGGCTGTGGGAGCAGCATCGTCTTTCCATACATCGCCTTCGGCTGGCTTGGCGCCCGCAGGTTTTGTCCCTTGCAAACTCCAAACATAGCTAGCCACTTTTTGAACATCTTTGGCATCCAGTGTTTTCCCCCAAGCGGCCATAGTGGGATTCCGGGGACTACCGTCGTGAATGACTTTGAATACATTTTTAATACCGCCGCCGTTCAACCAATGGGTATCGGTAAGATTCGGCCCTACCAACCCACCGCCTTGGGGTCCGTGACAAGCAGCGCACACATTTTTATAAATTTCTTGCCCTTTCGACAAACTGGCAGGATCGGTTAAAGCGGTAACTTGATCAAGTGAAATCGTCTCTTTGGGACTGTTGCCTTTGAATTTCAACATTTCCTCTTCGGCGAGCGCTACTTCAGTTTCAAACTCTTGGGCTTGATTTTCACCGCCAAAGAAATGGTAGCGCACCAGGTAAATACCTGCAAAAATGATGGTCACATAAAAAAGATACACCCACCACGGAGGCAATACATTATCGAGTTCGCGAATACCATCGTAGTCGTGATCGAGCATGACATCGGCTTCTTGCTCTACTGCTTTCGAACGGGTGAGCTTCGACATCCAATGTTGATACCATTGGCTATCCACAAATGAAACGGTTTGCGCCTCCTCGAGCTGTTTCTTTTGCTCTTCGGTCAATAAATGATAGGTGACTTTATCTACGGCACTTACTACTATTTCAATGGCAACCAAAAGGAAAAGAAAAACCGCCAAAAATAAGGCTACCATAGGATACTTCACAAAAGCCGGTCTATCGCCCGAATCGATGAAATACTCCAATGCGACCAGCACAATGGCAAAGAGTAAGGGCACGCGTACGTAGGATGGAAATAATTTTTTCATTAGAAATTATGTTTTTCAGTTAGTGATTCGTCGTCGTTTAAAGGGAGATTGCTCACGGTATTGAGAGTTTCCTTGCTGTAGGTCATGGCCCAAACGGTAAACAACACAAAGGCAGTAAAGAAAATCGAAAGGGAAATAATCGGGTAAATCTCTACCCCAGCAATCGTTTCTAAATTATGTTTTACAAACTTCAACATGTCAATTAAGGTTTAGGTTTAGCTGCGGTATCCGTGCCTAAGCGTTGTAAATAAGCAATCAAGGCAATAATTTCACGATCCTTCAGCGGCACATTGGTTTCTGCTCCAAATGATTTTTGGATTTGCGAATCCTTCATCAAACTCGCTTCAATCTTTTTGGCTTGCGCTTCCATGTGTTGGGGCGCATTGGCAATGTCTTCTGGAGAATAGGGTACTCCTAAAGAAACCATAGCTTCCATTTTTTTCTGGGTCAAATGGGTATCCAATTTGTCGTGAATCAACCATTGGTAACGCGGCATAATCGAACCCGAAGAAATACTTTGGGGATCATACATGTGATTGAAATGCCACACATCGGGACGTCCACCGTTAAATGGTTTACCCGTTACGCCTTCGCGATGCAAATCAGGACCCGTACGTTTTGAACCCCACAAGAAGGGATGATCGTACACATATTCCCCCGATTTGGAGTAGTCGCCATACCGTTCTACTTCCGAGCGGAACGGACGAATTAATTGCGAGTGACAGCTTACACAACCTTCACGGATGTACAAATCACGTCCTTCTAATTCCAACGGCGTATAGGGTTTTACAGCGGCTATGGTAGGAATATTGGACTCAACGAAAATGGTGGGTAAAATTTGCACCACACCTCCAATTAAAATGGCCAAAGTGGTGTAGAGTGAGAATTTAACCGGCTTACGTTCCAACCAAGCGTGCCAGCTTTCGCCTTTCAATCGGTTGGGACTGATGGGGGCTAAGGCAGGAGCTTCTGCAAAATCGTCGGCCACAGCAGCCCCTCTGCGAACAGTCATCACAATGTTGTACACCAACACAAATACCCCGATTAAGTATAACGTTCCCCCAATGGCGCGCATCCAATACATCGGCATCAATTGCGTTACTGTTTCTAGAAAGTTTCCATATTGTAAGGCACTCCCATCGGGTTTAAATTGTTTCCACAAAGACGCTTGGGTGAATCCAGAAACGTACATCGGTAAAGCATAGAAAATGATTCCTAGGGTACCAATCCAAAAGTGGAAATTGGCCAATTTTTCAGAAAATAACTTGGTTTTGGTCAAACGAGGAACCAACCAATAAAACATCCCGAAGGACAAGAATCCGTTCCAAGCCAAAGCTCCCACGTGAACGTGTGCAATGATCCAATCGGTAAAGTGGGCAATCGCATTTACATTTTTTAAGGAAAGCATCGGCCCTTCAAAAGTGGCCATCCCGTAGCCTGTAATCGCGACAACGAAGAATTTCAACACCGCATCGGTACGTACTTTATCCCAAACCCCACGAAGGGTCAATAAACCGTTGATCATCCCACCCCAAGAAGGCGCAATCAACATGACGGAGAAGACTACCCCAAGGTTTTGCGCCCAATCGGGTAACGCAGAATACAACAAGTGGTGAGGCCCCGCCCAGATGTAGATAAAGATTAAAGACCAGAAGTGGATGATAGACAAACGGTAGGAATAGACCGGACGGTTGGCCGCTTTAGGAACAAAGTAATACATCATTCCTAAAAAAGGCGTGGTCAAGAAAAACGCCACCGCATTATGACCGTACCACCATTGTACTAAGGCATCTTGCACCCCTGCGTAGACGGAATACGATTTTAAACCGGCAACGGGTAATTCCAAACTGTTGAAAATGTGAAGCACTGCAACGGTTACAAACGTGGCGATGTAAAACCAAATGGCGACATAAATGTGACGCTCTCTTCGTTTGATAATGGTCCCAATCATATTGATTCCAAAAACCACCCAAATCAGCGCAATGGCAATATCAATAGGCCATTCCAACTCGGCATATTCTTTAGAGGTAGTGTATCCTAACGGCAAGGTAATGGCGGCCGCTACGATAATCAATTGCCAGCCCCAAAAATGAATTTTGCTCAATACATCGCTAAACATGCGGGCTTTCAGCAAGCGTTGCATCGAGTAATACACCCCTGCAAACATGGCATTGCCCACAAAGGCAAAAATCACCGCATTGGTATGCAACGGGCGAAGTCTACCAAAACTCAAAAAAGAGACACCATTCGTTAGGTTAGGGAACATAAAGAGGAACGCCAGAAGCAATCCGACGAGCATCCCTACCACCCCAAAAACGATACTGGCATAGATGAAATTTCGAACAATCTTGTTGTCGTAATGAAATTGTTGCATTTCCATAATTATTGTTTTTCTTCGGTTATATTTAATTGATTTTTGTTTTTCGTTGTGTTGATGATTTCATCGTCAAATAACATACGCACCGACGGTGTATAATCGTCGTCGTATTGACCGGATTGTACCGCCTTGATAAAGGCCACCAAGAAAAAAACGGCCACGACGATACTGATACTGATTAAAAAATAAATGACACTCATACCTTAAATTTGTGTTAACAAAGTTAGATTCACCCCTTGGCTTAAAACATGATATTTATCATTAGGCCGCATTTTTCACTGTTTTTTTCGTTTGAAAGAATCGCTCACGGGCATACGCATTGCTCATCAAGGTGACAAAACTCACAATGGTTATCGTGCTCAAAGGCATGATTATCGCCGCCACAATGGGCAACAAGTTTCCTGTTACCGCATAGGTCAATCCCACGACATTATATAGAAGTGAAATCGCAAAACTCATGTAGATGATTTTCATCGCATTGCGGGCATACTGCAGGAAGTAGCCAATTTTCGAAAACTGAGACGCATCCAAGATCCCATCGCAGGCGGGAGAAAAAACATTCACATTTTCTGAAATCGATAGGCCCACATTACTCTGGGCCAAAGCACCGGCATCGTTCAGCCCGTCCCCTACCATCATCACGTTTTTGCCTTCTTGTTGCAAAGCCTCGATGTAGGCCAACTTCGCTTCGGGTTTTTGGTTGAACACCAACGAGGTTCCTGCGGGCAACATTTTCTCCAATATCTTACGTTCCCCATCGTTGTCGCCTGAAAGTACGACCAAATGATAGGATGCACTCAATCGTTCAAACAAAGCCTCCAAGCCTTCGCGGTATTGGTTGTTGAACACATAACTGCCTTTGTAAACACCATCAATTTCAACATGTACTTTGGTTTTCTTATGGGTGTTTTCACTGAGATGCTGTAAAAACTGAGACGAACCCAATTTGACCGCGTGTCCTTCTACCGTAGCAAATACCCCTTTGCCCGTCACCTCTTCAAAATGGGTGACCGTGGCTTTCTCTTGAGCGGGTAAATACTCGTAAAGCCTACGACTTAAGGGGTGATTGGAACCGCGAAGAGTATTTTTCAACAACCAAAGTTCGTGCGCGTCGAGTGGGCTACCCTCATAGGTTATCGCCGTTTTTTTGTTGGTGGTAATGGTGCCCGTTTTATCAAAAACTATCGTATCGACTTGGGCCATTTGTTCAATGACCTGGGCATTTTTTAAGTACAACTGCTGTCTTCCCAAAATCCGCAAAACATTGCCCAACGTAAAAGGAGCTGTCAACGCCAAAGCACAAGGGCAGGCTACAATTAAAATAGCGGTGAACACATTGAAAGCGGTATCGGTATCGAGGAAAATCCAATAGCCAAAAGACACCAGCGCCAACAGTAATAAGGCAGGTGTAAAATAATGGCTGATGCGGTCGGTGATGTTTTTGTGTTTGGAATGTAATTTCTTTTGAAACACATCATTGCTCCACAATTGGGTGAGGTAACTTTGAGAAACCGAGAACAAAACTTCCATTTCGATGACTTTGCCGAGCTGTTTGCCGCCGGCGTAGATTTTATCACCCGACTTTTTTTCGATAGGAACCGCCTCGCCTGTGACAAAACTGTAATCGATAGCCGCTTTTTCTGAGATCAAAATACCATCTACGGGAATCAACTCTTGGTTGCGAATCAACAAGCGATCGCCTTTTTCAATGGCATAAACTTGAACGGGTTCTTCGGTGCCGTTGGGACTAATTTTGGTCACCGCAATGGGGAAATACGACTTATAATCGCGTTCAAAAGAGAGGAAGTTATAGGTTTTTTGCTGAAACAATTTCCCCAACAACATGAAGAAAATCAGCCCGCACATGCTGTCAAAAAAACCTTGGCCATAATCCATCACAATATCGACCGTACTGCGCACAAACATGACAATGATACCCAAGGCTATCGGAATTTCGATATTGAGCATTTTAGCACGGATACTTTTCCATGCCGAAACATAGTAGCCGCTGGCCGAATACAACAAAGGCGGCAACGACAAGAAGAAAATCAACCAGCGAAAAAAGCCGCGGTACTGATTGATCCAAAATTCTTCGACTTCAAAATACTCGGGAAACGATAAAAGCATAATGTTGCCAAATGAGAAAAAAGCCACCCCGATTTTGTAAATCAACGAGCGGTCGATTTTGTGTTTTTCGCCTTCGTAATTTTCCAAACTGATGTAGGGTTCATAGCCGATCGAGCATAGTAATTCGACCAAGGCTTTAAGCGAAATCTGTTGCGGGTCAAAGGAGATACGAACCTTTTTGGCGGGAAAGTTTACCTGCGCGCTGCCGATACCCGGATGTAGCTTGTGTAGATTTTCCAAAATCCAAATACACGAGCTACAGTGAATATGCGGTAAGTACAGTGAAACAATATGGGTTGAAGCTTCTTCAAATTCGAGTAATTTGCTGACGATGGTGGCGTCGGTTAAAAAATCATATTTTCCATTAATGTCCGTGGGAGTGGCCCCGGGTGCGGCTTGAAAATCATAGTAGCACGTAAGATCGTTTTGACGAAAGATTTCGTAAACCGTTTTACAACCGGTGCAACAGAATTCTTTTTCCTCAAAAACAAGTACGTCCTTGTCTTGAATTGTTAAGCCACAATGATAACAATGCATTGTGTCCATAATTTGCTCATTTTTTACCTGTAACAAAGGTCACACAACCGCATTTTGTAAAATATGATATTTGTCATGCGAATATTTTTCTACATTTGAAAAACAAAAAACAAAAACAAAAAAACACACTCTTATGGGGAAATGTGAACAGTGCATTGTACGGGAATTCAGCTCCCTGAAGGCGCTTACCAAAGACGAACTCCTGCACATGGCGGAGTGTAAAGCGTCGTACACCATTAAGAAAGGTGAGGCAATTTTTGAAGAAGGCGAAAGCATTAATGGGGTCTATTGCGTCAAAGAAGGCGTCTGTAAAATGTCGAAACTAAGTTCCAACGGGAAAGACCAGATTGTCAAACTTGTCAAACCGGGCGAACTCCTCGGACAGCGTTCGTTGATTAGTGAAGAACCTGCTAATTTAAGTGCCGTAGCGCTCGAAGACATGCAAGTGTGCTTCATCCCAAAATCGGAAATCATGTCGTTTTTCAACAAAAACAACAATTTCTCGATGAATATGATGCGTACTATTTGTGGCGACCTGCGTGAGGCCGACGACCACATGGTGACGATGGCGCAGAAAACGGTCAAAGAACGCTTGGCCGAAACCTTGTTGTACCTTGAGGATAATTTTGGTAAAAACGACGACGGCACGCTGCGTATTCAGCTATCCCGAGAAGAACTGGCGGGCATGATTGGCACGGCTACAGAAAGTTGCATACGCCTGTTATCAGAACTTAATAAGTTAGGGTATATCGAATTAATCGGCAAAAAAATCGCCTTAAAAGAACGCCAAAAACTCAAACGAATGGCCGAGTAAATGACGTACGTTCTTAGAGTAGGGTATTGATCTAAACTTTGGGGGTTTAGGTTTAAGGATTATGAGTTATGAGTTATGAATTATGACTTACGACTGTTGATTAGTGACTAGTGACTAGTGATTAGTGACTAGTGACTAGTGATTAGTGACTAGTGATTAGTGACTGGTGATTAGTGACTGGTGATTAGTGACTAGTGATTAGTGACTAGTGACTGCTGACTTACAACTTACGACTTTCCGACTTACAACTAATAATTTGAAAATGAGTTGATTTGAAGATTTGAAAATGTTCTTTCTAAGAAATAGTTGTTGACTGACGACTGTTAACTGATCACTGTTGACTGATCACTGTTAACTGTTGACTGATGACTGACGACTGTTGACTGATCACTGTTGACTGATCACTGTTAACTGTTGACTGATCACTGCCGACTGATCACTGATCACTGTTAACTGTTGACTGCCGACTTATCACAACCCTCTCTTATTCAAAAACAAATAATACACCGGTACGCCCAAGGCTACAATCCCCAAACCTAAACCGGCGTTGCGGGTGTCGTAGACTAACAAGGCCACACAAATCGCAGCCGTGATCACCATATACAATAAGGGTACAAAAGGATAGCCAAACGCTTTGTAAGGTCGCTCGGCATCGGGTTCGCGCTTCCGCAGGATAAAGAGTCCGCCAATAGTCAAAATATAAAACAACAACGAAGCAAAGGTGGCATAGGTGAGTAAATCGCCATACTTACCTGTCATACACAAAAAAGATGCCCAAACGGCTTGTACCCACAAGGCGCGAGCCGGCACTTCTTTGTCGTTGAGTTCGCCTGCCTTTTTGAAGAACAAACCGTCTTGAGCCATGGCATAAAACAAACGCCCTCCGCTTAAAATAAGTCCGCTGTTACAACCAAACGTCGACACCATGATCAACCCAGCCATGACCAACACGCCCACATTGCCCATAATCACACTGGCCGCTGCCGCACCCACCCGATCTTCAGACGCAAACATAATCCCGCGCTCCATAACCGTAGTGCCGTCGGGCGAACCGTTGAGCGGCAATAATGACAAATACGCCACATTCGCCAACAAATAGATGATGGTTACAATCAAGGTCCCCAAAAACAAACTGCGCGGAATATTGCGCTTCGGGTCTTTGATTTCCCCTGCGATAAACGTCACATTATTCCACGCATCACTCGAAAACAACGGATTGATAATGGTTGCCCCCATAACGCCCAACAACGCTACGCCGCTCAACAGTGAAACCGTCAGGGTGCCGTCGTTTTGAACCGTTTTTTTGGCGTCCCATGCCGAGGCAAAGTTTGCCGTAAGCACCTCCGATTGCAATCCTACGTACAACCCGAGGATGATTAACGCAAAAAGGGCAATCAACTTGGCCGAGGTAAACACCAACTGAATAATTTTCCCGTTTTGAACGCCACGGGTATTGATGTAGGTCAGTAAAAAAATACTGAGTATGGCCAAAATTTGTTTGTTGGTAAATACAAAACTTTCATAGGCAAAAATCTTTTGTTCCAACACAGGAAAAAATACCGCCGTGTAATTGGCAAACGCCACAGCAACCGCCGCAATCACCCCCGTTTGAATCACCGTAAACACCGTCCATCCGTAGAGAAATGACACGAGTTTTCCATAGGCGCGCTGAATATACACAAATTGCCCACCCGCATTTGGCATCATACCCGCCAACTCGCCATAACTGAGCGCTGCCGACATCGTAAGGAGTCCGGTGATGAACCACAACACCAATATCCAAGCGGCCGAACCCACATCACGGGCCATAGCTGATGTTACCAAAAAGATCCCCGAACCAATCATCGAGCCCGCTACCAAACTGGTCGCGTCAATGAGTCCGAGCCTGCGTTTTAATTCGTGTTTTTCCATAGTAGAGGTTAGACGTTAGACTTTAGTCTTTATACTTTAGTTGTTGATTTTTATATTTCTAATTTCTCCATTACAATTTTGACTAATTGACTCATCGCCACATTGACTAATTGACTCATCGACACATTGACACATTGACACATCGTCACATTGACACATTAATCACAATTTCTTCGCCTCATTCCAATACACATCCATTTCCGCCAAGGTCATATCGGCTAGGGATTTTCCCATAGCGTTGACCTTTTCCTCCAAATATTGAAAGCGCTTGATAAACTTTTTGTTGGTACGTTCCAAAGCGTCTTCGGGATTGACATTCAAAAACCGAGCGTAATTGATCATAGAAAACAGCACATCGCCAAACTCCGATTCGATACGGTCCAGGTTGCCGGTCGCCACTTCTTCCTGCAATTCATGCAATTCTTCTTGAACCTTTTCCCAAACCTGCTCGGGTTGCTCCCAATCGAAGCCTACGCCTTTGGCTTTGTCTTGCACCCGACTGGCTTTTACCATGGCAGGTAACCCTTTGGGCACACCTTCCAATACCGATTTTTTTCCTTCTTTTAACTTCAACTTTTCCCAATTGCGTTTCACTTCCACCTCATCAGCCACGACCACATCGCCATAAATATGCGGATGCCGGTGGATGAGTTTATCGCAAATTTCGTGGGCCACATCGGCTATATCAAAAGCGTGGGTTTCACTTCCAATTTTGGCATAAAAAACAATGTGCAACAGGAGATCGCCCAACTCTTTTTTGACTTCTTCTAGGTTGTTGTCCAAAATAGCATCGCCCAATTCATAGGTTTCTTCAATGGTCAAATGTCGTAGGGATTGCAGGGTTTGCTTCTTATCCCAGGGACATTTTTCACGTAAATCGTCCATAATATCGAGCAATCGATTGAAAGCTTGCAGTTGTGCTTCGCGGGTATTCATGGGTATCGTTTTGGGTAAAAATAAGAAATCCCGACCGTTAAATCGATCGGGATAAAAGATATTTAGTTCACAAGGCGAATTTACTCGCTTTTCTTGGTAGTTTTCTTTTTGGCTTTCACCTCTTCTACCACTTGTTCTTTGATTTCTTCTGCATTTTCAACAACCGGTTCATCTTTAGAAACCAATCCTTTCGCTTGTAAAATATTGTACCAATTCAATACTTTTTTGATATCAGAAGCATACACGCGATCCTGATCGTAATCGGGCAACACGGTTTCAAAGTACGCAATCAATTTGGCATTATCTTCTTTGTGAGAAAGCGCTGGACCTTCGTTTTCCAATTGTGCAATAGCACGCAACACCTCAACCAAGGGTTTTTCTTCAGTATAGGTGTACATTGAAATTTCCGACAACAAACTCACATTACTGCGTAAGCCAACGGTAATTCGTTTTCCGTCCAATAACGATTCGGCAACGAAACCCGAACGCGTTTGTATTTTCAACTCATAAAGCCCGGGTTTTCCGGAAATGGCCAATATTTTATCAATTTTCATACTGAGTGTATTTTTAATGGGGGCAAATATATTTATTTGTTTGTATTAACGTCCTTTTTTATTGTAAAAACGCATACGATAGTCCGGACGCGCCTTTCCATCCATAATATTTTGAAGTTTTTTCTTAATTAACGTGCGTTTCAGCATTGAAATTTTATCGGTAAATAAAATCCCTTCAATGTGGTCGTATTCGTGCTGAATCACCCGCGCGATTAATCCGTCGAAAACTTCTGTTTTTTCCACAAAATGCTCGTCACAATACTGCAAAGTCACGCGTTCTTTTCGGTACACATCTTCGCGAACATCGGGAATACTCAAACAACCTTCGTTAAAGCCCCACTCCTCGCCTTCCTCTTTGAGAATTTGCGCATTAATAAAGGTGCGCTTAAATCCTTTCAGTTGGGCACTTTCCTCCGCGCTAAGGGATTCACTATCTGCAAAAGGTTCGGTATCAATTACAAACAAGCGAATAGGCAATCCAATTTGAGGGGCCGCCAATCCCACGCCATACGCATTGTACATGGTATCGTACATGTTGTGAATGAGTTCGGATAACTGCGGATAATCGGGGGTAATGGATTCCCCAACCTTTCGTAAAACTGGGTCGCCGTAACCCACTATGGGTAAAATCATGGATGTATTTTTAAGGATGGGGCAAAAGTAGGAAAAAAAACAGCGATGCTAAAGGATTTATATCATTTTACGGCTCAGATACTCTTGCAATAAAATGGTGGCTGCAATCTCATCGACCAATCCTTTGTTTTGGCGTTGCTTCTTTGTAAGTCCGCTATCAATCATGGTTTGAAAAGCCATTTTTGAGGTAAAACGCTCGTCCACACGTACCACGGGGATTTCAGGAAAAGTGGCTTGAAATTGCACCACAAAAGCATCTACCAAAGGGGCACTCTCCGAGGGTAAACCGTTCATCTGTTTGGGTTCGCCAATTAAAACGCTTCGCACGTCCTCTTTTTTAAAATAATCGACCAAAAAAGGAAACAATTGCGCCGTGTCGACCGTGGTGAGTCCCGAGGCAATAATTTGCAAATCATCTGTAACGGCTATACCCGTGCGTTTGCGTCCGTAATCGAGGGCTAAAATTCGTGGCATGCGACAAAGATACAGATTATTTGGCCGCGGCAAATTGGGCCAATACCGTTTTCCCTTGACGCAGCTGTAATTGGTCTTTTTGGATGAAATAGGCATCGACTTGCGATAACATTTTGACAAACGCCGCCTCGACTTGATCATCGGGACAGGCCATCTTGGTCGAAATAATTGCGGTAAAAGCCAACCCATCCACTGAAGGCATAATATATTGTCCGCCGATTTGATTACAACCCACATACGCGGTAAAACGTGCGTCTTTGGACAGTAACGTCAGGGTAAATGGTTTTTTGGAGGAAGGAATTTTCTTTTTCAAAAGGGTATGCAAGCGCCATTCGGTTCCTGCTAAGGCAAAGGTAACGGGTGCGGCAGGCGTTGTTCCTTTGACCACCGTAGCTTCTTTGGCCACCAGCAATTCCCCTGTTTGTGCATCTTTTTTCATTTTTGTCAAACGATAGCGGGAGGCTAAATCGCCCGTAATGGGTTTTCCTTGCAAATCCAATTGCTGCAAAACGCCCTCCAAAACAGCATACGCATAGGGACCGCCCTTTTGATTATCCAACTGAATTTGCGTTTCGTTGGCATTCCAACCATACGTTCCGCGCACTACAAAAGGCGTATCGGACTTACCCAAATAACGGGTCGTTAAAACAAAATGGGTGGTATCCTGCAATTCCAACTGCGTCTCGATCCCTTCACAATCGGCACAGGGCAACACGCCTTTATATACCCCGAGATAATCCAACGTTTGTTTGGCAGAGGTTACCTTGGGGGTCGTTTGAGGGGAAGGTTCGGGTTTGGTTTCTTTGGATGTACAAGAAAACAAGACAAACGCTAGTGTAACAAGAAGGGAAACCGAGTACCGCATGGTGTAATGATTTTGAGTTCAAAACTAAAGAGATTACGGAACAATTTTCTTAAAAAATGTGTAAACTTTAGCACAACGCAAACGCAACGGGATTGGTATATTTGTGGAATGAATGCAACACAGCACCTCTTGTTTGTCGCTTTTGGGCACCGCGACTATCAAAATGAATTGATTTGGGCACTGATGTCCTTGGCGCGTGCGCATACAGAACCTGCATTTCACATCCATATTTTCTCCGACGATACGGCGTATCTTCAATCGCAACTTCCCTTACCTGTAACCTATCATGTTCTGACGTCCGACCAACTTACCGAGGCAAAAGGACCGTCTAATTATGCTTACCGCGTCAAGATTAAAATTCTACAAGACTGCTTGAAACGCTACACGGGCTCCTTCTTATACCTTGACACCGACTGTTTGATTACAGCGCCTTTGACTCCCATTTTTGAAGCCCTCGAAAAAGGAATGGTGTTTATGGATAAAAATGAAGGAGCGTTAAATGCCAATACCGGGGGAATCGCTCGCAAAATGAAAAAAGTGTTGCGTAAACAAGCTACATTTCCTTTACCCAACGGTGAACTAATTACGTTGAGTGAAGCCTTTGAAGTTTGGAATTCGGGATGTATTGGGGTTTCCAACCAACATCTCCCGCTTTTGTATCGCGCCGAAGCCTTTATGGATGCGTTGTATGCGACCTACCCGTTGTTTAGTATGGAACAGATTGCCGTTTCGGAAGCGCTGCAACGTGAACCCCTGTCGGAAAGTAAAAATTGGGTGCATCATTATTGGTATTTTAAAGAATTTAGACCCGTAATTCAGGCGTTTTTGGCACATTATCCCGTTTGGGAAGATCGATTGGAAAAGGCTCCGCTGTGGGATCCATGGCAACTTTCGGCAGGCAAACGTCGGTACAAACAACTCGGATTTTGGGGCCGAACCTTCCAAAAAATTCGCTTGGGCTACCGATGGAAAAATCCAGAGTTCCGTCCTTAAAAAACAAACAAACTGCTATCTTTGTCACTCAATTTTTAGACATGACAACACTACAACAAACCATAGAAAAAGCGTGGGAAAACCGCGAATTATTGAAAGAAGAAACCACGCAACAGGCAATCCGCGAAGTGATTAACCTTTTGGATGCAGGAACACTTCGGGTCGCCCAACCCATTGAAGGCGGTTGGCAAGTAAACGAATGGGTGAAGAAAGCCGTCGTGATGTACTTCCCCATTCAAAAAATGGAAACTTTTGAAGTGGGAATTTTCGAATACCACGATAAAATGCCTTTAAAACGAGGATATGCCGAGAAAGGAATTCGCGTGGTGCCCCATGCCGTAGCGCGTCACGGGGCCTATATCTCCAAAGGCGTAATTTTAATGCCGAGTTATGTCAACATCGGGGCCTATGTCGATGAAGGTACGATGGTCGATACTTGGGCTACCGTGGGGAGTTGTGCACAAATTGGGAAAGAAGTCCACTTAAGCGGTGGTGTCGGCATTGGCGGCGTTTTGGAACCCTTGCAAGCGGCCCCCGTAATTATTGAAGATGGTGCGTTCATTGGTTCGCGTTGCATTGTGGTTGAAGGCGTGCGGGTTGAAAAAGAAGCCGTTTTAGGAGCCAATGTTTGCTTGACCGCCTCAACGAAAATCATCGATGTAACAGGAAGCGAACCCGTTGAATACAAAGGCGTAGTCCCTGCCCGTTCGGTGGTTATCCCAGGAAGTTATACCAAAGAATTTGGCGCCGGAAGTTATCAAGTGCCTTGTGCACTCATCATCGGAAAACGCAAACCTTCGACCGACCTCAAAACGTCGTTGAATGATGCGTTACGCGAGTATGATGTAGCGGTGTAAGAAGGTTTCAGGTTTCAGGTTTTTACCAAAATTTCGAAATCAGGTTGTATTCTTGAAAATTAATGATATAAATTTCTCAGAAGCTCAGCGGCTCAGAAACTCAGAAGCTTTAGAGCGTTTCAGGTTTCAGGTTTAAAGTTTATTCCGCTTCGCTACATCAGTCGGCTAAAGCCTCGTGTCAGGTTTTTGCCAAAATTTCTCAGAAGCTCAGCGACTCAAAGTCTCAGCAGCTTTAGATAGTTTAAGGTTTCAGGTTTCAGGTTTTTACCAAAATTTCGAAATCAGGTTGTATTCTTGAAAACTCATGTTTGGAATTTCTCAGAAGCTCAGCGGCTCAGAGTCTCAGCAGCTTTAGATAGTTTCAGGTTTAAGGTTTAAAGTTTAAGGTTAGAACCGTTTAAAAAAGAAATTTACTCTTTTATAGAAACATTTAAAATTTAAAATTCAAAATTTAAAATTTACAATAACCCCAATGATTCGCTCCTTCTCTTCTCAGGAAATCCTTTTTTGTTTTGCGTTAGAATCCGAAGCGGCGGATGTCTTTGACGGTCATAATGTTTTGTTTACAGGTATTGGGAAAGTGCAAGCGGCGTATGCCTTGACCAAAGCCTTGGCGACGCAACGACCGAAGCTCATTATCAATTTGGGAACCGTGGGCAGTACCCATTTCCCGAAAGGAACCGTGGTGCATTGTACCCAATTTGTACAACGCGATATGGATGTGCGTGGGTTGGGTTTTAAATTATACGAAACACCGTTGTCGGGGCTTCCTGTGGTGTTGGAGTATGGTGAATCCTTTGCGGGACTTCCTCATGCGGTGTGTGGTACGGGGGACAGTTTTGAAATGGAACATGCCGAATCGTTGTATACCGTAGTAGATATGGAAGCGTATGCCCTTGCCTACATCGCCCAACAAGAAAAGATTCCGTTTTTATGCCTCAAATACATCTCCGACGGCGCCGACGATAATGCCGCCAACGACTGGACCGAACAGGTGCACAAGGCCGCAGAAGCGTATGGGAAACTTTTGTTGGTTTAAATAAGCTGCTGAGAGGCTGAGCTCCTAAGCTCCTGAGCCACTACGGAACACTGTTTTTTTAAGCCTCTGAGCCGCTGAGAAGCTAAGCTGCTGAGCTCCCACTGCTCACTGAACACTGCCCACTGAACACTGCGACTGAGACTGAGACTGAGACTGAGACTGAGACTGAGACTGAGACTGCGACTGCGTTCTTCGCGCAACCTTCGCTCCTTTGCGTTTAAAAACCCAGGCCACAGGCCGCCAACTTAATACCCGTAAACTTGGTGTCTTCATGCCTTCGTGGCAAAATAGACGCTGCGAACTTCGCGCAATCTTTGCCCCTTTGCGGTTAAAATAGAGGCAAGAAGAAAGAAGAAAGAAGAAAGAAGAAAGAAGAAAGAGAAAAGAATTTGTGAAACTAGAGCTTCTGAGCTCCCACTGAACCCTGCTCACTGCCCACTGAACACTGAGACTGAGACTGAGACTGAGACTGAGACTGAAAACTACGAACAGCGAGCTTCGCGCAACCTTAGCGCCTTTGCGGTTAAAATAGAGGCAAGAAGAAAGAAGCAAGAAAAAAGAATTTGTGAAACAAGAGCTTCTGAGCTCCAACTGAACCCTGCTCACTGTACACTGAATACTGTATACTGAACACCACCAACTGAAACCTGCTCACTGTACACTGAACACTGTACACTGAACACTGTATACTGAACACTGTATACTGAACACTGTACACTGTACACTGCCCCCTGCTACCGCAACTTCCGCTTCAACCACTTCTTCCTGTTGATTTTACGCTTAAAATCCTGCGAGGTTTGCCAAAGCACCGGCCATAGTTCACTTTCGGGAATGCCACTGAGTTGGGCATACGTAGCCGCTACAGTGCGCAACATCGTTTTTGACAACCACATTTTCTTGAAATTGTCCATGCGTTGCGCCATCGAAAGGGTACGAAACTGCATCCGATTTAAATCAATAAGGTAAAAATCGTATTGCCCATTGCCCAAGTCTTTAATCAAAGTATTTCCTGGCGAATGGTCCAAAAAATGAATGCGCGCCTCATGCATGCGAAAAGTAAACGCTGTAAACTGTTCCAAAATCGCCACCCGATTGGGAAACAACGGATCGTGTATGAGTTCGCGTATCGTAAAATCAAAATCAATATGCCGACAGAAATAATAGCTGTCGCCCAACAAGCCCAAAGCCTTTCGCTCTTCGATATAACCGATGGGAAACGGGGTTAAAATGCCGTGCTGTTGCAAATACAACGCATATTCAAACGAGCGTTTTGCCTTACTCTGACGGAACCACGAATAGATGATGGATTTGATAAATCCAGGCGTTTTAAAAAATTTAATGCTCACCGTTTCGTCGGCTAACCTATTGGTCTTAATCGAATTGCGTGCCCCTTTCACAATCAACGTACCCGATTGCTCAAAGTGAGCGGCCAAGTCTTCCAAAGCAGTTTGTTGGTGGGCGTAATCGGGATGCAATATCGTTGGCACAGGTAAGTTTTAATTTGGGTAAATGTATTAAAAAATTGTACTTTGCACCAAGATTTTATGGTATGCAAAAAATTCTTATTATCCAAAACAAACGAATAGGCGATGTCTTGATCGCCTCAGTCATTGCCAACAACTTCAAACGGAAGTATCCCGATAGCGAGGTGCATTTTATGGCGTACGACTTTACAACAGGCGTTTTGGAACAGAATCCCAACATCGATAAAATCATTCCCATTCGCGAAAAAGAACTCAAGCAATGGCGCAACCTACTTCAATTCATCCGTTGGGTGCGACAGCAAAAATACGACATCATCTTTGACCCCTACTCCAAAACACAAAGCCGTTTGATTTGTAAGTTTTCGGGGGCCAAAATGACCATCGGACATAAATCACGAAAGAAATTCGGAAACTGGAACTACTACACCCACCCTACCGAAGCGCTGCAATCTTCAAACAAGTTCTGTGGCAAAGCCATCGAAGATCGGGTGCATTTGATTGAATATGCGGGCGACTTCACGCCGATTGATTATGCGCCCAAATTGTTTCTTTCCGAGGCCGAAAAACAAGAAGATTGGCTGGGCAAATACAAGGATAAAAAAGTAATAGTGATGGGCGTATTGGGCAGTACACCGCAAAAGTCCATGCCCTACGACTATGTTGCACAAGTCTGTGATTTTATTGCATCCCAGTTTGATGTGTACTTGCTCTTCAACTATTCGCCCCATCAAAAGGCAGAGGCGATGAAAATTTACGAGCTTTGCCACCATAAAGACCGTATCATTTTGGATATCTATGCGCCCTCGATACGCGACTTTATCAAACTCATGGCGCAGTGTGACGGATTGGTAGCCAACGAAGGCGGTACCGTGCATATCGCCAAAGCTCTGGACAAACCTACGTTTACCATCTTTTCGCCTTATGTCAACAAAGAACATTGGGCAAGTTTTGAAGACGGCATGCTACACACTTCGGTGCATTTGCGGGAAGAGAAACCCGAATTGTACACGGCCTTCACCTATGAAGAGCGCAAAAAGATTGAAGCCGACCCGAGTGCAATGTACCGCGAACTGAAACCGGGATTGTATTGGGACCGCTTGCAAGCGTTTTTAAAGCATCACTTGGGCTAATTACTAGGGGTTGGAACTTCTTTGCGAATACCAAACGGCGTCCATTTAATTTTTTGCTGTTTGACTTCTTTGCGAATGGCCAAGTTGGCAGCCAACGACTCAGGGGTTTTGTACCCCCGTGGATGGTCCAAATGCAATACGACGGCTTTGTGACGAATTTGCTTCCCTTTAATGCCATTGTTTTCTAATCGCTCTCCAAACTCGCGATCGGGACCACCGTACTTCATGCGCTCATCATACCCGTTGATGGCAATCATATCACTGCGAAAACCAGAGGAATTACAATTGTTAAACGAAGGCGTCGTGGGAGAAATAAGATCCAAAAGCCAGGCCGACCACGTTTGCGCGCTCAATTTTAAGGTATTGGAAAATCCTAAGCGATCAATAGATTTCAACCAACCCACTTCAAAACAGCGCTGCGAAACAATGTCGTCGGGAGCAATGTGCTTGCTTGTCTTCATCGGAAGTTTGCAATACCCGCCCGAGAGAAAACGACCTTGCTCGGCTTCAAGGGCATGTATTTCGACAAAATCTTTCCGCGGAATACAATCACCATCGGTCATAATAATATACTCATGCGCCGCTTCCATAATGGCCACATTCAAAATCTCTTGACGGCGGTACCCCAAATCTTCATGCCATAAATGACGAACGGGTACGGGATAATTCGCAGCATACCGGTCAATGAGCGCCTTGGTCTCGGGACGCGAACCGTCGTCAGCTACAATCAATTCAAAATCGGTATAGGTTTGCACCGAATAGCCAATTAATACTTTCTCCAACCATTCTTCGGCATTGTACGTACTCACAATCACCGAGATTTTCAAATTTTTATCGCGTGCGGCTGCCATAAGTAAAGTGGTATTTTTAACTGATTTTTGTTGTAATCCTGGCCATTCCCGATAATAACGATGCGCGGGATAGCGTTCGTCCCAAGCCCCTGACTCCAATAAAGCAAGGCAATCCGTCTTCCAAAGGGAAGTATTCGAAAAGTTGAAAGGCAACTCAGGAAGGCAATAATCCAAAAGTGCGGCCCAACTTCCAGGTTCTATCGCACGAAAGGCTTTAAGTCCTTTAACAGTGGCGTGTTGGGCTAAAAAAGGAGTGCTAAAATAATGTCCCGATTCAATTCCCTCCAACGTCAACGTATCAAAAACCGCATCTTGAATAAAAAAACGAGCCCCCGTTAAATAATAGCCCTCTTCCCGATGCTTCACATGTTCCTCCACAAAATCTTCCCGCGGAACCGCATGCGCATCGGCAAAGATGACATAATCGGTGAGCGATTGGGTTAAATGTGAGGACAAACGTGCGGGAGGACAAAAATAAAACGGGAAAAAATATGCCGAATGAGCAACCTCCAGCGGTTTATCCTGAAGAAGAACGACCTCAAAGTTACGATAGTTTTGCGTGGTATAGCCCCACAAAACCCTTTGTATGGTGGGTAAATCGGTTCCATTTGTTAAAACAACGGTAACATTCTTTTGCATGGATGCAAAGGTAACCTAATTTTACTAAATTTGTTTTTCAATTTTCAAGAATGCACACCCTCTCGGTTATCATCCCTACCTTTAATGAAATTTCGTATCTGGAAGACGCCGTGGCCTCCGTACGTTTTGCGCAACAAATCATTGTGATTGATTCGTATAGCACAGACGGTACCGCAGAACTCGCCAAACGATTGGGATGTGAAGTCATACAGCGAAAGTTTGACCATTTTTCAGCCCAAAAAAATGCCGCGATTGCTTTGGCCAAAGGCGATTGGATTTTATTTATCGACGCCGATGAACGGGTAACGCCCAAACTGAAATTGGAAATTCTGGACACCTTAAAAAATCCGAAACACCAAGGTTATAAATTGCGTTTTCCCCACTATTTTATGAATCGCTTTTTGTACCATAAAGTGGATCGCGTAACCCGCTTAGTAAAAAATGACGGCGTACATTTCACGGGAGAAGTTCATGAAAAACTCCATGTAAACGGCACTATCGGGCAATTGGAGGCGTTTATGATTCATTACACCTATAAAGGATTGTTCCATGCCCTCAGCAAAAAGAATTCCTATGCGTGGTTCCAAGCGGGCATGTCCAGAGACAAGGGAAAAAAAGCCACGATTTGGCATTTGTTGTTCAAACCCTTGTACCGCTTTTTCTCTTCGTATATTCTTAAAAAAGGCTTCTTAGACGGCATCCCCGGCCTTGCTTTGGCCAGCGTCAATGCGTATGGGGTTTTTTCACGGTATGTAAAGCTGCTGTTGTTAGAGAGGGAAATGAAGTAAATTTTTTTGAGCTTCTGAGAGGCTGAGCTACTGAGTACTGTGTACTGATAACTGATTACTAATCACTAATCACTAGTCACTAGTCACTAATCACTAGTCACTAGAAAACCTTCCCAAACCGTAATTTCCACATAAACTTCCACAAGGTATCTTCGCCTTTAATGTCAATGCGTTTGATTTCGTAAGGTTGGGTGAAGGGAAACCGACTCACTTTATTCCCGATTCGTAGGCCGTATTGCATACCTAGAGCGGCAATTTGTGCAAAAAAACGTTGTTTTTCGGGATCTTTTTTGGGATAATTGCCATAGGGATACGCTATCGCGGGGAACACCTTCAGGTTTTCTTTTTCTATCACTTCAAAAGCAGCGTTGAAGTCGGATGCAATTGCCGCCTCATCCATCTTGGCAAAATGTTGGTGTTTATAAGAATGGTGTGCAAGTTCGATGACTTTCGGATTCAGTTGGCGCAATTGCTCTGCCGTCATGATGGGTTCGCCCCGATCTTCGCCGCCATAATTCCACGCATCCGATTTCCCCAAATAGGCAAAAGGGACAAAAAACTGGGCTTTCATGCCGTATTTTTCTAAAAGAGGAACGGCAAATTGGAATTGGTTTAACGTGACATCATCAAAAGTAATAAGTACTTTTTTTCCCTTTAATGAAGTGGTTTGAGCCAATTCAGACAAAAACACAGCTTCATAACCTGCTGACTTCAAATAGTTTAATTGCGACTCAAACCGCTCAGCGGCAATGGTTAAGCCTTTGGATTGGGCTAAATCAGGGGTTACATTATGGTACATTAAAATGGGAAGTCGGGCCACCATTCGTAAATTTTGAAAATTGTAATTCAGTAAAAATAGTATATTTGTCGCACATAGATTAAGCATTCATGTCCGAAACCACCCATTCGCCCAAAATTACCGCTCTGGCAATCTCTTTTAATGAGGAGGCGAATGTAAAACGATATGTGGAAAGTTTGCATTTCGCTGACGAAATCATTTTTGTGGATTCTGAAAGTACGGATCAAACCGTAGCCATCGCCCAATCCATGGGTGCCAAAGTACTCACACGTCCCTTTACCAATTTCTCCGAACAACGCAATTTTGCCATTGCACAAGCCAGCCACGATTGGATTCTTTTCTTTGACTTGGATGAAATCATCACGCCTGAATTGGAGGAAGAAATTAAAGCCACCGTCAAAAATCCAGGGGGCAAAAATGCTTTCTTTGTCAAGCGAACCTTTCATTTTATGGGAAAACGCATCCGTTTTGGAGGTTGGCAAAATGACAAAGCCATACGTCTTTTCAACAAAAATCACGGTACGTACAACGGCAATTTGGTGCACGAAGAGGTCAAAGCCGATGGCAAAGTGGGCGTTCTTAAAAACCGTTTAAATCATTACAGCTACAAAAGTTTTGACAACTACAACGATAAACTAAACTTGTACAGCAAGTTGCAAGCCTTAAACTTGTACCAAAAGAAAGTGCGTCCCAACGTGTACCACTTTTTTATTCGTCCCCTGTACCGCTTTATGTGGCAGTATTTTTTCCGCCTAGGGGTACTCGATGGGAAAGAAGGCTTTATTCTGGCTTACGTCCACTCTTTTTCCGTTTTCAAACGGTATTTACAGTTGTGGATGATGTACCGAAAAATTGACTAACATGCGGTTACTTCAAATCACAGCGTCCAACGTATGGCGCGGTCATGAACAGCAGATTGTGTACTATTACGATGCCTTTGCCGCCAAAGGGATGCACCAAGTCTTGCTATGCACACCCGATACCCGATTGCACGAAATTGCGCAGGAAAAAAACTATCGCGTCCATACCCTCCCCTTCCATTCGGAATACGACCGAAAATGGATGAAAAAAATCAATCAAATCATTCGTGAAGAAAAAATCGACCTGATTCTCATTCACAACAGTACTGCCCACACGCTTTGTGTGCTTTCGTCATTACTTTACGGGTGGAAAACGCCAATGGTATTTTTCCGTACCTTAATTAAAAGAGTTGATACCAACTTTTTCCGCAAATGGAAATACAACTACAGCGGATTAAAGAAAATTGTTTGTGTCTCGCAAGCCGTCATCGATGTTTTAGCGCCTGCCATCAAAGATAAGAGCCGCCTTTCCATTGTGGGAAGTGCCACCGATTTGGAAGAATTTCACCGTACCCAACCCACAGGATGGTTACGCAAAGAATTGGGATTAACCGACGATACCGTAATCATTGGAAATATTGCCGCTTTTGTAGGGTTTAAAGACCATGTCACTTTGGTGCACGCCGCTGCCGAGATCGTCAAAAAAATACCCAAGGTTGTTTTCGTTTTGGCGGGGAAAGGCGAACTTGAAGAAAACATTAAAGCCCTGGTAGCCGAGAAAGAATTAACCTCACATTTTGTATTTCTCGGGTTTCGAAAAGATATACCCGAACTCTTTCCTGAGTTTGACCTATTTCTATTTACGTCCAAGCTCGAACCCACAGGCGGTGTGTTACTGGAAGCCTATGCCAGTCATGTGCCGATAGTAGCGACTCGAGCAGGCGGAATTCCTGAAGTGGTAGTCGATGGCGAAACAGGCCTGCTTTGTGAGAAGGAGAATCCGATTGATTTTGCCGAAAAAACGGTACAACTGCTCCAAGATAAAGCATGGCAACAACGATTGGTGGCCAACGGGTACCAGCATTTACTGACCCATTTTACCAAAGAAGTCATTGCAGAGGCGATGTATCATGAATTGGAACTTGTTTACCGCGCCACGCTATGAAAATCACGATCATCAGTTTTGACTATTTTGACTTCGATAAAAACATCATGGAGGCGCTGCAAAAAAAAGGCATCGAAGCGCATCATATCGATATTTCAAAGTTTAAATACCGTTATAAATCGTTGGGGGAAAAAGTCAAGAATTTTTTCTCAAAGTTGCTTTTGGGTACCAATGTCAAACGGGTACACATGGAAGCCTTCGTGCTGCGGGAACTCGGACAATGGGGCAAGCAAGATCAAATTTTGGTCATTCGTCCCGACCGCATCAGTCGGAAAACCCATGAAATCATAAAAACCAAAACAAAACAATACCGCGCCTATTTGTACGACAGCACCAACCGCTTTTCCATCAAACATTTGGAAAAAGGATTGTTTGACCGCATTTATACCTTCGACCGCGATGATGCGCAAAAGTTTGGTTACCATCCCATCAGTAATTTTATTTATTTTCCCAAAAAAGCCCTAGTCCCCGCAAGTGCATTACCCATAGCGCTATTTATGATTGCCTCCATCGACGAACGTCTTCCCTTGTGGAATGCGGTTGCTGCTTATTGCCGAAAAATGCAACTGCCCACTGATTTTATTGCCGTGGGAAAACGTGAACCTGCGGCATTGGATGCAGGCATTGTCTATTCGAAAACCAATCTGTTTTGGGAGGCTATTTCCGCGCGTATGGACCAAGCCCAAGCCTTTTTGGATTTGATTCGAGAGGAACAAAACGGCTTGAGCTTTCGGGTTTTTGAAGCCATGGGGTACCAGCGAAAATTGATTACTTCCAATGCTTCTGTAGTAGAATATCCTTTTTACAATCCTGCCAATATTTTTGTGCTCACCCAAGATAATATCGATCAAATCCAAGCCTTTTTGGAAGTTCCTTTTGAACCTTTACCCGAAGCAGTATACCATCAATTTACCGTTGAACATTGGGTAGATACCGTATTTGAGCTGAAGGAAAAGACTCCTCAATTGTAAACAAATGCTATCTTTGCACGCTTAGCTAACGCACATCCACGATTTCTATGGCAAAAATTTCGGTCGCCTTATGCACGTACAATGGAGCCCGTTTTCTAAACGAGCAGTTGCGTTCTATCATGGAACAAACGCATCCCGTTGACGAAATTGTGGTTTCCGATGACGGTTCAACCGATTCCACCATGAACCTACTGCACGAGTGGCAAACGCGCTATCCCGAACAGATTTTTGTGCATCAAAATCCTGTGAATCTAAAAAGTAATGCCAACTTTGAGCAAACCTTGCAACGGTGCACGGGCGATTTCCTTTTTTTGGCCGATCAAGACGATGCTTGGCATCCTGAAAAGGTGCAACGGTTTATGGAAACTTTTGCCCAATATCCCGAAACCGAAGCGCTCTTTTCTGACGGAAGTTTTATGGATGACCAAGGCAATTCACTTCACGAACCCTTATCGTTATGGGAGAGCGTACGATTCTTCCCTGAAAATCCTCACAATCCCGATGCCTTGCTGCACTCCTTGCTTTTCAATGCCAATTTCCTAACAGGAGCCACGCTTTGTCTACGAAAAGAAAGTTTGAAGCACGCTTTGCCGTTTCGTACCGGAAAAGGATTTTTACATGATGAGTGGTTGGCTTTTGTTTTTGCGCAACGGCAAACATTACGCGCCATTCCTGAGCGCTTAATTCAGTATCGCTTACACGGTCAACAACAAGTGGGTGTGAGCAAAATAAATGACGCGGTTCAGGTACGACAGGAAAAGTATGACTACCAGCAATTGGTCTTGGGACAACGCGAACCCCGCACCCTAAACGATTACAAGACAAAGGCAAAAACCTATTTTAACCAATACGAAAAATACCTATTTTTATACCGTGCCCATACTTTGGACGTTTTTAAAAGCGTCAGCGATACGTTAAAAAACCATTATATTCAAGCGGATCAAGCCATGAAGCGCAACAATATTCTGGCCTACACTGTTTTGAAACTGGTCGATCGTTTCAAAGGAAAACGGCAATTACATCACTAAATGCAACCGAACCATGCTTAAAAAATTAGTTTACTTAAAACAACTTAAAAAACATTTTCGATTTTTAGACGTGCTGGCGCTCCTTTGGGGATTGTCTCTAAAAAAAGAGCGCATTCGGTTGCCACAAAGCAAACGCAGTATTTATTTGCGAAGAAAAACAAAAGACACCGAAACGTTCAAAGAAATTTTCATTACGTCACTGTACCACATGCGATTGCCGATGCAACCCAAAACGATTGTGGATGCGGGGGCCAATGTGGGACTAGCGTCACTTTTTTTTCATTTAAAATTCCCCAAAGCGTCTATCGTTGCGTTGGAAATTGAGGCCCAAAACGCAGCCTGTATTCGCAAAAACACCGCAGACATCGCCACCATTGAAGTGTTGGAAAAAGCCTTATACAACCGAGCGTCGTTTTTTAAAATTGAAGATCCCTACAACGCCAGCAATAGTTTTCAAATCAAAGAAGTGAGCGGGACGGAACCCTATGATATCGCCTCTATCACCTTAGACACCCTTATGGCCGAACGCGGTTGGGAAACCATTGATGTGTTAAAAATCGACATTGAAGGGGCCGAAAAAGAATTGTTTGAAAGCCATTATGAAAATTGGTTGCCCAAAACCAAAGTCATTATGATCGAAACCCATGACCGCATGATTCCAAAATGCTCGTACACCGTGATGGAAACGATCAATCGGTATGATTTTATCTTGTATACCACGACCGAAGGTACCTTGATTTATTTCAACACCGCATTAGTAGATCTTACGGGGTTCTAACCTATGAAAAGTGAATTAGCGCAAGAGGTGCATCGCGCCTTTGAAGTTATCCAAGCGGGCGGTATTATCTTATATCCCACCGATACGGTTTGGGGCATTGGATGTGATGCCACCAACGAAGCAGCGGTTCAAAAGATTTATGCCCTAAAACAACGTGAAGAATCCAAAAGCATGATTGTATTGATGCACAGCGAACGCTTGGTGCATTCGGTATTTCATCAAATTCCTGAAGTGGCTTGGCAGCTGTTGGAGTTTGCCACCAAACCCACCACGCTTATTTTGGACCACCCCAAAAATGTAGCTGCCAACCTGATTAGCGCCGACAATTCCCTCGGCATGCGTTTGGTGACCGAACCGTTTTGTTATCAATTGATGGAGCGAATGAAACGCCCGTTGGTATCCACCTCAGCCAATATCTCGGGAGCGCCTACGCCGAATACCTACCACCAAGTTCACCCCGACATTGTGCAAGGGGTTGATTATGTTGTGCAATTGCATCACGATCGCGTGACGAGCAAACCGTCGACGATTATCAAACTTACCCTGGACGCGCAAGTAACGGTGATACGGAAATGATTTGATTTGAAGATTTGAAAATTTGAAGATTTGAAAATTTGAGGATTTGAAAATTTGAGGATTTGAAAAACGTGATTCATGCACCGATTGCACCAGCGGTAGGAGCGGCATCCTTTTATGAAGCGTTAGCGGCATAAAAGATACAGCGGATGACGCGCCCGGGTGCCCAAATAACCAAAGTGAATTTGTACTTTTGCAAAAAAATATTCCGTTGAAAACCCAATACGCTGACGTTTTAGATCAAAAGATATTTAAAGTGGTGACACAAGCGGCTCAAGAATTAGGACTTGAGTGCTATGTGATTGGCGGTTTTGTGCGGGATATTTTGTTGGAGCGCAACCACAAAAAGGACATTGACATCGTGGCGGTGGGTTCGGGAATAGATTTGGCGCTAAAAGTGAGTAGCCTGCTTCCCCATCAACCCAAAGTACAAGTTTTTAAAAACTACGGCACGGCCATGTTGCGCTTCAAGGATATGGATATCGAATTTGTTGGCGCGCGAAAAGAAAGTTACACCGAAGAGAGTCGCAACCCCTTGGTCGATACCGGCACTTTGGAAGACGATCAAAACCGACGGGATTTTACCATCAATGCCTTGGCGTTTTCACTGAATTCGACCAATTTTGGGGCGTTGATTGATCCGTTTGGAGGCGTTTCTGACCTAGAGGCCAAAGTGATCCGCACGCCGTTGGACCCTGATATTACCTACTCCGACGATCCGTTGCGGATGTTGCGCGCCATTCGGTTTGCGACGCAATTGGACTTTACCATTGCTCCCGAATCGTTGGAAGCCATAGCGAGAAATGCGTACCGTATCGATATCATTTCGGGGGAACGCATAGTAGATGAGTTGCATAAAATACTGCAAACCCCACAGCCGTCGAAGGGCTTTTTATTGCTGCACCAAACCCAACTTTTGGAACGAATTTTACCGGAATTGACCGCTTTAAATTTGGTCGAAGAAGTCGAAGGACATACTCATAAAAACAATTTTTACCATACGCTTGAAGTCGTCGATAATATTTGTAAAACAACCGATGATTTGTGGTTGCGATGGGCAGCCCTCTTGCATGATATTGGGAAGGCGCCCACCAAACGATTTCACAAAAAACAAGGATGGACGTTCCATGGCCACGAATTTTTAGGGGGTAAAATGGTAAAGAAACTCTTTGCCCGTTTGCACATGCCCTTAAATCAAAAGATGAAGTTTGTGCAGAAAATGGTCATGATGAGTTCCCGCCCGATTGTACTTTCGCAAGAGATTGTCACGGATAGTGCGGTGCGTCGCTTGATTTTTGATGCCGGTGAAGATGTAGAGTCGCTGATGACGTTGTGTGAAGCCGATATTACGACGAAAAATCCGAAGAAGTTTGAAAAATACCATAAAAACTTTGAACTCGTTCGCCAAAAAATAGTGGAAGTTGAAGCCCGCGATCAAGTGCGTAATTTCCAGCCGCCCATCACGGGTGAGGAAATTATGGCCCGTTTCAATCTAAAACCCTCTCGCGAAGTCGGCCAATTGAAAGAGGCCGTAAAAGAAGCCATTTTGGAAGGAGAAATTCCCAACGAATACGAAGCAGCCTTTGCTTTTGTGATGGCGAAAGCGAAAGCAATGGGGTTGGTGTAGCGGCTGAGAGGCTGAGAGGCTGAGATTCTGAGATTCTGAGCGGAGCTCCTAAGCTGAGTTATGTGTTATTTCACGGCCAATTCTTGTTTTTATAACCGTTTTAATTCGCTTCCATGGGTTTGAAAAAAACAAAAAATTAACCACCGTTTAATCGATGCAATTCAAGTCTGTACTGTACCTTTGTGGGGCTTAAAAATTTTCTTATGAAAGCGGATAAAGGCGTTATCAATTGGTTGTTTACCGGTTGTATTTTGGTTTTTGTAATGGTCGTTGTGGGTGGAATTACCCGATTGACCGGTTCAGGATTATCGATGACGGATTGGCATTTGGTCACCGATACTTTTCCCCCAATGAGTGATGCCGCGTGGCAAACCGCTTTTGAAGAATACAAGAAATTTCCCGAATACCAGCGCATCAACAGCCACTTTACGTTGGAAGACTACAAATTCATCTATTTCTGGGAATGGTTCCACCGCTTTATTGCGCGTATTTTAGGCTTCGTCTTTTTGATTCCGTTTTTTTATTTTTTAGCCAAAAAACGAATGACGCAACGAACGGTTTTCCAATGCTTGATTTTATTGGGTATGGGAGCGTTTCAAGGCTTTTTAGGATGGTTCATGGTAAAAAGTGGATTGGTCGATTTTAACCAGCCCGATGTGAGTCATTTCCGTTTGTCGATGCACCTTACGTTTGCTTTCCTCACTTTTGCCTACACGCTGTGGATTGCTTTGGACTTGAAGTACCAAGGTATTTCGGAACGCATAGCACCTTTGGGTAAAATTGCCCTTTGGACATGGATTTTGGTTGTGGTACAAATTATTTGGGGTGGATTTGTGGCCGGATTAGATGCAGGTTATATTCACAACCACTGGCCCTTGATGAGCGACGGACAGTTTTTTCACGAAAGCATTCGTTTGGAAAAACCGAACTGGTTGTTGCGTTTCACTGAAGGAAAAAGTGGCGTACAATTTATACACCGAACCCTCGCGTATGTGGTGGTAGGTTTTATCGTTTATTTGGCAGTTAAAAGTCGGAAATACACCCTTTCAATCACCCAGAAAAATGGAATTACAGCCTTGTTGGTTGTCGTGTTTGTTCAAGTGACTTTGGGTATTCTCACTTTATTGTATAGTGTTCCGTTGTGGTTGGGCGTAACCCATCAAGCCGTCGCATTCTTTTTATTGGCCGCGATAACGTTTGTGATGCATCGGGTGCGAAAATAAAGCAACGCACCATAGATTCATACAACCAAATCTAAGAAGCGATTTTCTCTAAAGCCAAATAATGGGAGAGCACTCCTTTTGCCGTAAACTTGGGGTATAATTCGATTTCACAGGCATAGACGCTGCCATCTTTTTTATAGTTCAAAACCGTTTCACAAATGGGACGTTGCGCTGCTAATGCTTTTCGAATACGTTCGCGGGAATGCGGTAAGGTCATCGGCCCTTGAAACATTTTGGGTGTTTTCCCAATCACTTCAGAAGGTTTATACCCCGTCAACTCTTGAATGTTGGCGGAAACATACACGATAGTCAAGTCGGGATTGGTTACCAAAACCACCTTTTGATGTTCGACCAAATGCGTGTACAAGTGCTCCTTTTCGCTCCATTGCGCTTGAATTTCAGCAAATTTAGTTTGTAAATTGAAACGGAATTGAGCCCACGACACAAGAGGAACGGGACAAATTCGAAGGGTTTTGTAATATTTAGCTAAGGCTTTTTCGTACGAAGGGGTCATAATCCATGTTTTAATCGAGAATAAACCACCTGCATTCCATAGATTTCATACTATGGAAAAAAAGCCCAACTACTTCTCGTGATACTTGGAGCAATCAAAAGGGTGTATCTGACTCTTCCTTTCAGGAAACACAGTTGCACGACAGTCTAAGAATTTCACTTAGTTCCACTTTTATCAGCCTTTGGCTAATCTTTCGATTGTGTGATGTAAAGGCGCAAATGTAGTACTATTTTTAAAATTCCTATGTTAAAAAGTAGGAGCTAAATCGTCAAGGAAATTTAAAATTTAAAACAACCTAATTTAAAATAGCAGCACTATCCCAACCACTCCTTAAACTCTCCTACCCGTTCCCGAGCCACAATGATTTCCTCCCCTTTATACGTGGGCAACAGCACTTTAAGCCTTGAGTTGCTGTGGACTTGAATCTCCTTAATCGCTTGTAACGGAATGATGAATTTTCGCGATACCCTAAAGAAGGCACTGGGATCCAATTCTTGTTCTACCTGCTCCAGCGACTGATCCAATAAAAAGGTTCGGTTGTCCAAAGTGTGCAGAAAAGTCCCTTTATTTTCGCTGTAAATGCATTCAATGGTATCAACAGGAATCATTTTCAACTGCTGCCCCACTTTTAGGGTAAACCGCTGTTTGTAGGTGCGATCGACGGGATTGATTAAAAGTTTGCGAATGGTTTCAAAATCCAAAGCCATAGAAGGAGATACCACGGTTTCTGAGCGGCTTTTGAACTTCATTACCGCCGTTTCTAATTCTTCCTCATCTATCGGTTTCAACAGATAATCAATGCTGTTCATTTTAAATGCGCGCAAAGCATACTCGTCGTAAGCCGTCGTGAAAATAATCGGACTCTTGATGGCAACCGCTTCAAAAATTTCAAAAGACAATCCATCGGAGAGTTGGATGTCAAGAAAAATTAAATCCGGATGCGGATGGGTTTCAAACCAAGCAATCGATGCTTCTACCGAGTGCAACAATTCCAGCACGTGTAAGCCCAGTTTTTCAACTTTTCGTTGCAACAAACGCGCTGCTGGTTTTTCGTCTTCAATGATCAATACGTTCATGGGTGTGGGTTATTTTTAGTGAAAAAAGCGACCGATTAGGATTGGGACTTCCCTTGCTGGCGTTGTTCCTCTTCCATAAAGGCTTTAATCTTTCGGTTCTCCCACTCTTTGCCCAAAAAGTATTCTGGAATAAAAACCGATAATCCATGCGCTACGAGTCCAATACCCCAAAAAAAGGCAGTGCTAAATACGCGAAATTGCCATAAAGATTCGCCTTCATCCAAACCTTGGACTTGGGTTACAATGAGGAGTAAATTTACAATTACATAGACCAACAAGTGGCTGTAAAATCCTTTAATTTTTTTTACGCGTTTGACGGCTGCATCATAAGCGTATTGTTCATCTGGTGTCATATTAATGCTGTTTTTGTTGTTGTTGTTTTTCTTTTTCCATAAACTCTCGAATTTTGCGTTCCTCCCATGATTTTCCCCATGAAGAGGAGAAGGAAAACACGCGCAATCCATGAAATAATACCCCTATTCCCCATCCGAATGCAGGCCAGAAAAACCATATATGGTGTGGAGAATATTTTAAATTCACGACCAAGAAAAAGAGGTTAACAAGAAGGTAAACAAAGAAATGAATGTAAAATCCGCGGATATCAGCAACTTGTTGTTTTGCTTTTTGATAGGCGTCGTGATCAAAGGGTTCCTGAGGGTTGTGTTTTAGTTCCATTGGTTTGATTTTGAATTTTTTTGCATGATTTCTTGAATTTTTCGCTCTTCCCATTGCCGTCCGTACCCAAACGTACCGAAGGCATGAAATAAGAGTCCTATTCCCCATCCCAACATGGGAAACCAAAACCATTGGAATCCGCCTTGGAATAAATTAATTCCTACCAGTAAAGGGATTACAAAGCAGTAGGAAATGAGATTGGCATAAAACTCACGTAACTTTTCTACCCGCTCTTTGGCTCTGAAATAAGCGGTATTTTCGGTGGTAATTGTTGTATTCATAAGGGTTGTTCTTTCAGTTAATAATGGAATTTTAACGGTAAAAAAAGAGGTTGAAGGCTCTATACGAACACTGCGTTGGGTTACAATCGCATACCGACTGACAATATTTTGGAGTCCAACGCCGCGACGATCCTGCAGCACCTCCTTCTTTTGTAAATTATTTTGAATGGCGAGGTAGCCCCCTTCCAAGGTTATCGCAATATGCAAAGGCTTCTGCTCGCTGACCACATTGTGCTTAATTGTGTTTTCCAACAATAATTGTAGCGAAAGTGGCACCACAAAAGCTTGCTCTGGGAGGGTTGCCGTATCGGGTAGGGAAAAGGTAATGCTGTTTTCAAACCGCATTTTCAACAAATTCATGTAGGTTTTAGCAAAGGCTAATTCTTCTTGAACAGGAACCAATTCCTTGTCTTTTTGCTCCAACACATAGCGATAGATTTTTGACAATGAGGTGGTAAATCGTTGCGCAGCGTCGGGATTTTCCTCGATAAGCGAACTCAACACATTGAGACTGTTGAACAGAAAATGAGGGTCAATTTGATTTTTTAAACTCTCAAACCGCGCATTAGCACTTCCAGCAATCACTTGTTGTTCTTTGATACGACGTTCGTTTAATGCTTTATAAAAGTAAAAGGCATGGATCGCTAAGGAAACGATAAGGGTAATGATGATAGAAACCAAATAATTGGAAGGCTTTTCATCGGCTAAAAACTGGGCAATGGTGCGTCCGTTGAGGACTACATCTTCTAAAAAATGCAACACAAAGATGGTAAACAACGTCAAGAAAAATGAACTAAAAAACCCAATTATCAAGCGTTTTGGCGTAAAACGATCAACCGTAAATACACGATCCAATCCTATGAACACCACAGCATTTACATAATACAACACCAAACCATACACCATGGTGTAGCTAAACAAGGGTACGATATCCTTGTAAAAATCGGGTTGTGCGCCCATGAGGATATTCACGCCCAATAAAGCGAAAAAGATGATCAGGGTGATCCAAAATGCGCGGGGAAATTCTTTTATCAATTTCATGATTTCAATGTTTAAGTTTGGGGAACGTCAGTCATTACGCTCCCCTATGATTGAGCTTTTCTTAGGGCTTGCAAGCCGCGAGTTGTTTTTTAGCCCGATCAGCACCCCATCGTGGCGCAAAAGGCATGGCTGGAACTTCGGCTTCAAAAAGCACTACAGCGCGTTCCACATCTTTACATAAGGCCTTGACATCGGCACCGGTCCATTGGGCGCCTCCAATTTCAAATTCGGCCTTACCAAATACAGCCCGCGGGTTATTGGGCGCCAGGGCTAATGCTTTGTTGTATAAGCCCACCACCGTTGGGGAAAGTCGCATGCCATTGGTCATCGGGTCGTAGGCAATCCATGCGGTATGAACCAACGCTTGCAAGATAATCAACTCCACATTCTCGGGGGCCTTGGCCATTTCAACATCCAAAGCTCGCTGTGCCTGTGTTAACAACGCGTTTACTTTATCCCGATTTTTAGGGTCAAATGCTTCGGTCGTTTGGATCAAAGCAACATAATAATTGGGCAACCAACTTGTTTTCTCAGCAGCGGCAATTCGCTCCAACAAGGCTGTGGCTTCTGTGGGTTTGCCTTCGCCCCATAATTGCAAGGCTTTACCCATTCCTTGTTCAAAGGTAGCTTGTGCGGTCAACCATTGCACTAACAAAAAAGCTAAAATTGTAATACCATTTTTCATACGAGTGTAATTTAAGTGATTCTTTCCTTTTTTGAAATAGACGTTTGCTATTTTCTGATTCAAAATTCGCAACTTCATCTAGGGCATACAATTTAAAACGACCGAACTGTCAAAAAGAACGGATGAATTGTCAATTTTGAAAAAAGTATCGATTTTTCACCCTAAAAATGGTTCCCCTCTACACCGGATTCAACAACAGAGCCTCCGTGGTTTTGGGTAAAATGGGATGCACTTGTTTTAGAATTTCTTGCTCTAAAAAATACAGCACCCGCCGTTTTACAAAATGCCGATGCACCACCAAACCTACGGATCGAATGGGGACAGGCGCTTGAAATTCCCGCAATCGCTCCCTTTCGTCCGTGCTGTAGGCGATCGTGGCGAGATAAGGCAACAAGGTTGTTGCATTATTGGCTTTGACAAACCGCAGCAAACTGTCGATGGAACCCGCTTTGAAATTGAAATTAAACGGCGGAGTGGCCAATCGGGTTTCCAAATCACAAAAGGTTACAATTTGCGTTCGCATACAATGCCCTTCCTCCATCAACCAAATATCACTCGGATTCAAAGCCTCAGGCCGCACGGGATTGGCATAACGGTTGCCACAATCCAACAGCAAGAAGGGTTCGTCATAGAGCGGAATTTCAATCAAGTCGGGGTCGTTAATGGGTAAGGATAAAATGCCAATATCCAACTCACGTGCTTTAAGCAAACGTGTGATTTCTCCGGTAGTTTGCTCGCGAACTTCGATTTGTAATTGTGGAAATTTTTCGGCAAACGACTGCAAAAATAAGGGCAATAAAAAAGGAGCAATTGTAGGGATGACCGACAAGGTTAAAGTGCCGTCTACCTCGCCTTTGAATTCTTTGGCCAATTCATTTAACACCCCGATTTGCGACTGAATGGCCTTGATTTGTTCGATAATGACTTCGCCCTCGGCTGTAATTTCTACCGGTTTTTTCTTTCGGTTAAAAATCGTAATACCCAATTCTTCTTCAAACTTGGACACCATAGTACTCAAGGTCGATTGGGTGGCAAAACATTTTTCAGCGGCCGATTCAAAGTGACGCACTTCTGCCACAGCCAATACATACTCAAACTGACGTATATTCATTGATAGTATCAATATTAGGTTTGAAAATATCGTTTTTATCAATCAAATATACCACTTATTTTTACATTCCATAATGAATTACAAACAAACATAAAACCGAATACTATGATGAAAAAAACGATGTATCTCATGGCGATAGGTGCAATGACGTTAGGAACGTATGCACAAGATACTGCCAAAGATTTGTCCCAATGTCCCTTCCACAATGGTACATTGGACGCGGCCAAACCCACCACTCATGCCAAAACTACCAAAAACAGCGATTGGTGGCCCAGTCAGTTGAACTTATCGGTATTGCGTCAAAATTCTGAATTGACCAATCCGATGGATGCTAATTTTGATTATATCAAAGCCTTCAAGTCGTTGGATTATATGGCGTTGAAAAAAGACATTCAAGCGGTACTGACCCAGTCACAAGATTGGTGGCCTGCCGATTTTGGTAACTATGGTCCCTTATTTATCCGAATGGCATGGCACAGTGCGGGTACCTATCGTACGGGAGACGGCCGTGGCGGATCGTGTTCGGGACAGCAACGTTTTGCCCCACAAAACAGTTGGCCCGACAATGCCAATTTGGACAAAGCGCGACGTTTGCTCTGGCCTATCAAACAGAAGTATGGAAACAAAATTTCTTGGGCAGATTTGATGATCTTGACCGGTAATGTAGCTTTGGAATCGATGGGATTCAAAACGTTTGGTTTCTCAGGAGGACGCGCCGACGTTTGGGAACCGGAGTCCAATGTGTATTGGGGTTCTGAATCGAAATGGTTGGACAACAGCAAACGCTACCAAGACGGGAAATTAGAAAATCCGTTGGCTGCGGTTCAAATGGGATTGATCTATGTAAATCCTGAAGGTCCCAATGGCAACCCCGACCCCGTGGCGGCTGCCAAAGACATTCGCGAAACGTTTGGACGGATGGGTATGAACGACGAAGAAACTGTGGCCTTGATTGCTGGAGGGCACACCTTCGGGAAAACGCACGGAGCAGGAGCAGCTTCTCATGTGGGACCCGAACCCGAAGCGGCTTCAATTGAAGAACAAGGCATGGGTTGGACCAGTACCTACCGCAGTGGAAAAGGCGCCGATGCCATAACTTCGGGATTGGAGGTCACATGGACCACTACGCCTGCCAAATGGGGACATGATTACTTTAATCTTTTGTTTGGTAACGAATGGGAATTGACCAAGAGTCCAGCTGGAGCCCATCAATGGGTGGCCAAAAACGGAGCCAACATCATTCCTGATGCTTTTGATGCCAATAAAAAACACAAAGCAACCATGTTGACCACCGATTTGTCGTTGCGTTTTGATCCGGTATATGAAAAAATTTCACGCAATTTCTTGGACAATCCTGCGGCATTTGAAGATGCTTTTGCACGCGCATGGTACAAGCTTACGCACCGTGATATGGGACCCAAAACGCGTCACGTAGGTCCAGAAGTACCTAAAGAAGAATTAATTTGGCAAGATCCTATTCCGGCGGTAAACCATCCGCTAGTGGATGCCAAAGACATTACGAGTTTAAAAACAGCCATTGCCAATTCAGGTTTAAGCACGCAAGAATTGGTGGAAACCGCATGGGCTTCGGCTTCTACTTTCCGTGGATCCGATAAAAGAGGAGGCGCCAATGGAGCCCGCATACGTTTGTTACCCCAACGCAATTGGGAATGCAACAATCCAACGCAATTAAATAAAGTATTGGGCGTCTTGGAAGGGATTCAAAAGAAATTCCACGCCACTTCGGGGACCAAAAAAGTATCCCTAGCCGATTTGATTGTTTTGGCGGGCAATGTAGGGGTTGAAAAAGCAGCTAAAGCGGCAGGTGTTCCTGTTACGGTTCCTTTCACCCCCGGACGCATGGATGCCACACAAGCGCAAACCGATGTGGCCTCTTTTGGTGTTTTGGAACCCATAGCGGACGGTTTCCGTAACTACAAAAAAACGCGATACACGTTTACCACAGAAGAATTGTTGGTGGACAAAGCACAATTGTTAACGCTTACGGCCCCTGAAATGACTGTTTTATTGGGCGGTATGCGCGCCATGGGTGTACATCATTCGGATGAAAATACGGGAATTTTAACGTCACGAGTAGGTGCATTAACCAATGACTTTTTTGTGAATTTGTTGGATATGAATACCGTATGGAAAGCGACCGATGCCGATAAAGAAAAATTTGAAGGTCGTGATCGTAAAACAGATGCGGTGAAGTGGACGGCCACGCGTGCCGATCTAATTTTCGGTTCACATTCAGAATTGCGTGCTTTGGCCGAAGTGTATGCCAGCAGTGATGCCAAAGAAAAAATGGTAACGGACTTTGTCGCTGCCTGGAATAAGGTGATGCAATTGGATCGTTTTGACCTCAAAATGAAAAAATAAGAACGCAAAAAATCAAAGCGATAAAAGGGATTGTTGGTACGACAATCCCTTTTTCTTTTGGAACTAATTCGTGTATACAGCCCCGATCGCAGCGGCATCCTCTGGAGCTTACTTGCCAAAGGAGCGCCAGAGATACAGCGGAGAGCGGGAGGAATGTTTGTAGGAGCACCCCACGTTTGCTGCCTATAAATTATTGAGCTGATTGTCTTTTTTGTTATCGCTTAGGGTCCAAAAAAAGCCTACAAAAAAGAAACGATCGGCGGTGGGTTCGATAATCCGTCGGTTAAATACCCCATTGGCATCGGGCGTATTGGCGTATTCATAGCCTAAGACATTCTGGGTTCCCAGTATATTGTTGACGGAAAAGTATAGAATCTTTTGGGAAGAAATAAGGTAGGCCCAACTCAAACTTAAATTGGAAAACGGCTTGGTTCGTCCATTCATAAAAAGGGACTCGTTGGGATTGTTGTAGGGGCGCCCAGAGCTGAGGACTTGGGTCACACTCAATTGTGATTTCCAGTCGTTAATCCAATACTTACCGACCAGCGAAATACTATGTTTGGCAATAAAATTGGGGGTAACGGTAGTTGGAAAATTACGGTAATTGCGTTGGCTGTCAATAAACGAATAGGATACCCAATATTCCAAATTTTTTATCGATTTCCCATCCCGCCAAAACACATCCAGTCCACGCGCATAGCCCGACCCTCGATTGGTGAAATCGCTATTGAATTGGGGTGTTGGGGTATTGAATTGAATCAAATCTTGGTAAGCTTTTTCATAGACTTCCACCCGAAAAGTTTGTCGATCATGGGTATACAAATAATTCATGATGTAATGCGCGGCGCGTTCACTTTGAAGGGCAGACGTGTATTTCAAATAATCGGCTCTTGGGGCTTGAGCAAAGGTTCCATAAGCCCATGAAAACTGATGATTTTTGGCAAATTTATACGCTAAGGAAAGTCGTGGCATGAGTTGCGTTTCCTTTAGCATCCCGTTGTGCGCGAGGCGTGCCCCGATTTTGGCAGCGACCTTTTTGGAAAAAATCCAATCGACTTCGGTAAATGCTGCACTTAGCGGAAAATCATACCCGCTGGAAAAACGCAGGGTAGCATTGGAGAACAATTCCTTGAAACCGGTGATAAATTGATCTATCCCCATGGTCCATTTGAAACGATCGGAATATGATTTACGCAATTTGAGTTTAAAATGTGCCGCGTTTTCTTGGTTGTATACTTCGTCTTGTTCGAGATCGATTTGATTTTTACCGTGACCAAAACTAGCGCCTGTGGTAAGTTGCCAACCGTTGCCCACACTCCCTTTGAATGAAATATTGGTATATCCATTTGTATTGGCGAGCGCTACTCGTGTCGGTTGTGGGGTATTGATACTTTCTTGATTCAGGTCAAACGTTGCATAATCAAAAGCCGTGTACACCTTTAACAAACCCGAGGTAAATCGGTAGCGATATACTGCTTCACCCGATAGGGATTGGTAGGGCTTGTTCCATGTGATGTTTTGAGGAATCAACTTTTGGTAGGGTTCCAAATTTAAGTAAGCCATATTGAAGGTCAACGATTGCTTGTCCCAAACTTGGGTATTGGCCACACCGAGTCCAACGGTCATAAACGACAAATCTGTTCGTTCGGTGACTTCTTCCTCTTTGGAGTTGAGTAACAATACACTCGAAAGCGCCTCCCCGTATTCGGCCGAGTACCCACCAGTGGAAAAGGACATGCCTGTAAACAAAAATGGAGAAAAACGACCTCGGGTGGGAACATTTTGTGCTGCGGCGCCATAGGGTTGCGCGACCCGAATGCCATCGATGTAGGTTTGGGTTTCATCGGCCTCACCGCCCCGTACAAAAAGACGTCCATCTTCGGCTACATTTTGCGTCCCGGGCAAGGTTTGAAGAGCGGCGATTATGTTTCCATTGGAGCCCGCAGTGGTAACAATATCTAGCGGTTTGAGCACCGAAACCCGCGAGCGTTCGCCGGCATCAAAAGTGCCTGCTGTAATCACCACGGTATCGAGCGTATTGACACTTTCTTTGAGGGTGATTTGAAGGAGTTGCTCCTCACCTACTGTGTAGGGAAGTTCTATCGACTCGTATCCCAGTAATGAAACTACTATTTTTTGGAGGCCCGTAGCGGTAGTTGTAAAAGTAAACCGACCTTGAGCATCGGTCAAACCGCCATCGTAGGTCCCATCGATGTATACATTGGCGCCTGTGAGTGGTGTTTTTTTGGTATCCAAAACGATTCCCGTTACGGTGTGTTGGCTAAACATTACATACGATAGTAAACTAAAAAAAAGGGTACTGAAGGTTTTCATAGGTGTAGTTTTCTGAGGCAAAATTGGGCACTCATTTTAAAAGGCTCAAATCCTTTCTACCGAACTGTTGAAAATTCGGGATGAATTGTAGAAGCAAATCGAAATACTTTTTTATATTTGACTCAACAAAATTGTTACTCTTCAAAATTTATACGTATGAAATTTGTAAAATTCGCTGTGGCTATCGTTGCTTTTTTAGCCTTTCAAAACCTTCAAGCACAATCGGCTACTGCCAAATGGGCACCTCTTAATGAGTACCATGAACTTCTATCGAAAACGTTCCATCCTGCAGAGGGAGGGAATTTGACTCCGATCAAAAACAGCCATGATGCTTTAGTACAAAAATCTGAAGCTTTAGATGTAACAACGATGCCCGCCGATTTAAAAACCTCAAAAGCGGTGGAAAACATTGCGGTTTTACAGAAACTAACAAAAAAATTAAGCGAATTGATTACCAATAGAGCGCCCGATGTTGAAATCATGCGTACGTTTCAAAATGTACACGATGTATTTCACCGCATTGAAGAAGCTTGTAATCATCCGAACCGATAAAATTTAACCCGACACTTCGTCGGGTTCTTTTTTTTATTGCATTTCCTGACGTACTTTTGTCAAAAATAAAAAACACATGTCAGTAGTCTATTTAGGATTTCATTTTACGGTGGAACCCAAAGATCCGGGAACAGAAATCTTAATTGCCGAGTTGGGTGAATTGCCCTTTGAAAGTTTTGTCGAACAGGAACACGGCGTAACGGCTTACATACAGCAATCGGCCTACGAAACGGGAATGGTTGAAAACTTGTATATTGTTAACTCCCCCGAATTTACCATCACACACACGGTGGAGACGATTGAACAAGTCAATTGGAATGAAGAATGGGAGAAAAATTTTGACCCGATTGATGTTGATGGTAAATGTTATGTTCGCGCTCCTTTTCATGAAAAAACAAACGCGCTTTATGACATTGTGATCGAACCAAAAATGAGTTTTGGAACGGGGCATCATGAAACGACGCACATGATGATTCAACAGTTGTTGGAAATGGATTTGGTAGGAAAAAAAACATTAGATATGGGATGTGGCACGGCCATATTAGCCATTTTAGCTGAAATGAAAGGTGCGCAACCCATTGATGCCATTGACATTGACGCATGGTGTTATCTAAACTCTATTGAAAATGCCGAACGCAATCATTGCCACCATATCACGGTAGAGGAAGGAGATGCACGTTTGTTGCCAGGAAGATCGTATGACGTGATCATTGCCAATATTAATCGAAATATATTAATCAACGACATGGCCACTTATGCGGATTGTTTGGCCCCTGAAGGACACCTGCTACTCAGTGGGTTCTATGTGGATGATATCCCGTATTTGGATGCCGCTTGCCAACCTTTTGGATTGGTTTTTGAAAAAAAATGGGAGCGTAACAACTGGGCGTCCCTTCGTTATAAAAAACAATAAATGAAAATGAGCACGATTGAAAAAGTAAAAGAGTCAGTCGTTTTGGCTGAAGATTTAGATTTTCATCACGAAATTATATTGTTCAATGACGATGTCAACACCTTTGATCATGTTATTGACACGTTAATTCGCGTTTGCGACCACACCCCTATTCAAGCGGAACAATGTGCGATTCTAGTACATTACACGGGTAAATGCGGCGTGAAAACCGGAGCCTATGACGAGTTAAAACCCCTTTGTTCAGCCTTATTGGATGCGGGTCTTAGCGCAGAAATTCAGTAATTATCGCGCCAATTTCCCCATAACGCAACGCACCAAAGAATGCGCTTGATCACTAAGCGTATTGGCTTCCCCGCGCACCGGATACCCCATCTTTTTTAAGTTTTTGGGTGATGTTTTTTAGATCTGATTCATTCTGATAAGTGACGGAAACCGTGCCTTGTTGGAGGTCAACGATGACATTTTGCAACGCTTCCATTGCATGTAATTGTTGGGTAATGGTATGTGCACAACCCCCGCATTTGAGGTTTTGTACGGATAAAGTAGTGGTCATTTTTTTATTCAAAAATAGTCCACCTCAGTAAATTGTTTTGTAACTGCTGTTACTTAGTGCGGCAAATAATCTTTGATACAACCGTAGATAAAGGTACCCAAAAGTGCGCCGATAAAGATTACACCTACCGCCATGAAACCGGCGCCCATAAGGATAAAAATGGGTCCCGGACATGCCCCAACCATGGCCCAGCCTAATCCGAAGAGTAAACCACCAATCCAATACCGGAACGTTCCTTTTTCTTTATCTGGAATACTAATGGGTTGTCCTTGGTAATCGGTGATTTTTTTCCGTTTAATCCATTGAACCCCCATTACCCCTGTAGCAATGGCGACCATGATAATGCCGTACATGTGGAAAGAATCAAATTGAAACATTTCGTAGATTCGGTACCAAGAAACCGCTTCTGCTTTGGTAAGAACGATACCAAAAAAAAGACCAACGAGAAAAAATTTAATATACTTCATGACCTAAAAGAGTAAGGGGAGAATAAAATGCGTCATCAACAAACCACCGATAAAAAATCCAATAACCGCTTTCAAGGATTGCCCCTGAAAGGTACTTAACCCCGTAATGGCATGACCTGAAGTACAGCCACCTGCATAGCGAGATCCAAATCCAATGAGGAAGCCACCAATTAAAAGAAAGGCAATGATTTTGGGCTGTTGCAATGCAGAAATATCAAATAGTGTATGCGGGAGTAGTTTTCCGTTTGGAGCGTCGATTCCTAATTTTTGTAATTTTAAAATTGTATTGGGATTTATAGCTACATTATCGGGAGCACTTAAAAAGTGTACCGCGAGATATCCACCGACCATGGCTCCCAAAACAACGACTAAGTTCCATTGTTGACTTTTCCAATCCCATTGAAAAAAAGACACTTTTTTACCTACACCCGTCATGGCGCACAAACTTCTCAAATTGGAAGACATCCCAAATCCTTTTCCAAAATACATCAAAAGCAACATGACCATTCCTATTAAAAAACCAGAAATGGCCCAATGCCAAGTGCCCGTAAAAATCTCCATACGTTACATTTTTTACAAAAATAGAAATCGTGGTTTGATTATTGCACAGAAATTAACAAATTTGAAACTCAATTTAACAACATGAAAAAAAGTATTGCCTTCCTTTTTTTGTTAGCCCTTGTAACTAGCTGTGGTAGCGGAAAATTAGTGATAAAAAATATCGATAATTCGGTGCGAAAACTTCAAACCGTTGATGGCCATTTTGATTTGAAAGAATATGCCACCGATGATTTGTATGGGTATAACATGGAATATCCTATTAATTTGGGATACGATAATGAACGAAATAACCCAAGGAATGTAGACTATTTTTTTAAAGCGCTAGCGGGACCGAATGGAGAGCCCATTACTTGGAAAAAAATCGAGGTGTGTTGTCCCTATGAAAGTAAAAAAAGTACCACTGGCGCGGGTACTTTAGAGATTTATGAAGTTAGTTTTGGCACCTCTAGCCTTCGATTATATGTCAACTTGTTTGAAAAAGGGAAGCTACTTTGTCCGAAAGGGCTAACCATCAAAAAATAAACCTAGATTTCCTACCCTCGCTCAGGAGTCCGAAAAGAGATTAGGGTTTTATTTCCTATCTTTGTGTTTCTAAAAAACTAATTTTTCATGGATTTAAATCAACTGCCACAGCTCAAACATACGGATAGTGGTAACTTTTTTATTTTAGCCGGACCTTGTGCTATTGAAGGGGAAGAAATGGCCTTACGCATTGCTGAAAAACTCACTTCAATTTCGGATACTTATAAAATCCCCTTTGTATTTAAAGGGTCATTTAAAAAAGCGAATCGCTCTCGCATTGACAGTTTTACGGGAATTGGCGATGAAAAAGCCTTAAAAATTCTTCGAAAAGTAGCTGAAACGTTTCATGTACCCACGGTAACCGACATTCACACGGAAGAGGATGCCGACAAAGCTGCGCAATATGTTGATGTTTTACAAATTCCTGCTTTTTTGGTTCGACAAACCGATTTGGTTGTGGCTGCTGCAAAAACGGGGAAGACAGTGAATTTAAAAAAAGGGCAATTTATGAGTCCCGAGAGCATGAAACACGCCGTACAAAAAGTATTGGATTGCCACAATGAAAACGTGATGGTCACCGACCGCGGAAGCATGTTTGGCTACCAGGATTTAATTGTGGACTTCCGCGGAATTCCAACCATGAAGGCGTTTGCAACAACTGTTTTAGATGTCACCCATTCGTTGCAACAACCCAATCAAATGTCGGGTGTAACTGGCGGTAGACCCGATCGTATTGAAACCATTGCCAAGGCTGGAATTGCCGTAGGTGTTGACGGGATATTCATTGAAACCCATTTTGACCCTGCAAATGCCAAAAGTGATGGCGCTAATATGTTACACTTGGATTATTTTGAGGACTTAATGCGTAAGTTGACACAAATTCGTCAAACAATCAATAACTTCTAATTAAAAAAGTAAATACTTTAGGCTAAATCCTCATTCAAAAAGGTACCGTACTCATTTGTATTTAGTTCAAGTACTTTTCTTTGAGGTTGATACGCTATTTTTACATGTATCATTGTGCGTATTCATTGGTTTTAAAATTAAATCGTAACGATAACTATTAAATCTTACAAATTCATTATTCGTTTTGTTCTCCTTCTTACATGGAGTACTTAGCAGATTGATTTTTTTGGATTTAATCAGTGTACATTCGGATTTTTTTTTACTTTTGATAGCTAACAACTTAAATACAAACAAACCCATCAATTATTAATTTTTATGAAAAAAATTACATTACTACTCCTGCTTGCGTTAGTGCATTTCACGGGATATTCTCAGTTTCCGACTCCAGGAGTTGAGGGATTTGAGAATACGACCGGTCCGGACGTAGCTACAAATCCATCGCCTTGGACTTTGGGAACGGGAGCCACGGGTAACCAGTGGGCTGTTTTTGACAACGGTGTGGGTACTACCCGTCGTTGGACCATCAATACCTCAGCGGCCAACGTGTATGCAGGTACCAATGTGGCTTTTATGAACAATGAAAACATTGGTCAAGGCAACACTTCAGAAGACTATTTAGCCACGCCAAGAATAACGGTTCCCGCCAATGGAGAATTACGTTTTTGGACACGCTCAACACTTCTTGGATCGCAAGGTACCGAGTATTTTGTATTGGTAAATCCAACGCCGAATGCACCTGGAGCGCAAACCAATATCGCAGGCTATACCCAAACGGCGGCTTCCTATACAGAAGCAACCTTATCAGCTACTTTTAATGTTTATGAAGAGAAGGTAATTGATTTATCGGCGTTTGCAGGTCAAGAAGTGTATATTGCTTTCATGATGCGTTTTACCCAGCCTTCTACAGCTTTGGGTGGAGACCGCTGGTTGATTGACGCGGTG
>Ga0209278_1000121_pt1 | contig 111271 bp, 95 predicted proteins | sample JI81BgreenDNA_FD_187504 | JGI IMG/M metagenome (GOLD analysis project Ga0209278, IMG submission 187504) | Wastewater effluent complex algal communities from Wisconsin, to seasonally profile nutrient transformation and Carbon sequestration -... | ecosystem: Engineered > WWTP > Effluent > Algae... | reverse complement strand
CCAATGCATCGCTGTTTGCCGTGATGATGTTGATGATTTCGTTGTATACATCGCCTTGGTTTTGGATGTTGGTTACTACATCGCCTACTACATCGATAGTTACGGTATCGCCGTTTTGGTTGGTGATTGTGTAGGTTCCGTTGTTGTTGTTTACTACTGTTGTGGTATTGGCATCAAATGTTACTACTGTTCCGTCTGCAGCGGTGTGCGTGAAAGTTCCGTTGCCGTTGTCTACCAATGCATCGCTGTTTGCCGTGATGATGTTGATGATTTCGTTGTATACATCGCCTTGGTTTTGGATGTTGGTTACTACATCGCCTACTACATCGATGGTTACGGTATCGCCGTTTTGGTTGGTGATTGTGTAAGTTCCGTTGTTGTTGTTTACTACTGTTGTAGTATTGGCATCAAATGTTACTACTGTTCCATCTGCAGCGGTGTGCGTGAAGGTTCCGTTGCCGTTGTCTACCAATGCATCGCTGTTTGCCGTGATGATGTTGATGATTTCGTTGTATACATCGCCTTGGTTTTGGATGTTGGTTACTACATCGCCTACTACATCGATAGTTACGGTATCGCCGTTTTGGTTGGTGATTGTGTAGGTTCCGTTGTTGTTGTTTACTACTGTTGTGGTATTGGCATCAAATGTTACTACTGTTCCGTCTGCAGCGGTGTGCGTGAAAGTTCCGTTGCCGTTGTCTACCAATGCATCGCTGTTTGCCGTGATGATGTTGATGATTTCGTTGTATACATCGCCTTGGTTTTGGATGTTGGTTACTACATCGCCTACTACATCGATGGTTACGGTATCGCCGACTTCATTGGTAAATGTATAAGTTCCATTATTATTATTTACAATTGAAGTTACAGTTTCAACTGGGATTGTAATTATTGATTGTTGTCCAATTTCATTGGTATAAGTATATGTTCCATCACCATTATTAACTAGAGTGGTTGTGGTTTCGAGCGATTGAAAGATAGCTCCTAAGTCAATAATATTTTGAGTACCGTTTTCATCGGTATAAATTAAGCTATTTGAAAGATTATTATATACAAGTGAAGTAAGTGTTTCTTGCACATTGAATGTGTTATCAAGAATTCTTCTCCATGAGTTTTCATACCAATAGTAGTAGCCTGGTTGCATATCAGAAGCGTTACTAGTATTAAAAACCAATAAGCTGTTGATATTTCCCGCAATAATTGTAGTTGTATCTGTGCTACTCGTTAGAGAAACTCTAGGAATAAGAACCCCTTTATCATTTGCTACGACTTCTAATTGAGAGGATGCATTTGGTAAAGTTGTACCAATTCCTACTTGTCCAAAAGACTCGTTGTAGATTCCGAAAATGAAGATAATAAGTATTCCAATTTTTACTTTCATAATTGCTGTATTATTTGAATATATTAAATAATACGGCAAAAATATCCTATTCCAAACTGGCTACTTGTAGTATTAAAAACTATCTAAAAGTAGAAAGTTTACTACAGCTAAATCACTGATAAACAACATATAACAAAAAAATAAATAACAAGAAAACAGCACTTCTAAAAATAAAAATGCTGTAATTAATTTGGGTTGGTTACCAAGAATTAATTGGCTTTATCGTACAGTAAAAAACTTTGAATTAAGGCTGCTAAACTATCTACACCAATTTTTTCAAAAATTCTAAGTTTGTAAGTACTTACAGTTGTTCTTTTTAAATTCAATTTCTCGGAAATTTCTCCATTTGAATAGCCTTCAACTAATAAATTAGTGACTTGAAGTTCCCTATCTGATAGTGTTTCGAATGGGTTATTGGGTTTTTTAAGAATGTAATTATCTAAAATCTTTTCATTTACTTCTCTGCTGGTATATTTTCCATTAGTCAAAACCGACTTCACCGCATCAACAAAATCCTCTTCATTGGAGTCTTTTTTCAAATAACCATTGGCACCATTATTAAGATATCGCAAGGCATAAATATTTTCATCATGTGCTGAAAAAATTAATATTCTTGCTTGTGGTTGAAGTGATTTAATGTTTTTAACTAACTCAAGACTATCACCTTCTGGAAATGAAACATCCAAAATAATTAAATCGAACACCGTCAATTTTACATACTTGAGAACTTCTTTAAAGTTAGTTGCTTGAAATACATTTGACTTACTGAAAAGACCTTTTAAAACAATTGAAACTCCTTGACGAACAATTGTGTGATCATCAGCTATTAAAAAATTCAGTTGGTTGTTAAGTTTCATAAATATGTTTTATTGTATAGTTTCTAAATTTATATCGAAAGCAACAGTTGTACCCTTTGGAACGTTGTTGCTTACTTTAATACTTCCGTTATGCAGGTTGATTATTTCTTTACAAAGATTTAATCCTAAACCTAAACCAACTTGATTAACAGTTGCTGCATTTTTACCTTGAAAATCATTATCAAAAATTGTTTCGATTTCATCTTCAGGAATTCCAGTTCCTGTATCAGATATTATAACTTTTAAACTAACTTCTTTATGGAGTATTTTTTCAACATGCATTTTAATTCCAATTTGCCCATTTTCGGTAAACTTATTTGCATTACCCACAATGTTATAAAACAATTGGTGTAGTTTTACTTTATCTGCTTCTACCATTAAGTTATCTTGCAAGTTTGAATTCAATACAAATGAATTACCAGAATTTTCTACCATAACCTTCATTGATTGAGTAATATTATCAAGCTCTTCATTTAATAAAAACTGCGTTTTATTTAACTCTATTGGTTTATTTTCATTTTTTGAATATTCTAACAATTGATTGGCCAATACTGAAAGAGAACTTACACTGAAGTGAGAAAGCTTTAAAGACTCCGTCAAATCTGAATTAGTATTTACTTTAATTGCGTTTCTTAACACAAAAGAAATCATATTCAAAGGTCCTCTAATTTCATGACTAATCATACCAATGATTCTATTCTTATAATTTAAGTTTTGACTAATTACTTGATTTGCATTTTCTAATTTAGCTTCATATATGAAGTTATATCTCGTGATAACAAAAAGTAAGCCAATTATAATTAACATTAGGAAAAACAAAATGTAATAAACCCAAAGTCTAATACTTTTATTAGAATTCAACTGATTCTCATAATTTTCACTTGCTGTTTTAATCAAAAGTTCAGATAGCAAATCATATTCATTAATCAATTTACTAGAGTAGTTTAGAAATTCAGAGCTATTGACTAAAAACTCATTATTAGCAGTAGTATTATCATTAAAGTTTTTTCGTAAATTTTGGAGTCTGTTTTGATAATATGAATTCACATTATCAAACGATTTTTTTATAAAGTCATCTAAACTCCCAGAAAATTCTTTATCACCATAGTCTAATCGAATAACTACGTTAATTTTCTCTTTTTGGATATTTACTTTTCCAGAAATTGCATCAGCTATTCTAGCAAAAAAATTCTTTCGCTCCAAACTGTCTGTAAACATATAAGTTTCAACATCAACATCTTTTAGAATCTTGTCATAGTCAAACTTTTTAATTTTTAAAAAATCTTTATCTATTGAATTATTTAAGTCTTTTTGAACCAAAATTAATGAATCTAATCTTGAAAGCATCTTATCAAAATCTTGACTATTTTGGTTGATTTGTATAGAGTCAATTTTTATATGATCAAACTTGGCGTAGTTAATTGTATCAAAACTAGACTTGATAGCACTAATAGAGGTATAAAACTGATCCAAGTATTTTTTTTCGTTAGTTTCAACGTATTTTTTTAATAAGTCATGAGCCTCAAAGTAATTTTTCCTAGATATGTCTGAAAGTTCTTTTATTTGCTTAGCCTCATCTAGTTCAGATTTAAGTCTACTTAATTTTGATTCATTAAACACTTCATTATATATCAATGCAAAAAACACCACTAATAGTAAAGCAATACTACACAATAGCGAATAATGAACAATCTTCCTTTTTTCAAAACTAATCATAACTCATCCTTTTATACTGAAATTACAGTTTTACACCAAGAATTAATTAGTAGGAAAAACACTTTTTTTTGTTTCTGGGGCAACAAAAAAAATACAAAATAAAATGTAAGTTTATCCAACAAAAATATATTGAATATTTAAAAAAAACTGTAGAAATACTACTACTTTCTTTAAAATTATGATAATCTCAACACATATCTAATAAACATCAAAATATAACAAAAAAACAACATACAAATTCAATAAAAAACAAAAAAAAAGCAATAGCTTCACACATTATTAATTAAACAATCTATTTAAAATGAGTAATAATTAATAAAGCTATTAAAATCTTGCAGTAATGGATGTCGAATTTTTATGAAAAACTTTTCTTAAATGTACTATTTTTTTTTAAATATCACAAAATAAAATTACACCTAGCAGGTAAATTAATTTTTCAAATAAGAAACACAAAAAGAAACATGGAACTGTTTTGAAATTAAGAATAATCTTTCAATAGAATTACATTTCATAAGAATACAATTATCAAATTTTAATGAGTGTAAAGAGAGTAAATTTAATTATTTGTCAGATTTGTTATGCTTCATATATACTTGATACAAACAAATAGCAATTAAAATGTACAAAACAAAAAAGCCACTCATTTCTGAATGGCTTACTTAGTAGCGGGAACAGGACTCGAACCTGTGACACTTCTGACTTAATTATCAATGTATTATGAACTTAATAATTTTTTGTATGCCTAAATGTATGCCTTAAACCTGAATTTCAACCCTGCTTTAACTGATTAGCCTCAATTATTTTGCAAAAGTAGTAAATGTTTTTGGATAAATTTTGGTTTACCATAAATTACTAAAATCTGTTTCTTTCTTGGGTTATAGTTTGTGTAATACATTACTCTCCAAACTTTAAATTTTGAATTGAATCTATCAACTTCAATTTGCTTGGATGCATTTTGTACCAGGAATTGATTTATAACAGCAATTTGTTTTTCATCAGCTTTTTTAATTGTTATAATAACTGCTGTCAAATAATCCCCATTAAATATTAATTCAGTTCTATGTGTAAAAAAGTTCAGAAAATAATTAAGTTGTTTACCTATATATTTATAGCTTTCATAACCACTTAATCTATTCTCCAAAGCATCTAATTCAAACTCCCAATTTTCATATTGTTTGTCTATTTTGAAAGGTAAATTAAGTTGTTTCATTTAGTTCCTGGTATAAAAAAACCACCTTTTAGGTGGCATAAATCATTCTTTTACTTTTGTGTAGTCATCAATCAACTTTATTAATTTGTAAAAAGCTATAAAGTGTTTAGGTTCAATGTAAATTTCAAAATCAAAATCACTTCCAATATTTGGTTTTATTTTCAGCAACTCTCCTTCTTCATCAAGAAGAAAGAAATCAGTATTTAAAAATTGAAATCTTAAATCATCAATATTAGATTTATGATTCATTACTGACTTTGCCCAATTATCAAATTCATTTTCATTATCTGATTGTGAAATATAACTTTCAAATAATACTAAATATTCACTATTACACTTTGCAATTTCTATTGTCCTTTGTAATATTTCATAAAGTCTTTTAAACTTGAATGCTTCTGCATAAACCTTTTGAGGACAGTTTAACTTATGAATCCAATGCAAATCATCATCACAAGTTTGACAATTACTTTTAGCTTGTATTTCACAAATCAATTCATAATCATCTTTCCACCTATCCAATAATCTATTTATTGTATAAGCATCAAAAAGATTATTTTCATTACACAAAAATTTCATGTGTATTTGAAGTGGTAATTTTGGATTCATAAACTTATCTTTTGAAAATTGTTATTATAAATCCTAACAGTAATAAACCAACAAATATATACCACCCAATATATTCAATTAATGCAAAAAGTGGCAAGAGAAAAAAACATGCTACAATTAATGTTAATGAACCTAATCCCATTGAAGCTCCTTTAATAAATTTCAAGAGTGAATTTTCAGTATCTTCAAATTTTGACTCAATGTATAAGTATAACATCACCAAAACCAATCCAATAAATAATGCTCCAAAACCTATTTTAATTTCAAAATAATTAATACTTAACCCATCAATTTTAACTCCATGCTTTTCTTCAATAAAATATTCAGAGCAAGAAGTAAGAAAAAAACTTGACAATATTAGTGTTAGATTTTTCATTATTGACATTAATTTTCAAAAGACCATATTAGAACATAAAAGTCATCCTTTCCTTCAACTGACATTTTAGAAAGTTGTATGTTTTCAACTACTGAAAATTCATCTGTCATTTTTGTTTCAACTATCCATTTAACCTCAGTAGAATTTGCCCTCTTAAATTTTGAATTATATTCATTTATATATCTTTCTAAAGATTTTTGGCTATCTGGAGTAATAACAAGTGAATTACTTAATTGGTAAGAATTATTATCAAAATAATAAGTAGCATAAGCATTTTCTAATTTCACAGAAATAGAAATTGAGCCATCACTCTCAATAATTTCTTTTAAATCATATTTTGATTCTTTAAATCTGCTTTTAATATCATTTAAAGGTAATCCAACTTCCTTTTGACCAAAAATAAAAGGACTAATAAACAAAAAAAGTAAAGTGTAAAATTTCATATTATAGTTATTAAAGTTTAACAAATATACATACTGTATCATATTTGATAACAATATTTTTATCAATTATGACAACTTTTGATTTAAATAACCAAAAGTTGAATAAGAAAGAATTTCAAATAGCATTAGGTCAAAGAATCAAAGAATTGAGAGAAAAGAAAAACATCTCTCAAACTGAACTTGGCAATTTATGTGATATTGAAAGGACTAACATGAATAGAATTGAAGCTGGTAATACCAATCCTACAAGTTATACTTTGTACAGAATAGCTCAAAAATTAGAAGTTGACTTACCTGAACTATTTGAACTTAAACCAGGAATCCAAAAGAAATAGCTATTAATTATAATCTACTTCTAAACTCCTGGTACAAATTTTAGTAAAAAAAGAGTGTATTTGGATTACTTCACACTCTTGAAAAATCACAGATTTTCCCAAACTCATATTTATAATTTAGGAAAAAGTGTGATTTATAAATTTCCATTGTAAGCAAAACTATAATAGTCATTTTTATAAATTATCAAATGGTCAAGCAGACTGATTTCCAATAATTCACAAGCACTTTTTAGTTTTGATGTAATCTTCTTGTCAGCTTCACTTGGTTTCATATTTCCACTTGGATGATTATGTACTAGGATAATAGCTGAAGCATTACACTTTAGAGCAACACCCATAATAATTCTAACATCTACAACTGTTCCTGAAATACCACCTTTAGATAAATTGTAAACTCCAAGTACATAATTAGCTCTATTAAGTAATATTACTTTACATTCCTCTTGAAATTCTATTAAATCCAAATCCCATTGAGATAATATAAATTTATATACTTCATCACATTGAACTAATTTCAATTTATCAGGTTTATTAGTTGAATAGGACACTTTAATTTCAGCTATTTCCATATCAAAAAAAATAATAGACCTATGTGCTTTTACACACAATAGGTCTGATTGCATTAGTTTACTGGCTCATAATTGTGTTTACCATTCTTTGAAAACACATCTACTGATGGTGTGAAATTCTCAAAAATTGGCTTTTGGCTTTTAACTTCTACTTGTTCCTGAGCATAACCATATCTGTGAGTTAACACAACTACTTCACCAGTTGTTTGGTCAACATATTCATAGGCTTCACATTCTTCTTTAAGAATTACTCCAGGCATTTGAGTACCAATAAGAGCTTTACAAGTTAATTCATCAAATGTACTTGGAACAAATGCTTTTCTTGCAGTTGCATAAAATTTTCCTGTGGTTTGAGATTGCACCATTTCAATTCCACCTTGTACTTCTAAAACAAAAAATGATTTTCCATCTTCTGTTGTTCTTTCTTTGTAGTTAATGATTGTTACCATTGTTTTTTGAGTGTTTTTGAGTTGTAATTTTTAATACTTCAAATGATTCTTTAAATTCAGCTATCACCTTGAATTTCTTTATTCAAAAAAGTATTAAACAATGATTTTCATTGCTCACAATGGGTGGGGGTTTTTAAGCTGGCTGGCTTGTGTAGAATAGTATGAAAGTTTGTTTTACAATTCTGTAGAATTGAACAAGTACCAGGAATTGAAAGAAATACATTTAATTAGATTCCTGGTGTATTTCAACCTTGAACAGAAAAAAGTTAGATTCAATTTTTGCAATAAAATTTACCTCAGAAAAAAAATGTCATTATATATCCTGGTCAAAAAAATACCTTCTTAACCTTTTGGGTAGGGGGAATTGATTCTCAAAACAAGTGGGGGTTATTTTGTTTTGGTAGGTTGTATGTTCAAAATTTTTAGAAAAATTTTAAAAAAAAATTTATCTTTACATAAATTACAATTTAATGAGCAGATTTGAAAAAGTTTTAGCAGAAGAGATTGATGGATTAGATAATTTACCCTTATTACACACTTGTGATGCATATACTTTCAGGAGCATTTTAGAAGAGTTAACCCTAAAACCTACAAAATGTGATGTTTTTAATACTGAATTATTATATACTTATTATGGTTTACCTTCTTACAGGGTAAAACTCAATAAAGCAACTAATAATCCAGCTTATTATATGATTTGCTTTATTCTAAACTCCAAAGAGTCAGACAATTTTGCTAAAGTTTTTCCTTTTGATAGTGGAGCATTTTTCAAACTAAATGAAATTAAAGAACAATTTTTTCATAATGAAACAAAAATTGATGACTTTGAATTATCAGGTTCAATTATTAGTGCAAAAAAAGTAATTAAAACATTTTATGATACTAATGATAATTACCTAAAACAATCTCCATCTATAACAAAAGAATTATCACAATTGGATTTTGAAGCAAATAGCTATAAAAATTTGATAAATTTTAAAGGTAGTAGTAGTTTTGATGATAGAGCTTCAAGTATTGAAATTTTATTTGACAATGAAATCAGATTAGACAGTGATTCTGTGAAGCAAATAATCATACCAAAATGCTTTAGAGATGATACTTATGCAATGAAATTAATAAATGAAAAACTAAATATTGAAACTCCTTTAACCTATAACACTCATAGAGGAAATCCTTCTGAGTTTTTTGGATTATTAAGAGAAGAGTACTTTAAATTTTTAGAAAACTGATGAGATTAGCTGGCTATTTAAATGCAATAATAGAAAATTCATTTGCAATTCCTATTTACAAGGATGACAACAATGAATACTATTTCCATAGTGTTGATGACAATTATAAAATAAAAAGTTTTTATAATGCTGAACTTAATGAACAAAATTTCAATAAATGCTTTTTATCAATTGATTTTAAGACAGATAATTATGGTGCTTATGTGTTTGTTGGTAAAGACAACTACATAAACTATAATATACTTTCAAAAAGTATAGTTGAGATAGAAAACTATATAAATGAAACTACAAAAAAAGAAGAGTTTTTATCATTAAAAGAGGATATTGAAGTTTTCAAAAACTATTTAAAAAAACCAATTTCAAGAGGAGCTGTTTCCAGAGCATGTAAAAACAAAAATAGACTAAAATACAAAGTAATTAGAAACTCCCTACAAACAAATCCTAATTTAAATATTATTAACAAAAAGCTCTTAATCAAAGATTTCTATATTAAATACATTGAAGATAAAGAGATTTTCCCTGCATTGTTAGCTGAGAATGAAACTCTTAGAAAAGATTTTTTTGCATACATGTATACTCAATTAAAAGAGGATTCCTCACAGAATGATATTATTATTGATTTGGGAAAAAGCATTTTTAGTAATAACACATTAAGTCCTCTAAAAAAATACAATCATATATTTATCCATAAAACACATTTTTCATTTGAAGATTATGCTAAGTATATAAATGAAGAAGAGAAAAAAAAAACAATTGAAATTGAAATAAAAAAAATTTTTGAAGAAGAAAAATAAGATATTTAATCCTATTGCATCATATTAAAAAAATTCCTACTTTGGTAAACCCATATTACTACTATTAACTTCACTGAAAAGTAATATTAAATTATCAAAGATGTCATTGTTTCAAAATGCTGTTGTAATAAAGTATTTACAAGCCTTAAACCAAGATTCCATTTCTCAAAAGTGGAATGAATTTACTACTTACTTTCACAATCCTGAAAGACAAGAAAACATTAGAAACTCTAAAGAAGAGCAATATCAAGAAGGCTTTTTAAGAGAATTGTTTGTTAAGATATTAGGCTACACACTAAATCCTGAACCCAACTTTAATCTTACTACTGAATACAAAAATGTAAAAGACAGCAAAAAAGCTGATGGTGCTATAATTGTATCAGAAAAAGTAAGAGCTGTTATAGAACTTAAAGGAACTAATACCACAGATTTAGGAAAAATTGAAGCTCAGGCATTTGGTTATAAAAACAATCAGCCAGATTGCACTTATGTAATTACTTCTAATTTTGAAAAAATCAGATTCTACATTGATAATGCTATTGAACATTTAGAGTTCAATTTATTTACACTTACAGAAGCAGAATTTAAAATCTTGTATTTGTGTTTGGCTGTTGAAAACATTTCAAAAGACATTCCAAAAAAGATTAAAGATGAGTCTGTAAGCCAAGAAGATGTTATTACCAAAAAGCTATATAAAGATTACTCTTTGTTTAAAAGAGAATTATTCAAAAACTTGGTTGAACTGAATCCAGAGTTTGACCAATTAGAACTTTTTAAAAAATCTCAAAAATTATTAGATAGATTTCTTTTCATCTTCTTTGCAGAAGATAGAATGTTATTGCCACCAAATTCTGTTAGGTTAATATTGCAACAATGGAAACAATTACAGGATTTAGATGAATACACTCCATTATATGAAAGATTTAAAAAATACTTTGGTTACTTAAATACAGGTTACAAAGGCAAAAACTATGATGTATATGCCTATAATGGTGGATTATTCAAACCTGATGATATTTTAGACAACATTACTATTGATGATAAATTGTTGTATGAACACACTTTAAAAATATCTGATTATGACTTTGTAAGTGAAGTTGATGTAAATATTTTAGGTCACATTTTTGAAAATTCCTTAAATGAATTAGATGAAATTAAAGCCCAATTAGAAGGTCAAGAAATTGAAAAAACCAAGACCAAGAGAAAGAAAGATGGTGTTTTCTATACTCCAAAATACATTACCAAATATATAGTTGAAAATACTATTGGAAAACTGTGTGAAGAAAAGAAATTGGAATTAGCCATTAATGAAGAAGATTATATTACAGACAAAAAAAGGCAAAAGAAAACCATTAAAGACTTAGTTGATAAATTAGATACTTACAGAAAATGGTTATTGCAATTAACTATTTGTGACCCTGCTTGTGGTAGTGGTGCATTCTTAAACCAAGCCTTAGACTTTTTAATTGAAGAACACCAATACATTGATGAATTACAAGCCAAATTATTTGGTGATGCATTGGTATTAACAGACATGGAAAATAGCATTTTGGAGAACAACCTTTTTGGTGTGGACTTAAATGAAGAAAGTGTGGAGATTGCCAAACTATCACTATGGTTAAGAACTGCTCAACCTAATAGAAAATTAAATGATTTAAGTGGTAATATTAAATGTGGTAACTCATTAATTGATGACCCTGAGATTGCAGGAAATAAAGCCTTTAATTGGCAAACTGCTTTTCCTAAAGTTTTTGAAAAAGGTGGTTTTGATGTAATTATTGGAAATCCACCTTATGTTAGTCATGAAAGAATTGACAACAAAGAATTCATAAAAAGCAAATACAATTCATTTAGTGCATTTGGAGATTTATATATTTATTTTTATGAATTGTCTCTGAAAATAATGAAAAATTACGGCATTACTTCTCTAATTACTTCCAATTCATTTTTAAAAACAGAATATGGAAAACCATTAAGGAAATTAATTCAACAAGAAACTGAAATATTAGAAATTATTAATATTGAAAATACACAAATATTTTCAGATGCAACTGTTAATACAGTAATTCTGACATATTCAAAAAGTAATAATTCTAAAACAAAAGCAAAGATTGTAAATTCTGAATTTAATGAAGTTGATTTTAATTTCTTCATTGAAAAAAACAAGTATGAATATAACCAAGAAGATTTTGATAAAGATTCTTGGAACCTGATTAAACCTAATATTTTAAAATTAAAAAAGAAAATTAAATCTAAGAACAAAACTCTTGAAGAATATAATACCAAAATCAGACTTGGTTTAGCAACAGGAGATAATAATGTATTTGTAATAGATGAAGTTAAAAAGAATGAATTTATTGAACAAGACAATAAAAATTCTGATTTAATAAAACCAATCCTAAGAGGAAGAGATATTGAAAGATACAATTATAATTTTCCTGATTTATATTTGATTTTGACAAAAAATGGAATAAATGTTGAAACTGATTATCCATATATATATAACTATTTAGATTCATTTGGGGATAGTTTTAAAAAAAGAGGTGCAAAAGGTCAACATTGGACTAACCTAAGAGCATGTTCCTTTTTTGATGATTTTAAAGATGAAAAGATTATTTGGATTGAATTAACTGACAATGGAAGGTTTGCATTGTGTAAAGAAGAGTATTATTTACTAAATAGCGCATATTTTTTATTACCTCCTAAAGAATTTAAATCTGGATATTTACTTTGTTTACTTAATTCCAAACTAATAAAATTTTATTTAAAACAGATTGCTGCAACAAGTGGTGTAGGCACTTTAAGATGGATTAATAATTATGTGAAGGAATTTCCAATACCTCTTATCAATTTTGATATGCAAAATCCATTTATTGAATTATCTGAAAAAATTGTCATTTCAATGAATGAGTTTAACAACATTAACTCAAAATTCCAAAGAACTCTACAAAGAAAATTTGAAGGATTAGAGATTAACAAAAAGTTAGAATCCTGGTATGAGTTAACCTTTGCAGAACTTGTAAAAGAATTAAGTAAGAAGAAAATAAAGCTATCACTTTCAGAAGAAGCAGAATGGGAAGATTACTTTTTACAAGAACAACAAAAAGCTCTTATTCTTAAACAACAAATAACCACCACAGACCAGGAAATAGATAAAATGGTATATGAGTTATATGGGTTAACAGATGAGGAAATAGAAATAGTTGAGAATAGTTAGAATGGATAATAATTTTAAATTACATAGAGGACAGGTATATTTTGAAACAGATGGTTTTATTAAAAGCTATGATGCAACATTAAATATTGAAAACAACTCTTATGTTTTAGATGTTAAAGGTGATTGCTTTTCATTTTCAGATTATAAAATAATACAAGGAGAGTTTCAAGATTTAGGATATGTTACTTTTATAGAATGCTATTTAAGTGGCAGGTCTTCAGGGTTTATCAGTTCATTTAAATATAATGTTTTACACATCATTGAAGGTGTAAAAATCAATCAGTTTGAAGAATTAAACTTTTCTTCATTATCAATTGAAATGCCTATTTTAAAAAATTGGATAAATAAAACAAGTTTAAAAGGAGATTTAGTATTTAATAAAAAAATAGAGTATCTAGGAACTCAAAAATTCGATTTATATAAATCAGATGAAATTGAATTAACTGCCTCATTATATTGCAAAGAAAGTTTTTCAAAAAAAAACATAATCATAGAAGAATATTTTGAGTTAAATATTTCAGCTAATAATAATCTTAATCTTTTTGATTTAATTAATTATTATAGAAAAGTCAAAATATTACTAAATTTTTTTGGTCAGCATCATTCAGCCAATGATTATTTTTATTTGAAAGAAAACAATATTATTTATGAAAATCAGGATGAACCATTAATTATGAAACTTCATACATCAAGTGTGAATTTTATCAACAATTTCAGCTTTAATTTTAACTTTTCTTACGATGATTTAGTTGACTCTTATCAAAAGATATTTGATTCTTGGTTTAACAATCAAAAATTAGAAGATTCAATAAATTTAGTTGCAGAAAAAAGTTTTCTAAAATTATCAGGTGAAACATATTTTTTGAATACTTGTTTTTCTTTAGAAACTCTTCACAGAAAACACTTCAAAAACAATGTTTATGAAGAAGATGTTTTTAAAGAATTGAGTGAAAGAATAATTGAAAAATTGGAAATTGATGAAAAAAAATTATTTTTAGAAAAACTGCAATATGCCAATGAACCCTCATTTAGGAAAAGATTAAGAGATTTTAAAGGAGATTTTTCAATAGCCCTAAAAGGAGATTTCAATTTAAATAACTTAATAGGTAAAATTGTTGATACAAGAAATTACTTAGTTCATAGAGGAGAAAAGAAAAATGTTCTTGAAAATATTGAAATGACTAAAGTAGCAAAGGTCATTGAAAATATTGTTAAGATTAATATTTTTAGATTACTTGATATTGATGAAGAAAAAATCAAAGCCAAAGTGAAGCCAATAAATTATAAATCAATTTTTATTAATTAGAATGAAACAAAATTTAGCAAAACTTGTTACTAAAGAATCTGTTTTACAAGCTCTACAAAACTTTGAGAGAGAAAATCCATCTTTAGAATCAAGCACAAAATATGACCTTGAGTATAACGGTAATTATTATCCACCTAAAGAAGTGGTTAGAGAAGCTGCAAGGATTCAAGGTATTGAAATAAATGATGATTTGCATTCTTTAGGTGGTGGAGATAAGACCAATATACCATTAGAAAAATTAGGATTTGTTATTGTTGATAAAAATCAATACCCTAAAATAGATGCCAATAAATTAAGAACACAAATAAATAATTATAATTCATCAATTAACACCTCTGATTGGTTAAAAGTCAATGAAATTTATAAATTCAATTTTGTTAACTGGGTTTTAGATAATATTGATTTTAATAATGATTCCAATCAAACAATTAAAGATAAAATAGATTTATCCCAAGAACAAAAGTTTGAACCAAACAGCAATACAAAAGGGATTAACTTTTTAACTTCTATTAAAAGATACAATGATGAATTTATAACTTTAGATGACATTGCTTTATTAAAAAGCATTGCAAATAATGAAGTTGAATTTAATGAATCAACAGGCTCTTTATCATTTGGAAGTTATCCAAAAGTAAGTTTGTATTTATCACTTTTCAAGCCTGAAGATTATTGTCCTTATGATGGTGAATCTTTACCTGCTTATGATGTTTTAAAGATAGATGAAACACCTGCCCCTAAAAAAGGATTTAAGGCTTTTAAGTTTTATCAAACATTTTATAAAAACATAAGAGAATATCTTAAAACCAGCAAAATAGATACTGAATTATTTAAAAAAATATATAAAACTGATGAATTAAAAGATATTCATTGGAACTGGATAGCACAAGATTTTTTATTACACACAACAAGAAATACTATGAGTAACAATGTACCTGCTTATTATTGTGTTGGATTTCACTTTTATAGCAAAAACCCTTCATCTCAATTAAATAGATTTATAAAAGATGGTATTTGGGAAAATGGTTATGATAATAAATTTACCAATATTGTTAATGATGTCCCTATTGGCTCATTAATAGCTGCTAAAACTTCTTATACAATGAATGAAGAAGCTAAAACCATATCAGTTTTAGAAGTACACTGCATTGGGAAAGTAATAGCTAATCCTAAAGATGGTAAAACTTTAAAAGTAGATTGGCAAAAGGATTTCAATAAATTCATACTAAAAAGAAAAGGTGGATATAGAAATACTATAAGTAGAGTACACAATAGAGAAAATATTGATTCTATATTTTACAGCTATGATGAGACAAAAGTTGTTGTTGATGAAGAAGATATTTTTGAAAACAACAATGATAATTTCCCTTTAAACCAAATTCTTTTTGGAGCACCAGGAACAGGTAAAACCTATACTACCAAAAAATTAGCTATTGAGATAATAGATGGAGAAGAATATGATGAAAATGAAAGAGACATAATACTTGAAAGATATGATGTGTTATTAAAATCAAACCAAATCCATTTTACCACATTTCATCAGAGTATGAGTTATGAAGATTTTATTGAGGGTATTAAGCCTGAAACAATTGACAATAGAGTTACCTATGAAGTAAAAGATGGGATTTTTAAAAGATTAGCTTTACTCGCTTCTAAGGAAATTTCTAAAACTAAAGTTGAGAATGCATCAGATCAAAAAGTTTTACTTTTTGATGATGCATGGAATCAGCTAATTGAAGAAACTCAAGAATCAATTGAAAATGGTTCAGTAAAATCAATATTTACTATTACAAATAAAGAATTAGAAATAAAGGCAATTAGTAATCAAGGAAATTTAATAATCCAACCAAAAGTTGAAAATGCACTTGAATACACAATTTCATATAATAGAACAAAAAGATTATTTGAAACTTTCCCTGATTTGAAAGAAGTTAAAAATATTGATAAAGATTTTAGAACAATTATTGGGGGTTCTAATTCTACAGCATACTGGAGTGTATTAAATTACATTCATAATGTTCTTAATGAAAATTCAGTTAAAACTGAAATACTTGATTTTGAAAAACCTAAAAAGTTTGTAATTATCATTGATGAAATTAATAGAGGAAATGTATCTGCTGTTTTTGGAGAACTTATCACATTAATTGAGGATGATAAAAGAAAAGCTATTTTAAAGAAAAAACAAGAATACATTGAAGTTGAACTTCCTTATTCAGGAGACAAATTTTCTGTTCCTGATAACTTATATATTATTGGCACTATGAATACTGCTGATAGAAGTGTTGAAGCATTAGATACAGCATTAAGAAGAAGATTTGCATTTGTAGAAATGCCTTCACAACCTGAAAAACTAAATGGAATAGTTTTAGAAGGAGCAGAAGATATTGATTTAGTTCAAATGCTTGAAGTAATAAATAAAAGAATTGAATTATTAATTGATAAAGACCACCAAATAGGTCATTCTTTTTTCATTAATCTTCAAAACTTTGATGGACTTAAATCTACATTCAAAAACAAAATCATACCTCTTTTAGAAGAATACTTTTTTGGAGATTTTGGTAAAATAGGTTTGGTTCTTGGTAGTGGTTTTGTTGAAATGAAGAAAGACAATAGTAACATTTTAGCAGATTTTAAAGATTATGAAGATGTAAGTTTCTTAACTGAAAAGAAAATATATATTATTAAAAATTGTAATGAATTATCAGCAGAAGATTTTATTTCTATTTATGAGTAAAAAGAACTTCATACAAGTATTTGAATATCAAAAATTGAAATATGATGAAAATTCAGATTTCAAAAAGCATCATTTTGATGCAATGGTTCTATTCAATGAAAAGAACAACAACAAGTACTTCACAATAGTTCACAAAGGGGTTTTATTTAATAGTTATGTTGGTGTAATTCAAATTGCTGGATTAACTATTGAAATACTCCCCAAAGCAGACAAAAGTGATAATCCTGACAAGGGAACTTGGCAAAATGTATTACTTAATATACTTAAAGTTTGTAAACATATTCAAGTAGATAATGTTTCAGAAACTAATTTAAACAAAAAATACAATTCCATTTTGGAAGTATATTTTGAAATGTACTTAAATGAAATTAAGAGTCTTGTAAAAAAAGGATTAATCAAAAAATACAGAAGAGTTCAAAGCAATCAAAATGCATTAAAAGGTAAATTGGTTTTCTCTCAAAATATTCAAAAAAATATTGTTCATAAAGAAAGGTTTTATTGTGAACACCAAGTTTATGATAAAGAGCATTTAATACATCAAATATTACTCAGAGGATTATTAGTTTTAAAAGATTTACTTAATAATCATTTGAGAGATAAATTGAATAGATTGTTGTTTGAGTTTCAAGATTACCAGCAATTAAATATTAATAAATCTCATTTTGACAAACTAATAACTGATAGAAAAACAACACCCTATTTAAAAGCTATTGATATAGCCAAAATGTTAATTTTAAATTATTCTCCTAACTTAAATTCAGGAAATGATAATATGCTAACATTATTGTTTGACATGAATAAATTATGGGAAGAATATATTTATAGAATTTTACAAAAACACAAGCCAGAAGGCTATCAAGTTTCATTTCAAAATTCAGATAAATTTTGGGAACATAAGACTATAAGACCTGATATTGTTATTACAAATAAAACAGAAACATTTATCATTGACACTAAGTGGAAAATAGTTGATGTAAATAACCCATCAGATGATGATTTAAAACAAATGTTTACTTACAACCTGCATTGGAAAGCTGAAAAAAGTTTATTGCTTTATCCAAGTGTAGGACAAAATGAAAAAGCTGATTTTGGAAATTTTTATTACAAATCTAAAGTTGTAATAAACCAGGAATCTAAAACATTAAATAACCAATGTAAAATGGGTTTTGTAAGTGTTTTGTATAGAGAAAAATTAAAAAGTTCAGAAGACGTATTCAAAGATATTTTTAGTAAAATTTATAATAATGGAAATTAAAACTCAAAGTTTTAATTAGAATTTTAATTAAGTATTTTTAATCTTTTTAAATATCTATTATAAATTGGTTTTAATTCAGGTATTTCATTTTTGTTATATAACCATTTCCAAATGTCATTATTATCTCTATATTCTTTGCTTGTACTCTTTTTGTATATTTTATTTAATTGTATTGCAACACTTCTTGTAACTCCTACTGATATTAATTGAATAACCATAGGTTCTTGTGTTCCTAATTCTAAAAAAGTTGGCAAACTTAATGTCAATTTATATTCTTCCTTTTGCTTATCATCTAAAACAACTTCTAAAATATCAGTTAGTACCTTTGTGTATTTTGGAATAAGATAGGTTGTAATTGATGAATTATATTTAATTGTATCATTAATGATTGAATTGATATCCTTAAGACTATCTGCATTTTTTCTATATGCCTCAATTACCTTTTCAGAACATTGATATTTTATGTTTTCTTGGATTATTTGACCAATAGGTAAACCAGCTAACCATTTCTTTGCTTGAACACTCAAAGAACCAGGAGTAACCCATCTATTATGTTTAATTAAAGCTTCACTTTTCAAATCAAAAATTAAATCTAATCTTTCAATAAGATTCACAAATTGCCAATAAAATGGTTTTTCATTATTAGTCATCAAGCTTACTTCACTGGCATCAAGATATTCATTATAATTACTGTTTTTATTAATTACCCAATCTGTTATGTTAGATTTTATAATTGCTTCATACAATTCATTTTGTAGTATTGGATCAATAGTTGGATTTTTCTTTAATACATCATATGATAATTTAATATTAGACAAAGTCATATCTAACACGGATAACACCTCATTTATCTTACTCAAAGAAAATTCCTTTTTAATTAAAAACTGTCTAACATAACTTTTATCTTTTAAATATTTTAACCTTAAAAAGACACAAAACTGTCTAACTTTATTTGTTTTAGACTTATCACTTTTGTTTATATCCTTTATAGCGACTTTTAAATCATCTATTTCAAAATCCAAAAAAGCATTAGATGAAAAAACTTCTATTTCTTTTTCATATTCAACATTTAAATATTCAGAAGCTTTAATTTTATCATCATATCTTTCTAAATAATAAACTGTACCATACAGTGAAGAATTTAATCTACCAGCTCTTCCAATAAGGTTTCCAAATTCAAATTTAGTTAAAGGAGAATTATCCTTCTTAGGTTGAAATGTAAATAAATTATTAGCTGGTAAATTTACTCCTTCTAAAAGAGTTGAAGTACAAAACAAAGTTTTTATTTTCTCATTTATATAGAGTGTTTCAATTTCTTTTCTAACAATATCAGGTAAGCTTCCATGATGATAAGCTATTCCTTTCTTTAAACATTCAATTAAAAAATATTTTTTATGAATATCCTCCTTTAAAAAATCTATTAGTTCTTGTACTTCATAATCTATCTTATAATCATCTTTTTTTATTTCTGCATATTTTATTGACCATTGTTGAGCCAAATCACCATCACTAACATAAATTATATTAAAATCATCTGGAGCAATTTTATCTACTAAATGACCTATATATTCTCCCTTTGATTTTAGTTTTGAAAAATCAAAATTAAAATCATGTTTGAAAAATTGGTCTTTATTTTTATCATTTTGAACTCTTATTTCAAAAATTCCTTTTTCAATATTTTTTAAAGTAAGTTTTATTTGAAAAACAGGAGATAATTTAGTAGATATTGGTGAGCCTTCCCTATCAAAAATTTCCAAAAATGTCTTTTCAGGTTTAGTTATATTAGGTCCAGCTGTTACAATTTTTACTTTCGGATACTTACTTGATAACTCATTAAAAACATATTCAAAGGTTTGACCTCTTCCTCCAATATCCTCTATCCCTTGTATTTCATCAATAAAAACAAAATCAATTTCTAAATCACTTGATAATATCTTAATACATCTTTCAGGAGTCAGTATATATATTTCTTTGTCAAAAACTTCATTTTCCTCTACATAAGTAGTCTTAATATGTATTTCATTATCAATTTCAGAAATAAAATCCTCACTTACTTGATTAATTAATGCTCTTGAGGGAACAATATAAATTACTCTGTATTTATTTTCAATAGAAAGTTTATCTATTAAAAATTTTTTAATTATAAATGATTTACCAGAAGAGGTTGGAGCAGATATAGCTATTTCATTGTTCAACTTTAGACCTAGCCATAGTTTCTTTTGGAATTCTGTTATCAGATATGATTTATTCTTTGCCTCTATTATCTTTTTCTCTCTTTCATAAATTAACTCTTGAGTCAAAAAATCACCAAATTCATACTTCGATTTTAATTGGATTGGGTCTTCTCCATCATCATCATATAAATTTTTCAAAAACTTTGTAGCTGTCAAATTACCTAATCTTGAAAAGATAATATAACAGACCTTAAGAATTTCTATATTTTCTTGATAATTCAAAAAAAGTAATGAAACAAATAGTTGAGCTTTTCTTTGATGTACTTGATTTTCACTGTTTGCTAAAATTGAAACAAGCCAAACTGCTTTTCTTAATTCATCTTCATCAATGTTTATACTAACTATAGAACTAAATGTTTTTGATAATAATTTTAGAGTTAAATTATAAATTAACTTATCTAAAATTTTGTGATTAAAAGCTTGAGTTGTTAGATTACTTTTTTCCATTAGTTTAATTTAAATCAATTCATCCATTGTTTGATTAAAACTTTTCACACTATTTGTTGGAATTAATATGAAATCTAAATATATTTTTTCAAGCTCAGGATATTCTTTTACTTTATTTTTTATACTATCTAATGTTTTGTCTAATTTTGACTGAACATTCTCATCTATTAAAGCAATTAATTCATCATTGTTTGCTGCTTTTACCATTAAATTATCATAGTTTTTAGTTTCATACATTATTAATATTGGATGAACAGCTATTTGTTTTTTAAATAATTCTGACTTTGGGTCAAGTCTATCATATAGCTCATCAATATTGATGCAATCAGAATCAAAGACTCTGTTTATATCTTTCTTTGCTATGAAAAACTCTAATGAATTAAATGTTGCTTGAACTTTTGGATTATAAAACCTGTTAATTGACTCTAATGCATCTGTTTTAGCACCTGAATAATTTTGCCATACCTTTGATTCTCCAATAAGATAAGCTGTGTTTTTGTTGCCATTAGTTAAAACATATTCACCCATAAAAATACCATCTCCACCTTTGACTTCATCATGAATATTGGTTAAATTAGTAATTTTATGTGCAATCATTTTACAATTTAATAATGATTCAACTATACCAAATAATAGCAACTCTCCATATTTTCCACTTTTGGAATCTGTAGTTTTAGTTTTGAAAAAATTACTAGCTTGTCTGTAAGTTCTTGCAGAAACTTTTTTTAAAGCAATTTCTCTTTGCTCAATATCTGTTGCTGTTGTATAATCATTAATTGTTTTGTCTATCTCTCTTTGGATTTCTTTTTCAATTTCATGTTTAGATTTATAATAATCTGGCAAAATATCAAAAAGAGATTCAGCTAATGAATTATTATTAATTATAGTTCCAGTTGGTTTAATTGTATATAAACGAACTTTTAACTTATCATTTATATTTTTGGTATAATGATGATTAAATTCTTTATCAAACCACTTCTTATTAATAGAAATTAAATCACTAAAATTTATTGACATACATTAACTGGTTAAGATATATTAACAAAAATATTAAATAAAATTAAAATTCTTGCAAAAACTATAAACCCAGTCAATAATATATTATCAACTGGGTTATTCTTAACTCAAAAACCAATTGTAATCTCCATTACCAATCAGTGCTTTCTGAATACCATTTGTAAAATCATAGGCATTTACATTTCTATCAAGAAAAGTATCTATATAAGAAGATTTATTGGCTTGTGTAAAGAGATTATAAACACTCCAAAGGTTTATATCTCCTTGCTCATTTCTGCAAAAGCTATCATCTTCAAAATAATCTTTCACAATAGTATTAATATGACCATCTGTGAAGTTTAAATTTGGAATCAATGCTTTATCCTTTTTGGGTAAATGTTGATATAATCTTGTTCTACCAATTAATTGAGCAAACTGAGTTTCTGTTAATGAATGCTTAGCAAACTCTTTCATTCCTAACAAATGCTTTTCAGCATTATAATTTTGAATTACCTCTATAATTTTGGTCTGTAATTCTTGATAAGAACTTACTTTCATATCATCAACAAAACCATCACTCCAAATACATAAATTGCAGCATACTTTATTCTGGAATCCAATAAAGAACTTGAATTTTTCAAAAGTCTTTTTGTTGTACAAGTTTTCCAAATTATAGCTTCTAACCCCACCTATTGTAAGAGCAATTTCATTTCCATTTATTTTATCTACAATACTTGGAATCCTAATAATAAAAGCCATTCTCTCAAAATATTGAGTTCTCTCATGGTCTAATAAGTCTTTTACATTTTTATGTATTGCTTCTGGAGTTCTGCCTTTAATTTGATGACTTACTCTAATTTCAGGATTCTCAAAAGTATGATGTGGAAATACTTTAAAAACTGCTTCTTGTGCAATTTCAATAAATTCCTGGTGTGAAATAGTCCTCTCATTATCTTTACTGAAAACTGGAATTACACAATCATTTTGTAAACTATGTAAACTAATTTCTTGTGTATTGGCTTCAATAAAAGGTTTGTTTGGAAATTTTGTAGTACCAGGAGTTAAAACATTATTAGTCTGAAAAGTACCAGGATTCATAATGTTATTAGTTGGCTTTACAGGAATTAATCTATGTGATTCCTGGTTTATTTTGGATTCAATGATGACTTGTGCTTCCATTTGTGCTGAATGATTTTGGGTTTAACAATATTTCTTTTGAATTAATGGTATCTCTTTGAAGTTTAAAATCATATTCCAACAATTCTCTCCAATTGCTGTATTGGTTGTACAACACATTTAATTCTTCAAGATTCCTGGTGTTTTTAATCTTTTCTCTGGCACTTTGTAGATTTGTTCCACTATTACACCATTCTAAAATTTTTCTTCCTGTAGATGGATTAATTGTAAATTCAGGTTTTCCCATGAATAAACCTGTTCTGTCTTTACTTGAAACTGCAAAATGTTTAATATCAATGTCAAATACTAAAGTAAATTCAAAATCAATACCATCTCTTTGAACTGCTTTTAATCCTACTTTCTCAGGAATAAACTTGCCATCCTTCTGATTTAAAACATAATCCTGTTTGGTTCTCATTGTAGCAATAACATGAGCATCACATTGCAGAATTTTATCCATAAAGGCTTTTTCCAAAGGTTTGATTTTTGCCCAATTAGTAAATGAGTTTCCAGCTAATGAAGAATGATAATCAAGTAAGTAATCCCAACAATGGCTTATGCTGTCTAAAATGATTACCTCAATACCTGCTTTCTCACATACATCAATTGCCTTAATGTAATTGTCTGGTGTAAATGGTGGAGTCAATGTAAGTACATTGTAACTGCCTAAATGTGCATATAAATCAGCACTTCCATTTTCTGTATCAATAATGGCAACTTTACTAAAATCACCATTTGTCAATCCTTGTGCAAGGAGTAAACTACTAAAAGTTTTTCCACTTCCTGCACTTCCTTGCAAAGCCATTTTAATCTTGGCTTTCCTTCTTTCTGATTGTCTTAATTGCATAGTTTATTATTTTTAAATTGATTAATATTTTAGATTCCTGGTTTATGCAAAACAAAAAAACCAACCTCATTTGATTGAGATTGGTTTTGAGTTCCCATAGATGGAAAACCTTCAATAAAAGATAATCTATAATAGATTTATTCTGATAAATAATAAATTAAAAAAGAAGTGAAATCCTTCAATGGAAAACTACCCTTTTAAGGTAGTTTTCTTTTTGAGAGAAGGAAATAAGTATTTTTTAATTTCAGTCTCCAAATTAACATTCTCTCTTTCATGATAAATACTTGAAATTAAACTTAAAATTCTTTCAGGATTAAGGTCATAATAATTTATTTGAAGAGGTCTGTTATCAATAAAAGTTTTTACTAATTTCTGAGAGATAATCCCAAGTGAAATGAGTTTTTTGATAATTTTTGTTGCTCTATCTTTTTTAATCCCTAATTCTTCATATATTTTATTAAAAGACCAATAAAAAGGCTTGAAATCAAATCTTCTAAACTTAATCAGCATTGCTTCAAACATAACTCTTTCATCACAAGTAAAAAAATCACTTTTGTATTTAATAAAACTTAAAAGCCTTAGACCAAATAAGGTGTCATAGTCATATGAAATAAACTCTAAGCTGCTAAAATCTTCAACTTTTTCAATATCAATAATACATTTTGTTTGAGAGTTTGGAATTATATCTCCAAAGTCTTTTAATGCAAATTCTTTATTTTTGTTGATTTCTAATAGAATATACTTTTTATCAGCTCCTATCTCAAAATTTTCATCAAAACACTTGTGATTATCATACAATTCAATCTCTTGAAACCCTTCAGGAATTTTTATTTCATACCTGTTAATTTCAATTTCTTCCTCATCTTCTTCAAAATCTATTTGTTCATCTTGAATATGAAGTAATTTAGATTCATCTGAAATCGACTCAATCTTTTTTTGTTTTGATTCAATAAAACAAATTGAATCATTGTAATCCTCTGGGCTAAGATTTTTACTTTTCCAGTATTCTACAGCCTCATCATCTGACATAAATACAAATTCTGCCATAATTAAAATAAATTATAATAGTTAAAAAGCCTAACGGCAATCAGAAAACTCTTTTAATGATGGAAAACTCTTTTTTTGTAGAAAACTCTGAAATCAACTAAAGTAAGAGGTAAGTGATATTCTTTAATTGATTTCCTGCAAAGGTAAAACAAATATTGAAAAATTAAAAAAATTAATTTAACTTCTTACCTAGTTGTAAAATTTGCTCACTAACTTTTTTCTGAACCACTTTTGCATAATGGTCTTGAGTAGTTGAAATTTTGGAATGTCCTAAAAGTTCTGACACTACCTCAATTGGAACATCATTATAAAGTAAAACAGTTGTAGCAAAAGTTTTCCTTGCTATATGATGAGTCAATTTCTTTTCAATACCTATAATTTCAGCTATTTCTTTTAAATAAGAATTGAATTTTTGATTACTAACAACAGGTAATAATCTTTTATCATCCTGGTACTTCTCAACTATTAAGAGTGCTTTAGGTAGTAATGGAATTGAAAATTGCTTTTTTGTCTTTTGTCTAAACATATCAATCCATAGTTTTCCATCAAACTTTTTCACTATATGTTTTTTTGTTAGAATAGACATTTCTTGATAAGGCAAACCAGTATAACAACAGAAAACAAACATATCTCTAACTTGTTCCAATCTCTTTTGAGAAAACTTATGATTCTCTAATTTGTAAAGTTCCTTAGTAGTTAGATAAGTTATAGAGTTTATAACTTTTTTAGGTTTATAAAGCAAAAATGGGTCTATTATTAAAAAACCCTCTGCAATAGCCAATTTAATAATCTTTCTAACTCTTTGAATGCTCTTATTGATTGTAATCTGCTTAAAGTTCTTTTCAGTTTTTAGGTAGTAATCAAAGTCATTTAAAAACTTCAAACTAATATCCTCTAAAGCAATATTTCTCTTTTTGTACTTATGAAAAAGAAAATTTTCAATATGTTGTTTAGCTTCTGTAAATTTTGAAAATGTAGATTTAGTGTATTCAATACCTACCAACTTTTCCATTCTTGCATTATGTAGATTAAATACTTCTATTAAAGTTTTAGATGGTTTAATATCTTCTCCTTTGTATTTTAAGTAAATATCCTCTACATCAAACTGTTCTTTTTGAACTTGTAGAAATAAAAAAGCCTGATTAATTTCTTGTTTAATCAGGCTCAATTGAGTGTTAATTTGTTTATGTTCTGTTTCATCTGTTGGAATTGCTTTTTGTAGTGTGTTGTTCCAATTATTAGGATTGATAAATAAACCTGTGGAGAAATTTTTTCTTGTACCTAAATATGTAATTCTACATCTTATTGGTGCATTTCCCTTTTTATTTGTTCTTACTTTTTGCAATAAGAACAATATTTTTAATGTATTTGCTATCATTGCTTTAGTGTTTTTTATTGGTGTACCTGATTTAAAAAATGGTATACCTAATTGTGTACCTTTTTATTCAAGTAATTTGAAGTATAATAAAAATTCAGTAATAACAGAAGTATTGATTTTACTGACTTTATTTTAAAACAAAAAAGCCACTCATTTCTGAATGGCTTACTTAGTAGCGGGAACAGGACTCGAACCTGTGACCTTCGGGTTATGAGCCCGACGAGCTGCCTACTGCTCTATCCCGCGATTTGTGAGTGCAAATATACAACGATTATCTTTAAATGCAAGGAAAATTTGAAAAAAAATTAAAATTTCTTCTATTCAACTGATATGCCTACCTTTGTAAAATAAAATAAATACTATGGAACACAAAGCCGGATTTGTAAATATCATCGGGAACCCAAATGTGGGAAAATCTACTTTAATGAATGCATTAGTTGGCGAACGCTTGTCGATTATTACAAGTAAAGCACAAACTACGCGTCATCGTATCTTGGGAATTGTAAATGGTGATGATTTTCAAATCGTGCTTTCGGATACACCTGGAATTATAAAACCAGCCTACGAATTGCAAAGTTCTATGATGGGTTTTGTAAAAAATGCTTTTGAAGATGCCGATATCCTAATTTACATGGTTGAAATTGGTGAAAAAGAATTGAAAGACGAAGCCTTTTTTAATAAAATTATTCATTCCAAAATACCTGTGCTTCTGTTATTGAATAAAATCGACAAATCCAATCAAGAACAATTGGAAGAGCAAATTGCGCTTTGGAAAGAAAAAGTACCCAATGCTGAAATTTTCCCTATTTCTGCCTTAGAGAATTTTAATGTACAAACCGTTTTTGATAGAATTCTTGCATTATTACCAGCTTCGCCACCGTATTATCCAAAAGATACTTTAACAGACAAACCCGAACGTTTCTTTGTTAATGAGACCATTCGTGAAAAAATCCTTTTGAATTACGATAAAGAAATTCCGTATGCGGTTGAAGTGGAAACGGAAGAATTCTTAGAAGAAGAGAACATCATCCGTATTCGTACCGTAATTATGGTGGAACGCGATAGTCAGAAAGGAATTATCATTGGTCACAAAGGCGCTGCTTTGAAAAAAGTGGGCATGCAAGCTCGTGAAGATTTAGAAAAATTCTTTGGTAAAAAAATCCACATTGAAACTTACGTAAAAGTCAATAAAGACTGGAGAAGTAGCGAATACCAATTGCGTAGATTTGGTTACAACCAGAAATAATTTTAAAAAAATGCTGTCGAAAAAACAAACTTTGTCAAGCTGAACTTGTTTCAGCTTCTCATGATATAGATCCTGAAACAAGTTCAGGATGACAAAAAAAAATTTTAGACAGCATTTTTAATTTATACTAACTATTCGCTTCAATTTCCATTTGGATGGTTTCCCAATCGGCTAATAATTGATCTAATTCTTTCTTTTTCTTTTCGTAAGCCGTAAAAAAAGCAGCATTTTCAATTAACTTATCATAATTGGAAGCCAATTCTTTATCATCTTTTTGAATATCGATTTCCAATTGCTGGATTTGACTTTCCACTTTACTCAATCTGTTTTGTAACGATTTGTTTTTCTTTTGTTCTTCGTAACTTAGATTTTTCGCTTGTTGCTTATAGGAATTATCACTTTTTTCAACATCTTTCTTCTCAATTTCACGCATATTCATGGCGTTTCTTTGTTCCAAGAAGAAATTGATATCGCCCAAATATTCTTTGATTTTTTGGTCTTTGAATTCATATACTAAATTCGACATGCCTTGAAGGAAATCTCTATCGTGTGAAACCAAGAGTAAAGTTCCTTCATATTTCTGCAACGCTGCTTTCAACACGTTTTTGGATTTGATGTCCAAATGGTTCGTGGGCTCGTCCATTACCAAAACATTGATGGGTTGCAATAGTAATTTACACAGCGCTAAACGGTTTCTTTCGCCTCCAGAAAGCACTTTTACCTTTTTCTCTACATCATCGCCACGAAACAAGAAAGAACCTAGCATATCACGCACTTTAGATCGATTGGTATCAGTTGCAGCTTCTAGCATGGTATCGAGTAAGGTTTTTTCTCCATCCAAATACTCCGCTTGATTTTGAGCAAAATAACCCAATTGTACATTGTGCCCTAATTTGATGCTTCCTTCATATTCAAATTCATTGACAATCGCTTTAATGAAAGTAGATTTTCCTTGACCGTTTTGTCCCACGAAAGCAATTTTACTGCCACGTTCTACCAAAAGCGAAATGTCTTTTAAAATGGTTTTATCTCCGTAAGATTTGGTCACGTGTTCCGCTTCAATCACTACTCTTCCTGGCGTTATGGAAACGGGAAAAGAAATATTCATGACCGCATTATCATCTTCATCTACTTCAATGCGCTCTACTTTATCTAATTTCTTGATAAGCGATTGCGCCATCGAAGCTTTTGAGGCTTTGGCACGAAATTTTTCAATTAACTTCTCGGTTTCTTCAATTTTTTTGGCCTGATTTTTTTGGGTTGCCAATTGCTTTTCGCGAATTTCCTCCCGTAGCACCAAATATTGCGAATACGGTTTGTTGAAATCATACGCTTTTCCTAACGAAATTTCGATAGTACGATTGGTTACATTGTCCAAAAACATCTTGTCGTGCGATACAATCACAACTACTCCTGGAAAATTCTTCAAGAAACTCTCTAACCAAATGATACTTTCGATATCCAAGTGATTCGTTGGCTCATCTAAAAGTAAAATATCATTGGTTTGCAACAACAATTTCGCTAATTCAATTCGCATGCGCCAACCACCAGAAAAAGTATCCGTTTGGTTATTGAAATCTTCTCTTTTAAAACCTAAACCTAACAAGATCTTTTCGGTATCGCCCACATAACTGTAACCGCCCAATACTTCATAATGATGCGTAACATCGCTCAATTCTTCAATTAATTGATTGTACGTTTCGCTTTCATAATCCGTTCTCGTTGCTAATTGATGGTTGATTTCTTCAATACGAAATTCCGCTCGTTTAATTTCTTCAAAAGCTTGATAGGCTTCTTCCAAAACCGTTCTTCCTTGTTCAAAATCAATATCTTGACGAAGAAATCCGAGTTTTACCTCTTTTTCAGTAGCGATTACTCCAGAATCTGGTTTAAAATCACCAGCCAAAATTTTCAACATGGTTGATTTTCCTGCACCATTTTTTCCCACAAGTCCCACTCTATCGCCAGCGCCCAATCTAAAAGTTACTTCTTCAAAAAGATATGTTCCACCAAAGGAAACGGATAAATTATGTATGTTCAGCATAGTTTTTTGTTACAATTGTTACACTGATTTCTAGTGTAAGCAGTATCTTTGTATAAATTATTTTGCAAATGTTAAAAAAAGGATCCACATTAAATAGCATTTTAACAGGAAGTTGTCCTAAATGCCATGAAGAAAGCATGTATATCGACAAAAATCCGTACAATATTACAAAAGTATATGAAATGCATGACTCATGTAGTCATTGTAATACGCGTTATAAAATTGAACCTTCATTTTTTTATGGCGCCATGTACGTTAGTTATGCCATTGGAATTGCATTTGCTGTAGCCGCTTTTATTATTTCTTATTTATTTATTGGAACCAATTTAAAAGTAGCGTTTATAGCAATCATTGGTACATTGGTAGTTTTTATGCCAATTATTATGCGATTATCAAGAAACGTTTGGATAAATTTCTTTATCAGCTATGATAAAAACTGGAAAACTAGTAAGAAAGAGGATTAAAGCAATCCTCTTTTTTTATAAAATCTCCTAATGTCAATTTCCGAATCTAAAGGTTTTTGTTCTTCTAAATGCTCAAAAAGCTGTTTGGCTAAAAAGGGACCAAGCATGACGCCACGAGTTCCTAAACCGTTCAAAATATGTAATTGTTTGTATTTATGATGTGTTCCAACCAAGGGTCTTCGGTCTTTCACAGTGGGCCGAACACCAGCAAAATGATGCACCACTTCATAATCACAAGCTATTAAATCTTCTAAATTGGTGAGTAATTCTGATTTTCCTTCAGCTGTTGGTTCATTAGTTTTGTCTTGCCAATTGTATGTAGCACCTACTTTATACAAGTCATTTCCAATAGGAAGAAGGAAAATATTTGATTTTACAATACCTTCCAATTTTAACTCTGGAGCTTTTATAATAAGCAATTCTCCTTTGGTTCCATCTAAGGGTAAATCATTAAAAAAAGGATTAGCATGAAGACCAAAACCTTCGCAAAAGACAATTTGTTTGGCTTGAATAGCATCATATTTTACTCCATCTTCCAAAAATTCTATTCTTGAATAATCGAAAGTTTCTTCTACCAATAAATTTTGTTCTTTTAAATAATTACTATAGTTTTCTACCAAAGATTTAATATCCAAATAACCCGTATTTAAAACTTCTCCAAAACCAAAAGCTGAACTAACTAGAGGGGATACTTGCGCTACTAATTTCGTGTTCAGAAAATCACTTAAAGAAGGTTTGTCTGCCGCTTGAAACCAATTGTTTTGTTCTTCAATGGACGCAAATTTTCTAAAAATTGGCAACTTATAATCAAAGGTAACTTGAAGCTTCTTTTCTAACTTGGGATAAAACGATTCCACTAAATCCACTTGTTCTTTTGCCTTCCAAATTTCACTAAAGCGCTTTAAAACAACCGGATTGTATAAGCCACCAGCAATTCTAGACGATGGTTGCGACCCGTTATCAAAAACTAAAATTTTTTTATTGTGCTGTAAAGCTACTTCAGCCAAACAAACACCTGCAATTCCATTACCTACAATAATATAATCAAACATAATGCAAAAATAAAAAACTCCCACCATATTGGCAGGAGTTTAGAATGAATTGGAAAAAAATTATATTAATAATTCCACATATCTTGTTCGAAATCGCGGATTTTTTCTTTTACACGTTCAGATTCTAATAATTGCATCTGAGCGTTTTCTTTCATGTAATCTTTAATTAAACGATCCCCATAAACATTTTCTTCCAAGTAAATCATCCCTGAAAAACGTCTAGAGTTCAACAAATGATCAAAAGAGAATGGCATAGCCGAATTCTTATTATTGAACGCTTTCGCATGATGTAAAACATCTCTTGCGGCAGGGAAATACACCCAAAACAGTTCAATGTAATCTTTTTCTTCGCTATTGATAGTGAATACATCTGGCACTACAGGGGCAATACCCATCATACGGTATTTCAATTCTCCTTGACGCTTGTCAAAATACCAGTAACCCACAACTTTGTATGCGTCAACATGAAAAGCTTGAATTTCAGTTTTAGTAATAAATTCCTCAGGAATAGCTTCACCAGCATTGAAATAAGATTTTCCAACGTCAGTTGTATCGATACTAACTAAACGACCTTCAATGGTTTTCATATCAATTTTATCCGTAAAATAGCTAGAATCATACACATCTGTAATTTTTCCTTCACGGATAGCATTGATCAACACATTGTAAAGTGGTTGTCTGTCTTTGGTTTTCATAACATCACCATCTACAGGGAAATATAAAGGAAAATTTACTCTTTCATCAAGATCAATAATTTCCCAAACTTTTCTACCTAATAGAATATCACGATCATGTACGTAACCATAAGGAAGCGGATTGTCATTTTCAGCAATCATGTCAGCTTCCGTTTTTTTACCTATTTGATCAGGTGTTTTTGCATTTAATAGATTTGACTGAGCAAAACCTTCAGTAACAAACACATGTAATGCAACAATTAATATAACTCTTTTCCAATTCATTGTTTAAAATATTATAATATTATTGTATCTCGAAAGTACAAGGTGAAGTTTTTGGTAACATATACGACGAATTACCTCTTAACTTCGTTTTAATTTCTGAAATGATAACCGTTTCGCCTCTTGGTGCTTTTTGAATAGCATTTACAGCAGCTGGGCTCATTCTGTTTCCTGTAACAACAACAGTAGGTTGACCAGGCACTTTGATGTTAAAACCAACTACGTCAATTCCTAAGTCAAAATCAAAGTCTTCTAAAACAGCTGTAACCGTTGAGATTTCTAAGTTATTTTTCTGACCTTTTGCAGCCGCCTCGCCTCTAATTCTACCACTAGGTGCAGGTATATCTTTGATACGGAACATTTTTTTGTCAGAAACTGGTCTACCATCAGGTAATTTTGCATTGACATTAATTACTACCTCACGACCCGTACCAGGATTCATGTTATACTGCCCAGGTTTTGAACCTTTAGTTAAACCAGGAGCAGAAGCTGTAACATCTTTATCAGAAACACCTGCAAATGAAATGGTCATTGGGTTTGTCACACCACGATATACTACATTCATTTTATCAGCTGAAATAGTAGCTGAGTTTGGTCTTGGAACTACAACATATGAACCTTTAAAAGGTAAATTAATTGGTTTACCATTTTCAGTAAAGTTAAAAGAACCCGCTATTGTTTGTTCTCCTACACCACCAGCTGTTAGAGAAAGAACAGCCTGACCATTTACTAATTTACCAGGACCTTTAAAATCATCAAACTTAGCGTTAGGATCATATTTTCCTAAAACTACTTTTCCAGTAACTTGTTCACCTTGAAAATAAGCATTTTTATCTAAAACAACTATCGCTTCAAATTTACTAAAAGATGATTCATCTACAGCAGCTTTTCCAAGTGCTGAGTTTATAACATCAGTTTCAAACTTTCTAATATCATTTTGCCAAGCTGAAAGCTTAGCTTGAGATGCTATTTGAGGAAACCCTTTAAAATGATAGTCTAAAAATTTAACTTTAACTTTATCTTTGTTAACTACATCGCTAGTGTTAAAAGCATCATTTACCTGATTTAAAATAGTTGAATATTTAGGGTCATTTAAAGCACTCTTCATTTCGTTTTTATATGACTCAATTGCATTCATAACTTCTTGACCTCTTTTAGAATAACCGTCGCCTTTAAACCAACTGTTATCTAAATTATCAGCTTTATCCATTGACTCATAAGAATATTTACCATCTTCCTCTGGTTTAGTACCAGTTATATTCTCAGTCTTTAGAGATTCAATGAAATCATAAAATTTATTACTTGCATCATTAACTTTGTGAGCAGTTTCAGCTGCCTTTACAAATTCACCTTTTGATTCCGAAGCTTTTAAATCTAAAGCAGCCAAACTTTGCTGATTAGACTTACTTAAAGAAATGTTCGAAGATTCAAACTTTTCATTCATTAAGCCAAAAGCAGATAATACTTCTTTTGACATATTCATTGCCAACATCGCGATGAAAACCAAGTACATTAGGTTAATCATCTTCTGTCTAGGGGTTAATTTTCCACCTGCCATTTTTTAAATTAGTTTTATAAAATTAATAAAAGATTAAACGATAAAACTAATTATCCTCTGTTACTCATAGCAGACAACATACCACCATACACTGCATTTAAAGATGCGATGTTTGATGTCATTGATTGCATTTGTTCTTTCAATTTCGCAGCGTTTTCAGCGATCTCTCTATTAGCTTCAGCATTTTTAGAAGCGCTATCTAACTGCATTTTGTACAAACCGTTTAAAGCCTCCATAGAAGCAGCTGCTGATGTCATTTCTTCAGCATATTTCTTTTGTGAAGCCATAGCGTCAACTGTAGGAGCGATACCTTTTGCTGCACCTTCGAAGTTTTTGATGCTGTTGCCTAAACTAGCCATTAATTCTCCGTCAATTTTAGCTTCTTTCAACATGTTGTCTAATTTTTGAGACAATAAACCTTGAGCCTCAGCTGGGTTTTCTTTTTTAGCTGCTTTTGGAGAAGCTTCTCCACCAGCTAATTCTGGGTATACTAAAGACCAATCTAGCTCTTTCGCTGGTTCTTCAAATGCAGAAATTGCAAAAATTAATGCTTCAGTTACTAAACCAATAGTTAACATCACGGTACCTGTTAAAGGTCCGATTTCAAAATGAGCAATCTTGAATAAAGCCCCAATGATTACAATCGCAGCACCCATACCGTATGCGAAATTCATGAATTTTGGTGATAATAAAGCCATAATAATAAAAATTTAGTTAGTTAAGTTAATATAATAAAATTGGTTAAAATACAATTATTTAGGTCTTGTTCCAGTTGCTGCAGTTCCCATATAATCTTGAACTGTTCTGAAACCGATGTAACTTCTTGCTGAATCAGCAAATTCGTAGTCACGAGTAGAAACTTGTAAAAAGTAACCTACGTCTTTCCAAGAACCACCTCTAACTACTTTTAACTGATTCTTTGAGTCTGCTACGTTGGGGTTCATAGTAGACACAAATTCATAAGCTGTTGGGTTATAAGATGACTGTGTCCATTCTGCAACGTTTCCAGCCATGTTATATAAATTAAATTGGTTTGGTTCGTAAGATTTTGCTTCTACTGTATATAATGCACCATCAGCAGCATAATCTCCACGGTTTGGCTTAAAGTTAGCTAAGAAACATCCTCTATCGTTTTTAGCATACGGGCCTCCCCAAGGGAAAGTTGCTGATTCAATACCACCTCTTGCTGCGTATTCCCACTCAGCCTCTGTTGGTAAACGGAAAGAATTGATTAAATCTCTTCCTTTTTTCTTTTTAATAAAACTATTTTTATATAATGTTCTCCAAGCACAGAATGCTTTTGCTTGATTCCAAGTAACACCCACTACTGGATAATCTCCATAAGCTTGGTGCCAAAAATAATCGTTATGCATTGGCTCATTGTAAGAATAAGCAAAGTCTTTAATCCAAACTGTTGTATCTGGATAAATCTCGATAGGAGGATTATCATCGTACAATCCTTTTCTACCTTTTTTCTTAACTGCTTTATTCCAATCTACTTCTCTAAATCTAAACTGTAATTTAGAAGCGTCGATTGTTTTCAACCCATTATAAGATTCTGATTCAGGTAAGTACATTGAATCCATAACCTCAACATAATACTCATCTGGGTATTTTTGTGGTTCTTTAATTAATTTTACTTTCTTGTTTAATCTTCTACCTGCAAACTCATCTTCATCAGTACCAATACTATAATAAGTCTCATACATGTACTTATCATAAGGAGTCATGTTTTCAGGGTCATTATCAGCAAAAGCATACTCACCAATTCCTCCAGAACCAGGTTTTTGACCCATTTCTTCAGCTAAAATTGCTAAGCGAGTTCTAATAATGGAATCTTTTACCCATTCAACAAATTGACGGTATTCACTATTAGTAATTTCGGTTTCATCCATGTAAAACGAACGAACGGTAACAGTTTTTGTAGGAGCATCCTGTACGTTAGCTAAATCATCATCAGATTTACCCATAATAAAGGCTCCACCAGGAACTAATGTCATACCGTATGGTTTCTCAGGGTTCCATTTTCTCCCTTTAACACCTACTAATTCGCCTCGGTCTCCTTTACCACAACTGATAAACAATGACAAGATTGCTGTAAATGCAACTAACTTCTTCATATAAACTTGGGTTAATGTATACTTATTTTTAAGGGCGTAAACCTATTCATTTATTTTCAAAAATGCAATTTTTTTTTCTTAAACCTTAAAAAAAACTTAAAAAAAATTTGAATTAACATTATTATTCCAACAAAATTCTTGAATTATAGCACATTACGCCTTTGTGCTTTCCACCATCTTTCAGGTATTTCTTGCTCGCAAGATGCTAAATAATCGTCATGCGTGCAAGGTAATAACGTATTTCTTTTTAATTTATTATTAACATTTGAAATAAATGGTATTTCAATCCACCATCTTCCTGTTTTATTACTCTTATAAAATACTAATTCCTCCTCTTCTATTGGAACTATATACTTAAGATAATGTTCTTTAGTGCCAAATGGATACTCCTGTGAACGAAAAGCAAATCCTTCTATAAAATACCAAATTATTTGAGATAACAAAACTGATTCATTATTAGTATTTGTACTATTAAATAAACCAAAAGCAGTTACCTTGTCACTAATTCCAGCATAACGTGCTAAGGCACATATTTCTTTTCCTGAAAATCCATTGGGTACAAAGGTTTCAAAATTCCCTGAACTGCTCGATTGTACCGAATTCATATCAAAACTAACTAAATCTGTATCTCTAAAAACAGGTTCTGCAATAGCGATATTTGCACTTACTTCGCCCAAACGATAGGCTTCAAAGTAAAGTTTTTCGATTAAATCAATCTCTTCCTGTGAATTTAAATACGTTTGATACCCCAAATTACAATAGTTAAACAGATTATTTGGCTCTTCAACTATAATTTTTGACAAATAAGACGCTGCTTCATTGGTGTTTTCTTTCGAAAAATCAAACTGACTGTCTATTGCTGCTAAATTCACCATTTGATCCATATTATCATAACCGCGATACATGGCGTAAGTCAAATCTTGCGAACCTCCTACTATTATAGGTATAATTTTCTTTCGAAGTAAGTCTTCAACAATTGTTTTTACCAAAAAATAAGTGTCTTCGATTGAAGCGCCTGCCTCAATAGTTCCTAAATCCGCTAGTTGTACTTTCCAATTTCCAGGAAACAACGCATAGAAACTTTTACGAAACGCGTCAAAAGAATGTACCTCTTGATTTTGCTTGCCACTACCTCTGGTTTCATTGATGGTAAGTATAGCCACATCAATTGCTTCCAAATTAGGAAAATCGGTTAGCGTATTGAAAACTGTTTTTTTTCCTAATGTTTGCGAAGACAAGCTTTGTATGTATGTTTCTAAGTCTTCACTTATTGGGTGTAAAAAATCAAAAACCATGTTTTATTTCTTTTTTGCCGTTGTTTTTTTGGCTGGTGCTTTTTTGGCAGTAGTTTTTTTAGCTGCTGCTTTTTTTGCAGGTGCTTTCTTTTCAATTAAATCTTGCACTTGAGCTAGCGTTAATTTTGTTGCATCAACATCTTTACTCAGTTCAATTTTTATTTTTCCTTTAGTTATTACCGAACGACCCCAGCGTGCTTTTTCCACTCTAATGCCTTCTTCCTTCCAATCGTGAATTACCTTATCTATTTCTTTTTGTAACTTGTCTTGGATTAATTCTGTAATATCTGATTGCGATAAATGATCAAAATTATATTTTTTATTCACGTTGATGAACATTCCGTTCCATTTGATGAATGGCCCAAAACGACCCGTTCCTTTTTGAACTGGCATTCCTTCGTAAGTAGCAATTGGTGCATCAGCTTGTAATTTTTCTTCAATTAACTCCTTGGCTCTTTCTAGTGATACATCAAGTGGATCTTCTCCTTTTGCTAAAGATATAAATTGGGAACCAAAACGAACATACGGACCAAAACGTCCATTGTTTACTTCAATTTCTTCTCCTTTATAAGAACCGAGTTGCTTTGGTAGTAAAAACAAATCCAAAACTTCCTCTAATGTGATGGTTCCAATGTTTTGATCTTGTCTTAAGCTGGCAAATTGTTTGTTCTCATCATCAATATCACCAATTTGAGCCATTGCTCCATATTTCCCTAAACGTACCGAAACTTGTTTGCCTGAAACTGGATGTGTTCCTAAAATTCGCTCGCCACTTTCACGTTCTGCATTTTTTTCAACATCAACAACATTAGGATGAAAGTGCTTGTAGAACTCGTTCATCATTTGTGCCCAATCCACTTTTCCTTCTGCAATTTCGTCAAAATCTTGCTCCACTTTAGCGGTGAAATTGTAATCTAAAATGGTATTGAAATTCTTGACTAAGAAATCATTTACAATTATTCCAATGTCTGTTGGTACCAACTTCCCTTTATCTGAACCTACATTTTCTGTTTGAACTTTAGATTGTAACTGACCATTCTTTAAAGTGAATTGGGTATATTTACGTTCTTGACCTTCAAAACTTCCTTTTTCTACGTAGTTTCTTGAAATGATAGTAGAAATTGTAGGTGCATACGTAGACGGACGTCCAATTCCTAATTCCTCTAATTTTTTAACCAACGAAGCTTCAGTGTAGCGACTTGGCGGACGCGAGAAACGTTCGGTTGCGGTGATATAATTGTTTACTAATTTTTCGTTGATTTTTAGCGCTGGTAGCATTCCTTCTTGTTCTTCATCGTCATCGTCATTGCCTTCTAAATATACTTTTAGGAAACCTTCAAATTTGATTACTTCACCAGTAGCAGCAAATAGTTCGCTATGATTATTGGCTTCAATTTTGACATTCGTACGTTCTAAAGCTGCATCACTCATTTGCGAGGCTAGTGTTCTTTTCCAAATCAACTCATACAAACGGGCTTGATCTCGGTCTAAATCTACTGAATGTCTAGACATATCCGTAGGGCGAATGGCTTCGTGGGCTTCTTGAGCGCCTTTCGCTTTGGAAGTAAAACTTCTTGGTTTAGAAAATTCGGCACCGTAATAACTTGTAATTTCGGCTTGTGCGGCTGCCATGGCTTCTTGCGACAAGTTTACACTATCAGTTCTCATATAGGTAATCAAACCGGCTTCGTATAAACGTTGGGCAATTTGCATGGTTATTCCAACAGGTAAATACAATTTTCTGGCAGCTTCTTGTTGCAACGTTGACGTGGTAAAGGGAGCAGCCGGTGATTTTTTTGTTGGTTTAGTTTCTAAGTCGGCCACTTTATATGACGAACCTATATTTTTAGTTAAGAAATCTTCCGCTTCTTTTTTAGTGGTGAAGTTCTTAGGTAATTTCGCTTTGAAAGTTTTTCCTGCTTCGTTTGTGAATTCGGCAGCAATACTGTAAGAGGCTTCTGGGTTGAAGTCTTGAATTTCTCTTTCACGTTCCACAATTAAACGTACAGAAACAGATTGCACTCTACCAGCAGACAAACCGCCTTTAACTTTTTTCCAAAGTACAGGTGATAACTCATACCCTACTAGTCTATCTAAAACTCTTCGGGCTTGCTGAGCATTGACCAAATCATAATCTATACCTCTTGGATTTTCTATAGCTTTTTGAATGGCTGATTTTGTAATTTCATGGAAAACGATACGTTTTGTTTTTTCTGGTTTTAGTTTCAATTCTTCCGCAAGATGCCAAGAAATAGCTTCTCCTTCGCGGTCCTCATCGGATGCTAACCAAACCATATCGGCGTTTTTGGCTAAAGATTTTAGTTTAGTTACCAATGCTTTTTTATCTGGCGAAACTTCATATTTGGGTTTGAACCCATTGTCTACATCTACTCCAATTTCTCGTGAAGGTAAATCGGCTATGTGGCCATAACTTGATTCTACTTGGTACTCGCTTCCTAGAAATTTTTCGATGGTTTTTGCCTTTGCAGGTGACTCAACGATTACTAAATTCTTTGCCATTTGCTATTTTTTTGAAACGCAAAAGTATGCGTTTTTTTTAAATTTTAACGATTCGTAGTTCAAATTCGTTACAAAGCTATGTGATGATTACTTTAAAATGGTCCCAAAAAACAAGTGCCAAATTTAAAAATTCGGCACTTTATTGCTGGTTATTTTCTATATTTTAGTTTATCTCTTTGCACTTGTTCGATAGGTAAAATATCTTGCGATTTAAAAGACAATGCTTTGTGAACGGCTTGCAAATCACGGCATAATTTTCGCATTCCTTCTGGTTCTAAAGATGCCGCATGATCGGTTCCTTTCCAGGTTCTGTCTAAGGTGTAATGACGCTCAATAACATTGGCTCCCAAAGTATAGGCAGCAATATCAACGGCAATACCTAGGTGATGACCTGAAAACCCAATGTGTTTCACTTTATGTCCGTATTTCTCAATCAAAAGTGTGATGTCTAACAAACAAACATCTTCAAATGGTACAGGATAACCCGAAGTACAATTGTACAACACTAAATCTTGGTTTCTGTTTTTTGATTCAAAAAATTGCACCAATTCTTCTGTTTCATTTTTGGTAGTCATCCCTGTTGAAATGTGAATTTCGCCTTGGTAATTTTCGCACAACCAACCTAACATTTCGTAATTGTTGTTACAGGCTGACGGAATTTTGATGTATTCTGGATGGAGTGATGCAATTTCTTTGGCAGAAGTTGTATCCCAAACGGAAGTAGCATATACAATTCCTATTGATTCACAGTAAGCTTTCAATTCGGCATGTTGTGCCACATCAAATTCTAGGAATTCTCTGTGTTCTCCGTAAGTAGCGCCATAAGAGTTTGACGGATTAGGATGCGGTGCGTTGTATTGTGCTTCGGTAAGTAATTCTTTGTTGTTTCGTTTTTGAAATTTTACAGAATCTGCATTGCAAAACAATTTGGCTCTTTGAATTAGCGCTTTGGCTATTTCCATATCACCTTTATGGTTACATCCTATTTCGGCAATTACGTAGGGTTTTTTATAGGTTGGCATTTTTTTTATTTATTTGGATTCGCAAAGGAAAATAATTTTGTTGAATAATCACAGTCTTAGGGGATTATTATTTTTTATTTACTGCTATTTTCTCAGAACTAATGTGCTGTCAGGTCGAGCGGAGTTGAGACTGGTTTTCATTAGTTCTCGACTTCGCTCGAAGTGACAATGGTGGAATACGGTTTTCTTAGAACTACTGAACTGTCAGGTCGAGCGGAGTCGAGACTGGTTTTCATTAGTTCTCGACTTCGCTCGAAGTGACAATAGTGGGAATGTGGTTTTCTTAGAACTACTGTGCTGTCAGGTCGAGCGGAGTCGTGACTGGTTTTCATTAGTTCTCGACTTCGCTCGAAGTGACAATGGTGAGATAAAATTTTCTTAGAACTAATGTGCTGTCAGGTCGAGCGGAGTCGAGACTCGTCTTTTTTTAGTTCTCGACTTCGCTCGAAATGACAATGGTGGGAATGCGGTTTTCTTAGAACTACTGTACTGTCAGGTCGGGCGGAGTTGAGACTGGTTTTCATTAGTTCTCGACTTCGCTCGAAGTGACAATGGTGGGAATGCGGTTTTCTTAGAACTACTGTGCTGTCAGGTCGAGCGGAGTCGAGACTAGTTTTCATTAGTTCTCGACTTCGCTCGAAGTGACAATGGTGAGATAGAATTTTCTTAGAACTAATGTGCTGTCAGGTCGAGCGGAGTCGAGACTCGTCTTTTTTTAGTTCTCGACTTCGCTCGAAGTGACAATAGTGGGAATGAGGTTTTCTTAGAACTACTGTGCTGTCAGGTCGAGCGGAGTTGAGAACTAGTCAAGAAAACTTATGTTATATTTTAGCATTCTTGTAGTGGGTATCATTCCTACATTCTGAGAGTTCGGACAATAAATCCCAGTTCCCGTTTATTACTGCTTCTTTTTTCGCTCTACTCCATTTCTTTATTTTCTTTTCAAATAAAATAGCCTGATTAGGTTCAAGGAATTCTTGATACCACATTAATTCAACTGGTCGTCGTGAAAAGGTATAAGCATCAGAATATTTACCTGCGTTGTGTTCAGTAATTCTTCTGTCTAAATTAGATGTTATTCCAACGTAATAAGAATTGTCGGAACATTTGAGGATGTAAACAAAATAAAATTTCATGGCGTTTATATTTATTATTGTAAATGTAATAAAAAAAATTTAAAATAGTTCTCGACTTCGCTCGATGTGACAATGGTGGGAATGCGGTTTTCTTAGAACTACTGTGCTGTCAGGTCGAGCGGAGTCGAGACTCGTCTTTTTTTAGTTCTCGACTTCGCTCGAAGTGACAATGGTGGGAATGCGGTTTTCTTAGAACTACTGTGCTGTCAGGTCGAGCGGAGTCGAGACTCGTCTTTTTTTAGTTCTCGACTTCGCTCGAAGTGACAATGGTGAGATAAAATTTTCTTAGAACTACTGAACTGTCAGGTCTAGCGGAGTTGAGAACTAGTCAAGAAAACTTATGTTATATTTTAGCATTCTTGTAGTGGGTATCATTCCTACATTCTGAGAGCTCTGACAATAAATCCCAGTTCCCGTTTATTACTGCTTCTTTTTTCGCTCTACTCCATTTCTTTATTTTCTTTTCAAATGAAATAGCCTGATTAGGTTCAAGGAATTCTTGATACCACATTAATTCAACTGGTCGTCGTGAAAAGGTATAAGCATCAGAATATTTACCTGCGTTGTGTTCCGTAATTCTTCTGTCTAAATTAGATGTTATTCCAACGTAATAAGAATTGTCGGAACATTTGAGGATGTAAACAAAATAAAATTTCATGGCGTTTATATTTATTGTTGTAAATGTAATAAAAAATTTTAAAATAGTTCTCGACTTCGCTCGAAGTGACAATGGTGAGATAAAATTTTCTTAGAACTAATGTGCTGTCAGGTCGAGCGGAGTCGAGACTCGTCTTTTTTTAGTTCTCGACTTCGCTCGAAGTGACAATGGTGGGAAAAGAATTTCTTAGAACTACTGCGCTGTCAGGTCGAGCGGAGTCGAGACTGGTTTTCATTAGTTCTCGACTTCGCTCGAAGTGACAATGGTGAGATAAAATTTTCTTAGAACTACTGTGCTGTCAGGTCGGGCGGAGTTGAGACTCGTTTTCATTAGTTCTCGACTTCGCTCGTAGTGACAATGGTGGAATACGGTTTTCTTAGAACTACTAAACTGTCAGGTCGAGCGGAGTCGAGACTCGTCTTTTTTTAGTTCTCGACTTCGCTCGAAGTGACAATGGTGAGATAAAATTTTCTTAGAACTACTGCGCTGTCAAGTCGAGCGGAGTCGAGACTGGTTTTCATTAGTTCTCGACTTCGCTCGAAGTGACAATGGTGAGAATGCTTTTTTATGAAATATTAATTTTTTAGTTCTCGACTTCGCTCGAAGTGACAATTAAAACCTCTCATTATATTTCATAATCCATTCGCAGGCTTCTCTGATGGCTCCTTCGGCGGCGTTTTTGGTTAAGATACAATCTACGTGTTGTTTTACAATTGTGGTGGCATTTGCTGGTGCGAAAGACCAACCAACGGTACATAAATTAGCCAAATCATTTACATCGTCGCCAATGTAGGCTAGGTTTTCCCAGTTGACTTGGTTTTGGGTTAAGAAATGTTGCAGGAAAGAAAACTTGTCTTTTACTCCTAAAAACGTGTGTTTGATTTGCAGTTTTTCCATTCTTTTGGCTACCAATTCTGAATTTTCGGAGGTGATGACTACAACTTCTACTTGGTTTTGCCTTAGGATTTCTAGTCCCATTCCGTCGCGCATGTCGAATTTTTTCATGAGTTCGCCTGATGCCCCATAATACACACAACCGTCTGTAAATACGCCGTCTACATCAAGTACTAAATAGTCAATTTTGGCTTGTTTTTTTGTAGCTTTTTGTCGGGATGCTAGTAGGTTTTCTACTATTTGCCAGTCGGTTAGGGAGTCAATTTCTACCAAAGTATCTTCGGGCATTTCTACCAATTGTACTTGGTTGCCCAAACGGTTTTTGGTTTGCAAAAAGGCTTCTTTTTTGACCATATAAATGGCGCCATTTTCCATCAGTAAGCCTTCGAAATCTTGCCTTCTTGGTCTGTTGAAAGGGTTATAATTTTGTGGCGTTCCATTTGCATTCCATGTAAAACGATGGGTTTTCACTACCGTAAGTACAGAATCTGTGTTAGGGCGATACAAGTTAGCAATAGCTTCATTAATAGTAGCAGCGGTGGTTAATGGCGATGTAGCTTGAAGCAAACATAGCGCGCCAAAATCGTAATTGATTTTTTCTGCAAATTCTAGAAGTGCAACTTCTGTTGAAGCGGTATCTGTGGCGGATGCTTCACTGCGTAATAGTCCTTTTACTTTTGGTGTCCAATGGTATTCTTTTTCAAGGAAGGCTAGAATTTCTTCATCGTCAGTAAACACATATACTTCGTCTAAATCTGAAGCAATGGCGGCTCCTAACACCCAAGAAAATAGAGGGCGACCCAATAGTTTCTTCTTGTTTTTTCCTGGAATTCCTTTGGAACCTTTGCGTAAGGGTATAATGGCAGTGAGTTTCATGGTATTTTAATTATTTTTTAAAAACGGACAAACCGCTAGTAATTGTTTTTTTATTTGTTCCAATTTTTCTGGTTGCGGACTATTAGGATATTTTTGGAATAATGCTTCAACCGCTTCATTAGCTGCTATATCAACTGTTGTAACGGGTTGGTAATTGGGTAAATCAACCGATTCAAAATAGTCTTGAAATTTGACACCATCGCCAAAAAGTTTGTCTGAAAACTCCACCCAAACCGAAGGAATTTGATAGGCATGCGACACAATAATTCCGTGTAACGAAGAGGAAATGGTGCGTTTGCAAGCTAAAATTTCGTTAGTGGTGGCTTCAATATCATTTGTCATTAAATGGATCACTTTTACTTGTGGCAGATGATTCCATTTTTGGTAAATTTCTTGGTAATCGTTCACGTGAGGAATTATTCCAATTTCGTATTGCTTTTCAATTTTTGGATGGTAATAGTTGGGCAACAAAAGTGCTGGATCACCGTAAACTTCAGGAACTTGATAGCCCAATTGCAGCAAAAATTGTCGGGTTTGTGGCCCGCGAACCGCTAAAAAAGTGGCGTTTTTGATGCTAATCTTTCTATCAATAATACCGCTGCCCCAAACGATGCATTTGTGATTTACATTAGCTAAAATACTACCAATAGTTACATAAATAGGCGAAAACCAATCGTAAATTGAAAACTTTTTTGGCCAAGCAAAAACCACTTTTTTTCCTGAAATCTTCTCCACCAAATATTTTCCTAAAAGATCCCCGTAGTTTTCTTTTGGTTTGTTCATGATGATGGTTTCGTTCCACCAGAAGAGTCGGATGTTTTTCATGTAATTGTTCTTTATTCTGCTAATCGTAAATCAAAAAGCTTTTGATTTTTCCATTGTTTGGTAGCAACAATCGTGTATTGATTTGCCTTAAAAATCTCTAGCAAATCACCTTCAGAATAATCACTTAACCAGCCGTAAAGCTTTCTATTAGAAGCAACTAAATCTGTAGTACAATAAGAAAGCACTACTTGTGAAATCTGATTTTGTTGTAAATATTGAAAAACCAAATCTACATCAAAAACATATTCTAAAACTCCACTAAAAACCACTGTATCAAAAGCACTCAAATCTAAAACCAAAGGTTGATTTAAGTCACAAACTAGTGTTTCTTCATTCCTTTTTACAATATCTGAAGGAACGTATTTCTTACAATCAGTTACCATAGTTTTTAACACTTGGCTTCCTGCTCCAAATTCAATTATTGCTGCATCAGGCAAAATAAAATTACTCAATAATTGGGTTCTTTCGTTCCAATTTTCATGAAATACGTTGTCTTTAGACCATCGTTCAAAATCAGTTGCTTTTGTTTCTTTGAGTTTTTGAATTCTTTTATTGGCCAAATAATTTTTATAAATTTTTCTAATCTTGGACAGCAATATCATACGCTTGTTGAATTTTAGATTGTAATTGGTTCCTATTGTACTGTTTGTTGATTAAATCGTAGTTGTATTTTTGGTATTCGTTTAAAGTATCAAAAGTATCAAAAAAACGGTGAATTATTGCTCTAATTTCAGTTATTGACAATGGATCATGAATTAGAAATCCATTTTTTCCATCAACAATAACTTCCTCAGTTACTTTTCCGGGATTAGACTGAATGGGAAAAGCTCCTTTGCTCATAGCTTCTAAGAGCACGTTTGGCATTCCATCCGATAAGCTATTCCCAATGTAAAGAAGTGTATCATTTAATAATTCCAATACCTTTTCATTGGTAATTGGTTGTTCTTTTGGAATGCATATTATTCGTAGATTTTGAAATTGTTCTTTTTTAAGTAATTGTTCCAATTCAGGATTTGCGCCCAATAAAACCAATTGATATGCTTTGATTTTTTGAATCAATTCGTTATCCAATGCTTGAATGATTTTATTTCCTTGACCAATGGCATCGTCATAAACTTTGATAAATATGGTGTTTCGTTCGTTTTTGGGTTTTATTGCTTCAAAGTTTTCCATTGAAATTCCACCGTTTCCTGGAAATATTCCTAAAAATTTTCCTGAAAAACCTAGCGATTGAATAGTTTGATAATCTCGGTTACAATCAGAAGTATAACTATTTATCCTATGAATTACTGTTTGAAAATCAGTTTCTGGAATACCAAGTTCTTTTCGATAAAACACATCACTTCCCCAAGAAGAATACATCCAATGTATTTTGGGATATTTCAACATCACCTTTAGAATTGGTAAACAAGCTACTTGCATGGCAAAACTATGCACTACATCAGGTTGCACTTCATTTACATAGTTTTCAAAAACTTGAGTTGTATTATTTTCATTGAACTTTTGAAGAAAGGCGTACAGTTTAGGAAACTTTGCTTTTACAAATGTTCGCCCAGGATAGTCCCATTTGAGTTTCCATCCGTATTTTTGACGCATGAAATCTATTCTTGAAACAGCAGCGCCACCGTCAGTAATATTGAACCAATACAACTCATGACCAGCCGCTTGCAATTGCTCTGACCAACGATAAAAATGCAACGATGGCATGGCTACCAGTAGAATTTTCATGGTTTGTTTCTTTATAGTTTAATGCGTAACTGTATTTTTTTTGTTGCACGATTAAATTTATAATCGTACGGACAATTGCTGTAATTTTTAATGATTTCTTCCAATAACAAATTGTTCAACATTTCCATGTGGTGTACCGGAAGGTATTTTTTGCCCATTATTTTTTTCAGTTGGTTTTTTATCACTTCTTTAGTCGAAATTTCTTCGATATTGAGTTGCACTACTTCGTTTTTGAGATTTTTCATTTGGCAGAGCAAGGCGTGAAATTGCAGTTGTGAATTGGTACTTTTTAGTTGTATTGAAGGGGTTTGTAATTGCTGATAAGCTTCATTATTAGTCATAACGCCCCATTCTTTTCCTTGGTTCACTTGAGTACGCTTAGTGTGCATGGTTTGCATCAAATAAGCTTGATTGATTCTCTCTAAAAGGCTATGAAAAGGTTGCGTACTTTCTTTACTTCGGTACGCTTTTGGGTGCCACTGGTGTTTGACCAATAATTCTTGAGTAACAAAATTCAAGGTTAAACCGGTATGTTGCATGCGCATTTGCACGTCTGTATCTTCGGCGCCCCAGCCGTGGTAATATTCATCAAAACCGTTAATGGCGAGCAATTTGTCTTTTGGAAACATGGCATTTCCTGTAGCTTCTTCGTTTCCTTTAAAACTTACCTCAGCCGTTTCAAAATCTAAATCAGGTTTGGTGTTTTTTTGGTTTAAATACCCGTATTGAAAATAGGCAACTTCATGAGGTTTGGCAAAGGTTTTTATTTTTTGAATGTACTGCGGTTGAAAAATCAAATCAATATCTCCCACCACGAAAAAAGGTTGGGTTGCTCTTTTCAAAGCAATATTTAAAGCACGGCATTTGCTCCAAAGCTGTCCTTTAGTAGGACAACTGATGAATTGTATAAATGAAAATTGTTCCACGAGTCTTTTCAATTCTTGCAGGTAGCTATCCTCCGAACCGTAATCGACTAAAAAACATTCAAAATCTTGGTCTGATTGTTTGGCTAGAGAGCGCAAGCAATTGGACACAATTTGAAGGTCTCGGTTTCTAGTGGTGAAACAAATGGTTATCATAAATACTGAGGAATATGTTTTCTAATTACAAAAGTCTGAAAATTAAATTTATGTTGCTATAATTAACTGCTTATTCTAAAATTTTTTGATACTCGCTTTTAAATTTTGTCTTGCTAAAATTTTCTTTTGCATAAAAATACGCGTTTTCACTTAACTTTTTTGAGCGATTATTATCCAAAAGCAATTGGATTAAAATGGTTTCTAATTCTGTTACAATAGCTTCTTCCTTTTCATTATTAATTAAAATTCCGTTTACTTCTGAAGTTATGTGTTCAGAAATTCCACCAACATTTGTTGAAACAGGAATACACCCCCAACTCATGCCTTCCATAAAAACCATAGGGAAACCTTCGTATTCAGAAACCAAAACTACCACATTTGTTTTTTGGTAAATTTTCTTAAGAACTTCAAAATTGTGAATATCTCCTAAACATGAAACACCACTTGCTTCAATTATTGTTTTATTAGGCAAAGTACCGCTTCCAGCCATTACAAAAACAACATTTGAATGAATTGCTAAAACTTTTTTAGCTACTTCTAAGAATATCATTGGCCTTTTTTCTGAAGACCATCTGCCAATAAATGCCACTTGAAAAGGTTGATACTCTTTATGCTGTTTATCATTTGGGACTAAAACTCCATTGGAAATCACCTTTAAATGGTTTGAAAAATTCAAACATTTGCCATTTGTATAAAAGTGTAAAATATCTTGTTTTGCTTTTTCATTAATTGCAATTCTGTTAGTAATCATTGGTGATGATTGTACTATTTTTGCTTCTCTATCATCGTTTGGGCTAAATGCATGAAACAAATCTATTTTTTCAATTTTAGAAGAAAAAAGAGGTAATAAATCATAAAAAAGTTCGGAGTTACTAGCGAAAATTTTCTTAACACTACTACTGCCGTTAATTGTTTTGATAATAGTAGAAGTTAACAGAGCATTTAAAAATTTAGACTTTTTATTGAAAACCCTGTTCAACTCAATACAAACCGCATGTTCCTCAAAAGCATTGAGCATACTTTTTGTTGCTGAACCCTTGGTGAAAAAAACTACCATTTTTTTATGAGCCATTGCAGCAACAATTTCCGCATGCACTCTTTCTGCGCCACCCGTGTGATAATAGGGAAAGAAAAACACTATTTCCGCTTGATTTACAGCTTTTCTTATTTTCAATTGAAGTTTGAAAAGCGTTGTGCAACCCCATAAAAACTTGACGAAATGTTTAATTTTCATTTTTTACAGCTCTACAACAAACCATTGTATCATCTTCTAACAAAATAATTTCTAGCACTTTTAAATCGGTATATTTTTCAATTGCATTTTTAAGTGTGAAAGGACTGAACCAACAATTATGGTCTGGATGCACCACTTCATAAAATACTGTATCCGTTTCAAAATTTCTTTTCATGTGTTTTTGTGCAAAACAATTTGGAGCTGTAATGTAATACTCTTTAGCGTTTACTGATGCAATATTTTTAAGAAAATCAGCTACATTATCAACATGTTCAATTGTTTCTGGAACCAAACAAACATCATATTCATTACCATTTAATTGTGAAAAGGATGAAAAATAAGGTTGGTCTACATACGATTTTAATGTTTCTAACCCTTCTAATTCTATATCAAAGCCGTGCAAACTTTTTGTAGATTTTGACAAAAATATGTGCAAATTATAGGCTGGGTTAAAAACTGGATAATCATTACATCCAAAATGAATCACAGATTTACCCATTACTTTTGATTCAAAATATTGAAATCTACTAGCAATTTTTTTTATCTCACATTTTTGCACCCAAAATTTATGATGGGTCAAATATTCTGGCTTTTTCTTCTTGAAAATAGAGATTGCACGTCTTGCTATTCTTTTTATTGTTTTCATTTATTAGTCTTTTTAAATAACTTATTTAAGCAAAGTATCAAATGTTGTTTTTAGGTAGTCTTTTGATAAATAATGGATTAAATCTTCACGAATATACCCATAATTAGATTCTGTTTTCCATTTTTCATATAAAGATTTCAAATGAATGGCAATTTGTTCGGCATCTTGATTAGAAGCCCAAAAAGGATAATCAGGTCCTAGCAATCGTTTGGATTCACTGAAAAATGGACCTACTAACAGTAACGGTTTCTTCGCTAAAATACAATGCGTAAACTTTCCTGGCAAAAAAGGACTAAAATACGCAATTGCCTCTAGAATTACATTTACTGATGCCTGCTTCTGAATTTCTAATGTTTCTTCAAAACTTACATAACCATCACTTAACAAAATTTGCGGACAATTCTTTTGAATCGCTTCAATTCTTTGATGAAAATTAGAACGAATACCCACAAAAAGTAGTTTACTATTTGTTTGCGCATCAGGGTTTTGCTCTAAAAACAATTGAAACCCCCGAATTAAACCAAACGGATTACGTGCATCCATTAAACTACCGCTATGTAAAACTACAAATGTATCTTTAAAAATATAGGGAGATTCAACTGCTTTAGCATTTACAAATTCCTCTTGATTTCCTTGATGTGGTATTATTATTCGTTTCCCTTTAGCATCTTCATTATACTGTTCCATCCACTCGGCTAAGTAGTCACTTGGATACAACATGAATTTTGCCTGTTTGGCAATTTTGAGAAAAAAATTTCTTTTGTATTGGTGTCCGGGTTCTACCCAATCATAAGGTCTTGGATAGGAATGCATGGGATACGGGTCGTGCACATAAGCCAACCATTTGTTATGAAAATGTGGCAAGCGTAAAACAGCAGCATGTGGTCTAAAACTGGAAGCATAGCTTAAAGTTAGTACCCAATCGAAGTTGGCTGGATTTTCTTTTTTGGCCACCGAATAAAAACTAGTCACATCATTGAAAAAGGTAAAGGAAAATCCAAACCATTTTTCGATAGTAGGATTGATATTCCAACCTGTGATTCGGGTAAAAACGCGTTGGGAACGACTCAACAAATATGTTAGTGAGGCTTTTTTAGGTTTTGCCCATCGCATACTGGCACCTTTCACATGAATATCCGTTGCTGATTGATGAATGATAGTGAGCGAATATCCAATGGCTGCTAGATTTTCTATAAGCGCTACATTGGCTTTGGCTCCACTGCTGTGGTTTTTGTCTATAGAATCTACAATTACTAGTACTTTCATGCTGGCAATTGGTTTAAAAATGCAACAATTTTTTCCGAAGCTTTTCCATCACCGTAAGGGTTTTCAAAAGTAAAGGTCGTTTGTGTTTTCAGTAATTCTGTTACTTTGTCTACAATCGCTTTAGGGTTTGTACCGGTTAAAAAAGCGGCGCCACAAGCTACAGCTTCGGGTCGTTCGGTGGTGGTTCTTAACACTACTACCGGTTTGCCTAAAGACGGTGCTTCTTCTTGAATGCCTCCTGAATCAGAAATGATACAACTGGCTTTGGTCATGGCAAAAACAAAATCAGGATACGACAACGGAGCAATCAAATGCACGTTAGCAATATCTTGCAAATGTTGCTGCATGGGTTCTTGTACTTTGGGATTCAAATGAACGGGATACACAAAAACCACTTCAGGAAATTGTAAGGCTAATTGCTTAATTGCTTGTGCCAATTGTAGCATGCCTTCGCCAAAATTTTCTCTTCGGTGACCGGTGATGAGTACCATTTGTTTTGCGGTGTTCAACCATTCTAAAACGGTTGTGGTAAAAGGCGATTGGTAGTTGTTTTGGACTTTTTGATTTGCCCAGAGCAAGGCATCTACCACGGTATTACCAGTAATTAGTATGTTTTGAGGCGCAATGCCTTCGTTACGTAAATTTTGTTCGGCTTGTGGTGTGGGTGCAAAATGATAGTTTGCTAGTTTTGCGGTGAGCTGGCGGTTCATTTCTTCAGGAAACGGACTTTGCAGATTGTGTGTGCGTAATCCCGCTTCTACGTGTGCCACGGAAATTTGTTTGTGAAAAGCGGCAAGTGCTACCATGCTAGAGGTAGTGGTATCGCCGTGTACCAAAACCAAATCTGGAGTAAAATCACTAAAAACTGTTTCCATTCCTGTTAAGATTTTGGCACTTAAACCGTTTAGTGTTTGGTTAGGTTGCATGCTGTTAAGGTCGAAATCAGGACAGATGCCAAAAAAATCTAGTACTTGGTCCAGCATGCTGCGGTGTTGCGCTGTTACTACTACTTTTACGTGGTGCGCACTTGCTTGCAACGCATGATACAAAGGCGCCATTTTTATAGCTTCTGGTCTTGTGCCAAAACAAAGTAGTAGTTTCATTGGATAAATTTTCGCTTGAGCTTATATAATTTCAGTTGAACGGGTAAAAATAAATAAAATAGTTGCCAAGTCCACTTTTCAATACTATTATTTGCTAGTAATGGGAGCATTTTTTTAAACAAACGCACTTCTTTAAAAGATAGTGCTTGCTGCACAAAGTTTCGTTTTATGGGTTCAGTTAGTAGCTGTTCTTGATGAAGAAACCTAGCTACTTTTTCAATTGCCATTGCGTGCGACTCTTTTCTAATTGGATTTTGATTGTAATATTCTCCGGTATTTGACTGTGCATGCTTTCGGTTATAATACAATATATTTGAAATCCAAACACCAATTTTTCCAGATGCCAAGATTTTAGAATACAGTTCCCATTCTTCGGCATAATGCAAATCCTCTTGAAATTGAAAATGTTCAAAACATGCTTTTTTCCATAAAACGGTACATGAGGCTAAACCTATTGTTCCCGTTAACACTTCAAACAATTGTTCTTTTGTTATGAACTGCTTGAATTGCAAAACTTCATTTTTTATGTCAGGAATATGGGTTGTAAAAGCTTGTTTGTTGCTGTGAACAAAATCAGTGGCTTTAAGTTCAATTGCAGTCGTAGTTAATTCTAGATTTTGAGGGTGAATATAATCGTCATCATCAAAAAATTGAATATAATTACCTGTTGCTATTGACAAACCATAATTTCTACAACCACATAATCCTTTTTGATGCTTGGCCGAACGCTTGAAGTATTGAAAACGTTTGTCTGCTAAAAAAGGAGCTATTACATTTTCAGTATTGTCAGTACTTCCATCGTCAATTATCAAACATTCAAAATTAGCATACGTTTGATTTTGAATCGAAAGTAGCGTAGTTTCTATAAAATGCGCTCGATTAAAAGTGGCCATTATGATGGAAACCTTATTCATTTAAGAAACTATTTTTTTTAGGAAACGAAAGGGTTGTAAAAGGGCATTCCCCAATTTAAAATCTATGGATTGTATACGTTTTTGTTCTTGCTTTTTTAAATGATCGATTTGATTTAGAAAATTAGAAACCATTTCTGGAAAATATTTTTTGTAAATGGTTTCATGCTTCGAATAAAAATACTGTTTGATTTCTAAATCATATTTATTTTGAGCTAATTTCAGCATAGAATTGGGGTGTTGCCTATACCAAAATAGTGGTTTATCAATTACATGTGTTTCCCAATTATTAGCACTGACTCTAAGAAAAAAATCCCAATCTTCATAGCCTTTGTTCATGGTTTCATCATAGCCATTCACTTGTTCCCAAGCTAACTTTCTAAATAAAGAGGAAGCTAAAGCTGCATTTTGGAATAAATAATTTTCTAAACCTCCACCAATTGAAGTGAAGGAATTTATAATTTTTTGGTTTTGATGACGATATCCGTTACAGGTAACTATTCCTACGGTTTTATTATCTTCCAAAATTGCTACAGCTTCTTGTAAAAAAACAGGTTCAAAAGTATCGTCGGCATCTAAAGTCAAAATAAATTCACCCTTTGCTTTTTCAATTCCAAAGTTTCTGGCGTTACTTAATCCACCGTTAGGTTTGTAATGGTAGTGTATTCTGGGGTCTGAATTGGCTAATTGTTTCCCAATGGTTTCCGTGTGATCTGGACTGCCATCGTTGATAATTAAACATTCCCAATTGTCATACGTTTGTGCCATTACAGAAGCCACTGCCTCAGACAGATAAATCGCATGGTTGTAACAAGGTATAACAACTGAAACTTTTGGTTGCATTAGTTTGAAGTTAAAAAATTAGTATTAAAACCTAATGTTAATTCTCCCACTTGTTGCCAAGTAAAGCCATATTCTGTTAAATAGTTTTCTATACGAGAACGACATTCAAATTCATCATGAATTTCAATCGCAATTGCCTTGATGGATTTCAAAAAAGAAACATCGGCATTGGCAGCAAAAACTTCACTTTCGGCACCTTCGATATCCATTTTTAAAATAGCTACCTCAGAAAGTGCATTTTTATCCAAAATTGATTGTACTGTAAAAGCTTGTAAATCCGTAATTTCATCCGTTGCTTCTACTCGAATTGCCCAATCCGATTGGTCTCTAAAATCATTTACAATTTTCAAATACGCATTTGACGACCATAAACCGCCTTGAACTGCTATTGTTTGATTTGTATAAGTCGCGGTATTGTATTGTAAGATTTTGAAATTTTCAGAGCTAGGTTCTATTGTTACTGATTTTATATTGGGATATTGGGCATGAAACAAAGCTGTTGTATAACCCACATTTGCTCCTGCGTCAATTAAATTAAAAGGTTGCTCCTTAAAAAAAGCTTCGTATGCTTGCATTAATTTTTGGTATTCAAAACCATTAAAAACTTGTCCAAAAACTTTTAAATCGCTAGAGGGAGCTTTTCTAATTTTAAATAGTTGTTTTGTATTATTGAGCGTAACAACAAAATAGTCATTCGTTTCGCTTACACATTTACCCTTTACTTTTATCAAATGCAAAAATAAATCCTGAATTTGTTGAGCATTTGAACTGGATTTTATTTTCAACTTTTTAGCCAAATAAAAGGTAATTATCACTAATTGCTGAACAAATAAAAGACGATGAAGATTTTTAAGGGTTATCATACAAATGGCATACTTTCAATAAACAAATATACGGTATTCCGTTTAAGCAAAAAACTTCCGCTTCACATTAATTAAAAAAGTCATCAATTTTTTATTCCAGCGTTCTTTTCTAAAAAAAGAAGCATGACTTTCAATTAATTCAGGGTAAAAAATAGTAAGATTGGTATACAAACCTTTTCTTAAAAAATTAGTGTAAGCGTTTGCTTTTCTGCCAAAGTTTTTTTGGAGTAATGCAATACCATTTTGCATGACAAGAATTCCTTGATTTACTTTAGTTTTATCGTCAAACAAACTGATATTATCTGAGTTTTGCCAGCGGTAATAAGCAACAGCATCGGCTGTAAAAACAACAGTGTTTATGGAGCAAAACATTCTAATGGTGAAGTCCGCATCATCGTATAAATTTGAATTTTCATTCCAAAAACCAATACTAGAAATCACTTCCTTTGGAATTAAATAAGCATGAATAGGAAAAAAACCTTTACCATTAGCTAAGGCTTGAAGAAAAGAAGCTGGATGCGTAAAACTTTGGTATTCGGGTAAATTTTGAAAAAGTATGGCATCTTCCACTGATTTTGAAAACCTTCCCCAAGTACAAGTAGCGATAACTTTTGACGAAGCATTTTTCAAAGCGTTTAATTGGGTAGCCAATTTATTAGGCGATAACAAATCGTCAGAATCTAAAAAGTTGATGTATGTTCCTTTAGCGTTTTGAATACCGATATTTCGGCTGGCGGCTGCCCCTTTTTTATGTTCGTTAGTTTTTGAAATCCATTTGAATCGGGTATCGTTTAAGTAAGACGCAATTGTTTCAAAGGTATTGTCAGTACTTTGGTCATCTATTAGCAAACATTCCCAATTGGTAAACGTTTGGTTTAAAACCGATTGCAATGTTTCAGGCAACACATACGCACGATTAAACGTGGGAATTATAATGGTTACTTCAGGATTCATAAGTAATGGTTTCCTTTTGTTGAATTAGTTGCATAACTTTTCTGAATCGCGGTAATATTGATGCGTTGGGCTCTTTTTTGGTACACTTTATAGTTTTGGAATTGTCCTTTGCACAAACTCCACCATGCTTTGCGTTTCAAGTATCTTCTAAAAGCGTGAATCTTTTTTATTTCATTAGTATTTACATTGCCAAATCTCACTTTTACTTGGTTGTGAAATTGTTCCAATGCTTTCTCGCTCAGTGGTTCTTGAGGTTTGTTGTTGTTATTTGGACTGTCATGAAATACTGTTGCTTGGGTACAAATACCAATTTTGAAACCGTGAAACAAAACGCGTTGGCAATAATTATCATCTTCGCCATACAAAAAGAAAATTGGGTCAAAACCGCCTATTTGTTGGCATACTTTCGCAGGAATAAACCAAGCAGCAGCATTAACAAACCTAACCGAATAAGGATGAGTTGCTTTCTTTTGTAAAATTAAATCGGAAACCAAATTATTGGTAGTATCCGCTTGTATAAATTTTAAGAAATTCATGTCTACTTCCGTTCCATCACCATTTAAATGTACGGGCGAAAGTATGCCATATTCTGGATGGTTTTGACTGGCTTCAATCAAATTTTGGATGGTATTTTCTTGCACATAAGCATCTTGATTGAGCAGAAAAACAGCGTCAGCATCATGTTCTAATGCATATTTTATTCCAATGTTATTAGCTTTACCAAAACCGTGATTTGTGGTTTCTTGCAACAAAGTTACTTTAGGAAATTGCTGTTGAATAATGGCTACCGTGGCATCAGAAGAATGGTTGTCTACCACTATTATTTCAGACTGATGCTGTACCGCTTGCAAGCATTTCTCAATCCATTTTTCGCCGTTGTATGTTACAATTATGGTAAAAACTTTCATTTTTTGATGGCTCTACTTCTACTATCAAAGGTAATGGTTCTTGGTAGAAATTAATTGATTTGTTTTAAAATTTCTTGCATGGCTTCTACTCCACCGCCAATAGCTATCCAATCGCGGGAATTATCGTTGTTAAAAGCATCTAACAAACTACCAAAATCAAACAAATATACATTAAAACCTTGTTCTAAAATACGCTGTTGTAACGCTCGTCCAGGGCAACCCATAGCTACAACCACTACATCAAAACCTTTGTTTCTGTTTTGCAACGTTTGTACTAACTCCTTTTCAATACGATGAAACTCTTGGTACGAATTTACGGCTGGCGTTTTGATGTGTTCCGCACCAAATAATTTTTCTACCAAATTAGGTGCAACGTTTTCATTGCCAACAAAAATAGGTTGCTGCTTTTTGAGAAATTGTAAAAAAGAAACACAAATTTCAGGTTGAAAAACAGCGGTATAATGCAGTGCTACAGGAGTATAAATTGTGTTTGTTTGCAAAAGTTTATACGTTGCTTTTAGGTATTTTGAGGCTTCTTGATTGGTTACTAAATGCATTCCTAGTTGTATTCCGGGTTCGTATCCGTACCATTCTGAATGAATTGGAATTCCTTTATGTAAAGTTCCAATGGTACTTTTCATGGCTCTTTTTAAGTCTTTGGAAAGTTGGACATTTGCTTTGTTTAGCAATTCGTCTTTGCCTAACATTAAATAAATATCGCCATCGCCAAAGCGTAAATAAGCCCCTTTTTTTTGGTTAGCAATGGTATTTTCAATGGATTGCAAGGTGTCTTTTGAAGTGGCCAATCGAATATTTTTCCTGTAATGTTCCTGTTCTTTTTTGGAAGGAGAAACCCAAGCTTTTTTATCCACCATAAAACCCATGTTTTGTAATACGGATTTTACTTTGCGTTTTATTTTTTTGATTAGCTCCATGATGTAGTAACAAAAGTTGTTGTTTTCCAAACTGATGTGTATTCAAAACCAGTATTGTGAATATCGTGACTCACAATTTTGAAGTTTACAGCTTGGTTCCAATCGTCAAAATTATCATGTCCGGGAACGTGAAGTACGAATCTTAAATAGTAATCTCCTGTTAACAAAGCAGTTGTATCTAGTTTGCACGTGATTTTTTGAGTGGTTGCAGTATAACCAACACCGTTCATTTTCAAGCTTGAACTCACCGCAATTTGTTCGTCAAGTGTATTCATAATGAAGCAAACAGCGGCATATTCATTGGTAATAGTTGCATCAGGTGCAATTTCTAAAGCAACGGTTATTTCTTCTCCTGCTTTGAAATAACTGTTAGTTTCGTTAGCGTCATTGGTTAGTTGGATGCTTTTTATTTTTGGTCCCAATGTAGGATTCCAAGATTCGCGAATGGCAGGATTAGTAAACAATTGGACTTTTTCATGATTGAGGTAAAAATCGATTGCTTCTTTGGTACCGCCTTCAAAAATGGATTTTCCGTTGTGCAATACTACTGCTTTGGTACACAAACCTTGTACTGCTGCCATATTGTGACTAACAAAAAGTACTGTTCGTCCTTCACTTTTGGAGATGTCTTGCATTTTACCGATTGCTTTCTTTTGAAATTCGGCATCGCCCACGGCTAGTACTTCGTCTACTACTAAAATTTCGGGTTCTAAAAAGGCGGCTACGGCAAAAGCCAAACGAACGGTCATACCGCTACTGTAGCGCTTTGTGGGTGTATCGATGTAACGTTCGCAACCGCTGAAAGCAATAATTTCGTCGAGTTTTGAGGCAATTTCTTTTTTGGTCATGCCTAAAATGGCGCCGTTCAAAAAGATGTTTTCTCTTCCTGTGAGTTCGGGGTTAAAGCCGGTTCCTACTTCTAAAAGTGAGGCAATACGACCACGAGATTTGATTACTCCGGTTGTGGGTGCTGTTACTTTTGAGAGTATTTTTAACAAGGTTGATTTTCCTGCGCCGTTTTTTCCAATGATTCCGAGCACTTCGCCACGAGCCACATCGAAGGAAATATCTTGTAAGGCCCATACGTAATCGGAATTGGCTTTTTGGGTGCGGTCATTGGTGTCGCCCACTTTTAAATACGGGTCTTCTTTACCTCTAATGGCGTGCCACCATCGGTTGATATCGTGTGATAATGTTCCTGTTCCTACGGTTCCTAAACGGTATTGTTTAGAGATGTTTTCTACTTTAAGGATGATGTTTTCGTTCTGACTCATAAATTAGTTGAGCAAGCGCTGGGTTTAGAAAACAAATTTATTAGAATTTATTGGTTTTTGTTGGTTTTTGGGTTGGTTTTTTTGTTTGTAGCGCAATGTTTCACGAAGTTTGGCACGAAGTAGCGCAGTGTTTAAAACCGCAAACATCCCCCTAACCCCCTTCGAAGAGGGAATTCTTTCTTAGGCTTTTAGTTTTTTCTTACATGTTTACTGAGACTGAACACTTTTTTTTGGAACGCGGATTTTAAAAATTGAAGGAATCTTAAAAAAAACTTATAACCACATTGTCACCCTGAGCGAAGTAGAAGACTTATGAATGATATTCTTTTGTAGCGCAATGTTTCACGAAGTTTGGCACGAAGTAGCACAGTGTTTCATAACTGCTACTATGACTGAACACTTTTTTTGGAACGCGGATTTTAAAAATTGAAGGAATCTTAAAAAAACTTATAACCACATTGTCACTCTGAGCGAAATCGAAGGCTTATGAATGATGTTCTTTTGTAGCGCAATGTTTCACGAAGTTTGGCACGAAGTAGCACAGTGTTTCATAACTGCTACTATGACTGAATACTATTTTAGAACGCGGATGACGCTGATGTAACGGATTGACACGGATTTTATTTTGACTTTTAGTCCGCTAAAGCGGAAGCGGATTAAAGCGGATTTTCCTGCGACTGATCCCGATAGCTATCGGGAGCGACTGGAAACTTAAATAGCTCGCAGAGGCGCAGAGGCGCAAAGTTTATTTTAGTTCTTAAATCTGTGTTCTAAAAGTATAACGAGATTAGATTTTTGAGTTTGAACTTGATTTTTGAACTTGAACTTGAATTTGAATTTTGAGTTTGAACTTGATTATTGAACTTGAACTTGAATTTGAATTTTGAGTTTGAATTTTGAGTTTGAACTTGATTTTTGACTATGAAATACGGAAGTTTATTTATCTTTGCGGGAACAACACAATTTATACAATGAAAAATACTTTACTAGCGCCATCGGTTTTGGCGGCTGATTTTGCAAATTTGCAACGCGATATTGAAATGGTAAATGCCTCTGAGGCTGACTGGTTTCATATTGATATTATGGATGGCGTTTTTGTTCCTAATATTTCCTTTGGAATGCCGGTTTTGGATGCTATTAACAAACATGCTAAAAAAACTATCGATGTTCATTTAATGATTGTTGATCCAGATAGGTACATTGGTACATTCAAAAAATTAGGGGCTGATGTTTTAACGGTTCATTACGAAGCATGTACGCATTTACACCGAACACTTCAGGCGATTAAAGCAGAAGGCATGAAAGCTGGAGTTGCTTTGAATCCGCATACAAATGTTGATTTATTGGAAGATGTGATTCAGGATATTGATTTGGTTTGTATTATGAGCGTGAATCCTGGTTTTGGTGGGCAATCGTTTATTGAAAATACATATTCAAAAGTAGAAAAACTGAAAGCTTTGATCAATAGAAAAAATGCTTCAACGTTAATCGAAATTGACGGTGGTGTGACCAATAAAAACGCCCAAGAATTAGTGGCTGCTGGTGCTGATGTTTTAGTTGCTGGAAGTTATGTTTTTGGGGCTGAAAATCCGATAGCAACAATTGCTGATTTGAAAGCGATTATGAAGTAATATAATTTATACTCAAATTAAAAAGTAAAGCCTGTCAAAAATTTTTTTGACAGGCTTTTTTTGATTAAAAAACCAACAAACCAACAGAGAAAAGCAATAGATATAAAATAAATAAAGTAATCTCTAGTTTATAAAATTCTATTTTTTTCATTATTTCTTAACCAATTTACTAACTCCTGTTTTACCTGATTCTGTTTCAATATTTACCATGTAAATTCCAGAAGCAAACGAACTAACATTTATAGTTGTCTGATTTGAATCTAATAGTACTTTTCCTGTTACATCAAAAATTCTAACTTGTTTCACTACTTCATTTGGAATTTCCACAGTAAACATTGAATTCGTTGGATTTGGATATAAACTTATAGCTGTTAAATCAAAATCTGAATTAGATAAAGCAGCACATGCAGTATTTACAGCCGCAACTGACTCACAACCTGTGGCGTTACCAAAAACTGTTAAAGGCTTGGCAGTTGTAATATAATCACACAACCAATTACTTGCGCATGCTGATAAATTAGGATTAGATGTAATTGCTAATGTTGTAATTCCAGAAACATCTATAACATTCAAAGCACTTATATTAGTTAAACTTGCATTATTATTAATATTTACAGGCAACGAATAAATAATCAGATTACTTGATAACCCATTTAAAGAAATAATATTTGAATTTGAAGTTATTGACAATCCAATATTTGAACCTTGTCCATTTATTGCATTTAAGTTTGCTAATCCATTTAGATTAGTTAATTGATTGCAAGATGAAATTTGCAAACTACCACAACTAGTTAAATTTTGAAGAAAATTTAAGTTTGTTAAAGAGGTATTAGCAATCTGTACTAAACCATTTACTGTAAAACTTGCAGAACCCAAATTAGATACATTATTAATCAACGCACCTGTAATAATCATAGATTCACAATTACTTGAACCATTAAAATCAATATTGCCAATGTTCGTTAAAGCAGAATTATTTTGAATTCTCAAATATCTAGCACCAGTCGTCCCATTAGAAAAATTATGAATTACAATATTTGGGAAAGTTGCATTAGTTAACAAAGTATTATTTTCAATACTTAACTGACCATTATTATTTAATAAAGATGTCAAAAAATTTATATTTGTCAACTTAGTATTTCTTATCAATAAACCATTAATTGTTTGCAAATTTGAAAAAGCATTAATAGTTTCTAGATTAGAGTTTCCAACAAAACCTAAATTACCACCCGAAGTCAAACTAATTAAACTATTAAAACCTGAAATGGTTTGTAATTGTGAATTATTTAGAAATTGTAGCGTTCCAGCAGTCAAAGTTGTAAAACTATTAAAACCACTAAATTGTTGAAAGGTATTATTTTGAATTGCAATACCATTTCCTACTGTAGTTAAATTAGGAAATATATTTACTTGGTTATTTGATACACTTGTAATGAATAAATTTCCTGTTATACTTGAAATATTACTCAAAGGAGATAAATCTAAAGCATTTCCCCCTCCACTTATGGTTAAATTTCCTGTTATCGTAGTACAACTCGCTAATGCATCTACTTCTGCTTGAGTTGTTAGCGTGACATTACCTGAAGGACAAGAAGAAGGTACTTGATAACGTAAAGCCATAATTTGAGCTTGAGTTAACGCTCTATTGTAAATATAGAGTTCATCTAACTGCATATTAGAAGCATTTTTACTCGCTAAAAAAGTTCCACTTCCGTTACCTGTTAATCCACCTCCAAGTGTTATGAAGTTTTCAAAAGATTGGTTTAAAACTCCACTACCAATATTTTGTTCATAAATTAATATTCCATTTCTATACCATTTTACAATAGTAGCATTTCCTGAAGTAGGCTCAAAAGTAGCAGCATAATGCACCCATTCATTATTTGTCCATCTATTTATTTCAACATTTTGCCAATTACTTCCCCCAAAATTGAATCCAAAATTAGTTCTAGTTGAGGCATTTGCCGTTCCATCTCTAAAATAGAGCGCACCAAATGCTTCAAACATTGTCTCAAAAGTAAAGGTTGGATTACCTGATCGTTTATTCCAAAATGAAATGGTGAAATTGTTGTTGTTTAATTGCGAAGGCTGAAATGGCATTGATGCAGGAGTACTCAATTGAAAATCCAGTCCTTGCCCGTTAAACCCTGTTGTATATGGTGTTGCATTGCTAGTGGTAAATTCTAAACTTGAATTATTTTGAGCAATCAAACTATTGTTAAAGCCAAAATATGCAACTAATTGATTCGAATTTAGTGGCGTTTCGACTGTATATTTGTTTTGAATTTGCGTTTCAGTCAGAGCTACATCATAGATTTCTAAGTCATCATAATGTAATTGAGAGTTAGCAAATGGTGTTGCTCCAAAATTTAAGCTAAATGTATTTCCAGAAGTTCCAAGTGTTATATTGGATTGACTTAATACTAACAATCCATTTACATAAATTTTTAATGTACTATTTTCGTGTGTTACCACATAATGGTACCAGCCTCCTGGATAGATTGCCGCTTTATTATTATCTGATGTATAGGAACTAACACCATTATTTACAAAAAGTCTATTAAAAGAAACACCTTCATGACTCAAACTGAACTGCTGATTAGCATTACTATTACCATATTCAAAAACATTAATTCGAGCTGTATTTGGATAATTAATATTTTTCACCCAAACTGAAACCGTCCTATTACTATTTCCTTGTGGTAAATTTGTTAATACTGTTGAAAGATTTGCTGTTACATTTGTAGGTAACACACAAGCGCTATTTGCTTGCCCAAACCTGTCATTAGTGTAAGAAACTGTTCCTGAATAACCCGAATTAGTATTCAAAGTATTAGATCCGTTGCTAGAATTTAAATTGCCGTTAAATTCAAACTTAGCTATTGGCGTTTGTGACCAACCCAATTGAGCAAACAAAATCAAAAAAAGTACTATTTTTTTCATATTTTTAAAATTAATTTTGGTACAAATATGTTAGACTTTAATTTTAAAATAGAAGCGAATTAAATAAAACCCTATTTTGAGTGAGTGAAAATATTTTTTGAATTCTATATTATTAATTCCTTTGCAAAAACAATTAATTTGAAAAATAAACTTTTAAATTTTTTTCTCTTTCTGTGGACTTTAACAGTCAGTAGTCAAACTATTTTTTATGACCAATTAGACATAAAAAGTGGTTTACCATCATCTGTTGTTTATGATATTTTTCAAGATTCGAAAGGTTTTATTTGGATAGCTACAGATGAAGGCTTACTAAAATATAATGGATATGATTTTAAATCCTATTTACATCCCGATTTGCATTCAAAAGCTGGTTCTAATATTAAAGAGGATGTGTTAGGAAGAATTTGGTACCAAACCTTTGATGGCTTTTTGTTTTTCGTTGATAATAAAGATCAAATGCAAACTTTTGCACAAAAAAACAATATTGGATTTATAAATTTTATTGTTACAAATGAACATTTAATCAAAACTACTTGGGATGGAATTGAGGTGAGGAACATAAAAACACTAAAAATTAGTAATGAAATTAAGATTCCTAAAATACAAACCAGTTTCCTTGAAGTTTATGAAGATGAAATACTATTTGGCAATAATAGAACGCAAACAATTTCATTGAAAAATTGGAAAAGAAAAACAATAAATAATGAAGGTATAAAATTAGCTACAAAACTATTATCGTTTAAACATAACAACCAACTTTATTTTATAGCACAGGAACCGAATTTCAAGTGCAAACTTTACAAATTTTTCAATAATAACTTTCAATATTTAGCATCGATTGAAATTGACAAAAACATTCAAAACTTTGAAATTATTGACAATACCATTTGGTTATGCACAAAAAAAGGAGTTCAAGCATTTAGTTTGAATGGAAAAAAACTACCTTTCACTTCAAAACTACCTGCTGACGATATCTCAAAAGTTTTTAAGGATACTAATAACATATATTGGTTTACTTCATTGTCTAAAGGGATTTTTATAATTAAAAACTTTAACACTTGGGAACTTCAACTTCAAAATGAAAAATTTAACAGCATAAGTTCCAATGGAGATGAATTATTTGTAAGTTCAAGTTCAGGCAAAATTTTTGAATTAGATTCGGAATTGAACCATAAAATCTATTGGAAAAACGAAGACTTTCATCCAATATATTACCTCAATTTTAACATTGATACTGATTTTAATTTCTTTTCCGCTAATGGCTTTTATGTTATAAGAAAAAAAGATAAAAAAGTAACTCACTTCAACAGTGCGGTAAAACAAATAATCCCTTTTGAAAACAATTCTTTTTTAACTACTGGAACTGGATTTGTCAATTCAATCTCCACAAACCCAATAATTGATTGGAAAGACAACCTACTTACAAATATTAGAGGAAAATCTATTGCTTATGATCGCTCAAATAATCAAATTATTGTTGCCACCAACAATGGATTATTAAAAATAAAAGACGGAAAAACACAGCCTATAAATTATCAAAACAAGACATTATTTATAAAAACCCTTATCACAGACAACGAAAGAGTAGTTGCTCTTAGTAACCAAGGCGAATTGTTTGAAATCAAAGGGAATGTAATTGGAAAAATAAATAGTTATCGCCTCTTTACAATTTTAAAAAAGGACCTAAACGAAACTTTACTAGTTGACAAAAACACCGTTTTTAAGTTAAACAACCATAAAATAACTAAACTTTTTTCTGTTGGTAAATTTTTGAAAATTAAAGATTTACTTTCGTTTAGAAATAATTACTTCGTGATTACGGAAGATAAAATCATTCGAATAAGTAAAGAAAAATCCATTGAAAAAACGTATAAGAAACCAAAAATAATCCTTGAAAATAGTTCGGTAAACGAAAAAATTCAATCGATCCATAATACAAAATTAAAAGCCGATGAAAATGACATTCAAATCAATTTTAACTTATTAAATTTTGATTTCGACAGCGATTATCAGTTGGTTTATAGAATCAATGGTGCTTTAAAAAATTTAAATAATACTACTAAAAACATCAAACTTGTTTCATTAGCTCCGGAAAAATATTTTATCGAAATTGGAATACAAGATAAAAACACTACGGATATTGAATTTATCCACAACATTTCATTTGAAATTTTGCCTCCATTTTGGAAACGAACATGGTTTATTTTAAGTGCAATTGCATCACTATTTATTGTAGGTTTTTTAATTTACAAATGGAAAATTAAGCAGATTAAAGCTAAAAACGAAAAGGAAATTGAAAAATTAACTTTGGAAAATAATTTAAAAGAATCCAGGCTGCAACTCATAAAATCACAGATGAATCCGCATTTCTTTTTTAATGCAATAAACAACATACAATCTTATATTTTTACGAATGAAACTAAAGAAGCAGCTACTTATTTATCAAAATTTTCAAAATTAACTCGAAAAATTCTTGAATTTTCAGACGTAGATTCCATTTCACTAAAAGACGAAATTTCCTCTTTACAGCTGTATTTAGAACTACAACAAATGCGTTTTAAAGATTTAAAATTTGAAATTAAATTTGACACCATTCCAAATCTTGAAAGCATTAAAATTCCTACTATGTTATTCCAACCTTACGTTGAAAATGCTATTCTTCATGGATTATCACATAGTAATAAAGATAAAAAACTAGAAATAAAATTTGAATGGGAATCTCCAAACTTGTTAATTGGTACTATCTATGACAATGGCATTGGTAGAATTAAATCAGCTGAATTAAATCAGTTGAACACTTCAAAACCAAAATCTTTTGCAACAAAAGCAAACTTAGAACGTATTATGTTATTGAATAAAGATCAATATCAAATACAAGTTGATTATCAAGATTTATACGATGAAAATTTTGAAAGCACTGGCACTTTAGTAACAATAAAAATAAAATTATAATGAAAGCTATTATCATTGAAGATGAAAAAAGAGCACAAATTTACTTACAAGGAGTAATTGAACAAGTTGCACCTGAGATTAATGTTATGGCTGTTTGTGATGATTTACCCTCGGGTGTAATAGCTATCAGAAAACACAAACCCGATTTAGTATTCTTAGATATTGAAATGCCAAAGTACAATGGATTGGAAATTGTTAACTTTTTTGGAGAAAATGAAATCGAATTTTCTATCATTTTCACAACGGCTTACAATCAATATGCGATTCAAGCTTTCAAAACATCTGCTTTAGATTATTTATTAAAACCTATTGATCCAGATGAATTAAAAGAAACTATAAATCGTTACAAGCAAAAAAATAGGATTCAGCAATATGAGCAATTAGTTTCACTAAATGAAAGTTTAACAAAAGAAACAAAAATTGCCATTCCCGACGGCAATAATTTACAACTAATCCCGTCAGAAGAGATTATGTATTTAAAAGCAGACAGCAATTATACACAGATTTTCTTAGAAAATGGGAAAAAGCATATTACAAGTAGAATTCTAAAAAACTTTGAAGAAACTTTGAAAGACTACAAACAATTCTTCAGATGTCACAAATCATACATCGTTAATACAAAATTCATTGAGTGTTTCAGCAAATCTGATGGAGGAACCCTAATTCTTAAAAACAAACAAGAAATACCTGTTTCACCTGAAAAATCCGAAGAATTGTTGTCTTTTTTTACAAAAATTGAACGCTAATACTGCTCAATCAAATATTTAATCAAATCGGTTGTGGTTATGATGCCAACAAGTAAATTTCCTTCACAAACCGGTAAAGCATGAAATTCTTTTTTGGCTAAAATTTCGGCCGCTTCTTTTATTGTAGTTTCTGGCGAAATCGAAACCAGTTTTTTTGCCATAACTTGTTCTACCGTAAACATATTATAAACGGTGGTATCTACAATATCTTCGTCGTCATCAATAGCGTCTGCAAAAGAAATTCGAAGTAAATCGGTATAACTGAGCATACCAAGAATTTTATTACTGCTAACTACAGGAATGTGCCTAATTTTGTGTTTTTTAAACAACATTTCCGCTTTGGTCAAATCATCGGATATATTTAGTTTCACTACATTTTTTGTCATGATAGTGGAAACCGGTACATTTTGCTTCATGATTTTTAGTTTTAAATTATTGATATACACAAAGTTATCAATAAAATAAAGAATAAAACTGCACTAAATCATTGGATAAGAAGTTCTTTTTTTGTATTTTATATGGCTTTCATCTGATTAATAAAGAAGAGTACATTTTTCTCACGCAAAGACGCAAAGTCGCAATTTTTAAACATAATCTCTTTGTATAACTGCTTGATTTGAAAAATATACTAAAATTTTGTAAGCAACTAACAATATTTTATTCAAATATGTTTTTGTTAGATGACACCATTGCAACTATTCAATTATTTTATAACCGTATTCTGTTCTTATAAAACTCAAAATAAATTGTCCATTTTTATCTATGATTCCATAAATAGGAAATTTATCAAAAACGATATTATCTGAATTATCTAGATAGTCTTTCATTGTTTGAATTTCGTGCTCATTATATATTGAATAGCCTATTCTTTGAAAAGTTATATTACCAATTTTAATTTGGGTAATTATCGTTTTTAACCTTTTCAAGTTAATTTTATCCTTTTCGATTAAAGATTTTAAATTTATGAATAAATAATTGGATATATTTTCACTGGAAATATTTTTAATAAAATCATTTTCTAGAAATTCTTTAAATTCTTCGCTGGTATTAATAAAACTATAATACTTACCATCAAGAGTTTTAAAATTATACCTGAACCTTTCATCATTATATTTTTCAGTAATTTTTAACGTGTATAAATTTAAGTCTAAGCTATTTTCATTAAAATTATCAATCAAAATTATGCCTAGGGTATCCAATAGCATCTGTTTTCCTCCTTGATAATACCAATGATTACAAACCGTATTTTCATGTTCACTTATCTTTTTTGCTCCTTTTAATGCAACTACTAATCCATTGTTTACTTTTGATAATGAGTTATAAATAGGTTCAATTACAATTTTACCATTGGAATCAAAAAGACCAATAGAATCAAGCTGCTTACCAACTGAAAATCTAATAAATCCTTCTTGTTCTAAATCATGAGTAAAATCAGAAGTGTAAAGACTATCGATTCCAAATATTTTGCCTTTTTTATTTAAATAATAAGTTCTAAACTTATTATTGTTAGAATATTCCGTTAAGCCTATTACTTTTTCAAATCGCTTATTTCCTGTTAATGGACTTATATAAATTGGTTTAACTTTTACACTACCATGTATATCTCTGAAGCCAAGGGATAAAGAAAGAGGGTTGTTTACAGTATCGTCAATATTGAAAGCATACCAATATTTCTCTTCTTGACTATAAAGAACAGCATTTGTAAAACATAAAAAAAACAAAATAAATTTCATCAGTTGGCTTTTTGTAATAACTAGTGATTTCAGACCATGAAAACTCACAATCATATAAACAAATATAGCAAAAACTTATTTTGAAATGTTGGGGTAAAATGGTTAATTCTACTCTATATGGCTTCTTTATAATTAATCATTTTCTTTACCAGTTCAAAAAGTTCTGGAAATTCCGCTTTAAATTGGGTGGGAGTTTCGAAAAAATGCTCTAATATCACGGCAATAAATTCGTATTCATTGGTATAAGCATAAATTCTGAAATAGGAAGATTGCAGCAATCGGTTATAATTGGCTGGTCGTTTAATTTGCTCCATAATATCTGTGTAAGCTGCAGCAAAAATAGTTGATGATGTGTCCGTTTTTCGCAATCCTTCGATGTGAATCACATGGGCAAACTCGTGCAAACCTAGATTCAAATTGTCATTATTAATTTGAAAACCTTCAAGAAAATGTTTCCACGAAAAAACAATAGCTTTTACTCTGGGATTGAACTCGCCTTTGTGGTATTCATTATTGCTATTAGAAAAATATATATCAGGAAAAATGATAATTTTATCAATCAATCGAAACAAATAATGACGCATTCCAAAGGTTAACATAATCGCTGTTGCTGCAATCAATACTCGCATTTGATCTGTAATTTGTAATCCTTCGCGACCATGAAATTCGTATTTTGCAATAAATGTGGCTACTCGGTGTTCAAAATACTTCTTTTCTTTCAGCGAAAGCTTTTGGTAAAAATCAAATTCGGTGTGTAAAATTTGAAGTTGGGATAGTGTGAGTTGCTTTGGAAAAAGATAAAAATGCACGTACATTGGCTTTCTAAAAACAAAAGCATAAACGGGCTCAATGACCACATGAAAAAGAAAAAACAACAAGAAAAGAAGTCCAATTACTAATAAAAAATAGTTCAATGTTTCACGATTTTGGGTCCGCTCACGAAATTACGCATTTGGATTTTTTCTAACGCATGAAATGGGATATTTTTTATAAAGTTAGGGTCTTGGTTTGACTTTGGTTTGATTATTGCTTACTTTTAGCTATTTAAAGCCACAGACATGAAATATATAGCAACCACAATCTTTTGTATGATTAGCCTACTAACTTTTGGGCAAGAAATTCAATTTGAAAAATCACTAACTTCTGCTTTTTTAAAAGCTAAACAGCAAAATAAACCAGTATTTATTGAATATTATAGTCCAAGTTGCCCTATTTGTAAAAAAGTGGCCGTTGTGTTAAAAGATCCCAAAGTGGTAGCATACTACAATAAGAATTTTATAAATTACGCTTTAAATATTGACGGCGGCATGACTAAAGAGGAAGAAAATTTCATGAAAGCTTCTGGTTTGCATTTAGATGGCGTTCCTGTTTTTTTGTTTTTTGATGCCAATAAATCATACTTACATCATTCGAGTGTTTCTGCAGATGCCAATGTAATTTTGGAAATAGCAAGAACTAGTTTGCAACCCCATTTAAGAAATGCTGGATTAGCTGAAAAATATCAAAATGGAGACCGAAGTATCCGAACTTTGTATGCTTATGCTAATTTACTTGGTGCGTATCAAGACTTTAAGAAGCAGGAAGAAGTGACCAATGCGTTATATGAGGTTTTTCCAAAAGCTGAATTAAGCACCCAAAAAAGCTATATTGTATTGAAAAATGTGGTGAATTCTATTGAAAATGGTTTTTTCTTGCATTGGATCAATAATATTTCCAAACTAAACGGACTTGAACAAGGTGCCAAAGCTGGCAGTGAAAAAGACGTTTTAGAACGCATTTTACTAAAAGAATTAAGCAACCCCGAACGAAAATCTTGGCCAAAAGCAAAGAAAGACGCCGTTAAAAAAATGATAGTAGACTTAGGATTAACCAATAATCCGGAGGTATATTTTGAATAAAAATAGTGACCGCGAAGGGATTCGAACCCCCAACCCTCAGAGCCGAAATCTGATATTCTATCCAGTTGAACTACGCAGCCAAACGAAGTGTAAAGTATGAAGTTAAAAATACAAAGTAGACGCTACTTTTTACTTTTAACTTCGTACTTTGTACTTTGTACTTTGTACTTTGTACTTTACACTTTGTACTTTAAACTATGCTAATAATCGTTTTACAATTCCAGAAATAACTTTTCCTTCTGCTTGTCCGCCGATTTGTGCTGATGCTGCTCCCATAACTTTTCCCATAGAAGCAATACCTGAAGCACCTGTTTCTGCAATAATTTTTTGAATAATTGCTTCCACCTCAGCTTCTGACAATTGAGCTGGTAAGAATTTTTCAATTACAGCTATTTGTGCCAATTCAGGTTCTGCTAAATCAGGACGGTTTTGGTTCGTAAAAATCTCAGCGCTGTCTTTACGCATTTTTACTAGACGCTGTAGCATTTTGATTTCTTGCTCTTCCGTTAGTGTATCTGTTGCTCCTGCTTCTGTTTTTGCTAAAATAATTGCAGATTTAATTGCTCGTAATGCTTCTAATGCCACGCTGTCTTTTGCTTTCATAGCTTCTTTCATGTGGTCCATGATTTTTGACTCTAAACTCATATATTTATGTTTATTGTTATTTGTTGTCTGTTTTCTGTTGTCTGTTGTTATTTGTTTGTTGTCTTACTTCCAACTCCCTACTTCCCACTTCTAGCCTCTAAAACTTGACACAAAAGTAATAAAAAAACCCGAATACTAGACTCGGGTTTTGGGTAGGTTATGTAATTATGGGTATTAATCTACGTTGTCGTGCAAAAAGGAATTGTTAGAGCGTAATTGCACATCATCATTACTATCTGTTCCTAATGACATTCTTGAAGTGGTGTTCTGATTAGGCAAAGAAGTAACATCGAAACCGGCTCTTTTGTAAGCTGGAATACTTTCGATTTCATCTATTCTAGCAGCGCTATTGTTGAATTTGTAATTGAATTCTTTTAATTTGCGTTTGCGTTCGTCTGCTCTTGCTCTTACTTCCTCAATAGACATATCGAAAGGCGAAACGTTTTCTGCAAGCGGTTGATTTACTGCTGCTGTTGCTTCTTTTTTGAAACCAAAGTTTAATTCTTCATCTACTGGTTCTTGCACTTGAGCAACCGGTTTAGTACTTACTTCTTCTTTTTCAAGAAAATCTTCTAATGAATATTTAATTACGCCATTTTGGTTTACTTCAGTTACCGGAACAACGTTTATAGCGTCTTTTACTTCAATGGCTTTGGTTTCTTCCGTTAATTCGAAGATTGTAGGTTGTTTTACTTCCGCTTTAGGTGTTTCGAACAAATCTAACGAAAAAGTAAATTCATCTTTAGCTACAACAAATTCTGGCTCTTTAACTTCAATTTCTCTAATTTGTGGTGTAATGATTTCGAATGTTGGCGCTACATTTGGCGTAATCACTTCGAAAGTTACATCAATATTTTTGATAAGAGTTGATGTTGGAATTAAATCCATTGAAGGTTTAACTTCATGAATTTCGAAAGCTGGTTCTTCTTCTAAAGTAAACACTACTTTTTCAGCAGGCGTTTCGTTTACTATTGGAGTTGGCATTTCGTTTTTAACTTCTGGAGCCGTTTCGAAAACAGGAGAATCAACTGTAATATTGTTTATTGTTTTAGCAGTTAAATCGTGAACTAATTTTTGATCATCTTCCAATGAGTGGATGATTTTTTGAGGCTCTGCATTAACAATTCCCGCTTGTTGTTCAATATTAAAACCCGTAGCAATAATTGTTACTGAAACCGCTTCACCAAGGTTTGGATCTTCGCCAGCTCCCATGATGATATTGGCACTATAACCTGCTTCTGCTTGGATGTATTCGTTGATTTCACCCATTTCATCCATGGTGATTTCAACCGTTCCAAAAACAATTAGTAGTAATACATTTTTAGCGCCTGTAATTTTATTATCATTTAATAATGGAGAATCAAGTGCTGCAACAATAGCATCTTTGGCACGTGTTTCGCCAGTTGCTGTTGCTGATCCCATGATAGCAGTTCCACTGTTTGACAACACCGTTTTAGCATCACGTAAATCGATATTCAGTGCGTAGTGATTGGTAATTACTTCTGCAATTCCTCTAGCGGCTGTGGCTAACACTTCATCAGCTTTAGAGAAACCTGATTTGAATCCTAAATTACCATATACTTCACGCAGTTTATTATTATTGATAACGATTAAAGAGTCTACATTTTTACGCAGTCTTTCCACACCGTTCATCGCTTGCTCAAAACGCACTTTTCCTTCAAACTGGAATGGAATAGTAACAATACCTACGGTTAAGATTTCGCGTTCTTTGGCTAAATGTGCAATTACTGGGGCAGCGCCAGTACCAGTACCACCGCCCATTCCTGCTGTAATGAACACCATTTTAGTGTTTGAATCCAGCATTTTTTCAATTTCAGCTATACTTTCAATAGCAGATTGTTGACCTACTTCGGGATTTGCTCCAGCGCCAAGTCCTTCTGTCAAGCTAACACCTAATTGAATTTTATTTGGGACAGCGCTATTTTGCAATGCCTGTGAATCGGTATTACAAATAACAAAATCAACACCTTTAATTCCTTGTTGGAACATGTGATTAATGGCGTTACTTCCTCCACCACCCACACCAATAACTTTGATAACGTTTGATTGGTTTTTTGGTAAATCGAATGTTATGTTTGTGAATTCTGTCATAATGGTACTTTTTTATTCTGCGTTATCTAAAAATTCTTTAATCTTCTCAATGTATTTGTCAAAAAATGACTTTTTAATTTTATCTCCTGTTGTTTCAGCTTCTGGTTTTTCAACTTTTGGCTCATCAACTGGTGCGGGTTCTGTTGCAACTGGAACTTCTATTATTTTAGGTTCCTCTTTTTTCATTTCTACCAAAGGAGTTGCGCTTTTGGTATTGTTTCTTATGCTATTCATCACTAATCCAACGGCAGTAGCATAAAGCGGACTTGATAATTCTTCGTCAGAGTTTCCAGCTAAATGCTCGTTTGGATAACCAATTCTGGTGTCCATTCCTGTGATGTATTCTACTAATTGTTTGATGTGTTTTAATTCTGCACCACCACCAGTTAATACAATTCCGGCAATTAATTTTTTCTTTGGGTCTTCATGACCGTATATTATGATTTCAGCGTATACTTGTTCAATAATTTCCACTACTCTAGCGTGGATGATTTTTGACAAGTTTTTTAATGAAATTTCTTTGGGTTCTCTTCCTCTTAAACCAGGAATAGAAACAATTTCGTTGTCTTTATTTTCCCCTGGCCATGCCGAACCAAAACGCACTTTCAATAATTCTGCTTGTTTTTCAATGATTGAACAACCTTCTTTGATATCTTCAGTAATTACATTTCCTCCAAAAGGAATTACTGCTGTATGACGAATAATACCATCTTTGAAAATTGCTAAATCTGTTGTTCCTCCACCAATATCAATTAAAGCCACACCTGCTTCTTTTTCTTCCTGGCTTAAAACAGCATCAGCCGAAGCCAATGGTTCTAAAGTTAAACCAGACAGTTCTAATCCGGCACTTTTTACGCATCTGCCTAAATTGCGAATAGATGCTGCTTGACCCACTACTACATGAAAGCTAGATTCTAATCTTCCGCCATACATTCCTATAGGCTCTTTGATTTCGCCTTGACCGTCAATTTTAAATTCTTGAGGCAACACGTGAATAATTTCTTCACCTGGCAACATGGCTAATTTATGAACTTGGCCAATTAAAACATCAATATCTTCATCACCAATAACTTCTTCTGCATTAGGACGACTCACGTAATCGCTGTGTTGAATGCTACGAATATGTTGGCCAGCAATTCCCACCACCACATCGTTTATTTTGTAACCTGAATTGTTTTCCGCTTCTAAAATAGCTTGTTGAATGGATTGAATAGTTTGCGTAATATTGTTTACAACCCCTCTATGAACACCTAAACTTTTGGATTTTCCAATACCAAGAATTTCCAGTTTACCGTATTCATTTTTTTTACCAATCATGGCTACAATCTTAGTTGTACCAATGTCGAGACCTACTGCAATATTGTCTTTATTCATAACGCATTCTTATTTCTTACAAACCACTTGTTCGTCAAACATTAAATTCACTTCTTTATAACTATTTATTAGGGTATCTCTACTTGCAAACTGCATAAAAGCTTTGTATTTTTTGAGCTTTTGTTCTATTTGAATAGGCTTACCCAGTACGATATCAAAATCGTAATTTCTATTGGTCATAATAACGCCTCCAGACGGCAATATTCTGATACCAGTAATGTTTTTCTTCAAGAATTCATCTTTGTGAATTTCATTGAACAAAAACACATAATTTTCTTTTTCTTCGTCAGGAAAATCGCCTGCAACAAGTGGTACTCGTGCAGAGAAATTATCAGACAAAGAAATCTTAATTCCTTTACTATCAAGATAATGACTACCATTACTTGAAAGCTGTCTTACGGTTGGGGTTTTTTGTTTTATATGCGCACTTAGAGAACCATCTATACTTGAAAAAACTTGCGCTTTTTCTATCATCTCGTGATCATCGAGAACAGTTTCTAAAGTATTCAAATCTAGTTTAACTTTTTTAAACGGAAAAGCACCTCCGCAATTTTGTATTAACAAGTTATTAACCATTTCATGAGTTATAAACAAATTCGTTTTGTTCTCTGCAAATGAGATATTTATGTTCTTAATTTGCCTGTTTTGGTTTCTTTTTGATGCAAAAGAATACAGAAAAACCATTGCAAAAGCAATTAAAACCAATCGAATAGTATGCCAATTAAATCTTTTCATAGAGAATTTCTTTAATGGTTTTTACTTGTTCGCCAATATCGCCAGCTCCGATTGTAACAAAAACATCGGCGTCTGAATTTTTAAAAGTTTCCAACAAGGATTCTTGTGTTACCAATTTTTTATTCTCATTAGTGATTTTACTTAGCAACCAACTCGAATTCACCCCTTCCATTGGTAATTCTCTTGCAGGATAAATTTCCAATAATAAAATCTCGTCAAACTGACTTAAACTTGAAGCAAAACCGTCAACAAAATCTTTAGTTCTTGAAAACAAATGTGGTTGAAAGGCTGCAATAATTTTTTTATTTGGATACAATTCACGAACGGCTTGATGCACGGCGTTAATTTCTGTTGGATGATGCGCATAATCATCAATATACACTAATTTTTCTTCTCTAATTTGGAAAGAAAAACGACGTCTAATTCCTGGAAATGATGCTAATGCTGTTGCTATTTTTTCTGGAGCCACTCCGTAAGTATAAGCCATGGCAAAAGCGGTCAACGCATTCATTAAATTATGATGACCTGGTAAGCCAAAACGCACATTGGTAATTACTTCTTTTGGCGTTTGAATATCAAATACATAAAATCCGTTTTCGATGCGACTGTTGTTAGCAGAAAATGTGGTGTTAGCAGCTATTCCAATGGTGTTTCCTGTTAACGGTAAGCCATTGGCAATAAATAAATTTTCGGAACTTACTTTATTTGCAAACTCTGTAAAGGAAGCTTCAATGCTAGCTGTGTCGCCATAAATATCTAAATGATCGGCATCCATAGAAGTAATGCTAGCCAAATTAGGATGTAAATGCAAAAACGAACGATCAAATTCATCGGCTTCAACTACGGTAACTGTTTTTCCTGAACCAATTAAATTGGAATTGTACTGTTCTACAACGCCACCTAAAAATGCGGTAACGTCTACGCCACTTTGATGTAAAACATGTCCCAAAATACTCGAAGTTGTAGTTTTTCCATGCGTTCCAGCTACTGCAAAACAGAAGGTATCTTTGGTAATTATTCCTAGAACTTCGGCTCTTTTTTTGATTTGGAAACCGTTGTTTTGGAAAAAATTCCACTCCGAATGGTCTTTTGGAATAGCGGGTGTAATCACTACCAATGTATTTTCTTTATTCAAAAAAGGAGCGTCAATAGCTGCAACCGAATCATTAAAATGAATGACCATTCCCAATGCTTCTAATTCTTGAGTTAACTGAGTTGGTGTTTTGTCGTATCCTGCTACATTTTTTCCTATGGTAACAAAATAGCGCGCAAGAGCACTCATTCCGATGCCTCCGATGCCGATAAAGTAAACGTTATGTATTTGGTTACTGTTCATTTTTTGTTTCTAGTTTCAAATTTCACTTTTGAAGTAGTTTCTTAATTCAGAAAATTTTCTCTCGTGAGTTTGAAGTTTAATTCTTCGTTATTTCGTTTTATTTTGACGTGAATCGTATCGCCTATACTGAACTTTTTAAATCCAAAAAACAAATAATCACAGAGTTGCTCCTCTGACAATTCTTGCATTTTGGTGTCATTGATACTGATGAGTTCGTCACCAATTTTCATTCCTAATTTTTCAGCTTCTGAATCTTTAATTAATCGTACAATTTGGGTAGTATTTTTTATCTTCATGAACGAAAAACCAAAAGAATTAACCTCGTTAGGTTTTTGTTTCTTATCATTTCGTTTAAAATACATTTTTTTTGCTTGCCAATCGAAAATAATAGTGTAAAATTTAAAAATTTCGTTACCAATTGTCATTGATGGATCTTCTGAAAATGAAATCATTTGATTTTGAAGTTCCAATGTATTCATGTTTGTCATTGGTACTTCGGTTTCATAAATGTTTTTTGTAGTTCCTAAGCCGTAAATACCCGCTGACTCTGAGCCGTAGTTAACAACTTTTCTTTGAAAAATAGAATCAAGTTTTTTTTGATAAGGCAATGAAATTGTTCCGTTGTAACCCGTATCGAATGTTACTTGATTAAACCTAATATTTTCAATTTCTAAATTGACCAATGGTGTTAATTGACCTGATTTTGGTGTAAAATTGACAACTTCAAAATCTTGAATTGTTTCTTGATTTAATTCGCTAGAAATATGGCAGCTGTTATTTTCATAATCTAACTTCCAATAGGACTTTGCCATTTGATTTGCACCAATAATTCCATCTAATTTAAAACATTTCAGTGCAAAAGAATTTTTCAAATCAATTACAAAAACACCCATGTTTTCATATATTAGATTTCCAATTTTCATTTTTGGTACTTGGGTTATAATTTCCGTATTTGATGTATTATTAGAATCACTAATTTTTGTGCTATGTAAGCTTTTCAATTGTAATTTTTGAAATAATTCTGGAGAAATGACAGATGGTGCTCCTGTATCGAGTAAAAAATTATAGCTTTCGCCTTCAATTTCAACTGCAATTAATGGTAAATTGTAATCAAAATTGAATGACACAGTATCAGAATAGTGAGTAGCCGCTATTGTTCCACTTGCCATAATTTGGTAACTGGAAGTGGTTTTGCAGCTCAAAAGCATACAAAAAGCCAACAATAGTAGCAATCTTTTTATCATTTTAATAATTTTTCTATTTCTTTTACAATTTCTTTTGTTGCATTTGGCAAGGCTAACTTGTGAATTTTCTTGCTCAATTTTACTTGTTTCTCATCGTTAGAAACTAAATCAGCAAATACCGTTTTGAACTGGTCTTCTAATTCATTTTCTTTCAACATAATAGCTCCTTTTTTCTCCACAATTGCCAAAGCATTTTTTGTTTGATGATCTTCTGCTACATTAGGCGATGGAATAAAAATAGTTGGTTTTCCCACAATACACAATTCAGAAACCGAAGACGCTCCTGAACGTGAAATAATGAAATCAGAAGCTGCATAAGCCAAGTCCATTTTATCTATAAAAGCTAAAACATGTACATTTTTCTTTTCGTTGAAATGATTGTATTCATCAAAATACAATTTGCCACATTGCCAAACTACTTGTAATCCTAAATCCAATAAAAAATCGATTTCTTTTGCTATCAATTGGTTGATTCTTCTTGCTCCTAAACTTCCGCCTAAAACCAATACTGTTCTTTTGGTACTATCCAATTCTAAGTAAGTCAAAGCTTGAATGTGTTTTTCATCGATTTCTATTAAATCTTGTCGCACTGGATTTCCAGTTAGCTTCAATTTTTCTTTTGGAAAAAACTTTTCTAAACCTTCATAAGCCACGCAAATCACATCAGCTTTTTTAGACAGCACTTTATTAGTAATGCCAGGAAACGAATTTTGCTCCTGTACAACCGTTGGAATTCCCATCCAATTGGCAACTTGTAAAACAGCTCCACTAGCAAATCCGCCCGTTCCAATCACAACATCAGGTTTAAATTGCTTCAAAATAAAAAATGATTTCACTAAGCTTACTATTAATTTGACAGGAAACAAAGCATTTTGGAATGAAATTTTTCGCTGTAAACCTGCAATCCAAAGTCCTTTAATGGGATACCCTGCTTGAGGCACTTTTTGCATTTCCATTTTATCTTTGGCACCCACAAAAAGAAACTCGGCATCTGGATACGAGCTTTTTAATTCATTAGCAATAGCAATTGCCGGATAAATATGTCCGCCTGTACCGCCTCCGCTCAATATGAATTTTAGTTGTTTCATAGGTTCTTTCTGTTTCCTTTTTTTGAACAATTTTTTATTTTTTATGCAATACAGCATGCATTGGATTTTGTCCGTTTACTAATACATCGCCGTTTTCGTCTTCAATCAAAGATTCTCTTATGGAACTTTTAATATTGTTAACTTTTTGCTGATTTTCATCGGTATCTGATGCCTCATTTAAAGCCACTTGCGCATCGATAATTTGCTTTAACGCTTCTTCTCTTTTGCGTTGCTCTTCTAAATCTAGTGCAACTTCTTCTTCTTTTTTGGTAACACTTAAAATGATTCCAATAGACAAACAAGTCATCCAGATAGAAGTTCCACCAGCGCTTAAAAACGGTAAAGTTTGACCAGTAACAGGCAATAGTTCAACCGCTACCGACATATTGACCAAAGCTTGAAAAATGATGGGAAAACCCAATCCAATTATCAATAATTTTCCAAATAAACTATTTGCTTTTTGGGCATTAATTACAAATCTTACAAAGAGCAACATATATAAAAACACGATTCCGACAGCTCCAACCAACCCATATTCTTCAACAATAATGGCAAAAATAAAATCGGACGATGATTGAGGTAAAAAGTTTTTTTGGACACTTTTTCCTGGCCCTAGACCGTAAATTCCACCTGAAGCGATGGCTATTTTTGCTTTTTCAATTTGGTAGGCATCTTCTTTTGGAGTATCGTCCATAAAACTATCTACACGACTAATCCATGTATCTACACGATTTGGCATAGCATCTGGAAACGCTTTGGCTACTAAAATAAAAAAGGCCAAACTTACTATTCCAGCTCCAATGATAAACGCCAAATATTTTAAAGGATAATATCCAATGAAAACCAACATACAGACCATCGAAAAAATCAAGGCTGTTGTAGAAAAATTAGCAGGAAGAATCAACGCTAATACCACAAAAACAGGCAACCACAATTCCAAAAGTGATTCTTTAAAACTGTATTCTTTATCGCTCACTTTTGCCAAATAGCGCGCCACATATACCATTAAAACAATAAACGCTAAAGTGGATGTTTGAAAACTGATACCTACAAATGGAATTTGAATCCACCTACTGGCATTGGCACCACCAATAGTTGTTCCTTTAAACAAAGTAAACAATAATAACACAATTACTATTGGAATACCAACTAGTGACAGTGCTTTAAAATAGTGATAAGGCAATTTATGAATTAGATAAATTATCCCAAAACCTAGAAAAAGATGTCCTAAATGCTTCACCAAATATCCCATAGTAGAGCCTTTCCCAATTACGTACACTAGATTGGTACTAGCGCTGTAAACGGGTAAAAAGGAAATTAAAGCCAATAGAAATACTATTGCCCAAATCACCTTATCGCCTCTTAAACTGGATATTACTTTATTCATTTGGTTTACAAATTATGAACCGCTTGTTTGAATTGTTTTCCTCTGTCTTCGTAATTTTCAAATAAATCAAAACTAGCACATGCAGGTGATAATAAAACGGTATCTCCTTTTTCTGCCATGCGTTGTGCAATTTTTACAGCTTCTGTCATTGATGTAGTTTCAATCATAACATCCACTACTCCATTGAAGGTGTTGAACAATTTTTGATTATCCACGCCTAAACATATAATTCCTTTTACTTTTTCTCTTACCAATGACATCAACTCATCGTAATCATTCCCTTTATCAACTCCACCAACAATCCAAACCGTTGGCGTGTTCATACTGTCTAATGCGAAGAATGTTGCATTTACGTTTGTAGCTTTGGAATCGTTAATGTATTGTACATTTTGAATTTTCAATACTTTTTCCAAACGGTGTTCTGCTCCTTGAAAATTGCTCAAACTTTCTCTAATGGTTTGTTTTCTAATTTTCAACAATTGTGCTACTGCTGTTGCCGCCATTGCATTTTTCACATTGTGTTTTCCGTCTAAAGCTAATTCGTTAATTGGCATGGTAAATTCTTCGTTATTAATGTTGCTGTAAATATGTTCTTCTTTTAAGTAACCTCCTGATTTCAATTCATTTGTTATTGAAAAAGGACAAATGGTTGCTTGTGTTTTATTATTTTGTAACCAATGTTGTATCGCACTATCTTCGTTGTCTACGATTAAATAATCGGCTGTTGTTTGATTTTCTGTGATTCTAAATTTAGAAGCTATGTATAAACTATAATCATAATTGTATCTGTCTAAATGATCTGGGCTAATATTGGTAATTACGGCAATATGAGGCTTAAAATTCACGATTCCGTCTAATTGAAAACTGCTCAACTCTAACACATAATATTCGTGATTGTTATCCGCCACTTGCCATGCAAAACTTTTTCCAATATTTCCTGCCAAACCTACATTTAATCCACCTTGTTTTAGTAAATGATACGTCAACAATGTTGTGGTTGTTTTGCCGTTACTTCCTGTTATTCCAATGATTTTAGCCTCTGTAAATGGTATGGCAAACTCAATTTCTGAAATCACCGGAATTTGCTTTTCCAATAATTTTGCAACAATTGGTGCTTTATCAGGAATTCCGGGACTTTTCATTACTACATCGGCATTTAGAATTAATGCTTCTGTATGCTTTTCGTCTTCCCAAGAGATTTTATTAATGCTAAGAACTTCTTTGTAATTTTCTTTAATTTTTCCAAAATCAGATACAAAAACATCGTATCCTTTTTTCTTTCCTAAAATGGCGGTTCCCACACCGCTTTCGCCACCACCGAGTACCACTAATCGCATATTATCTCAGTTTTAAAATTACTAATGATGAAATGGCTAATAGAATTCCAACAATCCAAAAACGGGTTACAATTTTACTTTCGTGATACCCCTTTTTTTGGTAATGATGGTGTAATGGCGACATTAAGAAAATGCGTCGGCCTTCACCGTATTTCTTTTTGGTATATTTAAAATAACTCACTTGCAAAACCACCGAAAAATTTTCTGCCAAGAAAATACCACATAAAATGGGAATCATCAATTCTTTACGAATAGCAATAGCAATTACAGCGATAATTCCACCGATAGTCAAACTTCCTGTATCGCCCATAAAAACGGTTGCTGGATAAGTATTGTACCAAAGAAATCCTACCAAAGCTCCGGTAAATGCTGCAATAAAAATGGTCATTTCACCCGAATTTGGAATATACATGATGTTCAAATAATCAGAGAAAATGATGTTTCCTGATAAAAAGGCAAAAATTCCAAGTGTCAAAACAGAAATTGCGGACGTTCCTGCGGCTAATCCATCGATACCATCGGTTAAATTGGCTCCATTGGAAACCGCTGTAATAATAAAAATCACAACTGGAATGAAAATTAACCAAGCCCAATCTTTGTAGCCATCGCCCATGAATGACAATACTTCTGCATAATCAAATTCATTGTTTTTCAGAAATGGAATGGTGGTAGCTGTTGATTTTTCTTCCAATTTAGAAAATTCTACATTTTCAACTTTGAATTTATCGCCTAACGTATCTTTTCTTACCGTTACTCCTGGGTGAAAATACAATACCGAACCCACAATGATTCCAAGTCCAACTTGTCCAATAACTTTAAATCGTCCTTTTAATCCTTCTTTATCTTTTTTGAAAATTTTGATGTAATCGTCTAAAAAACCAATAGTTCCCATCCAAATTGTGGTAACAATCAACAAAATCACGTAGATATTTTCCAATTTAGCCAATAAGAAAACCGGAATTAAAGTCGCTAAAATGATAATGATTCCACCCATTGTTGGTGTTCCCGCTTTTTCATTTTGCCCTTGTAGTCCTAGTTCTCGAACGGTTTCACCTACTTGTTGTTTTTTAAGAAATGAAATTATTTTTTTCCCGTAAATAGTAGCAAAAGCCAAGGATAAAATAAATGCCAAACCCGAGCGAAACGTGATGTATTGAAAAACTCCCGCTCCGGGAACGTCAAATGTTTTATCTAAATATTGAAAAATGTAATACAACATACTTTTTTAGTTTATTATCTAAAAATCAAATACCAATAAAAGGGTTGATTTTTGGTCGTTATTTTTTTAATTGTTCCAATAATTCTTTTACTATCTTCATATCATCAAAATCATGACGAACGCCATTGATTTCTTGATACGTTTCGTGTCCTTTTCCAGCGATTAAAATGATATCGCCCGAATTTGCTAATTGACAAGCGGTTTTTATAGCTTGTTTTCTATCAATGATGGAAAGCGTTTTTTTGAAATTTTGAGGTTCCACGCCTTTTTCCATTTCTTCTAAAATGGTTTCTGGATTTTCCGTTCTTGGATTATCCGATGTAAAAATGGCTTTATCACTTAATTCGGAAGCAATATTTGCCATTATTGGTCGTTTTGTTTTATCTCTATCACCACCACAACCTACAACTGTGATTAATTGCTCGTTTCTGGTTCTTATGTTTTCAATGGTTTTTAATACATTTTCCAATGCATCCGGCGTATGTGCATAATCTACAATAGCTGTAATTTTGCTTTCAGAAACGATATATTGAAATCTTCCCGAAACACTTTCTAAAGCGGAAACCAATCGTAAAGCTTCTTGTTCTTCCAAACCTAGTTCGATTGCAGTAGCAAAAATGGCTAACAAATTGTAAGCGTTGAATGACCCAATTAATTTGGTCCACAAATCATGACCGTTAACTTTCAACAACAATCCTGTGAATTGATTTTCTAGAATTTGGGCACGATAATCAGCGTATGATTTTAAAGCGTAAGTCACTTTTTTGGCTTTGGTATTTTGCACCATAACCGCTCCATTTTTATCATCCACATTTACAATAGCAAAAGCTGATTTTGGTAAATGATCAAAAAATGATTTTTTCACGTCACGATATTCTGCAAAGGTGTTGTGGTAATCTAAATGGTCGTGTGATAAATTAGTAAAAATACCGCCTTCAAAATGCAAACCTTCTGTTCTTTTTTGATGCACACCGTGCGAACTCACTTCCATGAAACAAAATTCACAACCAGTTTCAACCATTTCATTCAAATAATGATTGATGGTCAATGAATCTGGAGTTGTATGCGTGGCTTTGTATTCGGTTTCATCTACCATAATTTTGACGGTAGACAACAACCCAACTTTATATCCTGCGTTTTTGAATAATTGGAATAACAAAGAAGCAATTGTAGTTTTACCATTAGTTCCAGTAACACCTACTAAACGTAATTTTTGTGATGGATTATCGTAAAAATTAGCACTTAAAAACGCCAAAGCTTCATTCGAAGATTTCACTTGAATATAGGTTACACCGTTAACAATTCTTTCTGGAAAAGTTTCACAAATAACCGCTGTTGCACCTAATTCCAATGCTTTATCAATAAAAGTATGCCCATCAGAAAGCGAACCTTTAATTGCCACAAAAACATCATTCAACTCAATTTTTCTGGAGTCGAATTCAATTTTATTAATTGCTATATCGGTTGGGCCTTTTACGGCTTCGATAGCTACTTTGTACAATATATCTTTTAAAACTTTCATGATAATTGCAAGGTTATTACTTGTTTCTTTTGGATAATTTCTCCAGCATTTATAGATTGTGCTTTTACTTTTCCTATGCCAATAACTTTTACTTTCAATCCCAAATTTTCGAGAAGAGCGATGGCATCCATTCCGTCCATTCCTTTTACATTTGGAATATAATTGGTATTCGTTTGACTTTTTTTATAGAAATCGTTATATTTATTTTCAACTGTTTGAATTTTGGCATCAATACTTTTAATGTGATTTGTGGGCGGCGAATCGGTATAAATTTTTTGGGCAATTCTTTTGAAAACTGGTCCAGCCACATCAGCACCATAGTATCCGGTAGTTACTTTAGGTTTATGCACCACAACAAAACACGAATATTTAGGTTCATTCGCAGGAAAATATCCAGCAAAAGACGAAGCATAATGCAACTGCGATTTATCTTTATAATTAACCTGAGCTGTTCCCGTTTTGCCAGCCATTGAAAAATCTTTGGAATACAATTTTGAACCCGTTCCACGTTTAACTACATTTTCTAAAATAGCTCTAACTTGCGCTAAAGTTTCATCAGATGCAATTTTCGGATGAATTATTTCGGTATCATATTTTTTAATGGTGTTGTTCCATTCTTTGATTTCTTTTACAAAATACGGTTTCACCATAACGCCATCATTAGCAACTGCGTTATATAATGTCAATGTTTGTAATGGCGTTAACGAAATATTATAACCAAAAGCCATCCATGGTAAAGTCGTTCCGTACCAATCTTTTGCGCCTGGTTGAGGCACAATGGGTTTACCTTCACCTAAAAGTTGAATTCCTAAAGGTTTGTTTAATCCGTAGCTGTTGATTCTATCTACAAATTGTTTTGGATTGCTTCCGTAGCTATCGGTTACGGCTTTTACCAAAACGGTATTGGAAGAAACTTCAAAACCTTTGGCAAGCGAAATTTTCCCATAACCACCTTTTTTGGAATCACGTACTTTTCTTCCGTAGTATTCGATTATTCCGCCATTGGTATCGTACACTTTACTCGTATCCACTTTTTTATCGTCTAATAAAGCAATTAAGTCAAACAATTTGAATGTTGAACCTGGTTCGTGCGATTCTGCAATAGCATAATTTTGGGTTTCATAATACGAACCATCTGATGCTCTTCCTAAGTTTGAAATGGCTTTGATTTGGCCCGTTTTAGTTTCCATTACAATTACACAACCGTGATCCGCTTCATAAATTTCTAATTGTTTCAACAAAGCGTGATGCGCAATATCTTGAATATAAACATCAATGGTTGAAATAATATCGTAGCCGTCTTGTGGTTCTAATTCATTGTTATCGTTGATTGGTTTCCATTGGTTTTTTGCAATTTTTTGCATCATACGATGGCCGTTTTTGCCGTTAATGTATTCACGGAAAGCGTATTCTAAACCTTTTCCATCACTTTCTGAACGTTCATAACCAACGGTTCTTTGGGCAACCAAACCAATAGGATGCTCGCGAACGGTTTTTTGTTCAATGATAATTCCACCTTTGTATGGCCCTTTATTGAACAATGGAAAGCTTTTTATTCGCATGTATTCGGTATAACTTAATTTTTTGGCAACCAAATAATAGCGGTTTTTGTTATTTCTTGCTTTTTGCAATTCTGCTTGATAGAAACCTGGCGTTTTTCCAAACATCAGAGCCAATGAATCGCTCAAAGGTTTTAGCAATTCAGAAAAATGTTCTGGTGATGGAGATAATGCATCAAAACGAACGGTATATTCTGGAATTGAAGTAGCTAATAAACTTCCATCAGCAGAATAGACATTGCCTTTATTTGCTGGAATTGTAAAGTTTTTGACCGTTCTTTCTTGGGCTAATTTTCGGTAATATTCACCTTCAACCCATTGAATATTGTTCAGTTTTACCAAAACCAAGATAGCTATCACAAAAAATGTGAAAGCTACTAAATACATTCTGTAAGAGACTTTTTTATCTGCTACTGCCATATTTTGATTTTGTCTAAAAATGATTTTTTATCGGTTTCGTTTGATTTTACTATGATTTTTGTTGGTGGTGTATTGGCTGGATAAATTTCTCTTTGTTCCATTTTTTTTGCCACCGTTGATTCCATTTTTAATTTCATTAATTCTGAGCGCTTATCCACAAACTCGGAACGTAATTCTTTTACTTGATTGGTTAGTTCTGTAATTCGGTAGTTTTTAGCATCGTAGCGATGGTTGTTAGCGATAGCAATCATTGCCAAAAGAATCAGAAATACAATAAATTTCCAATTCTTTAAAGCGTCATCGCTTACTAAAAACTTTGCTTTAAGCAAACTGTAAACTCCGTTTTTCATTATTATTATTTCGTTTATTTCTTTTCTGCTACTCTTAATTTTGCACTTCTAGCACGATTATTAATTGCAATTTCTTCGGTTGTTGGCACAATTAATTTCTCGATAATTTGAAATGGCACTTCAAAATTTCCAAAGAAATCTCTTTCTGGTTCGCCTTCAAACATACCGTTTCTCATGAATCGTTTTACTAGTCTATCTTCCAATGAATGATAGGAAATCACACTCAATCTCCCATTTGGCGCTAAAATTTCTAATGATTGCTCTAAAAATTCTTTCAGCACTTCCATTTCTTGATTCACTTCAATTCGGATGGCTTGATAAATTTGGGCTAAAATTTTATTGCTTTTATGCGCTGGCAAAAACTTAGATAAAACCGCTTTTAGTTGTTCCGAATTTTTAATCTTAGCCTCTTTTCTAGCATTTACAATCACATTTGCCATGGCGCCACCATTCTTGAGTTCGCCATAACTCATCAACACACGTTTAATATCTTGCTCTTCGTATTCGTTGATAACATGATATGCGCTTAACTCGCCTTTTTGATTCATTCGCATATCCAATTCCGCTTCAAAACGCGTTGAAAAACCGCGTTCTGCCACGTCAAATTGGTGAGAAGAAACCCCTAAATCGGCTAAAATTCCGTCTACTTGTTTGATACCGTGAAAGCGTAAGAACCTTTTTATATTTCTAAAATTCTCATTGATTAATAAGAATCTATCGTCTTGAATAGCGTTTTGTAACGCATCTTCATCTTGATCAAAAGCAATCAATCTTCCATTTTCACCCAAACGAGAAATAATTTCTCTGGAATGTCCGCCGCCGCCAAAAGTTACGTCCACATAAATTCCATTTGGTTTTATATTTAAACCGTCCACCGTTTCTTTTAGTAAAACAGGATTATGATATTCCATCTTCGTCGTCAATTAAATTTCCCATTACTTCTTCTGCCAAATCCGCAAAATCATCTGTTGCATTTTCGATTGCATTTTCATACAATGTTTTATCCCAAATCTCCACAATATTTACCGCTGAAGAAAGCACAATATCTTTATCAATAGAAGCAAATCCGACTAAATCCTTTGGAATCAATAAACGACCCGTAGCATCGATTTCTACCAATTTTACTCCGGCAGTAAATCTTCGAATGAAGTCGTTGTTCTTTTTTACAAAGCGATTTAACTTATTGATTTTAGCCATCATTTTGTTCCATTCGGTCATTGGGTACAATTCTAAACACGGCTGAAAAACAGCGCGTTTCAACACAAAGCCATCTTCCAAATTACCCAATTGCTTTTTCAACCCTACTGGAAGCATTACTCTTCCTTTAGCGTCAACTTTGCATTCGTATGTTCCAATGATTGTGTTCAATTTGTTTTGGATTTGATTTATGACAAAATTAAAAAAATATTACCACTTTTTACCACAAAATACCACTTTGTTAATAAGTTTTTACACTTTAACAATCAAAGAGTTAGCAATTACCACAGAAAAATAGCGGAAAATAACGGAAATAACGATTTTTTACAGCTTGAACAAAGCCAAATAAAATGGTAAAAAAGTAGTTTGTTTTGAAAAAACATTAGCAAAAATGTTGAAAACTAAGCCATTACCAATCATAAAATTCACCAAAAAAAGAAGAAATACATTTTTACTTTCAATTCAGCGATAAAATGCTATATTTGTGGAAATTTCTGAATATAAATTTGGAAGAATCTATATGCTAAAAAGAGAAAAAAAATACACTTATTTTGAAGCTGGCGAAGGCACACCAATTATTGTTCTGCACGGACTGATGGGCGGTTTGAGTAATTTTGGTGGTGTTGCGGATTTTTTTCCTGCAAAAGGCTACAAAGTTGTGATTCCTGAATTGCCGTTATATACTCAAAGTATTTTAAAAACAAACGTGAAAGCATTTTCGAAATTTGTTAAAGATTTTATAGTTTCGAAAGGTTTTGAAAAAGTAATTTTGGTTGGAAATTCGCTGGGTGGCCACATTGGTTTGTATTTCACAAAAATGTATCCTGAATTAGTAAAAGGATTAGTAATTACCGGAAGCTCAGGACTTTACGAAAGCGGAATGGGTGAAAGCTACCCTAAACGTGGCGATTATGAATACATTAAAAAGAAAAGTGAAGATGTATTTTACGATCCAAAAATTGCCACTAAAGAAATTGTAGATGAAGTTTTTGCAACGGTTAATGATAGAATTAAATTGATTAAAACCTTAACTATTGCCAAAAGCGCTATTCGTCATAACATGGCTAAAGATTTGCCAAAAATGACTACACCAACTTGCATTATTTGGGGAAAAAACGATAAAGTTACACCACCAGAAGTAGCTGAAGAATTTGACAAATTATTACCAAATTCTGAACTATTTTGGATTGACAAATGCGGTCATGCTGCGATGATGGAACATCCGGATGAATTTAACCGTGTTTTATTTGATTGGTTACAAAAGAATAAAATTTAACTATTCCCCTTTTGGGGAATTTTATTTTGATACAAGATGAAAATTAATACTGCCGAATTTATTATTAGCAATTCTGAAGTTAGTAAATGTCCGAAAGAGCCTTTACCGGAATATGCGTTTATTGGTCGTTCCAATGTGGGAAAATCTTCATTAATTAACATGTTGACGAACCATAAAAATTTGGCAAAAACTTCTGGAAAACCAGGAAAAACTCAATTAATTAATCATTTTAAAATCAATAGTAATTGGTTTCTAGTGGATTTACCTGGTTATGGTTATGCTAGAGTTTCCAAAAAAACCAAGGAAACCTTTCAAAAATTCATTACCGATTATTTTGAAAAAAGAGAACAATTGGTTTGTGCTTTTGTTTTGATTGATATTCGTTTAGAAGCTCAAAAAATCGATATTGAATTCATCAATTATTTGGGTGAAAGTGAAGTTCCTTTTTGCATTATTTTTACCAAAGCTGATAAAATTGGAAAAGTGCAAGCTCAAAAAAATATTGCTGCTTACAAAAAGCAACTACTAGCTGCAAATTGGGAAGAATTTCCTAACTATTTTGTAACATCATCTCTTGAATCTACTGGAAGAGATGAAGTTTTAGCTTTTATTGAAGATGTGAACCAAACCATTTTTAAAAATGAAGGCTTTTAGAATTTTAATTTTCACAATTTTACTGTCATCCTGTAATTTACCTAAATACTACTTTAAAGATGACCACATTACAACTGGAGTTGATTTTTCTGAAGGAAAATGGCTTTTAGACAACATTCAAACTTCAAAAGAAAGCGAAGAAAAATTAACCCAATTAGCTACTCAATTTTTTCAAAAGAAACTTGACAACAGGTTCAACAGTGTAAGTAACGAAAGGACTTTAATTCCTCAAAAAAATACTTTTCCCTTATCAAAAGAAGCAATAGCGCAAATTAAAATTGGTACAAATTACGATTTTTTTATCCAAATTAAGTCGGGCAAACTAAAAAACGAATTAGGCATAATTGACACAACACCTTCAAGATTCAATAGCAATTTAACTAATGAAGCCTCGATTCAATTGATTATTTATGACTTAAATTCGCAGCAAATTATTTACAGTAAAAATGCCTATGGAATAACAGGAAATCCTGAAAAAAATTCCAATGATATAACCTTTTCTAAATCTTCCGAAAGTTTATTGATTGGAAGTTTAAAGAAAATATTTAAAGATTTAGACAAAAAATCTATACGCTAAAAGTCGCTATCACTAGCGACTTTTTTTATGCTTTTAGTTCTAACTTCTCTGCAAAATAATCACAAAAATCGCGCATGGTATCTGCCATTTTCTCATCATCTGTTGCGCGCTGAAACGTATCAGCCATAGCTACTAATGTTTGGTGGAAAAATTGTTTCATTTCGTCAACAGGCATATCTTTAGTCCATAAATCAATGCGTAAAGTTTCTTTTGCATTAGCATCCCAAACTGACATTAGCATGGCTTTTGCTTCTTCCGCGTTTACGCCACCGTCTTGAGCGGTCCAACTTAATTTTTCTGGAATTCTATTTTCGTCTAATTCAACTATGAATTTTATTTCTGATGTTTTTGTTGCCATTATTTCTTTGGTTTGTATTTAGATTTTTCAAAAAGTGTTTTTGCGTCCATGGCTAGCATGTCATTTAATGAAGTGTTATTGTTTTCCATATAACTTCTTACGATTTGCCAGCCCAGCCATTGTCCCACTCTTCCTGGAGATTCGTTATCAATTTCCAGATAAAATTTTGAAAAGGGTGCATCGTTTATAAATCTATGCTCGTTTTTCACATTGGCTTCATACAACAAATTATTTTCTATAAAATACCGCCACATTTGCTCTTCGTTTTCCTTGCACCAAGCGATTTGTTGTTCCGTGTAAGCAATTTTAGCTGCATCCGAATAATCTGGAATCAGTTTATCTTTCAAATACAATTCTTTTCCGAAATAAATCATAATTGATAATAGGTTTTTATCTTGTGGAGGCGCTATTTTTCCGTAAGCAAAACTGGAAACTAAATCAGGTAAAATTTGGTCTTCATTAAGCGAAATTCGTTTAAAAGCTGGGAAATCAGTATAAAATTTATGATTTTCGCCTAAATAACAATCTAAGGAAAGTAACGCTAATGAATCGGCATAAATCGCTTTGGTATCAAGATTAACTTCACTAATTAGCGTAATCACTCTTGGCGTTTTATACTTTGGAAAATAAAATTGGACATGCTTAAAAAAAGCAGTTAAATCCTCTTTCAACGGGTTTAGGTTAGCATATTTTTCTTGAACTTCATTGTATAATTCTCTCAATAATGGATTTTTCAATTTGTTAGTCCACACGGTATCTTCGTTACCTTCAGGAAAAAAATAAGGATATTTAGCCTTAACATTGTTCAATTCCTCAGGTTTTGACTCATAAAACAACTTGTCAAAGCGCTCCATTTCAAAAGAAACAGGAATTGTTTCAATTTCTTGAGTTACTTTGTTATCGTTGCCACAAGAAATAAAAATTAGAGCAAGTAACAGCCATACAATATTTTTCATGTCTAAAATTTTAGTAATTTTATGCAAATTTATTTTTCTAAATTATAACGGCAAAGATACAGTTTAAGTACATTTAAATTTCATAAAAAAATGACAAAATCTTCTTCCTTTCAAGCGGCGGCAATTAACGAACATATAGTGAAATGGTTATCAAATTATGCCCATGAAGCAAAAGTAAAAGGCTTTGTGGTAGGAATTTCGGGTGGCATTGATAGCGCGCTTACCTCAACGTTATGTGCTCAAACGGGTTTGCCAACATTATGCGTTGAAATGCCAATTCATCAGGCTGAAAGTCATGTAAACAGAGCTAATGAACATATTGACCAATTAAAAAAACGATTTCCGAATGTTTGGAATGAAAGAGCGGATTTAACGCCTGTTTTTGAAAGTTTTAAATCACAAGTTCCTACTACTGAAAATGAAGCGGCGTTACAACTTTCATTAGCCAATACTCGTGCGCGGTTACGCATGACAACGTTGTATTATTTTGCTGGAATTCACGGATTATTAGTAGCAGGAACAGGAAATAAGATTGAAGATTTTGGTGTAGGTTTTTTTACCAAATATGGTGATGGCGGTGTAGATTTGAGTCCAATTGCTGATTTACTTAAGAGTGAAGTTAGAGAATTAGCTGCATTTTTACAGGTTCCAAAAAGCATATTAGAAGCCAAACCAACCGATGGCTTATTTGGCGATGACCGAAGCGACGAGGACCAAATAGGTGCCAATTATGACGAATTAGAGTGGGCAATGAAGCAAGATGAACTAGGTGCAAAAATAGAAGACTTTTCTGGAAGAAATGCTGATGTTTTCCGTATTTACAAACGATTAAATACTGTTAACCAACACAAAATGAAACCAATACCTGTTTGTGAAATTCCAAAAAATTTAAAAATAAATACAGGCTATTAACAAGAAATTCCTTTTTATTTGTTACATTTGTAATAACAATAATGTGAACTAAAAATTAAGCCATGAAAAAGATTTGTATTGCTGATAACTTTCCTGTTGTATTAAATGGTTTAAAACAACACTTTGAAAGTATTCCTTCTGTAAATGTAGTTGCAACTGCTAGTAATTTGGAAGAATTGCTACAACAATTACAAAAAAAAGATATTGATGTAATTGTGATGGATATCGATTTAAGTGGAGTACATTCTGTAAGAGATGTTAAAGCTCTTTTAAAAGATTTTCCTACTACTAAAATTGTAATTTTTACAAATGTTTCAGAAAATATGTATGCTCCCACTCTATTTAAAGCTGGAGTTTCTGCTTACATTACCAAAACTACTAAATTAAAAGATATTGATGCCACATTAATTAAAGTAGCAAACGGTGAAATTGTAATTAGTGAAAATGCTCAAAAGCAAATTGAATTATTAGGTAGAGGAAAAAAATCAGAACGTTTGTTTAAAAAATTATCTACTAGAGAAACCGAAGTACTTCGCTACTTGAATGATGGTAAGAAAAATAAAGAAGTTGCAGAAATTTTAGGATTAGATGAAAAAACGATTAGCACTTACAAGCTTCGTTTGCTAGCAAAATTGAATGTAACTAATTTAGTAGATTTATTACACAAAGCGAAATCTCTGAACGTTATCTAAAGTAATCGGTTCGAACGCGACCAATACTAGCACTGATTTTAACTTTCAACGCATTGTAATCATTGACGATTTGCATCAATTCTTCAATGGTTGCAATTTCGTTGTTTTTAGCAATAAAACTTGAAAGCATTTCTTTGGTCACATTTTGAATCAAAAATTCTCGGTAAGAAATCAAGGTTTCAGCAATTAAGGTTTGCAAAACCTCATCACTATCTTTTGCTTTTACAAAAACTTGCTTTTTCTCTTCCCAGCCATCAAGTTTGTATTTGTCTTCATTCATTAAAATATCAATAACCACTTGTTCCGCTTCTGGATTTAATTGATTTAAGAAGTTGTTTTTTTCAAAATTGCCATCGTTCAAATAGATTTGCAACACTTGCTGCGTTAATTCTTTAAAAATAGGATTTGAAAACTCAATTTCGTCTTCTTGCAAGTTAAAATAAATTTTCTCGAAAACCTTTAATGTTCTAGATTCTTTAAAATTTTCTTCGATTCCTTCCTCATTAATTTTGATGAATTGTTCTTCAAATACCAATTCGCGATTACCGTATAAAATGAGTAATTCAAGAATTTTCTTTTCCAATAAATTAGAAATTTCGGTAGCTGTAAGTAAGGAAGAAGTTTGATTGACATCATTTTTTATAACATCAAACGCTTTTTGTTCGGCGGCTTCATTGTTTTTGAATTTCTTATTGGCTTCAGCAAGTTCTTTTTTATCAATTTGTGCCAAAGTATTAAACAAAACTTCTTCCGAAATATCCATAATTCGGGAACATTCTTGAATGTACACTTCTCGTTTGATTCTATCCGGAATTTTACCAATAGAATTTACCATATCTCGAATTAATTCTGCTTTTTTGATAGGATCATTATTGGCTTCTTTTACTAAAAGTGACGCTTTGAATTGGATAAAATCTTTGGCATTTTCTTCTAAGAAATTCACTAATTCATTGTAAGGTGTTTTTTTGGCGAAACTGTCCGGGTCTTCACCATCAGGAAACGCACAAACTTTTACGTTCATTCCTGCTTCCAAAATCAAATCGATTCCTCTGACAGACGCTCGAAGTCCGGCGGCATCACCATCAAACAAAACGGTAATATTTTTGGTCAAACGACTAACCAAACGAATTTGATCAGGAGTTAAAGCGGTTCCAGAAGAAGCTACTACGTTTTCAATTCCTGCTTGATTGAACTGAATAACATCGGTATAACCTTCTACCAAATAGCAATTATCTTGCTTGGCTATGGCTTGTTTGGCATGAAAAATTCCGTAAAGTACTTTGCTTTTGTGGTAAATATCGCTTTCGGGCGAATTCATGTATTTTGCGGCTTTTTTATCATTGGTTAGAATTCGGCCACCAAAACCTAAAATTCGACCACTCATACTGTGAATAGGAAACATGACACGACCTTTAAAACGATCAAACGTTTTTCGGTTGTCAATTCGAGGGGAGTCGAGAACTTTGGTATTTGAATCTGTTGGCATCTCGTCTACGCTTGATGTGACAGCATCTTTCACTATGGTCAATCCTGTTTTTTCTAGAAATTCTAATTTATAGCCTTTCCCGAGTGCTTCTTTGGTAAATGCATCCCAAGAATCGGTAGCATATCCTAAACCAAATTTCTTGATAGTATCTGAAGTAAATCCGCGTTCTTTAAAATAAGTTAGTCCAATAGCTTTGCCTTCTTCGGTTTCTAACAACGTGTGATGAAAATGTTTTTGGGCAAATTCAGAAACCAAATACATGCTTTCTTTTTCATTGGCAACCGCTAATTCTTCATTAGTTTGAACGGTTTCTTCAATTTCGATATTGTATTTTTTTGCCAAATACTTGATGGCTTCTGGATACGTAAAATGTTCGTGTTCCATGAGGAAAGTCACCACATTTCCACCTTTTCCTGAAGAGAAATCCTTCCAAATTTGTTTCACGGGTGACACCATGAACGAAGGCGACTTTTCATCCACAAACGGACTCAATCCTTTTAAGTTACTTCCAGCGCGTTTTAAATTCACGAAATCGCCAATCACCTCTTCTACTCGAGCGGTTTCAAATACATTTTCTATGGTGGCTTTGGAAATCATTTATTTTTTTGGACTTTGGATGTTCAGATTTTCGGAAATTGGACTCAAAGTTACAAAGTTTTTTCATACCATACCTATAAGGTTTTGGAAACCTTGGAAGAAAGAAAAGCACCTCAATATTGAAGTGCTAAAAATTATTTCAATTAAAGAATTAATTCAAACAAATGTTTAATTAGTTTACAGAATCAATCATTATGAATAATTCTAATAACGGCAAAATCATTTGAGTTTAAAGTTGAAAAAAGGTTAATTGTTCTACCATTTTCCAGCTCAATAATTAATTTAGCAGTGTTGGGCGCAATTTTACCTTCATTTAATGCTAAAATTTTCACAAATGAATTTACCTCTTGAAGATTCAATTTCACAACTTTTACTTCATTTTTAATTTCAAAATCACTTAATACCTTATCTTTATTTAAATACAAATTAATTTTATCTCCGTCTTGTTTCCCTGAATCAAAAAGCTTTAAATAAACTTGATTATTCTTTGAAAATACAGTTAGAGTATCATTTTTTTTAATAAAATTCAATTTTAATTCATCAAGCATATTAGTTAAACTTTTGACTTCCTGTTCTTTTAAAAACACCTTTTTAACAGTCTTAATTTTTTTATCAGTTGCTATCATTCGTTTTTCTGCTTTTACAGATGCAACCATCAATATTTCACCGGAAACGCATTTACTACCATCAGAAAAATAACTTTGAAATGAACCGTTCATTTTTTTTGTTTTGCTATTAATATCAAACTTAGCATTAAATTTAATTCTACAAAAATCATTTTGTTCAATTGTAGATTTTGTATATTCTAGCTCCTCTTCTTCAAATGAAAACGTTTTATCTTTTTCATTATAATATCCTCTAATTTTATTTTTAGTTTCATGAGCACCATGTAAATCAGTAATTGAATATCCAGAAATTTTACCATTAACCTCTTCAAAAAGAATACGATAAGAAACGTAATAGTTATTTTTAAATTTCAACACTCCAATAAATTCGTAATCTTTAGAAAAAACGTACAAATTTAATGTTAAAAAAAAGTAAGTAAAAAAAAGTTTCATTATTGTTTTTTTTATATTTTTGATTTTATACAAACTTATAACATATAATTATGAAAACTAAAATTACATTTCTTTTTTTATTACTGTTAGTTAATTTTTCTTATGCCTCTTTTCCTGTAAAAAGAGTTGACACAAACCTAAATACAACAATTTCGACAAATGAAGAACAAGTGGAAGATTTATTCGTTGCCCCTTCTTCTAACGAAAAAAGCCAAGGAATTGCACTTATTTTAGCGCTTACCTTAGGTCTTTTAGCTGCCCATAGATGGTACGTGGGTTCACCATGGCCTAACAATATTTTATTTATTTTTTCTTTTGGAGGAATAGGTATTTGGCTATTAATTGATATAATAAGAATTTTAGCTGGCACTTTTAATCCAAAAGGAAGATTTAAAAAATCATTTTTTTAATGTTAAGCGATTATGAATAAATACCTAAAACTTTTAGTTGTAATATTATTTTCAACCTCTACTTTCTCCCAAATTTCAGTAGGAAGAACACATAGAGGTGCTTTTAAAGATTTAAGAAAAGAAGATTATAAAGAGATAAAAAATAGAAAAACAATTTTTGTTGTTGATTCTTTTGAAAAGATTGAATTTGAGAAAATGTTAAGTACTTTCTGGAAATTAAGTGACTATGAAGTAATTAGCAGAGAACAATATTCTTTTAATGAAGCTGAAATAAAAAAAGGAAACAATTCAATCTTTTTATTTTCCGCCTATGTATTAACTGTTTCCAAAGAAACCTCTAGTGTAGAATATTTATATTGTAATTACAACTATTTTTATTGTACGGATGTTGTAGAAAAAAAAGATGGCAAACTAAAGTATGACTATAATGAAGTTGCATCAGTTTTTTTTGCAGGTGATGCTGAATCGATGTGGAGAATGATTAGTGAAAAAAGTTTTGGAAATCTTCAAGAAGAATTTTATAATTACAAACTTGGATTTATAAAAAATTATTTACAATATATCCAAAAATGTCTTTTAGACAATTGGTATTCATTTGCATATTCTACAACATATGACAAATCAAAAATTAAAGCATTAAGTAAATCAAAACTCTATATTCCTGATTATATTAAAAACAGGTACAATGGATGGTCCGGCACTGATGAAGAAGCAAACAACCCTGATGCTCTTCTAAAAGATTATAAACATCCTTATGAGTGGATTAGCTCTGACGATTTAAATGAAAAAATTCTAAATGCTAAAGAAGATTTTTATTATTTGATGTATACAAAGGTTAATTCCATGAAAATGATTAGTATTGTAAATGGAAAAACAGGTGATGTTATTTACACTGACTATCAATCTATGAGCTATAAAATCAAAAGTAAAGATTTAAAAGAAATAAGCTCAAAAATTAAATAATTTTTTATTACCCCAGAAAATTGATTTTTGGGGTATTTTTTTTTATAATTAAAGGAAGGTTTCTAATACATTTTCTATGGTGGCTTTGGAAATCATTTATTTGGATTTTCGGATATTTTGAATTTGGATTTTAGGATTATAGAAGATTACTGATATATTATTCTTTATTTTTTTAATAAATAATCAACAGTGTAATTAGATTTTTCAGACTGCAATTTACCTTTTTTAACTTTCCATTTTTCATTTATAAAATAAATAAATCGCGTTTTTTCTTTCATTTGAAATTCAAAAAAATTAGATGCCTCTGATTTTGGATAAAACACTATATCATTAAAACCTACAAAACTTACAAAAATTTTATTGAAATTATGTTTAGGGAACTTAACAATTCCATTTAAATCTGAAACTGAATGTTGATTGAGATTTTCATCTAAATATGTTGTACAATTAGCTGCAACAACTTCTCCTAAATTATCAAAAATTTTTATTTCAATAGAATCATTAGTTTTAATTAATTCATTCAATAAATAATAATCTGGATTATTTTCAGGTTGAATATCACTTACAAGTCTTAAGTACTTGTCCTTTAATTCCCATTTACCTGTTGTAATTCCATTTCCAGCTAATCCAGCAAACCATTCGAAAACAAATGTGCTATCTTTATTTATAGCAATTTTTTCATAAACATCATAAGGTCCATCATAATGATATTCTCCAATTAAATTACTTCTTTTTACTGAACAATTTAAAAAAGAAAAAGAAAAAAAACAGGAAATACTAATCTCATAAATAAAACCTTCTGGATATTTGAAGATTCAAAGTTACAAAGTTTTTTCATACTATACCTATAAGGTTTTGGAAACCTTGGAAGAAAGAAAAGCACCTCAATATTGAAGTGCCTTCTCCTAAATAAAATACTAACCCTAAACTTAATTAAAATCGAATCGAATACCTAATGAAATGTTGTTTTAAAAGAATTCAACTTTAATCATGAATTATATAATCTACTTTGCCATTTGATTTCTTTATATTCAAAATAAATGAGCGATTCTTTTTTTCATCTGTGAATTGCAATTTATAAACCTCCTTTATTGTGTCGTTTTGTTTTCCTACAACTACCTTTGCTGTTTTAACTTCATTTAGCAATAAATTAGAATATTCATTTTTATTTTTAAGGTATTCATCTGCTAATTTAATTGCTCTTGATTTATTTTCATCAGAATTATAGCTGATATATTGAAATTTACAACTTGCAAAAAGTAACACTATAGCAATTATTAAAACATTTATTTTCATACTATTTCTAATTAAAATCGAATCGAATACCTAATGAAACATTGTTTTGGTCTACTGCGTTGTTTTGGAACATTGGATTTAAATCGTATTTCACATATAAACTGGTAGCTTTGTAACCAATGTAAGCACTTAGTCCGTAAGTAAAATCATTTACATTAAAATCGCCACGTTGTCTTTCTTTGATATCTAAACCGTCTACTTCATATTTTAAAATTTGTTTTGATTTGATGCGAACGCCTGCATAACCACCGATTCCTAAACGCAACGATTCATGGGAATGGAAATAGGATTTTGTGCCATCTTTTGAAGTTTTCTTTGGTGTAAAATCAAATTCTAAATGCATTGGCGCTACTAAAAACACATTTCTGAACCTTGAATCATCAAAATGTACTGCTCCGGTTTGCAAGTCAGTTTGATTACCGTTTCTAACAAAATAACGATTGTCTGTTGGTCGTAAATTATTATACATTAAAGATAATCCATATTTAGCATGAAGTAGATTATTGTTTTTTAAAATTCTGGTGTTGTAAGTTAAGCCCCATTCGTAAAACTTAGAACGCCAAAATCTGAAATCTGAATCTGACAAGCTTTCGCCCTCGGTAATTACATTATTCATTCCCATTGCAAAGACAAATTGTGAGGTAGTTCGTTTTGATTTGCGTTCAATTTTATCTTTTTCTCCGTTATAAATTTTAAATGAAGTTAGATTGTATTCTTTTTGGGAGCCAATGGAGTCGTTTGAATTTCCTCCAAGGGTTACCGTATGACCTCCATAAAAATCTTTATTTGAACTAGAAATTTTACCTTCTACTTTATCTTTTACTAATTGTGCTAATTTTGCTTCTTCAATAGCGACTTTATTTTCAATATTTTTAGCTCTTTCTTCTGCAACTTTAAGTTTTAGTTCCTTACCCTTTTCTTCTGAAATTTCTGTTTCTTTGACTCTTAAATCGATGGCTTCAACTTCTTTCTTTAAAGCATTTTTCTCTAAATTAGTAATCAATTCAATATTTGATGCAATTGCTTCAGCCTTTTCTTCAAAAGAAATATTTTTTGTATTTCTACCTTTTGTTAATCCCGTTTCAGGAATAGCATCATCTACAATTTCAAGTTGAATATCTTTGAACCAAATTTGGCCTGTTCCATCTAATAACACTCCATAAGAAATTGATGTTGCATCTTTGGGAACAAATAAAACAATTTCGTATTTAGCCCAATCTTTTGTTCCTTTAATGGCCCTGTTTTGCATATTATCAAAAGCCAAAACCTTAACATCGTAGAAATCTACTCGCATCCAAAGACCGGCCCAAGATTTTACATTTTCACTTTTAACATAACCAGACATTCTAATTGTTTTTCCCGAATACAAATCTGGATTTATTGTTTGCATTAAATTTCCAAATCCTTTTATGTCTTTTTTAATTGACTTTAAAGTTAGAACATCTTGATTAGTATATTCTTTACTTTTATCTAAACCCATTTGATAGCTTTCTGGTTTACTTCCGCGTTCACTCCAAACTTTAGACTTTTCAATAGTTTGGATATCCTGAGCAATCACTTTATTTACAAGACTTAAGGCCATAATTATGGCGTACAAAATAATTTTTTGCATAACGATTTGTTTTAAAATTAATAATGATGTTTATTTATTCGTAGTTTCTATTAGCTAGAGCCGATTTAGCATTTTGAAATTTTCGGCTTATTTTATCAAGTGTAGTTTCTTTGTGTTTTTCATTTAACTCTGATTCAACAGAAGTTAGAAGAGAATTTGCATCAACTTTTATTTTTGGTTTATGCACAATATTTCCATCTGAAGTACTTGCTTTTTCATTCATTTCAACTTCTGCTAATAAATTTTCGGGTGAAAGGTATTTGTAGTTGCTTGGTGATGGGTGATGGGTAATGGGTGATGGGTGATGGGTGATGGGTGATGGGTTGTCAGCAATGACTTGATTTTTTGAGTCAACGTGATTTTCATCATTTATTTTGATACTTTCATTCTTCAATTTGCTGTTTTCAACCAAAACCGCTTCCTCACTAGTATTGTATTTTATTTCTGTTGGCATTTGATTTTCTTCAACTTTCTCAATAGTAGTATCATTGGTAACTACTGGAATTGTATTTTCAATCGTAACAGTTTCATCGGAATTTAAAAGAAAAAATCCCAAACCCAAAAACAACAACAAAGAAGCTGCAATGTACAACCAAGTTAAATTGCGTTTGGGTTGCTGCGTTTCTGAAACTGAAAGCATCGCATCTAATCGGTCCCAAGCTGGAGCTGATGGCTGAATTTCTCTTGCATTCAGTTTTTCTTTAATTTGATTCTCTATATTATTTAGTGCCATTGCGTTTATTTTTTAATTCGGTGAATTGGAGTTGTAATAATTTTCGAGCGTTTGATAATTGTGATTTTGATGTTCCTTCGGATATTTTGAGCATTTCGGCTATTTCTTGGTGTTTGTAGCCTTCTATCGCATATAAATTAAACACCATTTTATAACCGTCGGGCAAATCATCAATAAGACTTTGAATGTCATCTACCGAAAAATCTTCCATTTCATACACTGATTCCGTTTCACTTAATGTTACCTCTTCGATATCTTGATGATTAAAATTATTCTTTTTTACTCTAAGAAAATCAATACATTCATAAATCATAATTCTTCGAATCCAACCTTCAAAACTCCCTTTGTGTTCAAAACTCTTTAAATTAGTGAACACTTTCATAAAACCAGTTATCATTACATCTTCGGCATGTTGCATGTCTTTAATGTATTGGCGACACACGCTTAACATTTTGGAAGAAAACTTGGTGTAAATCTGCTGTTGGGCTTGTCGGTTGTTTTCGACTGCCAATTGGATTAGTTTTTTTTCTTCTTGATGTAATTGAATTACTTTCATAAAAAAGTGTTCAGTGTTCTGTTTTTAGTGTTCAGTAAAATACTCTTCTTTATACATAGACGAGAATGAAATTGAAATGGTTGTATGTGTTTTAAAAAAATAATTCAGAAACACAGACTGAAGGAATAAAAAGTCTCGACTTCGCTCGACTTGACAAAACAAATTTTCAACTAACTTATTTTATACTTGTCCTTGAAATTGAACTTGCTTTTTTATATTTTTCTTTCGATTACATAATTTACCATTAGTGTAAGTGCCTCTTTGTAAGGAGATGATGGAAAATCATGAATTAAATGTAATGCTTCTTGTTGAAACTGTACCATTTTTTTTTCGGCGTATGATAAACCGTTTTTATCTTTAACGAATTGAATGACTTCTTTAACGCGTTTTTTGTCTTTGTTGTGGTTTTTGATTGAGTTGATGACCCAACTTTTGTCTTTTGGAGAACAATTATTCAATGCATAAATGAGAGGTAACGTCATTTTCTGTTCTTTGATGTCGATTCCTGTGGGTTTCCCAATAGCATCATCGGTGTAATCGAATAAATCATCTTTAATTTGGAACGCCATTCCAATGAGTTCGCCAAATTTTCGCATTTTTTCTACTAAAACCTCATCATTTGGAACCACAGAACAAGCGCCTAAAGAACAACAGGCCGCAATTAAAGTAGCTGTTTTTTGTCGGATGATTTCGTAGTAAACGTCTTCGGTAATATCTAATCTTCTAGCTTTTTCAATTTGAAGTAGTTCGCCTTCGCTCATTTCTCTGACAGCAACAGAGATGATTTTCAACAAATCAAAATCGTTATTATCTATTGAAAGCAATAAGCCTTTGGATAGTAAATAATCACCCACTAAAACGGCAATTTTGTTTTTCCAAAGCGCATTAATTGAGAAAAAACCTCTGCGTTTATTGCTATCATCAACCACGTCGTCATGCACTAAAGTAGCGGTGTGAATTAATTCAATAACGGAAGCTCCACGATAGGTTCGTTCATTAATAGTTCCGCCAGAAACCATTTTGGCAGTTAAAAAAACGAACATGGGTCGCATTTGTTTGCCTTTGCGATTTATTAGATAATGTGTAATCCTGTTTAAAAGTGCCACATTTGAAGACATGGAATTGCGAAACTTCTCTTCAAAAAGTTTCATTTCATTGGCAATTGGTGCCTTTATTTGTTCCGTTATTTTCAAGTGTTGTTTAGGGTATTAGGCAAAGTGTTGTGCAAATTTACAAAATTTTGATGTATAAATAACGCTTTACTTTATTCCTAGTACGGCATACCATTTGATTTAAAATACTATATTTGTTAAACAAACCCTTCCGTTTATGGAGCTATTTTTGGCTAATATTTCTAAATTAATTACGCTACAAGAAGAAGAAGTTTCACTTTTAACTTCTTATGTAACCGTAGAAAACTTCAAAGCAAAAACCATTTTACAAGAAGCGGGAAAAATTTCTAAACAAACTTATTTTGTTAATTCAGGTATTTTAAGGAGCTTTTCAATTAATGACAATATCCATGAGCATGTATTACATTTTGCATGCGAAGACTGGTGGATTGGTGATATGTACAGTTACATTTCTGAAAAACCTGGCAATCTATTCATTGAAGTTTTAGAAGATGCTGAAGTAGTAATTATTACCAAGGAAAACCAACAACAACTTTACCAAAAAATCCCAAAACTGGAACGCTTTTTTAGAATTTTAGCCGAAAATTCTTTGGTAGCGCATCAAGAACGGTTAATGGACAATTTGAGTTTAACCGCTGAAGAACGTTTTGAAAAATTTTGTTCCAAATATCCTACGTTAATTCAGAAAGTTCCTCAGAAACATATTGCTTCTTATATTGGTGTTACGCCTGAATTTTTTAGTAAGATGAAAGCAAGATTATTGAAGAAATAATATAGCAACTACTCGTCTATAATCTTTCGTATATTTATATTCTATACTATATTTGTGCTATATCAGTGCTGTATCAGTGCTATATCTATATAGAGGATATACTTAAACTATTGCTTATGGGTAAGTTAAAAGGGTTGATTCAATTTACGGGACATATTGATGGTTTATCTTTTTATGAGATGAATGGTAAAATTGTTGTTCGGAAAACGGGTGGTTTTGATGGTAAAAAAATTAAGACTGATGCCAATTATGTACGTGTTCGGGAGAACAGTAGTGAATTTGCGCATTGTGCTAAAATGGGTACTTATTTTAGGAGTAGCCTTCAACCCTATTTGAAGCGGTTATGCATTCCTTATGTGCATAATCGGGTGTTGGGTTTGTTTCAGGAGATTAGCAAGTTGGATTTGGTTAGTTTGCGTGGGCAACGTAAGGTTTTTATTGGGTTACAATCTGAGGAAGCTGTAAAGATTATTGAACGATTTGAATTTGATAAAAACCTGCCTTTTGCTGCTGTTTTTCCTTTTCGATGTGTTGTGGATTTTGATGAAGGTCGATTGTTTGTTTCAAATTTTTCTTCACAACAATTAAAGAACGTGCAAGGTGCTACCCATATTAACTTGCGTTTTTTATGCGTTGGTTTGGATTTTGAACACCAAAGTGCGCCTGTGCAAAATAGTAGTGATGTGCTCACTATTTCCTTACAAGAGCCTGATGAAATGGATTTAGAATTTACTTGTACTGTTCCTGAACGACCTGTGGTTTTTGGTTTGTTACATTTGGAATATTTTCAGCGGGTAAATGAAGAAGATTATGATTTAAAAACTGGAGGATTGAAGATTATTGGGTTTCGGGAGTAGCTTCTTTACTGGTAAAAAAAATGAAAAAGTAATTGGGAAGTTCAATTAGTTGCTCACATTGTGCGATTTCTCATGTTGGTCGAAATGACAAAAATAATGGTTGACTCTGTGAGATTGTTAAGGCAGAACGGAGGTACACAAAATTATTTTCTTGCTATCACTACTTTTTTTTGTAGTTTTGAAAAACATCTAATTCTAATTATGTCGCTGTTTCAAAATAACGTTGCCAAAAAATATACCAATACGCTTAATCAAAAGTTGCTTGACGAAAAGTGGCAGCTTTTTACCACTATTTTTCATAATACTGCCAAGCAAGACAACATTCGCAACAGCAATGAAGAGCAATATCAGGAAGGATTTCTTCGGGATTTGTTTGTTCAAATATTGGGTTACACTTTAAATCCGGATGCGGATTACAATTTGATTTCGGAACAAAAAAATGTAACCAACAATAAGAAAGCGGACGGTGCCATTATTTTGAACGACAATGTGCACGCCGTAATTGAACTTAAAGGAACTGAAACTACCGATTTAGCTAAAATAGAAAATCAAGCCTTTGGTTATAAAAACAATCAGAAGAATTGTAGTTATGTAATCATTTCCAATTTTGAAAAACTGCGCTTTTATATTGATAACGCTACCGAACATATAGAATTTAATTTGTTTACGCTTTCTCGTTTGGAATTTGATTTGCTTTATACTTGCCTTTCTTTGGAAAGTATGCAAACCGATTTACCCAAGAAAATCAAAAACGAAAGTGTTTCTAACGAAGATAAAATTACCAAAGACTTATACAAAGATTATTCAGCGTTTAGAAAAGAATTGTTTACCAATATTGAACAACTCAATCCGCAATATGATCGATTGTTGTTGTTTAAGAAAACCCAAAAGTTATTGGATAGATTTCTATTCATTTTCTTTGCCGAAGATAGACAATTGTTGCCTACCAATTTGATTTTCAGCATCAATCTTGAATGGCAAAAACTTCGTGAAGCGCGCGTTCCGGTTTCGTTGTATGATAGATACAAAATGTATTTTCAAGATTTGAATACGGGTGCACGTGTGAGTTTGCCTGCTTTTGGAAAACATACCAACGAAATTGTAACGGCACAATATGATATTTATGCCTACAATGGCGGTTTATTTCAACCAGACGATATTTTAGACACGATTACTATCGATGACGATTTGCTTTTTAAACATACAAAAAAATTAAGCGAGTACGATTTTGAAAGTGAGGTTGACGTGAATATTCTTGGGCATATTTTTGAAAATTCGTTAAACGAAATTGACGAAATTACCAATGCCATCGAAGGGCAAAAAGTGGATAAAACCAAAACGAAGCGCAAGAAAGACGGTGTTTTTTACACACCCAAATACATTACCAAATACATAGTAGACAACACCATTGGTAAACTGTGTGAAGAAAAGAAAACCGAGTTAGCCCTTGACGAAACCAAATACACTACCGACAAACGCATCACGGTTGCCACCAAAAAGAAACTGATTGAAACCTTAGATAGTTATAGAAAATGGCTGTTGCAACTCACCATTGTTGACCCAGCCTGCGGTAGTGGTGCTTTTTTGAACCAAGCGTTAGAATTTTTAATTGCCGAACACAAATATGTTGACGAATTGCAAGCCAAACTATTTGGTGATGCATTGGTATTGAGCGATGTAGAAGGCAGCATTTTAGAAAACAACCTTTTTGGTGTGGACCTCAACGAAGAAAGTGTAGAAATTGCCAAACTCTCGTTATGGTTACGCACGGCACAACGCAATAGAAAACTAAACAGCCTAAACAACAATATAAAATGTGGCAACTCGCTAATAGACGATGCTACCATTGCAGGCGACAAAGCCTTTAATTGGGAAAACGAATTTCCGAAAGTGTATGAAAAAGGTGGTTTTGATGTGGTAATTGGGAATCCGCCTTATGTTGGAACTAAACAAATAGCCGAATTAGATAGAAATTTTTATTGGTCAAAATATAAAGATTTACTTTTTTCAGAAATGGATTTATATCAAATATTTTTATACAAATCTATCTATGAACTTTTAAGTGAAAATGGAAGTTTAGGGTTTATTACTCCAAATTCATATTTTACAAATGTAAGTTTTAAAAATTTAAGAGAATATTTATTAGCAAAAACTACAATCAAATCGATAATTGATTTTCCTTATAGATTTTATCCGTTTGATGATGTAAATACTGAAACTGCTATTATTATATTGGATAAAAAAATAAGCCAAAAAAATTCAACAGAATTTAAAGTAATCGATAAATTAAAGCAACAAAGTTCAATCGGAATGTTGGATGTTTATAGAAATGAAATTATTATTGAACAAGAATTAATCACAAAAAAGTATGATGGTTTAATAATCATAAATGTAAACACTATAATAGATAAATTAATTTCAAATAAGAAAAAATTTGGTGATTATTTAGAATTACACAAAGGTTGGATGAGTATTCCCGCAAAAACGGTAATTGGTAATCGCGTTATTGAAAAAGGTATTTTTAGTTTAGATGAGATTAATTCTGATATTGAATTATCAAAACATTGTAACTCATATCTTGAAGGTAGAGATATTCACAGATATTATACTGATAATGTATACAAATATGTTTTTATCAATGAAATAGATAAAAAAACTAAAACTTGGCATTTTAACCCTAAAATAATATTACAAAGAATCGTTGGCCAAAATAAAAATAAAATTTTTGCAACTGTTGATTTATCAAATAATATAATATTTCCCAATGCAAATTTGGTGAATTTAATAAATTCAAAAGATGATGTACGATTTTATCTTTCAATATTAAATTCTACATTAATCAGTTATTTTTATAATTCATTTTTTGGTGAGTCAAATACTAATTTAACTAAACTAGCTTTTGAATCTATTCCAATTCCTAATATTGAAAAAGTAAACCAACAACCTTTCATCGAAAAAGCAGACTTAATGTTAACGTTAAATAAATCATTACAAGAAGTAAGTTTGAAATTCAGCACTTATTTTTCGGGTCAGTTTAAGTTGGAGAAATTATCGGGTAAATTAGAGAAATGGTATGAGTTATCGTTTACCGAATTTATCAAAGAAATCAACAAAGCTATCAAAGTGCAAAAAGGCACCCCGTTAACCAAAAAAGACGAATTTGATTGGATGGATTTATTTGAAGAAAACAAAGCTAAAGCTAATAAGTTGCAAAGTGAAATAACCAAAACCGATAAAGAAATTGATGCGATGGTTTATGAGTTGTATGGGTTGAGTGAGGAAGAAATAGCGATTGTTGAGAATAGTTAATTTGCATTTTGTTATTCTTTTTTTGTCCCGACAAAGAAGGAATCGCAATTGCTAAGCAAATAATGTGTGAGTTGCTTGTGTGATGTTTCCTTTGTCAACATGACAAATTGGGTGTGTGTTACTTGTGAGATGTTTCCTTCGTCAACATGACAAATTGGGTGTGAGTTACTTGTGGGATTCTTCATGCCTCAGAATGACAAACTGGGTGTGAGTTGCTGGTGTGGTGTTTTCTGCGTCAACATGACAAAAACAAAAAACACTATTTTTGTCATTCCGACAACGGAGGAATCGCACACGCTAATCACACAATTTGAAAACAAAACTAAATGTGAGCAACTAGTGAGATGTTTCCTTACGTCAACATGACAAAAAACAAGAATAAAAAATACAAGCCATGAACAACACAATGATTGAATATAACGAAGGAATTCATACTTACTATGTTTACATCATTACGAATCAACATAGAACAACTTATTATATTGGAATGACCAATAATTTAGGCAGACGTTTAAAAGAACATAAAGAAAACATTGAAAAAGGAATTAAAACTTTTGCATCAAGATACAACGTTGAATTTTTAGTTTATTATGAAAAGTTCACTTGGGTTCAACAAGCCATAGCAAGAGAAAAAGAAATTAAAGGTTGGAGAAGAGATAAGAAATTAGAGCTGATTCGTTCGTTTAATGAAAATTTTGAGTTTTTGAACCATCGTTTTATTTGATTTTGTTATTCTGATAAATAAGGAATCTCAATTGCTAGTTACACAATTCAAAAAAAAACTAAAAGTGAGATTCTAGTGTGATGTTTCCTGCGTCTACATGACAAACTGGGTGTGAGTTGCTTGTGGGATGTTTCCTGCGTCAACATGACAAACTGGGTGTGAGTTGCTTGTGGGATGTTTCCTGCGTCAACATGACAAACTGGGTGTGAGTTGTTTGTGGGATGTTTCCCTTGTCAACATGACAAACTGGGTGTGAGTTGCTTGTGTGATGTTTCCTGCGTCAACATGACAAACTGGGTGTGAGTTGTTTGTGGGATGTTTCCTTTGTCAACATGACAAACTGGGTGTGAGTTGCTTGTGGGATGTTTCCTTTGTCAACATGACAAACTAGGTGTGAGTTGCTTGTGTGATATTTCCTGCGTCAACATGACAAACTGGGTGTGAGTTGCTTGTGGGATGTTTCCTGCGTCAACATGACAAACTGGGTGTGAGTTGCTTGTGGGATGTTTCCTTCGTTAACATGACAAAAAAAGCAGTGGGTTTTGTTATAGTTAAAGTGTTGGGTTGTGTAATAAAAAAACGAGCCATTGCTGACTCGTTTTATAATATTTAACATAAGAATTTAATCTTTAAGATAAAATTACCTTCAAAATAATTTTATAGTTTTCATAAATTCTTTCTTAATTTGTTATTCTTATTTACAACTTCACCACCGAAATATTCGATCCTGCTACGGTTGAAACGGGTTGTGCAGCGGTTGAACTATTTCCAGAAACGGCAACAATTCTAAAGGTATCTCCAGCAGCTAATTGTACTATTTTCGTTAAGGAGCCTTGTCCCCGAATACCTGTAGGCAAAAAGTTGTGTATTACTGGATAATCACCGTAAAGCACATCTGCTCCTGTTGAACCGTAAGCGGCATTATTCTTTATCAATGTCAGGAAAGAACCTACTGTTTGTGAGGGATTAGTCGCATCATTACATAATAACTTTACATGGACAAGGTAAGTACCTGAAGCTCCAACGGTGAAAACTCCAGTTGTGCTATTGTATGAACCTAAGCTTGGTGCATTGACTACGTTATTGAATACAATAGTAGTTGGTGATGTAGAACCTGCCAGGGGAAGTATTTCGGCTGTTCCTCCTACTTTATTTGCAATTAGCTCTAATGTTCCACCTGCGCCACCACTTGGCGTTACCCATTGTGTAGCTCCTGATCCATTTGTTGATAACACTTGGTTTGCCGTACCTCTATTAGTTGGTAGCGTATAGCTGTTTGACCCACCATTAATTTGAACACCTGTACTGCTCCAGCGTAATGCCTCAGAACCACCTGCCGAGCCAAAACGGAGCGTTCCACCACCAAAACCAAAAATACTTGGTCCATCTACAGAGGAATTAAATTGAATACCGTGGTTGTTATCACTTGCTCCTCTAAAACGAAGTGCATTATCGTTTAAGCCTAAATTTCCTGTACCTGCAAAATCTAAATTAAAACCGCCAAGTGTTACTGAACGGTTACTAGTAAGCGTTCCATCATTTGCATAGATGTTTGTTCCACCCCCACTCAAACTCGTCCAAGCGGTTCCGTTATAAAAATAAAATCCAGCGGTGCCATCTGTTTGGTAGATCATTAATCCTGTGGCTGGTGTGGTGATTAGATTGCGTTGTGCCTCAGTCATTCTTGGGATTAAAATTCCTTTATCGGTGCTTTTTACGTCTAAAATAGCTGAGTTGTCTGCGGTTGAACCATCGGTGTTGATGGAAACGGATTGTGCGTTTGCGTTTAATGCGATAAGCCCTAGGGCTAAGAAGAATATTTTTTTCATGTGTATTGTATTTAAATTGTATGTGTTGTAAAATTTAAGAATTGATAGCGTTGTGTTTTTTTTGTTGGTTTTTA